>OHWB01000134.1_pt1 | contig 27989 bp, 18 predicted proteins | sample 1579591 | NCBI WGS metagenome assembly OHWB01 (sample SAMEA3882503, study PRJEB24775) | human gut metagenome | biome: human-associated habitat; feature: intestine environment; material: feces | place: Netherlands | collected 2009/2010 | reverse complement strand
TGTTTGTGACCCGGAGAATGTTTGGGTAGTAACCAATAAAAAGTATGCAGCCCTGGTTCACGAGCAGTTGCCTGAGATTCCTGAGGGTAATATTCTGCAGGAACCATGCAGAAGAAACACAGCTCCTTGCATCGCCTATATCAGTTGGCGAATCAAGGAAAAGGATCCTCATGCAAATATTGTTGTATCTCCTTCTGATCATATCGTTACCAATGCGAACGAATTCAGAAGAGTGGTAACATCTGCCTTGAAGTTTACTGGTGAGACTGACAGCATTGTTACTTTGGGAATGAAGCCTACCCGCCCAGAGACAGGTTATGGCTATATTCAGGCAGATCTCCGTACCCCTTCAGCCCGTAACAAGGAAATCTTCCGTGTTGATCAGTTCAGGGAAAAACCAAATTTGGAGACAGCTACTCAATATGTTCAAGATAAGAGTTTCTTCTGGAATGCCGGTATCTTCGTGATGAGTGCCGCAACCATCGTCAATGCCTTCCGTGTTTACCAGCCAAGCATTGCCAAGATTTTCGAGAGCATGCGCAGTATTTATGGTACAGACAAGGAGCAGGCTGAAATTGATCTGCGTTATCCTGAGTGCGAGAATATCTCTGTTGACTATGCTATCATGGAGAAAGCGGAGGAAATCTTCGTGATGCCTGCCGACTTTGGATGGAGTGACCTCGGTACATGGGGAAGCCTCCTGGCACAGAGCCATAAGGATATGTATGGCAATGCGCTGATTGGAGATAATATCCAGATGGTGGAATCCAAGAACAATATCATTCATACCATGAATGAGAAGAAGGTTGTTATCCAGGGCCTGGATGGCTATATTGTAGCAGAGGAAGACGGAACGTTGCTTATCTGCAAATTGTCTGAGGAACAGCGAATCAAGATTTTCTCAGGTAGTGAGAAGTAATGATTGATATCTATATATACAAAAAACTCTCCATTGAAGGTTGAACCTCAATGGAGAGTTTTTTTGTATATATGTGCTTCTGAAAGAAGTTTATTTCTTCTTGATACCCTTATAGGCAATAAAGGCTACGATGACTACAGCCAATGCTAAGATGACATAACCAATCTCGTGGCTATATTGTACAGCCTGTTGATAAACGTCATGAGTCGTCTTATAATCGGTGTATTTGTAGATACCCCATCCGATGGTTGCCAAAACCGTGTTCCATACACCTGCACCGATAGTGGTGTAGAGCAGGAACTTGCCCACGTGCATTCCTGCAAGTCCTGCAGGAATACTGATGAGCTGGCGAACGGCTGGCACCAATCTTCCAAAAATGGTAGAGGCTGCACCATGCTTGCGGAAATACTCCTCAGCTACTTCTACCTTTTGGCGGTCGATCAGGCACATGTGACCGATTCGGCTATCAGCAAAGCGATAGATGATAGGGCGACCTACCCATTTAGCCAAATAGTAGTTGATGAGGGCACCCAGATCTGCACCGATGGTAGCAAACACGATGACCAGAATAAACGACATTCCGCTGTTTGGATCCATGGCTTTCCAGGCTGCAGGTGGAACAACCACCTCAGATGGGAAAGGAATGAAAGAGCTTTCGATTGCCATAAACAGTGCAACCACCCAATAATTCAAGTTATCCAGAATCCAAAGAAAAAGATCTGCAGTATTCATAATTATTAATTATATTACTTATTCTGCTTTGCCCAGGTATCCTTCAAGCCCACAGTCTTGTTGAATACTGGCTTCTCGTCTGTTGTGTCGAGATCAGCCATGAAGTAACCGATGCGCTGGAACTGGAGATACTCTCCCGGCTTCTTGGTTGCTGCATATTCCTCTACATAGCATTCCTTGAAATCGTGGTAGCTCTCTGGGTTGAGCAGTTCACGGAAGTCGCGCTCGTCAGCAGATGGGTTTTCGATGGCAAAGAGACGGTCGTACTCGCGTACTTCTGCCTTTACGCAGTGGTCAGCAGATACCCAGTGAAGAGTACCTTTTACCTTGCGGTTGGCACCTTCCATTCCGCTCTTGCTGATAGGGTCGTATTCTGCTTGAATCTCTGTGATGACACCGTTCTCGTCCTTGGTACAGCCTGTACACTTCACGATATAGGCATTCTTCAAGCGAACTTCCTTTCCAGGAGTCATACGGAAGAACTTCTTTGGAGCATCCTCCATAAAGTCGGCACGCTCAATCCAGAGGTTCTTTGAGAAGGTAATGGTATGTGTGCCATCTGCCTCGTTCTCTGGGTTATTGATTGCCTCCATCTCCTCGCTCTCACCCTCTGGATAATTGGTGATGACGAGTTTCACTGGGTCGAGTACAGCACTTACACGGCAAGCCTTCTTGTTCAAGTCCTCACGAACTGAAGCCTCCAGAAGAGCCATATCATTGAGGGCATCGAACTTGGTATAACCGATGCTGTCGATGAACATGCGGATACTTTCTGGTGAATAACCGCGGCGACGCATACCGCAAAGTGTAGGCATACGAGGATCATCCCATCCATTTACCAGGTGCTCATCTACCAGAGTATGAAGCTTACGCTTGCTCATTACTGTATAAGTGAGGTTCAAGCGGTTGAACTCAATCTGGCGAGGACGGTTATCGTTCAATACGTCATCGCTGCCATCCATCTCCTTCAGGAAGTCGACGAACTTGTCGTAGAGTGGACGGTGAGGAACAAACTCCAAGGTACAGATAGAGTGGGTAACACCCTCGAAATAGTCGCTCTGTCCGTGTGCGAAGTCGTACATTGGATAAGCGTGCCACTTGGTACCTGTACGGTGGTGAGGAGTCTGGATGATGCGGTACATGATTGGGTCGCGGAAGTGCATGTTTGGATTAGCCATGTCAAGCTTCGCACGAAGTACCATACTTCCTTCTACAGCCTCAGGAGTGTTCATTTTCTCAAAGAGAGCAAGGCTTTCCTCAATAGGACGGTCGCGATATGGGCTGGCAGTACCAGGGGTAGTAGGAGTACCCTTCTGGGCTGCAATTTCCTCTGCAGTCTGCTCGTCGACATAAGCATGTCCCTTCTTGATCATCCATACAGCAAACTCCCACAACTTCTCGAAGTAATCGGAAGCATAATAGATGTTGCCCCACTTAAAGCCGAGCCACTGGATGTCTTGGAGGATATTTTCTACGTATTCGTTGTTTTCCTTACTTGGGTTGGTGTCATCAAATCTGAGGTTGCAGACACCCTTGTATTTTTCGGCTACACCGAAGTCCATGCAGATGGCCTTGGCATGACCGATGTGAAGGTAGCCGTTAGGCTCTGGTGGAAAACGGGTCTGGATTCGACCAGCGTTCTTACCTTCCTTGAGGTCTTCCTCAACCAACTGTTCTACGAAAGAGATGCTCTTTGTTTTCTCCTCGATTTTGTTTTCTTCATTAATTGCCATATTCTATAGAATTACTTTATTATTTTCTAAAACCAGTATTTTTCTCGTTTGATGGTGCAAAGATACAAATTTTATTATAAGTACGGAAATTCTTAGGCTCGAAATTTAAGAAGAAATGTAGGAAAGTAAGAAAATATGTTTTCTGAGGGGGAAAATATAGTGAATAACAGTTAAAGAAAGCGCCCAAAAATACAAAGAAAGCGCCTCCACACCATGTGGGGGCGCTCAGCTTATGATGAATATGTATCAGATGGAAGAATTACTTCTTCTCTTCTACTGCCTTTCTGTAAGTCTCGTTCTTAACGATGAGAGTTCCTTCTTCGGTATCAACAGATACCATATCCTTTACTTCTGCATCGAGACCCTTGCGGATGAGGTTGATGTTGGCAGATGGACCCTGTGGCTTGACATCCATATCCCATTTGAAGTAGTCCTTGTCAAGACCAGTGGTCTTTACTGTAAAGTCTGCGTTGACAGTAATGATGCGCTTTCCGTCAGCACTCTTGTATTCACCAGCAACAGCCTGCTGGAATGCTGAGTCTGTAACCACCTCTTCTACCTGAGCTGCAGGGGCAGCAGCTGGTTTCTTTTCTGTGCATGCTGTGAAGGCAAGCATACCTATGGCAATAGCCATCAATGTAAGTTTCTTCATAATCTTGATCTTTTAATTATTGATGTTTTGAAAATATTACTTTCTTTAGGATGTGAAAAGCATGATCAGACTTGTAGTAAACATTGTTGCTATGCTGATCAGTCCTACTGATATGGGGAGATAATCATACTGGATGTTTTTCTTGCCGTTCTGAAACTCCTGGGTGTATGATCTTGCCCAATGGTTATAGGCATAGAATACAATCGATGCCATGACGAAGCCAATAAAAAATCCTACCAGCAAATCGCCAGGATAATGTACTCCCAGATAGGCACGAGAATATGTTACCAGTGCAGCCCAGAACGCCAGGAATATACTCAGCTTTCTGTTTCTTACCAGATACATGGCGAATATGGCTACTCCCCACGAGTTGGCGGAGTGGGAGGAAGGAAATCCGTATCTGCCGCCCCGGTACCCATCAACCACGTGTACCATATAGGATATGGAGTTGTCCAGATTGCTTGGGCGGAGACGTCTTACCAATGGCTTGAGTAAGCCTGATGCTGTCTGGTCACAGAGCAATACGAGGAGCGCTACTGCTAGAATAGTGACTATCGTTACCTTCCAGTGGAAATTCTTAATCATCACGAAGATGAACGCTGCATAAAATGGAACCCATGTGAATCGGTTGCTCACCAAAACCATAAAGTAATCGAATAGTTCGTTGTGCATGCCATTGAAAAATAGCAATATCGTTGTATCTATCTGTTCCAGATAATGAATGAGTTCTAGCATTGTTGCCTTTACTATTTTTGTTGATATTTATATTCTCTTTTTTACTGTCATTCAAAATGTTGCCTATTTCTTGGCTAAGTCATCGTATAGCTTCTGGAGATAGGCTTGACCTCGCTTCAGATTAAAGCCTTTTTCGCCTTTGTCATATACGATTCGCTTGGCTCTGTTGTCATAGATGAGCGAGTTCTCTTCTGAAACAATACCAAATGCATCGTTCACCGCAAAGAATGCGAATTTAGGTGTGGCATCACTCATCATGTTCTTACTGAAAGTGAATTCCCTGTGCTCTACTCCCAGCTGACCGAGCAGGGTGGCTGCAATGTCATGCTGTGAACCGATGATGCCCACTTTCATAGGGCGCGAGATAGCTCCACCTGCCAGAATGAGTGGAATCTGGTAACGGCTACGGTCGTGATCGTTCAGATTTTCCTTGTAACCTCCCACATGATCTGGTACGAACACGATAAGCGTATTCTTCCATCTTGCCAGTTTGCGGTATTCCCTGACGATAGCACCCATTACGCTGTCGGTGTAGGCGAAAGCATTTAGACGCTTGTCTTTCAATCTGTGATAAGGCACCTCGAAAGGCTCGTGGCTGCTGGAAGTCTGCAATATTCTCAGCATAGGACGCTTCTCATTCTGCTGTGCCTTGATGTCTTTCATCATTCTGGCTGCCAGGATATGGTCTGGCACACCCCATTTGCTCAGCTTGTCTTCTATCGGGAAGTTGGCATCAGAAATGATATGCTGGTAACCCTGAGAAACAAGATAAGAGCGCATGTTGCAGAAATCTGCATCTCCACCATAATAATAGGTGGTTTTGTAATTCTTGTATTTCGCCAGGTTGCGGGCTATGGATGGCAACTGGCTCGTCTTGCGTGGATAGCGCATGATGCTGGTTGTGGGCTGTGCAGGATAGCCGCTCAATATGGAAACCATACCTCTGTCCGTGCGGAAACTGTTGGCATAGAATCTTGTGAAGAGGATACTCTGCTGGGCGATGGAATCTAGGCATACGGCTACATCCTTGTATGAACCCATGGACGGCATAATGTCGCTGGCAAAACTTTCCATGATGACAATGAGAATATCAGGAGTTCCCTTCTTGAAGGTTGCCTCATTGAGTAAAGGGTAGGTGTTCTCATCGCTTGTACTTGTCATCGTAGCGAATATCTTGTCAGCCTCTTTATCTTTCATGAAGCGATACTGTGAAGCGAAGTCCTCCTGGTGAGTGATTGATTCAAACAGGCTGAACAGCGGATTCACGGCAGAGTGGTTCAGATAGGCGTTCTGACTGTAGTATGCCTGTCCCGTGTTCATCGTAGAAACGGTGATACCACCTCTGATAGGCAGGAAGAGTAAGCCTGTGAGCAGGAGGAGTATGATGGATGTGCGACCACGATGGCGGTCGAAATCATCGAATCGGTTTCTTTTACCGCTTCCGAATCCTCCATATCCGTAGCTGTAGCGACTGTATTGCTGGCGTTTCTCGCCTCGCATTCGTAATGTGAACCAAACTCCAACGGTCAGAACAATCAATATGACAATTGAAAGAATCACTTGCCAGATGCTTACACTGGCGATGGCATCAGCCGGTGATGTGAAGAAGTAGAAGAGTGGAGTACTGTCCAATGGATACTTCCAGTATGGATAAAGACTTGCGTTAAGCAGGAAACTGCAAGTGATGAAAAGTGAGGCAATTATGAAGTAGATGTTCATAATTGGTTTAACCAGCTCTCTTTTCAGCCATACCACGGCAATGGAAAGTAAACCAGGAATCACAGATAAGTAACCTGCCATTGATAAATCGAGTGGAAGTCCATGCCAGATAACGGCAGGCAACTCCGTGAAGATATTGTCGACAGGTTGTGTGGCAGAACCCTTTTCCAAAAAGAGGAACAGCGGCTTCTGCAAAACAAACAATACTACAAACGTAGCATAAGTCTTAACAAACCATATAATTTGCTTCATACGAACGTTGAACTTTTCTATATTTAATGTTTAAAATTTCTATATTAATAATGTATCTGTATGCAAAATTAGGAATAATTTTCGAGATAGACAATTATTTTTATAGTTTTTTTCAAAAAAGTGCCAAAAAATTTGGTAGTTTAATAATTTTGCCGTATCTTTGTTGTATTAATTTATTACGCATTATGGCTAAGTATAACATTCAACCCAAAAAAGAGAAGTCAGCAAGATATCAAACCTTGCTGAGTGAGGAGACTAAAGACCGCCTCCGTGATGAGATTATCCGTCTGATTGTAACGGAGAGAAAATACAAGGATCCTGAGTACAACTCTAAGAAGTTGGCTGAGGACCTGAGCACGAACTCTCGTTATATTTCAGCAGTGTGTGCAACTCGATTCCACAAGAATTATTCAGAGTTGGTTAATGATTATCGTGTGAACGATGCAATGTCGCTGCTCACAGATAAGCGCTACGCAAAGATGAGCGTGGAAGATATCAGTGAGATGGCTGGATTCAGCACTCGTCAAAGTTTCTATGCAAACTTTTATAAGCGTCTGGGCATAACTCCACGTCAGTATCGCCTCGAACATTCACAGCATAAGTAACTTCTTATAGAAGCAATGCCGCTCATATAAAAATGGCTGTACAGGACAGTTTCTTGTACAGCCATTTTTATTTTGTATTACAATCTATATTCGCTGGCATTTAAGAGAGATAATCATCAGACTTTATTTTCTAAGAAAATGCTTGAGCACCTTACTGGTTGTATTCTTTGATATCTGGCGTATCGCCTTGTCTCTGATCTGGCGCACACGCTCTCGCTTCAGCTGCAGGTCTTCTGCTATTTCTGCCAGTGTTTCATGTGCCATTCCTATACCATAGAACTTAGAGATGACTATGCGGTCGCGTTCTTCCAGTTCTCCAACGCAACGTTCCAAGTCGTTGAGCATCTGGGCGAAAGCCGTATTGTCGTCTGCCGGCTGGGCATCCTTGTTGATAAGGATGTCGAGTAGGGTGTACTTGTTTCCCTCACTGATAGGGGCATCGATGGAAACAGCTTTTGCTGCATTGCGTGGAGCATGCTTTTTCTGATCCTTTGGTACACGATAGAGTGCTGCCTGCTTGTCGATTGTCTGCTGCATCGCCTTGCGAATGAAAGGGGATGCATAAGCCACAAACTGCGAACCGCGTTCGGCATCGTATTTTTGAGCTGCCGTGAGCATCGCCAAAGTTCCTTCGCTAACCAAGTCATCGAAGTCAACACCATTACCACGATAGTGGTTGGCTACCGATTTTACGTAGTTGATGTTATCGCTTACCAACTTATTGATTTCTTTCTCTGTCATATCTCCTTTGGGTCTTTTAATTCATGAATGATGTTTATGATGCAATTTTCTGCCGAGAGAAACTCTTGCGTGATTGCGTAGTGTGCTCTCTCTACTGCAAAAATACAGAGAAATATTTGAAGAAACAAATTTTGCTCCCAAATATTTCTCATTTTAACATTCTGCAATACCTATTTGCATAGTCCGGCGTACGGACAATACTCGCAGCGTTTCTTGTCGCAGGTAGGACGCAGTGGCAATGCGGGATTGTAGATGTCGGCAATCAGACTGCGGAGATGTGCCATGAAGTCTTCTTCATACGGTGTGATATCTTCTATCTTTTCCCTGCCTAGTTTAAGGGTTGGGTCGTAGTCTTCTGCACCTGCATTCTGTATGAACAGCAAGCCTGGTGATACGGGATCCTGTGCTGAATTGTATCTTTTGCTGTTCTTGATGATCATCGAGTAGAGGAAAGCCTGCAGATAATAATCCGTATGCTTGCTCAGTGCCTGGGGAGTTGCCGAGAACATCTCATCTATATCCTTAGGATGGGTTGTCTGTGCTCTTCCCGTCTTGTAATCGATGACTCTGATGCGTTCCGAGATGTTCGATATAGGAGAAATGGCATCCAGACGGTCGATGAAACCACCGATTCTGAACTGCTTTTCGCCCCTGCTTGTGTTGACATTCAGTGTATCTGAAACTACCAATTCCATACCGATGATGGTAAATGGTGTCTGGCGCCTGTCTATGGAGATGAGCTGTCGCAAATAGCTGGCTATTACCTCCTTGTTGATGAGTTGCAGACCGTTGTATTTCGGATGATAGTCGTTGTTGCCTACCTTGAAGAGCTCTTCTCTGAAGGCCTGATCTACCAGTCTATCTACCAGCATCTTATCCTTCATTGCCTGGTCCAGGATGTCTGCAGTGATGACGATTGGGCGGATGAGCTGCTGCTTTCCTTTCTCATCTGTCTGGATATCGCTCTTGCTGGCAAAGCCATAGTAGAAAAGTTCGGCTGCCCGATGGAAAATGTTTCCGAAGATGCGGTTATCTACTTCGTCTTCATCTATTTCATCCGGTTCCAGCAACCCCTTTACATATTTATAATAGAACTGCTTCTGGCATCTCTGGTATGTATTGAGAAAAGTAGGTGTGAGCATTCTTACGTCGTCAAGTACCTTCATCACTTCTTCGGTCTTTGGCTCTTCGTCGTATGCCGGGCGAAGGGGTTTCTGACCAGCGATGAGGGTCTTGCGAACGATAGGATGCTGACTTTCTACCATCAGCTGGAGCATGAATCTGCTCATTTCGCCCGATTGACCATCTTCCGTAGCATTGTTGTAGGTAAGCGTGATGTCGTGGGCACGCTGCAACATACTGTGAAAGTAGTAGGCAAAGATGGCTACCTTGTTTTCTACGGTGGTGAGACCGTAAGCTTTGCGCAGGGAGTAAGGGATGAATGAAGAATCGTTCACGCCCTTTGGAATTTTGCCTTCGTTGCAGGATAGAACCAGAATATGATCGAAATCGAGGTTTCTGGTTTCGAGTACACCCATTACCTGTATTCCTTCTGCCGGCTCGCCATGGAATGGTATGCTTGTGGTCTGGATGAGCTGCTGTATCAGTCGTTCCAGAGTGATGGTATCTACCTCTAGGTCGCCGGATGTGATGAGTTCCTGCAGGCGGTTGAGTAGGGTATAGGTGCGATAGAGTGATTCGTGGAATAGCGGATCATTCAAATCCTTTGCCTGGGTTCCTATCATGCGCAGAATATCAAGCAAGTAGCTGATGAGCTGCTTGTTGTAGCTGCTTTGCGTGGCTTCTGCCGTCTGCTCTTCCAGGTTTCTGAAAAGCAGAGAGAGTCCTTCGTCTCCATCCATGCTGAGGAAATCGCGCGATGGGTAGAAGCGTTTCTGCTCTTCCAGCTTTTCAAGCAGGTCGGTATATCGAGAGCTGATGAATCTCGTATAGGGATGGCGCAATGCTGTGAGCACGTAATGAAGACGGTAGGTCTCGCTATGCTGTGGATGACCTGTTCCCTGCAACTGGATGAGCTGCTGGATGAGACTGTAGAAAGGTGTTTGCTGCAAAGGATAACCTATCGTGATATTGACGCTTTTCACCTCTTCCGGAAGTGAATGTATCACACTCTGCAAGAGGTTTTCGTCGCTCAGTACGATGGCTACATTGCGCCCCATCTTGTAGCGGTTGTGCTCCTTGAGCCAGGTGTTTACGTATCTGGCCTGGATGTTCTCTGTTGGTGCAGATATGTAGGTGATATCCTTGTTCTTCGACATGTTGTCGTAGATGTCTTTCTGCGGATAGCTGGCAAGTTCGTTGGGATAGTGCTTCAGATACTGACGGATGTAGTGGCCGGCTTCATTTTGTCCCTCCATATAGTACTTGTCGTAATCCCAGTAGAAAAGGGCTTTGCCCTGTTTCTGCAGTCGGTCGCATAGTGTCTGTTCTACGATCTGCATCATATTGAAACCGATGAAGAGATATTTCTTGTAATGGAAGTCTATATCTTCATCGTTTACTACCTTGCGGTAGAGCGCTCCTTCATAAGCCAGTTGCTGTTCGGCCAGTTTCTGGTTGAATCCTACGTAGATATCGTAGAAATGTGACCATAACTGCAGGAATCGCTTCTTCAGTTCTGTATTGTGATCATCAGAGAAATTGCTGAAGAATTTCTTGATCATTGCTTTCTGATAGTCTGTGAGATAAGAAACATCGTCGAGTTCGTGGATGTCACTCAGATTGGCAAAGAGCAGTTTGGCATCTACCATGTTCTTATCTACATCGTCGAAATCCGCAAGTAGGAGCTGCCCCCAACCGTAAAAGTGGTCGAGGGTCTCATCAATGCCTGTGCATGCTACGAATACCTTGTGCAGGTCGCAGATAGACTTGATTGGGTCAGCAACCTTCAGGTCGGAGTGTCGGCGGAAGAGGTCGCTGATGGTGATGTATGTGGGAGTCCAGATCGGCTTGCCGGCCAATTGCGCCAGATAGGTATTGAGGAAGAGCGCTGCACGCTTGTTTGGAAAAACCACTGCGATGTCGCTCATGTTCGTGCCGTATTTTGCCAGCATATCCTGGGCTACTGTTTTCAAGAATGCTTTCATTGTATATTGTTTTTTATTATCTTTGCATTTCTTTTATTCATCTATAATACTTCTTCTATTTTGTTCGGATAAACATACCAGAGGTATCCCTTGACATGAGCGTGGCCCATACTTTCGAGCAGCTTCATATAGCCTTTTATCTGGTCGTGGTACTCCGGCTTCGGTTTACCGAACTTGAAATCTACCACCACGGTTTCGTGCTCATCTTTCATCACTCGGTCTGGGCGATGCTCTACCATGTTTCCGTCCTTGTCTGTGCTGATGATGGAACACTCATTGAAAACCTTCCATCGGTCAGAGAACCAGTCGCTTACCTTGTCTGATTCCAGACGTTTGCGAATCATCTTCTCAACTCTGTCTCGCGAGATGTTTTCATCGTAGAGAACTCCATCAAGTTCCAGCTGTTTCAGTGCTCCTTCTATATCATCTCTTGTGCGGATGGTAGAGAAGAGGCTGTGCAGTACCGTACCCATCTTGATATAGAATTTCTGCTGTTCTTCCTGTTCATCTCCTTTGATGAGATCGCGGCTCTTGTTACTCTGTCTGAACTCTGGCAGCTTAGGTGATACATTGATATCTATCTGCATCATTTCTGCAGGCATGGTAAAGACATTTCTGTTGATTTTCATCTCCATCTCTACTTTTTGCTTGGGTACCACCGGTTCGCCATATTTAAAGATGATGTCGTTGGTCTTGCTGTCTGTACCGATGCCTTCCAACTCTACATTTACCGCGTCGGTAAGCATTTCGTATGCTTCTTTCTCTGCATTTTGCTTCAGCTTCTCAGCAACAGTTTCCAGTGATTTTTCGATGATTCCCGAACGGTAGGCGGTAGATGCGCGTTTGCCGAAGACATAGAGATTATGACTGGCTCTGGTGAATGCCACATAGAGCAGGTTCAGATTATCTACGATGTTCTGCAGATGCTCGTGATGGTAGTCATCTTCATAGATGCTTCCTTTCATCTGTTTGGCACTGAAATCTACAGGAACCAGAGGCAGTTCGTTGTAAGGAGCTTCCTGAGGAGTACACCAGATGGTATTGGCTTTCTCCAGCTGCCAGTCGCAGTATGGCATGATGACATGGTCGAATTCCAGTCCCTTACTCTTGTGGATGGTGATGAGTCGGATGCCCTCGATGCCGTCACTATGGATGCTTTTTTCGTGGAGATTGTTTTCCCATTCCTGGAGAAACGCCTCGATGTCGCTGCTGTTGTCTGTCAGGAAGGAATTCAACTTGTCGTAGAAGGCACATACGTAGGCACTTTGCACTTTCATATCTTCTATCTCGCCAAGGTGAAGTTCCGTAAACAGTCTTTCGGTCAGGTCGAGTAGAGGCATCTCCAGCAATTTCTGTCGATTCTCTGTAATCAGCTCAACCACCTTTTCATCATCGAGATAAGTATGGGCAAACTTCAAGAGTGTGGCGCGGGCAATATCGTCGGCAGGGTGCATCAGCAGCTTCAGGGCTGTGATGAGTATCTGTACTGCCTGCGAAGCGTCGAGACGGAATGCTTCGTCTGAAACCATCTCATAGTCTGAATGCTCCATAAAGTAGGCTGCGATATCCTGGATGGTGCGGTTGTTGCGCACGAGGATAGCGATACGATGGGTGGGAACACCACGTGCAGTCAACTCATCTACTGTCTGCAGACAGAGTTGCATCATGCGGTCTTCTTTATTTTCTGCATCATTTTCATCGTCCTCTTCCTGTGTCTTGAGGAGTCGCACCTCCACATATCCCTGCACCTTTTTCTTCTCCGGAACTTCCTGTTTTACATCGGCATAGGCAGTAAGCAGTTGCTTGGCTGTTTCGGGTATCGTTTCTGCCAGTTCGTTATATTCCTGCTGGGCGGCTTCTACGAAGAAGGCATTGTTGAAGTTGATGACATTGCGGTCTGAGCGATAGTTGGTGGCAAGGGTCTCTACATCCAGTTGTTTCTTCGGATTGTCAAACTGGTCTTCTATGTTGTTGAGAAGTCGCCAGTCGCCCGAACGCCAGCGGTAGATGCTCTGTTTCACGTCGCCTACAATCAGATTGCCTGCATCTTCGCGGCTCATCGTTTCTTCTAGCAGCACCTTGAAGTTTTTCCACTGTATGGTGCTGGTATCCTGAAACTCGTCTATCATCACGTGGTTCAGCTGGGTACCGATTTTCTCGAAGATGAAAGGTGAGTCGCTGCCCTGAATGAGTGAGTGAAGCAATGTCTGTGTGTCGCTGAGCAGGAAGCGGTTAGCCTCCTGGTTCATTTCTCTCACCTTCTTGTCTATGCTGCCCAAGAGGCGCAGCTGGTTGAGGTGCTTGATGGTGAGGTTGGCGCTCTTGTACATTCTTTCGAGCATGTGGCGATGCTCTTCCGAGAACTGGAGGATCGGATAGAGAGTATTCACCACATGCTGATAGAGTGGAGAATTGTTCTTGACTTCCGACTTCTTGACCCAGTTTTCCGGATTATCCAAGCATTTTGCTAAAGTCATGTTTTTGACGTCATCGTCTCCGTATTTTCCGTTTCTCAATTTATTGAAGTAGCTCCAGATACCCCTTGTCTTGTTGTTGAGGTCATCGGCCGAATATCCTTCCTCTTCCAGCGCATCGAAAAAGGAAGCTGCGATTTCTTCGAATTTTTCTTTAGCCTGGTTTCGGGTATCCTTCATCTTGTCTTTGAATGCTTCGAAGAAGCCTTCTTCTTCCATTCGTTTTGACAGCTCGTCGGCGTGCTCCTTGTAGTAATCACGGAAGATGTGCTCACCAAAGGACTTGATCTGGCCGATCACATTCCAGCTCTTGTCGTCTGCGATGTTTTCCTTGATGTAATCCATAATCCAGAAAAGCAGTTTGTCGGTACTTTCCAGACTTTCTATCAGTTCATCCACAGCTTGCTGTTCCACCTGATAATCGTTCAGCCCGATACGCAGGTTGGCTGTGAGGTCGAGTTCTCGTGCCAGATTTCGCAAGACACTCTGAAAGAAGGTGTCGATGGTTTCTACTCTGAAATAGTTGTAGTTGTGGATGAGCAGGCGCAAAGCCTCTTCCGCATTCTTTCTGATCTGTTTTTCCGAAAGATGGGGGAGTGCGGCATGTATCTGTACCAGATACTGATCTGATTCGGGCAACTCGTGGGCAATGCCATAGAGCTGTCCGAGAATACGCAGTTTCATCTCTTCTGTAGCCTTGTTGGTAAAGGTTACTGCCAGGATGGTGCGATAGGCGTGGGGATTGTCTATCACCAGGGTCATGTATTCGCGGGCAAGGGTAAAGGTCTTACCCGAGCCCGCACTTGCCTTGTAAACGGTGAGTTGTGAATTCATATATTGTTCTTTTTATTTCTTGATTGATAGGGGAATATCCCGTAACGGATTCTACCAGTTTCTGAAAAGTTCGAAGCCGAAGCGGCAGCCTATGCCATCAAACTTTCCCTGTCTGAATGCTGCGAAGAAGCCGAGCGATATCAGACGCGTGCTTACACCATAGCCCCATTCTGTATAAGGGTAGAGGTGTTTTACCACCAGACCGCTGGTATAGAGTCTTTCTGATTCTACATATCTGCCTATCAGCGGAAGCCAGGCGGCAAGAATCATCGGAGATTCATAGGTGAAGTTGGCACGCAGGTAATAGTTGCTGGCATTATACCAGTAGGACGACAGCAGTTCGAAATCGCCCGACCATTCATCGTTCCAGCCTCCCGGAATATTGTTGTCGTGGAAGTTGGTGTAATCTACGAAGTCCCAGTGTGCTCCTCTTCGGGTATAGAAACCTGTTCCGAAACGCATCGAGTACGATTGCCTGCGGGAAGAATAGAGAATCGTCTGGGCATCAAACTCGGCTCTTCCGTAGTCGATGTTGCTGCCCAGCAGGTTTTTGAAACCTTGCTCATAGTCGAGTTTCAGCACGATGCCTTTCTCTGCTTTAGGTCTCCATTCTATTCCGATGGCAGGAGCCACAGACTTGTATTTATCCGGATAGCCTATGGATTGATAGAAGTCCGGACGGATGGCAATGCGGTTGTGCGCTACCATTCCCAGTTCCATCGCCCAGTGTGGGGAGAGGCGCCAGTGGTTGGTGAGTCGCATGTAATTATCCTTGAATTCCGTAAAGGTGGATTTTCCCATCAGAAGAGAAGGTATCTCCGCTGGCGAGAAACCTCCGATGCTGTCTTTCGGATCCATGTATCCCAACGCCTGGCGAGCCAGCTTGTTGGTATTGATGCGGTTGCCGTTACCGATTTCCAGCTGCAGATAACCCTCGTGACGGGTATTGTAGTTGAGTCTGACAGGAATACTGTAGTAGAAACGATGCTGGCGGAAACTGTAACCGCCTTTTATTCCGGCAGAAAGCTGGATGTTGTCATTGAAGGCATACTGTCCGTTGATCTTGAACTTATACACCACACCTTTGGATTCCGAATAACCCATATATAATGGATTGAACAATGGGTCGATGCGGAAATAGCCCTGCTGTTTTTTGCCGAAGTCGCTGGAAATTCTGTTCAGCAGGTTATCGCCTACGATATCCCAGAGCACATCTTTTGCGAAATCTTTCTTCTTTTCTCCCAGTGCTGCTGCTTTCTTTTTTCGCTCTTCCTGTCTGTCGTAATAGATGCGATAGATCATTTCCTCATCGGTGTTCAGTTTGATAGGTCGCACTTTTGACATCATGGCGGTATCTGTGCTATTCTTGATCGTATCTTCCAGTACTTTTGGCAGATCGTATATGGTGGTGTATTTACCGGTAATCTTATTGCCCATGAAACTGAAGTTGGCGCGCATGTCACACTTGACAGGTCCCAGCGACTTGTAGCCTTTCTTGCCCATCGTTACGGAGATGTAGAAACGGGTCATATCGTATTCTCCCTCGAAGTCGCACATCTGAATCTGTCCGTTTTGGATGCGGACGATTGCCCTGGTCTCTACCAGCTGGGTGTTTTTGATGCGTGGGTAGGCGTAAACCTGAGCCATACCATAGAGCAGTGGCGTGACGGAGTACTTGTAGTATCGTCTGTTGGAACGATGGAAAGGGGAGAGGATGTTCTCCTGAAAAAGGTTTTCTCCATACACATTCGGCGTCATGTAGTTGAGCGCAGCGCTCATCGTACTTTTGCGGTGTGGAATGGTACTGAGATTGAGCAGTCGGTGGATGACAGGTGCTCCCTTCTCATCCACTTCGATGCGGTTGTAGAATTCGCTGATGAACTTTCTACCTGCTCCGTAGGAGATGGCGTACATGGTAGGAACGAGAGCCAGGGTGGCGTTTCGCTTGTTGGTACGCATCTGGAATTTGGTGTAGGCATAGCTCGAATGGCTTCCTCTTCCCGTGGTATCTATCTTTTGGGCATAACAGAAGATACGCTGCATCACGGAGTCTGTGATGGCGTCCTTAGCCTTCACTCTTCTGGCTTCTGTTGTCAGAGGAAAGCTGATAGTCAAAAGGATGACAGCCGCTATGATGCGAATCAGTTGTATCTTCATATTTATCTATAAAAAAATCGGGTGAGGCTGAGTTGCCACACCCGATTGCAAAGTTAATGTAAATATCTTGAAAGTCCAAACTTTTAGCTTGATATTATACTTTTTTATCCTATAAAAATGATCTTGTAACTACTCTGCACCCATAGAAGTACCCCTATGGGCATGAGTATTCGTCTTACTGTTATTATATTATCTTTACAAGATAAATGCTTCGTAAAAATCCCTTAAGGAGATATTTTCAAACCCTTAAGGAAAAATCTTTTTTTCCTTAAGGGAAAATATAAAAACCCTTAAGGGAAAAAACAGAATCTCTTCTTCCCCCATTTTACGGGGTTTGAGAAGTTTTTTATTCGTTTGGAATAATATTTACATAGCTTTTTAGCAGGCTACGGCAGCCGTAAGGTCATGGCTCAGCAGATGAGTGGCGCTGGCTAGTCTTTTCTCTGAGATATGCGCATAGCGCTGCGTGGTACTGATGTTTCTGTGACCCAGCAGTGTGGAGATAGTATATAGGTCGGTGCCCTGCGCCAGCAATAGCGAGGCGCAGGTATGGCGTAGGCAATGGAAGGTGAAGTGCTTGCAGGTGATATGGCAGTCCTCCAGCCATACTTTCAGATGCTCGCTCAGATGGTGGGATGAGAGCTGGGAGAAGAAGTAGCCTCCCGGCTCTTGGCAGTCTTTCTCCAGCTGCTGCAGTATCTGGTAGGCGAGGTTGGAGAGCGGAACCTTGTGCCAGCGCTGCGTCTTTCTGATCTTCTTATATATATAAGGTGTACCTTCTATCTCTATGATGTCGTCATGGTTCAGACTCAGGATATCGCTTTTCCTGAGTCCTGTAAGACTGCTCAGCAATACTGCCTCCTTTAATTGTGGAGTCTTGCAGGGTGTCTGTTTCAGCGTGATGAGATCTTCCATGGTCAGTGTTTCCTTTTCCTTATAGTGTGGATGGATTCTGTAGCTGCTTGGCAGCCGGTCGAACGGGTTCTGATCCAGCAATCCCTGTCTCACGGCTTCCCTCAATACCGATTTCAGGATATTCACCTTCAGATGGATGGTGCTGTCGGATAGTTTTCCGGGTGCCTTCATGTTTTTATGCAGGTCGTGGGCAGAGCGTAGGTAGTCGATAAACTGCTTGACGGTTTCTACATCCACCTTTTTCAGCGGAATGTCGCTTCCGCCGAAGGTCTCCAGGTGCTTCAGCATGCCCAGTACGCTGCCACATCTTCCCTCATATATTTTCTCTCCTTCCTTGCGTCTTTCATCCGCATAGCTTCTGGTAAACTCTCCTAATGTAATACCTTTTGATTTATTGCGTGCGTTTGCTGCGAATTTTATGATTCGGCTAAAGAATGAAATCTTCATCATATCGTTTGTTGTTTAAAAAATGCTTTTTTAGTTATTTAAGTTACAAAGGTATCGCTTTTTTCTTGATTAACCAAACAAAAGGAAGAAAAGGGATAGAAAAAACGTGAATTTGTGCAACAGTTGTACGTTAACTTTAGCGCTGCAAAGGTAGTATAATTTGTTCAATTCGCAATAATTTCAAACTCTCTTTTAATGTTTATTAATAAATTATAGTCAATATTTCTTATTTTGTGGTCAAAAAGGGTATATTTGTGCAATTTTAGCTAAAGCAAACAACACTAAAAAGACTTTTTTAGGATTTATTTCAGTCATCTGATACAGTTAACGTACAACTGTATCGCAGTAAACGTGGCCTTTCGCAACAGTTAACGTACAACTGTATCAAACCCCAAGTCTATCTTTTGATAAGAAGACAGGTAAGACTCAAATGATTACGATTAGAATTATAAACTCATAACGATGATGATATATGATGAAAAAAATAGTAATGGTAATGCTTCTGCCCACTACCCTGGTGGCAAACGCATACGCCGGAACGGTTAGCGATAGCTTGCGGACTACGCTCTATTATCGCTCAGGCTATTCATTATTAGAACTCTCCTATATGGATAATGCCGCCAAGCTCGAATCCCTCAAGCAGGGCATCAGAAGCATCGGGGACAACCCCAACACGGTGCTGCAGCATATCAAGATCCTTTCGGCAGCTTCGCCGGAAGGTAATTCCAAGCTTAACAAACGACTGGCGAGAAGGAGAGGAGAGCGCTTGCGCGACTATCTCAGGGAGATGCTGAATCTGCCAGACAGCGTCTTCACGGTCTTCTCCGCAGGAGAAGACTGGGAAGGACTTGCCCTGAAGATACAGAAAGAAAATGCGCCGTGGAGCCGGAAAGCCCTCTACATCATTCGGAACACCCCCGAATGGATCGTAAGAAACGGAAAGGTTGTAGATGGAAGAAAACGACAGCTCCAGAACCTCGATGGCGGAAAGGCATGGAAATACATGCTCGCCAACCACTTCGACAGCCTCCGCTCCGGAGCACTCGTGGTTTGCGAAATCCGGCACATTGTGCCATCTGTCAGTCCGACAGATACCCTCACATTGATTCAGAATCAGCAAGGCAGCGAACAGGATTCGCTCCTGCAGAAGGATGCCCAGGATACAGCTTCCCAGCTACAGGTATATCCAAGTGGGAATGCAGCCGAAACCGAAAATGCAGCCCATGCATCCGGCAGAGACTCCTACTATGCCCTGAAGACCAATCTGCTCTATGATGCCCTCCTCGTGCCGAACCTCGGCATCGAGACCAGCATAGGCAGGGGATGGACCCTCGGAGCCAGCGGAATGCTAGCCTGGTGGAGCAAGGATGCCAGCCACAAATACTGGAGAATCTACGGTGGAGAAATGGAAATCAGAAAATATTTCGGCAGGAAAGCCAAGGAAAAACCGATGCAGGGACATCACATCTCCCTCTACGGACAGTTCCTCACCTATGATATCGAAAACGGTGGCACCGGTCACCAGAGCAAGAAAACCTACGGAGCAGGAATGGAGTACGGATACTCACTGCCGATAGGAAAACGCCTGAACCTCGACTTCGGACTGGGCGTGGGATACATCAAGTCCCACTACAAGACCTATGAGCCGAAAGACGGATGCTACGTATATGAGGCAACCCGCAATCGCACCTGGATAGGACCTACCCGCGGCGAAGTATCACTGGTATGGCTCCTCGGCAACGGAAACACCAATAGCAAGAAAGGAGGTAAGAAATGACTAGAATAACTAGTATGACAGAGTTAAGACAATCAATGATCCTATTCTTCCGCGTAATCGTCTGCGCAGCCTTCTTGCTGATGATGGCAGAACTGCTCTCATCCTGCGAGCACAAGGACCTCTGCTACGACCATCCCCACCGGCAGAACGTGGAAGTGATGTTCGACTGGAGCGCCGATCCCGAAGCCAATCCAGCCACCATGAGCCTCTACCTCTATCCTGAGGAGGGAGGCGATCCCATCAGATACGAGTTCACCGACAAGAACGGCGGAAACATCTCAGTGGCAGCAGGCACCTACAAGGCAATCTGCGTAAACAGCGACAAGGAAACCCACCGCATCCTCGGCAAGGAGCACTTCGAAACCTTCCAGGTAACATCAGCCGAAACCCGAGCCCTGCAGGGACTCCTCGCCACCATGGCAGGAGCCGCACCGATGGGACGAGGCACCGAGAAGGAAAGAATGATGCAGCAGCCGGAAATGCTCTGGAGCAGTCATGCCGACCGTATCGTAGTGAAGCCAGCCGGAGAGAAGACCGTCATCACGATGAAGCCGGAGCCGAGAGTCAAGCAGTGTACGGTGGAAATCAAGAACGTGGAGAACATCAACGGAGTGAAGGCGATGAGTGCCAGCGTATCGGGAATGGCGGGCGGATGGCTCGCCGGTCTCGACCAGCTCTCGGATGAGAAGGTAACCATGCCGTTCGTAGCCGAAGCCGATGCTGCCAATAAGATGGTAAAAGGCAGTCTCACCCTCTTCGGTCACTGTCCGGTACAGACCAACAAGCACATCCTGATGGTCTATGCGCAGCTCACCGACGGCACCAACTGGTATTACGAGAAGGATGTCACCGACCAGGTGCACGATGAGAATCAGAAAGACGATACTCACATCAAGATAGAGTTGGAGCAGCTTCCATTGCCGAAGCCCGCTCCCGGCACCGATGGTGGTCTTCAGCCGAGCGTAAGCAAATGGAATGAGATATACATAGATATCAAAATGTAGAATAGAAAAAGATATTATCTATCATTAATAAGATATAAAAAACATAGTATTAATTTTTTAAAAGTATCAATTATGAAAAAAGCGTTTTACATGATGGCAGCTGCTGCCATCGCCCTCTCTTCTTGCTCTTCAGAGGAGACCACAGATGTAGCGAAGAGCTCTACCATCACCTTCCGTACTACAGTAGGATTGAATAGCCGTGGTGCAGAGTTGACTAGCGACAATCTTCAGGAGATGTGGGTTAGTGCTTTCTATCAGAGCGATGGTAAGAGTTATTTCGACGATCAGAAGTTTACGAAAGAGACTGGTACTGGTACGAGCACTTTCATTCCTGAATCTCCACAGTACTGGCAGGAAGGAAGAACATATAAGTTTGTTGCCATTTCACCAGAAAAGACTACTTGGCCGGTTACTCCTACTATTACAAAGGACCAGGTGACATGTACTGATTTGGCACCTGCTACAACAATTACCGATCAGAAGGATTTGATTATCGGTGCTGTTGATGCAACTTCAGCTAATCATAATACAAATGGTGTTGCTTTGACATTGAATCATATCCTTTCACAGATTCAGATTAAGGTTAAGAGTGATAACGAACATATTGTTTATCGTATCAAGGGTATTCGTATTGTAAATGTTGCAAAGGGTAAGGGAACTCTTACATATACCACAACAGATAATAAAGCTAATTGGGATTTGAGTGCAGGAGACAAGGTAACCTATTCATATACTTTCCCTCAGCCAATTATCCTCGATGGTAAAACTGATGGTGTAAAAGAGGCTGTTTTAACAGGTGCTGATGGTGGTGCAATGATTATTCCACAGACTTTTACTTCATGGGATGGTAACAAGGTTACAGAGACAAATGGAGTTAGCGATTATAATGGGGGTACTTATATCTCATTGTTGCTCAACGTTAAGGCAGTAAAGGGTACTGGCTATATGTATCCGGCAGGTGCTCAGGGTGAGAATTCCTACGGATGGGTTGCTGTAGCAGTTCCAAATAATAAGTGGGAAATTGGTAATAAATATATCTACACTCTCGATATGTCAACAGGTTGTGGTAAGGTCGATCCAGTTGATCCAGAAGAGGATCCTAAGAATCCTATTGTAAAACCTGGTCAAGAAGGAAACCCTGGTAAGGGTGAGAATATCTTCGGTGATGTTATCAAGTTCAACGTAACTGTAAAACCTTGGTCAACACCTAATGTCGGTGATATTGATATGTCAACAGGTACAATTAAAGTAAATAATTCACCTGCCAAGAAGAAGTAATCCCCTCACATTACATTCACAATAAAAAATCAAATTCAAGGAATTGGAGATTCCCTCTCACGTGATGTTGAGCTTCGGAATTCTCCAATTCCTTTAACTCCAAAAAATGGCGTAAGAAAAAGAATAAAAAGAAACCATTATGATGAAGAAAACTTATAAAAGCAGTTTGTTGGCACTCAGTGTACTCGCATCCTTTACGTCATGTTCAGAAAGCGAATCACTGCAGCAAGCCAATCTGTCAAAAGATAAAATCACGTTTCATGCAACGCTCGACAACAGCTGGAAACCCATGTCTCCCGCTTCCTCTTCCCGTGCTGCCATAGCTGCTGCCACCGAGAAGGGTCCCATCGTCGTGCCAACTCCTTTCGGAAAACCCCTCTATCTCCATTCGGTAGTGCAGGATGGCATCCATATTTGGAGCAAGGAAGGAAAACCCATCACCCGTTCCGGCGCACCCCTGGAAGATGTTGTGCACGAAAGGGTAGCGCAGACTCGTGGAACAATGATGAATAAAATAGGTGATTATGGTAGCTTTGGCGTAACTGCTATTTATAAGGAAGGAGAAAATAATGTTCTGTTATTGGATAATGCAAAAGCCGAGAAAACAGATGGTGAATTCTGGGGATTCACAAACAACAGTAATGCAAGGTGGCCGATAGGTGCCACCGTGTCTTTTCATGCATACGCTCCTCATAGCTCTGCAGATAAGAGCATGTTGACCTATGGTGTTGATAAGAATAATGTTCAGACACAAATTACCTATACAGCATCAACTACAGCAGATGATATCATCAATCAGCCAGACTTGATCGTTGCAACCAATACCGGTTCTCGTCAGCTTTCAGATGCAGATGATGCTGTACAATTGGATTTCTACCACGCCCTTACAGCCGTATCTTTCGCTATCGATAAGGATTTGGCAGATGTTGTAGGTCAGGGTGGAAAGATGACAAGCGTAACTCTGAAAGGTATTCCTAACAAAGGCAACTGTAATCTTTCAGTATCCGCAACGGCTAATGTGCCAACAGTTACTTGGACAACGGAGAATGGAACAGGTGAATACACCTTTGATTTATCAAATGCGAATATAGTTGTCGGTGATAAAGACCAGGCGCTCACATCGGACAATCAAACCTTGATGATGATTCCTCAGACTTTGCCTGAGGATGCTGAGTTGTGCTTCAAATTGGATATGAATGGAACAACTCAGGAATGGAAAGTGCCACTCAAGGGGCAGGTTTGGGAGGCAGGTAAATCCATCATCTATAAGCTTTCGTCCAACTCTATCAATATGTTGGATGATGCAAAGGTTGTATATCCTGATACATGGACAGCTTATTCCTTTCCAAAGACATCATTCGGAGAGAACGACGTAGTAGGACTTTACGTAGTAAATAAATTCAATCAGATAGTTGCTGAAAATGTGCAGCTTACCAAAACGAAAGGAGCAGATAATACATTTACGTGGAAGACGAAAGACAACAAGAACTTCTCGTTCTCGCCTGATAACAGGTATTTCGCCTACTATCCATATAGCGCATCGATGACAAAGGGTGAAGGAACCGCCGCAACTGCCACAGATTTCTTCAAAACCAAGATTTCTTCCCTGGCAAATGATGATAATGTAGTAGCGGATCAATCAGATAAAGAAGTCCTTTTAGCCCAGGATTTCCAGGTGGCAACGGGTACTGTTGGTCCAGAAGCCGGCTCTATTGTTTTCAATATGGAGCACCAGGTGGGGTTGGCGGTTCTGCATATGCTAGGTTCTCAAAATGGAACCGTAAAATTCTATAAAGATTCTTATAAGTACTTCTATGGTGAAAAAGGGGCAAGACCAGTAAAGGGTCAAGATTATTATGATTTTGAGACTGTTAGTTCCCTATATTACCCATCACTGGAATTTAACGATAACATTCCATATAACAACGGATTGAGTGCAGGAAACTCATATTACAGCTGCTATTTTGTTGTTCCGTTTGGAAAGACTGTAAAATTTAAAGCTGAAGCAGATCCAAAGGAAAGCAAGATTAACAATGCGTGGGGAAAACTTCAGGACATTAGTCTTGCACCTACTCGTGAAAACCCTGTAGTTAAAGAAAATGTTGAATGTGATGTTCCTTTTCTAAAGATTGCACATGAATACTATACCCAAAAATCTGTGCATGTATTTGAAACCCCTGAAATAACAGAGTATCAATTAGAATGTTGGGGGTCGAAAGGACAAAGTAAAAACGGTGGCGTAGTTGCTAATGCCGGTTATTCTTCAGGATTTTGGACGGCCACTGGCATAAAACAAAAGCTTTATATCTGTTGTGGTGATATGTCTGGATATAATAATGGTAGAAGTAAAGGTTATAACTATGATGCCGGAGCTTGGGGAGGAGGTGGTACCCATATTGCTACCGGTTTGATTGGAAACGGAGAAACATATAATTATAATGGAAACCGAGATCAGCTTTTACTTGTTGCTGGCGGATCTGGAGGTTCTGCAGCAAAAGGCAAAAAGTCGGGAGCTGGTGGAGGAAATGAAGGAGCAGATGGAGCAGGAGCAATATTTACTGGCTCTGGTAGAGCTAAAGGCGGAACACAAGCAGCACCGGGACAAAATTCGCCTATAGTGGTTGATGTTGCCAATGCTGCGCAATTCGGAATCGGGGGATATTCGTATAAATATGCTGAAGTCTATGGATCACAAGGAGGTGGTGGCTATAATGGTGGAGGAGGAGGACCAGCCTCCGTTCCTGGCGCAGGTGGCTGTGGCTTCATTAATGCAAAATTACGCAATGGAGTACCTCAGACCGCCGTCAACGGACCCCAAGCGACGGGCGTTTGTAGGATTACTTGGACTTATCATCGTCCAGCTACGCTTAAATAGTGCCTGATTTGCCTTTCCTCCGCTAGCACTAGAAGCATCCGTAGCGCCGGATATTCCGCTGCGCCGGATATGCCCTTTCCCCCGTTAGGCGTCCCGGCGGATATGTTATCCGCCGTCAAAAAATGTCCTAACCTCTTTATGCTCTGGGGATATGTTATCCCCAGCAACCAGGCAGTAGCCAGCATATCGATGGGATAGGGGGATTACAAATCCCCCGGCTTAATAGGTCGAACCTTTTTTTACGACGGATAGCATATCCGTCGGGACGCCTAGCGGAAGATAGCCCTATGCACTCTCCGCTGAAAACGAAATATAACTTAGCACGTAATAAATGCATATCCCGAGGGCACCAGATCCGCCCTCGGGGTAAGAACGGAAGAAATTCATTTCATAGAATGCGCATGAAAATGCCGCGCCTCGGCGGAAGTTATGTCGCCGCCGGGGCGTTTTCTAAAAAGACAGTTCGAGATATAATAGGTAGGCTAGAGATAGCCTGTGGTAAATAATCGCAAGAATTAGAGTCTATTGATTGCGGGTGTATGTGAATATGCCTCCTTCATATTCAAGGAAGCAGATTAATGTGTGTAGAATCTGCAAGATTAATTTTATAGTTTTAATAAGTAGGTTGTACAGTGGTACATCTATTTACATCTTTTACTTATAATTATCCCCTGCCTGCTTGTGAAAGCCGGCAGGGCTTTTGATCCGAAAATCCAAAAGATATCATATATCTATAAATATAAATACCAACTCCTGAAGAGTTGATACTTGCTTTTGTTTTTTAGGTTTAATTATTACATAAGCAAAACCCCCATCCCGCTTGAGAAAGTAGGATGGGGATTTCTTGTTAATGTTAAAATCATGAAAAGTTTTGGCGGTTTAATTTTTTTAGCGTATATTTGCCGAAAAATGTGTAAACAATGAAAATTGAATATGACGATGAAGACTTAAAGGAATTGATTGAAACTGGTAAAAATAAGAAATATAAAAAAATAGCAAGAGTAAAGGTCTTGATGGATGGACTAGCTAAGGTATATCGAATTTTAGATCAGGCACCTAATGTTTCTTTATTAAACCAGTTCAGTTTCTTGAAGTATGAGAAATTGAAGTATGAATATTCAGGTTGTAGTTCTGTAAGAATAGCAAATGGTCATGTTGAACGTTTGATATTTACAGAAAACGAAGGAGGTATCACAATTAAGTTATTAAAATTAGACGATTCTCATTATGGAAATAAAAAGTAACATCAATTCTCGTCCATTTACGCCTGTTAGTCCAGGCAGTATATTGAAGGATGAACTGGAGGCTCGCAGCCTTCCGGTAGAAGTTTTTGCAGAAAAAATTGGTCTTGATAAATTGACATTAGAAGAGCTGTTGAAAGGAAAACTTATTTTAAGTTCTGAGATTGCTAACTCTTTAGATAAAGCTTTGGGCATTCCTGCTTCTTTTTGGCTTTCCTTGCAGTCTGCCTACGAAGAGGATTTGAATCAAAGTCAGAATAAAGGTAGTATTCGATCGTTCTTTGATAAGTTTTCAAGAAATCGTGTAGCTCTTTAATTCCGGTAACATTTCAATAAAGGATTAGGAAATTCTTATCATTCTTTTAACCAGAGTCGCCCTGTAAGGGAATGGCATTGTCTTAAGCAATACCATTCCCTTACAGGGCGACTCTGGTTTTTATAGCATTACGTAGCGCCGGATATCTCTGTCCTCCGTTAGGCGTCCCGGCGGATTTGCAATCCGCCGTCAAAAAATGACCTAACCTCTGAATCTCCCACCGCTCTAGTTTGTTATAATAAATTTATTATGGAAGAAATGCAAGAAAAAACCGTTAAAACACTCTAAAATATGGGGCGAATATTTTGTAGTTTGAAATTATTTTAGTATATTTGTAGCATATAAAACAATCCCCTGTATGACTATATACGGGTTATGCTTTAGTGTATAATAATAAGTGATAAATAATTAAAATAGTAACATCAAAATTTAAATTGTAACAACATGAAGAGAACGTTTTTAGCGACATTTCTGTCGATTATTTTTGCTATGGTAGCAGTAGCTTGCCACAGCAGCGATGAGAAAGAGATCGGTTATACTGAGTTGCCAGTACAGGCTCAGCAGTTTGTAAAGCAGTATTTTCCTACTGCTACCTACTCCCGTGTAGAGAAGGAGAAGGACAACGGAAAGTGGGAATATGAGGCAACATTGAACGATGGAACCAAAATAGATTTCAACAACAAGGGAGAGTGGAAGAGCGTGGACTGCAAGTTCTCAGCTTTGCCATCTGGCATCATTCCTGATGTTATCGCTGCGGACATTGCCAAGCGCTATCCTTCACAGCAGCCGTATAAGATAGAGAAGGAGATGGGTGGTTACGAAATCGACATCCCTGGCTACGACCTGTATTACAGCAGTGCCGGTAAATTCATCCGTGCTGAAATTGACCGATAATCCTATCCGGCATTAACACTCATTCAATCCTATATTTTAAGCAAACCCCCCATCCGGCTTGAGAAAGCAGGATGGGGGATTTCTGTAAAAAAACTATATATTATCTACAATGACATCATTTTAAGATCATAATATAATAATCTTGTATGTGTCGCATCTTCATCATTTTTGGTAAGCTCTAAGAAGCTATTCTTTAGATAAAATGGTATAGCATCTATGTATGCATCAACAGTTATAAATCTACAACCCGTTTTATTGTCTTTGGCAAAAAATCCTTTGATAAAATTCAGGAGTTTTGTCCCAAGATGCAGCTTTCGTGCATTTTTGTCAACTGCTAATCTGCATATTTTTACTGCAGGATAGCTTTTGAGAAGTTAAAATTAGATATTCTGTCATTAATATCTAATCGTCGAATCTTTAACGGTTCGCAAATTTCTTCATTATCGTTCATAATCAATTTACGAATAAACTCATGATATAATTATAGTCACGATTGATTTCTTCCATCTTCTCGTGGCTCTCTTTAGGAGGATTCTTCATCCTTGCCTCAAACACTCTGGCGTCTTCACCATAGAGTATCGG
>OHWB01000096.1_pt1 | contig 33111 bp, 28 predicted proteins | sample 1579591 | NCBI WGS metagenome assembly OHWB01 (sample SAMEA3882503, study PRJEB24775) | human gut metagenome | biome: human-associated habitat; feature: intestine environment; material: feces | place: Netherlands | collected 2009/2010 | reverse complement strand
AATACTATTGATTTTACGTTCTTTTCAAAGAAAGGGGTTGTGTGATAGTTGCTTAAAGGTTAAAAGCACTACCTTTGAATGCAATAATTCAACAAGAGACAAGAATATACAAATTCTTGGAAATCAAATATTAAAAAGAATGGGAAGATATGATGCAAAAAATAAAAGATACAAACCTCTTATTGAAGAGTAGAAAACGATTCCTTCTTATCATTGCTGTGGTTATTCTAACTATTGCATATATGACAAGTACATTTTCGCATACAAAAGTGGAAATTCGTTTATATGGGTATTGGAATATGGTTCTTGACAGTCTTGTTATAAATAGAAATACAAAAATTGAGTTTAGTAGCATAAACTTTAATTTTTCTAATAAGAATGTTGAACTTCCTTTGCTCAGAACACCAGAGATAGATTTTAAAGGTAAAACATTGTTAGATGAAGACATAGATGAAGATTCTCTTAAAAAAGATTGGTATTATTATCAAAAGTCTATAAAAGAATCTAATGGAACATGGGAATTGTACAGTTCAAAAGATTCTGTAAAAATCCAAGCTCTATCACATCCATTAAACGGAAGCTACAAATTAGTATTTTTTAAGACACATACTTTGGGACAGGAACACTATTATATGCGTATGATGAATGATTCTACATATATAGTTTGTGAAAAAATCTTTTCTGGATATGTCAACAATAAATTGTTAAAGGAATGGAATGATTAGGTGAAAATATTTACAGAAGAGTAAGTCTAAAATCATATTTTAGCAGACAAAAATACTCCAATTTCGCTATATTGGTATAAAAAGTAAAATAATTCGTACGATGAAATTGGTTACATATTTCATCGTACGAACATGTTGTTATTAAAAATATAGGACAGATGAAAATAAAGTTTACATTATTATTATTTTTATTATTAGTAACATTTTCTGCAATTGCAAATTATAATTTGCCTAAGGAGAAACTCAAAAAAGTCAAGTTACAATTAAATAATAAAACTTTCGAACTCTGTGTACCTAAAGGATACATGTTGTCAATCAACTATACAACAGAAGAAATCGAATATTTGTTTAAATATCAAGATTCTTCATGTATCTATTTAAGTGGTTTCTTTTATTGTAAAAATGAACGAAATATAAGTCTTTTAGGGGATAGTATATATAATCTTCGTTTTCAAAACTCGAAACTAATTAAAGAAATTAACGAGCTTCTTACAAAGAACAAAATTCCTATAAAACCAGATACTATTAAATTGAAGGGAATTCAAGAAAATCAATTAATGTGGAAGGATATTCTATTGAAAGATATAAGTGTAGGCTATTATAATGTGTCGAAAATAAATGTCGCCTTATTTGATAGGTCAATATCATCATTGAAACAGAAAATGAAATAATTAAAGAATGAAACATCCATATGAAGAATATGAGGCATCCAGGCTTTGGGAATTTGTAAAATCTTCAATAGAAGATTTAGTTGAGAATAATGTTATTGAGCTTTTTACTCCGATAGAGTATATTGTAGGTCATATTTGCAAAAATATATCCTCAACCGATATAAGTTCCAGCTATGGAATCCAAGCTGACTCTATTTCCCAAAACTGCCGTATATTCTTCAAGCTTGATAGAATCAATACCTGAATCATTTTGTTCTGTGCCGCATAAGGCCTCACACCGAAATAATACATTTATACCCAGGGCGATGCCCTGGGCTAAGAGCTTTTGGGCTTTCAGCCCGTTTCAACCGTACAGTTAGAAAACTTTCAATCTGTACAGGTCGAAATAGTTCATCATTCCTCGCGCTGTGCGAATCGGCAAGCCTCGATGAGTTTCTGCTTCAGCTTGCCACGGCCAGCCATCACAGTTTTATTTTGCTTCAACACGCTGTTAGGCCAGCCATCCTCGAAGCAGGTCACACTGAGATACTCCGAGGTCTGGGCATCTTGGTCAACTGCCTTGTCTATCTCCTTCTTAAACTCGTCGTCCAAGTCCTTGATGTCGCCATCATGATCCTTGCCGTCCTCGGTCTTCTTGCCCTTCAGTCCTTCCATGAAGGCACCCATCAGTCCGCCCATCACCTCCTTCACGGTCTCCTTTGGTATCACGCTGACCACCTCGCAGGAGATTGTGTAGTTGCCATTCTTCTCTATGCTGGCATTGATATAAGTGTCGTTGGCGTAGCTATCCTTGGTGGCATCCTCGTGCTCGTGATGCTCGCCCACGGCATATTGGCCTCCGTGGTAGGCGAAGAGCAGTTTCAGCTCCTCCAGGTAGCCCTCCACCACCTCGTCGGTGTTAGCCTGGTTGCCTATCTTTATGAAGTCAAGACCTATCGCCTTCTTTATTTCCTGCATGATGGGCATGGCGGCGATGTCCTTCATGCTCGCCTTGAAGAGAGCCTTTGCCTGCTTCTTGATTTGCGAGAGATTGGTAATCTTGGTGATGCGACCGTATTCATCGGTCTCAAAGTTGATGGTGGTGCCTATCACGCTCTTGGCGGTGCGCTCCGCTACCATGGCCATCATCTTGTCCCGGAAGTTGTCGCCCACCGAATCGGCCTTTACGTCCAGGAAGGTGTAGCTCATCTTATAGCCCTTGCTGGTGGAATCGTTTACCACGAGGCGCACCTGAGTGGATACGCCGAGCGTCTTCACCGTGTCCTTGCCGTTCACCTTCCACTCATTCTCATATATCCAGTATTCGCAGGTGTCGCCCTTGCAGAAGTAGGCCACCACATTCACCACCGAGTCTTCGCCAGCTGTGTCCACTTCCAACGTGTCGGAGTTGTTCGATAGCCATTGACTATCAGTGATTTTCTTGTCAATCGATACCGTGTCCTCTACCTTAGGCGACATTTCTCCGCCCTTCACGATGCCGTGGTTGGCGAGCAGTCCGCAAGCTATTATGCAGCTCATCACTATCAACGAGATTTTCTTCATAAGTTCATTTTTATGTTGTTTATTCTTCAAGTTTTTATTTTTCGCTGCAAATTTACGATTTTTTTAGTAAAAAGAATGACTAAAAAAGCAAAAAATAGCAGATTTGAGCTTTTGTTTTGAGTTTCAAGTGGTTGTGGCAGTCGTTGGCTTTTTGTGGCATTCGTGAGGAAATGCGAAAATGGCGGATTTGAGAAGTAGAAACGCTTTCAAGTCATTACCTCAAAGAAACGCTCTAATAAGCATTTTTAACGGCTTCGGTTTTTACTTCTCAATTCTGCACAGGTTGTGAATTTGCCATGCAACTCTCATGATTTAATTTTGCACAGAACAAAAAGCAAGGAATTATGAGAAGTACATTCAAGACAGTCTTCTATGTAAACGGAAGCAAGGAGAGAAACGGAATTGTCCCTATCATGGGACGTGTGACAATCAACGGAACTATCGCACAGTTCAGTTGCAAGCTGAGCGTGACCAAGGCGATATGGGATGCCAAGGGCAACAGAGCCAAAGGCAGAAGCAAGGAAGCCAATGAGGTGAACTTTGCGCTTGATAACATCAAGGCTCAAATCGCTAAGCATTACCAACGGCTTTCCGACCGTGAGGCGTTCGTTACCGCTGAAATGGTGAGAAACGCATATCAAGGCATAGGTACGGAGTATGAGACATTACTCAGAGCTTTTGACAAGGAGAACGCAGCCTTTGCCCAACGCGTGGGAAAAGACCGAGCTGTCCGAACCTACCGCAAGTATCTGACGGTAAGAAAGTACGTTGCCGAGTTCATCAAATTTCAGTACAAGCGCAGCGATATGTCCATGAATGAGCTTACCGAGGAGTTCATCCGTGATTTTTGTCTGTATTTGAAGAATGTCATTGGACTCACGCAATCTACCATTTGGATATACTCCATACCATTGAAGCATATCGTCACGGCAGCACACTACAACGGCAAGATACAGAGAAATCCGTTTGCCATGTACCACGTTGACCCAGACCACAAGGAGCGTGAGTTCTTGACAGAGGAAGAATTGGACATATTTGCAGGAATAGAGTTGGAAAATCCCAACTTTGCTTTTGCGAGAGACTTGTTTATGTTTGGTTGTTGGACAGGTATCTCTTTCGTTGACATCAAGAATCTTACAGAGGACAATGTTGCCATTATAAGTGGGTCTCCATGGATAGTTTCTCAGCGTCAAAAGACAGGCGTACCATTCAAAATTAAACTGATAGATGCAGCCATACAGATAATTGAACGTTACAAGCCATTGAGAAAAGATATGCACTTGTTTAATATTGGCTCACTTGACATGGTAAACAAGCGTATAAAGAAAGTGGCAAAAATGTGTGGCATCAAGAAGCGAATTTCATTTCATGTAAGCCGGCATTCGTTCGCAGTTTTGGCTTTAAACTACGGTATGCCGATAGAGAGTGTAAGCAAGATACTGGGACATACGGACATCGCCACAACACAAATTTACGCAAAGGTGACAAGTACTAAATTGGAGCATGACATATCAGCTTTTGAAAGTCGAATCAAGGGGCATATGCCGACAATGGGGGGAATGGCATGAAAAGGACTGTAATCACCGTGGACGGAAATGGAATGTTATCCATTCCGTCCAACTTGCAAGACTTGTGGATGAGTGAGGGTGAATTGGTTGATATGCTTCATGTCACCGCCATGAAACTCCATGCTGTGATAAGGTCAATATACAAGGATGGTTTATTGACGGTGTCGGAAGTCCAACAGAAACAGGAAACTTCCAATGGCATTTGGCAAACGTTGTATGGCTTTCCGATGATTGTTGCCCTTTGCTTCCGTATAAACTCATACGGGGCAGCTCGGTTTCGTGCCACCATCTTCAAGAGATTGTACGGGGCAAAAGAGAAAAGTAGTGTCATTATCCTACAACTCAATAGAAGAACAACCGCCTTTAGTTGAATGTCCTCTTGCTTGTTTGTTGGCTTGGCGCTGTCGTACTGTCGTGAATAAGTACTGAAGCATAAGCATGACATTCTTACTTGTAGGGGGATGAGTTCTGTTCATAAAAATGACGGACAAAACACCCCTTATTTTTGTTGAATTGTTGAATATGATGAAAGAAGTATTGAACATCAGGCATTTACGGCTCAACATATTCTCAACAAATCTCTCAACAAAAGAAAGATAATGTTGAAAAGAGAAAACCATGAACACCATTCCTTTCTTTCTTTTTTGCCCAGTAATTTGTTGTGTAGAGCTATTTGTTGAGAGTTTGTTGAGGGTATAAGTGGTTGGTTCTCATAAAGATAACACCTATCTTCAACAATTCAACGTTTTACATGCCCTCACTTGGTACGCTGTAAAATGTGCTTGTGGATTAATTGGCAACCGCTCTATTCTCCGAAATGGTTGCAGCAACGTTCCTTGGAGGCTTTGCGCCTCCAGCCACTTGGGCGAACCTCCGCAGTGTTTTAGCATGGCATTAGATTTATGCAGACTATACCGAGGACACACAGCACACATAACACACTCGGCATAGTTCACAAAGGAAATCAACAACACACAACTGAAACACTTGGCAAGTTTCACACTGAAAATATCACCTTTTCCTTTGCAAACTCCATGTACAAAGTAGCTTGTGTCTGTGACCTTGTTCTTTCAATGTGGCAGCTTTGATGTTTGGCGCAAATTGAGAGAATTAAGGTCTGCAACCTTGGGCATGGAAAGCCGAAAGGCAAATATCTCGTCTTTTGTTCTTAGAGGAGGGAGCGAGGTTATGTTTTGGGAACCCAAAAACTCCTCGCTCCACCATTATGGCGGAGAAATTTTGCTCCCGATGGTCGCAGAAAGTGAGTGTACCAACTGTAAGCAGTATATCGAATGGCAAACATGCATGAACAAGCCAAGAGAAAGGGTGGAAGACTGCCCACTAATAGGGTTCGCAAACTGTCGAAGTTTGACACGGTGAAGTTCTCTTTTCCAAGCTACGGGGTATTGAAACTGAGGGAAAGAAAAGCCAATAGCAAGTTGACGGAGTATATCCGTAACGGCAAGATAGTCAGTGGAATCAACACTGAAACAACAGCCATAGCCTCAGTGGAGTATATAATTAAACCTGTTTACCTCTAATCACATATTCAAATTCATCAAAATACTCATATCCTAATTCTTTTAAGACTTGGCGACTGTGTTTCCTATCCTCTTCGGTGTTGAACTTGGGTATGAAGGGGAGACGGAGAATGATTTTGTCTTTATGCTTTGCATGAGTGTAGAGCCAGACAAGGTTGTCGATAACTTGTTGGTTGGTCTTGCCTGTATAGGCTTGGTAGATAACGGAATTCATATCCTTAATGTCGATGATAAAGGAATCAATGTATGGAGTGACTTCCTCCAAGTTATGGCGAGGCACGTTTAGACTCGTCTCCATCGTAAATTGCCATTCATTCGGGCATTGCTCACAAAATTCCTTTATAAATGAACTCCGCAGAAGTGGTTCGCCTCCGCCAAAGCAGATGCCTCCTCCTGTCGCCAAGAAGTAAAGATTGTCCATCTCTACGTTCGTCATCAGCAATTCCGTGTCCATCTCTTGCCATACGCCGTCGGCTTCGAGGCATTGTGGATTGAGACAATACTTGCAGTGAAGAGGGCATCCGTGGAATGCCACGAGCGTGGTGACGCCCTCGCCATCTATCGTAAGGCGGTGACGGTCGATGCAAATGAGTGGGGCGGTATTCATCTTATTCAAGTCTAAAAGTAACAGGGACTGTATATTTCGTTTTCACGGCTTTGCCGTTCTGCTTGGCAGGATTCCACTTCGGCATACTTTTCACCACTCGAATGGCTTCCTTGTCTAACTTTGGTGTGATGCTGCGCATTACCTTGATGTCGCTCAGACTTCCATCCTCATTGACGGTGAATCCAACGATGACTCTGCCTGTTGCTGCACCTTCTTGACATTCTTCTGGATAGCGGACGTTATCCTTAATGTATTGCATCAATGCAACAGAACCACCAGGGAATGAGGCCATTTCCTCGATTGCTTCACCAAATAGCTTGCTGCTCTCGGTAGAGTCGGAGTTAACGGCGGGTTGGATGATAGCGGTCTTGCCTAGTTTGGACTTCTTTTCTTGTCGTGATTTCTTGGAGGACTTGTCCTTCTTGACGATGGGATATGCTACTTCAACAGGGACTATTCCTGCCACCATCTCTCCTAAGTAACGCTCATCTTCTGCCAAAGTGATGATGTTTAACTTTTCTTGGCTCATTTCCGTAAGTTTGATGGCTCTATTTTGCATGCCAACGTATTCAACGCTTATAGTGTCGTTAGGTGATACTTCAAGAGTGAAGTTTCCTTTCCTGTTAGAAATAGTCTTTTTACCTGAAAGTTTGGCGATGATATAGGCTCCGACAATCGGCTCTTCATCTTCATCGTCAATGACATGCCCTTGGACGAAAAGTACTCCTTTCTTGTTTAGTGCTTCTTTTTCTTGGAGCAAGGTTGAATCATCGGCTGTGTATTCTCGGAAGCGGATAGGGATGATCTTTTCTGGCGTGGAGGATGTTGAGGACGTTGATGTCGCGGCTGTGGAAGATGTTAGAGTAAAACTATTGTATCCCTTCTGCGTGGAGCAAGATGTGGCGGATGCGGCAAGGGCGGTGATTCCCAAAGCCACTCCTGCAACCTTGATGGTCTTTCCTGCCATCTGTCGAAGTCTCAGTTCATACTCTAAGTCCTTCACATCTTGCTCGCATTTAGGGCACGTGCCCTTACATTCACCCTTGAAATGACATTCTTCGGGTGAATAGTCTATCTTATTGGCATCTGCTATTTGTTTGCGGATAGCTTTGAGAGTGTTGCAAATGTTACGTCCTCTTGTTGCCATAATTTATTTCCTTTCTTGTTTTGCTTTCTTAACATGTTTGTTCTTTTTAATAATAGGAGTAGTTTCTTTGGGATAAGGAGCGATACCAGCAATCACTTCTCCTAAAATATGTGCCGTTAAAGTAACAATATTGAGCTTGTCTTGGCTCATTTCCGAAAGTTTGATTACTCGGTCTTGAAAGCCAATGTATTTTACAGTTATCATATCCCCTTGCTTTACTTCAAGGGTAAAATTCCCATCAATGTCAGACAACGTTTGCTTTCTTGAAAGCTTAGAAGTGATAATGGCTCCGATGATAGGATTTTTCTCATCCTCATCGTCAATGACATGCCCTTGTACAAATAACACTCCCTTTTTGCCAAGTTCTTCTTTTTCTTTAAGTAAAATGGTATCATTGGAAGTATAATCTTGATAGCTGATAGGAATAACTTTTTCTGGCATGGATGATTCCATGTCATATTTTGCCTTTTGTGTGGCACAAGATGTGGCGGATGTGGCAAGAGTGGTTATTCCCAATGCTATTCCTGCAACCTTGATAGCCTTTCCTGCTATCTGTCGAAGTCTCAGTTCATATTCTAAGTCCCTCACATCTTGCTCACATTTAGGACAAGTACCCTTACATTCGCCCTTGAAATGACATTCTTCGGGTGAATATTTTATCTCATTGGCATCTGCTATTTGCTTGCGGATGGCTTTGAGAATATTACAGATGTTGCGTCCTCTTGCCATAGTTTATTTCCTTTTATGCTTATGTCCTTTTTTGATAACAACAATTTCCCCTGTGAGTTCTCCGCTTTCTGTCAATGTAATAACATTGAGCTTTTCAAGATTCATTTCAGAGAGTTTTATGATTCGGTCTTGCAAACCGATGAATTTTATGGTGATGGTATCTTTTGGTTTCACTTCAATGGTGAAGTTTCCGTCAATATCAGCTACCGTTTTCTTTTCAGAAAGTTTAGCTGTGATGAAAGCAGCGACAATCGGCTCTTTTGTGTTTTCGTCAATGATATGCCCTTGGACAAAAAGAACTCCTTTCTTACTCAATGTTTCTTTTTCTTTTAGTAGGATTGAATCTTTGGATGTGTATTCTTGGAAGCGAATCGGAATAACTTTCTTTGGCAGTGAGGGCGTGGAGTTATAGTATCCTTTTTGTATAGAGCAGGAAGTAATAGATGCAGAAAGAACAGTCATTCCCAATGCCACTCCTGCGACCTTTATAGCCTTCCCTGCTTTCTGCCTAAGTCGCAACTCATGTTCCAACACTCTAACATCTTTCTCGCATTTCGGGCAAGTCCCCTTGCATTCACCAGTGAAGTGACATTCTTCTGGTGAATAGTTAATCCCATTGGCATCCGCTATTTGTTTGCGAATAACCTTGAGAGTATCGCAGATGTTGTGTCCCTTAGCTTTCATAAATTGATTTTTTTAGGTGTTCAACATTCCCTTTATTTTCAAAATGAGTATATATTGCTCATTAGTTATAATTCATAATTCTGTTTTCAAAAGTATGAAAAACAATCCACAAACGAGAATGTTTTGCTTTGTATTGTAAGAATGGGGACGACATTTAACATTTTTCATGTTTTTAATGCCGTATATGAAAATTATATGTGTTTCGTTAGATATTGTGTTGTTGCATTTGTGCGCATTTTTTTCGACCATAATTTAATAATCTATAAAAACAAAGCAAAAGATGTTGTTTCTCAGATTTTAAATTTATCTTTGCAACCATAAAGAGTTGTTTGACAAGCAAAGCAAACTTATGTATAATGAAGAAGTTAAAACTATTGCCAAGTCATTACCTCCATTGGAGTGAAACACTTATAAGTAGTTCATTTTAAGCTATTCCGCAGATTTTAGCAGAATTTTTGGGAAAACTACCACTTTAGATGAGCGTATCTACTATATACATCAAGTGAACTTGCATCATTGGAACAAGTACGTATTACGGAAATACTTATCAGATGATCTATATCACCATCAAGGCAATATGCCTAACAATTTTCCGAAAGCGATACCAGACATCAGGCAATCAATGAAAACAATATCAATGTTTAAGGATGAATATTTGCTTGATGTTACAAGGCTTTAGATGGCGATGTCACACTTTTTATACTTTTATATACAGCAATAGCTGCTATTCAAATGTTAAAATCGGACAGTAGTGGCAGAAAATCCAAGCAAACCTTGCTTGTTTTGAAGAAATTTTGTTATTTTTGCTGTGGCTGCAAGTAAAATGATGTAATAGTTTTGGATTCGGCTATATCACCTTTTGCAACGGCTATGCAGTTTATACACATTGTACAAACTTCCCAACTGCATCAAAAAATAAATAATACAACCTTTGAGAAGTCGGTTGTAACTAAATCTCCTTAACTATGAAAAAGGTAAGATTATTTTCCTTGGCAGCAATAGGTTGCTCTTAGTAGTTTTATTGCTCCTCAGACTGCTTCAGCTTACAAGTATCATGTGACTTTACCCGACGGAACACATGAAGTTTTTGAATTCATTAAAATTAACAGAATGAGATTTCTTGTTTTATTTATTACGATATTATTATGTTCGAACACGATTAAGGCTCAAAGGCTATATAGTGAAAGTGGCGATTTTTATGAGAAATCAAAGAGGAGTGTTGTTGATCATGCCAAGTTGGGAGTATTTTATGAATTAAAGTTCCGCAAAGATTCTACCAAGTTGGATGATTATACTGAAGCGCAAACAGTATTGATGGTTTCAGATAAGCACTTACTTTTTAGTGATTATAATCGATTGGCATTAGATTCAATAAATGACTATTTAGCCAGTAGCAAACAAAATAAAAAGGACCAAAAGGCTCGTGAAGAATGGATGCAAGCTATTAAAAAATGGACTTTTTTCTTTGTTACGCTAACTGATTTAGAAGAACAAAAAACCACGGTACAGACTTACGATGTATTGCGAAGCTACGAGTACACTTACCCAACGCCTCAAATGGACTGGCAATTGGTATCCGGGGATTCTATAATAAATCAAAGAGCTTGCAAAAAGGCCATTTGTTCTTTTGCCGGTCGAAATTATATTGCATGGTACACAGAAACTATAGCACTTCCTTACGGACCTTATCTTTTTACAGGATTGCCTGGGCTGATCATGGAAATCCATGATGAAGGTCGCAATTGGATTTTTACAAATAATGGGGTCGGAAAGATGCCTCAATACAGTGACATGTATCTTTATAAAAAAAGGTATATCAAAGATTTGATTGTAACCACACGCGAGAATGCCCTGACCGGTTATCGGAATGACATTGAGGATTTTGATAATCTGAGTATTGAGATTTTCAAGGTAAGGGTTGAAAAGAACGGCCAAATGGTTACTCCGGAAGCAAACAATCCGAAACGTCCCAGTAATATGCTTGAATTACAATGGTAAAGATTTTTAAAATATTATTTATGCTATTTCTGTTTCCTTTGTCTGTATGGGCGCAGGAAACAGAAGGCGTTTTTAAGGGTATTGTTACGAATACAGAAGGCATTGGCATTGCTAATGTATTATGTAAGGCATTAAGTGCCACGGATTCTTTACTGGCTTATGGTATCACCCAAAGCAACGGACATTTTCATTTACAATACAAGAAGAATGTAAATAAACTGACATTCTCGAAAATGGGCTATGCCACACAAATTATTTCAGTTCAAAAGGATAAATATCAATATACCGTTCAGTTAGAAAAAAAACCTTATGAGCTTGATGAAGTTGTAGTGAAAGAGGCCCCTATAACTCGTAAAAAAGATACGCTTGACTATTATGTAGAGTCTTTTCGTCAGAAAGAGGACTATAGCATTGAGGATGTGCTCAAACGTATGCCGGGTATTGAAGTGACGACTTCAGGACAAATTCTGTATCAGGGTAGCAGCATCAATAAACTGAACATTGAGGGATTAGACCTTATGGGCGATCAATACAACCAAGCCACTCAGAATATGCCAGCTGAGGCCGTATCTACGATTCAGGTTATGGAAAATAATCAGCCCATCCGTGCCTTGGAAGGAAAAATTCATAGTAATCATGCGACACTCAATATAAGGTTAAAAAAGAACTATAAAATGCGCCCTTTTGGTGACGCAGAAGTGGGAGCCGGAGGAACGCCTGCTATATGGGACGGTAGTCTGACAGGGATTCAAGTGGCAAAGAAAAATCAAGTATTATTTACCGGAGCCTTAAACAACAGGGGTGCCTCATTGCGCGGCATCCAAAACGGCATGTCAAACTTCAGTGGCGTCTATACGCAAGAGCCACTGCCCTCTCCATTCCTCTATTCTTCCACAAGCCGCCGTCCACCCATTTCCCCCATTTACTATCTTGACAATCGTTCCTATTTTGCTGGAGTGAACTATATGCACGCTTTCACGCCTTATTCCACGCTGCGTTTCAACCTGCTTTACAATCACGAAGGAGAAAACCGTGAGGATAGCACCCGAAGCGAGTATTATGCGGGCGACACAATCAGTATTTACGAAAACAATCGGCAAAAGAGCTGTGAAGATGTAGTAAAAGGACAGGTGCGTTACGAATTGAATGGCAAGAAGGTGTACGTGGAGAACGTCCTTTCGGGGCAATGGCAGGATGTCAGCTCCTATAATCAAAATGTATCCAATTTAGGCTCTTTGGGAGAGGACATACATCACAAACCTTATTTTATTCAGAATGTCGCCAATGTCAACCTGACCACTCCAAGTCGTGTCTATAGTTTGGCTTCCATTGTGCGTACCTATCAGACGCGCGAGCGACTTTCTGATTATTGGACAGCAGATAACGAATACAAACGGCAGAGCTATTATCTGAATCATTGGTTTATGCGCCACCGGCTCTCCACGGCTTTCGATATAGCGGGCAATCCCTTGACGTTGGGTTACATTATAGAATACAAGCACAACCGACTACACGACCCCCAACAGACGGCTACTTCGTCCTATTGGCTGCACACACTCGAACCATCGTATCAAATTCAATGGAGCGGTGGAAACGTCGAACTACTTCTTCCTGTGGAATATACCATTTACCGCTGTGGCTGGCGGAAAGAAAAAGACCAAAAAGTTCTTTTCTCTCCTTCGCTCGATTTCGCTCAACAAATTAGTTATCTATTGCGAATGGAAACCTCGGTAGCCTATAACCAAAATGCTTCAAACGCCGATCCTTGGTTCAATGGAACGATGATGAACAACTACCGTACATTTACGACAGGTATCGACAGCCTTTCGGTGCAGCGTGTCGCGTTGGCGAATCTCCGTCTGTCGTATCTGAACACCATCACGCTCTTTTCGTGGAATGTTTATGTCGGCTGGACGCGCAGTACTTCCGACCATTATCTTAAAAGTCTTTATATGCCCGATTATACGCTCTTTGTTCCAGTGTGGAACGACCGCACGAAAACTACCTGGAGCATGGCATTGTCATGTCGTAAGAACTTTCGCTATGCCCACATCAATTTGAGCGGACAGACAAATTATTCATATAATAAGGAGTTTGTGTCTCAAAACGAGGTGGAAGATTATCTGCGCTATCATGCCTTGCATGCTTCAGTCACGGCGCAATGGAGCGGACTGACATGGTTCCAGCCCAAACTCACCATGGCCGGAAATATCAGTTGGAAAAAGCCAGATGTCTTCTCCGCAACTGACAATCTGCTGAAAAATGCCTATTATTCCTTAACAATGGATTTCTATCCTATCAGTAAACTCCGGCTGTATGCCGACTTTTCGCAATCGGTCTTCGAAATAGTCCGTAACCATTACTCTATTAACAGTTTTTTGAATGCCGGTATGCGCTACGATTTCAATTCTCGCTGGTCTGCAAGCGCAAATATCAACAATCTGTTTAACCGCAAAGACTACGAAGTTTCGCTTTATCAAAGAGCCAATTTTCAATACTACCGCGTACCGCTGCGTGGTCGTGAGTTTATGATTTCGCTACGGCTTAAATATTAAGATAAAGGCCTATTTAACCCAAATCCTTTAATTTTTGTTGCAAAATATCTATGATTTATGAGGATGGCATAGCCAAAGTGAGATGGGAGGTTAATCCTGATGGTATGTATTATCGTGATGAGGATGGCTTTGGCAAGACTGACGATGATGAACAGAACCTGTTCCACAATCGCTTCATGGAAGGGGCTTTCTGAGAAATATAATATTATCTAAAAAAAACAGCAAACTTCGCTCTTTTCTTCTCTTTTTAGTATCTTTGCAGCGATTTATGCCCTGAGGCATCGTAAAGAAAGTAAAATCATACATTTAAGTTTTAAAACAATAATGAAACAGTACAAATTGGTGGACAATATCTTCGGATGGGTCGCTTTCCTTATTGCGGCCTTCGTGTATTGCTCCACAATTGAGCCGACAGCCAGTTTCTGGGACTGTCCTGAGTTTATCACAACTGCCTACAAGCAGGAAATCGGTCACCCTCCTGGGGCACCTTTCTTCATGCTCTTAGGTAATTTCTTTACTCATTTTGCCAGCGATACCACACAAGTCGCCAAGATGGTGAACACGATGAGCGCTCTGCTGAGTGCCGTCTGCATCATGTTCCTCTTTTGGACCATCACCCACTTGGCACGCAAGCTCATCATCGGCGACTGGAAAGAGATGACCACCGCCAAGATGGTAGGCATCGAGGCATCGGGTATGGTGGGAGCACTCATCTATACCTTCAGCGATACCTTCTGGTTCTCGGCTGTAGAGGGTGAGGTATATGCTTTCTCATCTGCCTTTACTGCCGTGGTTTTCTGGCTTATCCTGAAATGGGAAGACCATGCCGACGAGCCTCACAGCGACCGATGGCTGGTACTCATCGCCTATATGACAGGCCTCAGCATCGGTGTTCACCTGCTCAACCTGCTCTGCATCCCTGCCATCGTATTGGTATATTACTACAAGAAGGTGCCACATGCCAACCTCAAGGGCTCGCTCCTGGCGCTGTTCGTTTCTTTCCTGGTAGTCGTTGCCGTGCTCTATGGAGTGGTGCCTGGTATCATCACCGTGGGCGGATGGTTTGAGCTGTTCTTCGTCAACACCTTAGGCTGCCCATTCAATACGGGTGAGATCGTATATATCATCTGCTTGGTGGCTTCGGTCATCTGGGGTATCTACGAGACCTACAATGCCACTGACAAGAACGAGAAGCGACAAAACCTTGCCTTCGTCTTGGGCTTCGGCATGCTCGGAATCCCCTTCTACGGATATGGATGGAGCGCTGCCATCACAGGTATCGCGGTGCTCATCGTACTGTGGTTTGTACTGGGTTACAAGCGCAAGAAGGAAGTTGTAGTTAAGAACGACGAGACTACCGGACTCACCAAGACCAAAGTGCAGCTTCTGCCTCTCATCTCAGCCCGCGTGAAGAACACAGCCCTGCTGTGCATGCTGATGCTGATGATAGGTTACTCAAGCTATGCCCTCATCGTGATCCGCTCGGCTGCCAACCCTCCTATGGACCAGAACTCGCCAGAGGATATCTTCACCCTTGGCAGCTATCTGAGCCGTGACCAGTATGGCGACCGTCCTCTGTTCTACGGACAGGCCTATACCTCACAGGTGGCACTCGAGGTAGATGGCGACATGTGCAAGCCGGTGATGACCGAGGGTGCTCCCGTATACCAGCGCAAGGAGAAAGCCAGCAAAGACGAGAAGGACTCATACTTCGTAGTGAGCCACAAGAATAAATATAAGTATGCGCAAAATATGTTCTTCCCACGTATGTATGATGCCGCTCACGCACAGGCATACGAAGACTGGATGGGTGGCGTCAACGGAACAGAAGTTCCTTTCGACCGTTGCGGTGAGAACATGACAGTAAAGGTTCCATCACAGTGGGACAACATACGCTTCTTCCTCTCCTACCAGTGCAACTTCATGTACTGGCGCTACTTCATGTGGAACTTTGCCGGACGACAGAACGACATTCAGGGCAACGGCGAGCCTGAGCATGGCAACTGGATTACGGGCATTCCGTTTATCGACAACGCCATGTTGGGCGACCAGAGCAAGTTGCCTGATGACCTGAAGGAGAATAAGGGACACAACGTATTCTACTGCATGCCTCTGATATTGGGTCTCATCGGTCTCTTCTGGCAGGCATGGTACACCCGCAAGCGCAAGGTGGTGAAGAACGGAAAGGAGACAGAGGAGTTGCTGCCTGTCGGTATCCAGCAGTTCTGGGTGGTGTTCTTCCTCTTCTTCATGACAGGTCTTGCCATCGTGATTTATCTGAACCAGGTGCCTATGCAGCCTCGTGAGCGCGACTACGCCTATGCCGGCTCGTTCTATGCCTTTGCCATCTGGTGTGGCCTGGGCGTACAGGCTATCCTCGACCTGCTGAAAGAGCACGCCAAATTGAGCGGTACTGCCGTAGCAGCCATCGTAGCAGTCATCACACTCCTTGTACCTATACAAATGGCTTCGCAGACATGGGATGACCACGACCGCAGCAACCGATACACCTGCCGCGACTTTGGTCAGAACTATTTGATGTCGCTCCAAGAGAAGGGCAATCCTATCATCTTTACCAACGGTGACAACGATACCTTCCCATTGTGGTACAACCAGGAAGTGGAAGGTGTAGGCACAGACGCACGAGTTTGCAACCTGAGCTATCTGCAGACCGACTGGTATATCGACCAGATGAAACGTCCTGCATACAATTCACCTTCTGTTCCTATCACCTGGCCACGACTCGACTTCTGTTCAGGAACCAATGAGTATGTGACCATAGAGCCAGAGGCCAAGCAGCAGATTCTCGACTTCTACAAGCAGGATCCCGAGACAGCCAAGAAGCAGTTTGGAGAGGATCCATTCGAGCTGAAGAATGTGCTGAAATACTGGGTGCGCAGCAAGAACCCCGACCTGCACATGATTCCTACCGACACCCTCTACCTCACTATCGACAAGGAGGCAGTAAAGCAGAGCGGTATGATGATGGCAGCCGACAGCATACCAGACAAGATGGTTATCTCATTGGCAGGAAAAAACGCGCTCTATAAGAACGACCTCATGATGCTCGAGATGCTGGCACAATGCAACTGGAAGCGTCCGCTCTATGTGGCACTCACCGTAGGTGAGGAGAACTATATGAACTTGGGTGACAACTTCGTACAGGAGGGACTCGTCAACCGTATCACTCCTTTCACCACCAACAAGCCTGGTGCCAAGAACTTTGATACGGAGAAGGCATACCACAACATCATGACCCGCTTCAAGTTTGGCAACCTGAAGCAGAAAGGTCTGTATGTGGACGAAACCACTATGCGTATGTGCTACACTCACCGTCGCCTGCTGGCTCAGACTGCCCTGGCGCTCATCGCTGAGCACAAGGACAAGAAAGCCATCGACATTCTGAAGAAAGCCGACGTGGAGATACCTTATTATAATGTTCCTGTCGACTATATGAGCGGCGGTCTCGACATGGCACGAGGATGGCTCCTCACCGGTCAGAAGGCCAAGGGTGAGGAATACCTCAAGAAGGTATGGACCAACGCCACACAGTATCTCAACTACTACCTCTCGCTCAACGCCGACCGATTCGCACAGGCACAGAGCGACTGCATACGCCAAATCATGATCATGCAGAGCGCAGCAGAGGTGGCTGGCATGGTAAGTCCTAAACTGGAAGCACAATATGCCAAGCAGCTCAACGCCCTCTACACACTCTATCACGGACGTGGAGGACGTATGCCTGAAGGGTACTAAAATGAAGAGTTAAGGAGTTAACTCCTCAGCGACCGAAGGGAGCGATAACTCCTTAACTCCTTTAGCTTCTGAATATTAAACATTTAAAAAGAACTCGTCTATGTTTATCGAGCAACCAGCCAAATGGCTGAGATGGCTGTATCCGAAGGCAATTTGGAGGATGAATCCGAAGGAACACTCTGTTTACCTGACGTTCGACGACGGACCCATACCCGAATCTACACCTTTTATCCTTGAGACGCTGAGGAAATACAACATCAAGGCGACATTCTTCATGGTGGGAGAAAACGTGTTGCGCAATCATGACCTCTACAACCAGATTGTGGCAGAGGGCCATCAGATAGGCAACCATACATTCAACCACATTGGAGCCTTCAAGCATCGTGTGATCTCCTATGTGCTCAACACCAACAAGGCCAACGAAATCATCCACGCCCACCTATTCCGTCCGCCACACGGATGGATGAGACCCAGCGAGTACTGGTGGTTGCACCGCACCTACGAGGTAATCATGTGGGATGTGGTAACACGCGACTACTCCAAGTGGCTGACGGCAGAGGACGTAGTAGACAATGTGAAACGATACGCCCGCAACGGAAGTATCATTACATTCCACGACTCGCTGAAGAGCATAGACAAATTGAAGACTGCCCTTCCGAAGGCTATAGAATGGCTTCAGGAACAGGGCTACGAATTCAAGATATTCAAATAAATGAAGAAAAGAATAAACAGCTATCAGGCTGTGGCAAGTTTCGTAAGAGGTTTCTTCGAGGCTTACGCACGTGGCATCATCGATGCTGTCATAGAGGGCAACGACTTCGAGAAGAAGAACGATCCAAAGGAAATCAAGCAGATGATGCTGGAACACTATGGCGAGGTAAACCAATATTACTTCGACATCATGTTCTCTACCTTGGTACGTCTGAACTACAAGACTGCCGAGGAAGCCAACGAGCGCATGCACAAGAACTTCGACAGTATGAAGAAAGCTGCCCCAACCTTCGAGCCTACCATGCTCGACTACCTGCGCATTGCCTGCAAGAGTCCACAGCTGTACAAGGCGATGGAGGCTGAATACAAGCGCAACTTCACCTGGCTTCTGCAGGGCAAGTTCACTACCCTTGAGGAGCATGTACGCGACTATACCCACGGCATCCTCATCAGTCTGGCCGACGAGCCCATGGCTGTGCACCTGCTGGTAAGGATTATCGTGAAGGCTTATGCCGCCGGACTGAAATGTGGCAGCAAGGAGGGCAAACTGCCACAGTTGCACATGCCAACTATCCACGGCATGCTGCTCAACAACGTGAACATACTGCTCAACGAGACACCGCTGAAAAGCAGCAGCGAAGACCCTGTGGCGCTCTTCAAAGAGGCGTGCAAGGAGGAAGAAGAAAACATCAATGTACTCTTCAATACTCTCAACGACACGATGAAAGAACTCGCCGAAGAGTAAAAAGAAAACTTCACTACTCGTGTTGTGCAACCGCACAACACCTGAAAGACAATCGCCCAACAGCTATTGTGCAAGTGCACATCAGCTGTTGGGCGGTTTTATTACTTATATTCTGCAAGAACATTTCACCCATATTCCTGCAATTTTTCGTTGCATCTACTGCATATCATAAACCACCTGCATGAGCTTCTTGCCGAGTTCGTCGGCCTGCTCCATGGTGGAAGCCTCGCTATATACGCGGATGATGGGCTCGGTATTACTCTTGCGAAGGTGAACCCACTTGTCAGGGAAGTCGAGTTTCACGCCATCGATATCTGTTACGGTCACATCCTTCTCCTTGCCATACATCTCCTTTACCTTCACGAGGATAGCATCTACATCGGTAGAAGGTGTCAGGTCGATACGATTCTTGGCGATGAAGTAGTTGGGGAAAGTGGCACGAAGCTCGCTCACCTTGCAACCCCTATGTGCCAGACTGCTCAGGAAGAGGGCGATACCTACGAGGGCATCACGGCCATAGTGGCTCTCTGGATAGATGACACCGCCATTACCCTCGCCACCTATCACGGCATGAACGTCCTTCATCTTGGTGGTGACATTCACCTCGCCTACTGCAGCAGCTGTATATTTGCCACCATGCTTCTCGGTCACATCACGGAGAGCACGAGTAGAAGACAGGTTGCTGACAGTATTGCCAGGAGTATGGCTCAGCACATAATCGGCCACGCTCACCAAGGTATATTCCTCGCCAAACATTTTGCCGTCCTCGCAGATGAAAGCCAAGCGGTCAACATCAGGGTCAACAACGATACCCATGTTGTAGCCACCCTTCTTCAACTCGTCCATGATGCCACCGAGGTTCTTCTCCAATGGCTCAGGATTGTGAGCGAAGTCGCCAGTAGGCTCACCGTTCAGGAAGGTATACTCCACTCCTAACGCATCGAGCAACTCTGGAAGGATGACACCACCCACAGAGTTGATGGAGTCGACACAAACCTTGAAATGTGCCTTACGGATAGCCTCCACATCAACGAGTTTCAAAGCAAGCACAGAATCGATATGGCGCTTGTTGAAGCTATTGTCCTCAATATATTTGCCTAAATGATCGACATCGGCATACTCGAAGTCTTCCTTCTCAGCGATGGCAAGCACCTCATTGCCGTTGGCGGCTGTCAGGAACTCTCCCTTCTCATTGAGAAGCTTGAGGGCGTTCCACTGACGAGGATTGTGAGAGGCTGTGATGATAATACCACCTGCTGCCCCACTCATGGTGACAGCGAGCTCGGTGGTAGGAGTAGTAGCCAGACCTATGTTGAGCACATCATAACCCATGCCCATCAAGGTGCCACATACTACATTCTTGACCATCTCACCAGAGATGCGGGCATCGCGGCCCACTACGATAGTATTGCTTGAAGACTGTCCGCTACGACGAATAAAGGTAGCGTAAGCTGAAGTAAACTTAACGATGTCGAGCGGATTAAGAGTATCGCCCGCTGGTCCGCCTATAGTTCCGCGGATACCAGAAATAGATTTGATTAGAGTCATAATATTCTTATTAAGACGTTAATGCTTGATGAATGTTCAGAGGAAAAGAAACCACTCCCTTAACGGGCAGCCTGGAAGCGAATGTCATACAGACAGGCATACACACTCGCTGAAGCTGAGGTAGTGCCATAAGTATGAGGTACCAACAGGCGCACATGCGCCAGTTCATCGTCGGCAGTAATGAGACGCCCCACCTTGATCCAAGTGAAAGGAATCAACCAGCCTGATGGAACCGTGGCACTCACGGTACCATAATAAGAGGAATTGTAGGTATTTGCCAAGAGACTTTTTTTAATGTCGACAAAAGAGCCTTCAAACGTTCCTGACGTATTGGTTACGCTTATCTCATCGGTCATTGCCGCATAAGTAGGCACATCATTGGTCAGTGTGATGGCCTCGTCGCATATCTTGGCACGGTTGGCAAGACAATACTCCGTGAATCGGCACAACACATTCCGGGTTTTACCCTTGGCGATATAGTCGCCACAGCCATCGTTGATGACCTGCATATAGATACCATTGCTCTCGAAGAGCACATACTCGTTGTTGTTGGGATCGGTATCAGTCAACTTGACCGTCTTGTCACCAGCCTTACGGGCTTCGAAACGTTTTTCAAACTCGGCCTCTTTGATGACTTTGATATTCTCATTGCGCAAGAACGCATTGATAGAGTCCAGCTCTCTGTCGCGCTGGTCTGCATATGTCTCATTATGGTCACAAGCGGCAAATGAGATCAAAGCCGCTACTGCTATCATTGCTAATAATAGTTTCTTCATTCTTTAAGTTCGTAATTTTTATACAAATATGGCGCAAAGGTACAAAAAAAAAACAGGACTGCCAATGTTGGCAGTCCTATTTTATTATTATTTATCACTTATCTTTCTTATTTCAGCAATGCCTCGAACGCCTTAATGGCTTTTTGGGCTACCACCTCTGCCTCTGCCATGCTGCAGAACAACTTGCCTCCCGAGGCATTGAGATGGCCTCCGCCATTGAAAAACTGCTCGGAAACCTTGTTGCACGGGAAGTCGTCGACCGAACGAAGACTCACCAATATCAGATTGTCGCGCTCGGTATCTTCGCGCAAGGAGATGGAAAACTTATGTCCCTTGATACGCAGTGGTTCGTTGACCAAACCTTCGAGGTCGCCCTTGATGAAATGGAATCGCTTCATATCCTGACGGGTGACACAATAATAAGATGCATGCAAACCCTCCACCACACGGAGCTTCTCGCTCATCAAATAACCGCGAAAACGGATGGCAGAAAGGCTGCTGTTATTGAATACATTGCGATAGATCTTGTCTTTATCGATGCCCTTGGTAAGCAGCTGGCTGATAATAAAATAGATGGTAGGGTCGGTGGAATTATAGGTAAAACCGCCCGTATCGGTCATCATGCCACAATATACACAGGCAGCCCACTTGCGGTCCATCTGCTCGAAGCCTCCCAACTGCCACACGATGCGGAACACCAACTCGCTGGCACTGCTCATGTGGGGCTGAGAAATCTGAAGATCGACATCCATACAGGGTGCCAGATGATGGTCGATCATCACCTTACGGGCACGACAGCCGGTAAGCACATCCTGCATCTCGTCGAGACGACCAGCGCCATTGAAGTCGAGACAGAACACCAAATCGGCCTCATCGAAAGCACGCTGCACCTCGGCAGGATGCTTGTCGTAACGCAGAATGGTCTGACTGTCGGGCAGCCACTGCAGATAGTCGGGCATCATGTCGGGCATACATACCTGTGCCTGCTTGCCCTGCGAGAGCAAAAAGCCACGCCATCCCAAAGAAGAGCCGATGGCATCTCCGTCGGGCGACTTATGACAACATATCACAATATGCTGAGAAGCCGCTATCATCTCCTGGAGGGTAGCGGCTTCTTGTGAACTCAATATATTTACGTTCATTTAGAAGAGTTTGCTTGGATAAACGCCTTCGTCTATCAGACTCTGAATTCTTGCTACTACTGATGGACGGTCGGCAGCATAAGTGACACCAAACCACTTGCTTGTGGTGTCGAGTACCTTGACGGTAGCTGTGCCGTCGTTGATCAGCTTATTGACCATCAATGGAATGAAGAACTCAGCTTTCAGGTTCTCCATATTCTTAGGATCGCTGAGGAACTCCTTGAAGTAAGCCTCGCTGTGCTCAAAATAGTCGGGAGTGAAGCCCCATACGTTCATAGATACAGGAGTGTTGTCCTCAACAGCTACCCACTTGCCGTCCTCGTCCTTGTAAGACACCTTGCCGTCTACGCGCATAATCTCTGTACGCTCCACGACTGTGGTCAGATTCTCAGCATCGTCCTTTGAGCAGATGCCACGAGCCACAGTACCATTCTCGCTCAAGGTGTTGCCTACACGGAAACCTACCATGGCATAGTTGTTCTTGCTGCCCTCTGGAAGTTCGGAAAGGAACTTGCCTATGACCTTGAAACAGTCACGATTGTAGAAGTCATCACAGTTGATGACACAGAAAGGCTCCTTGATAATGTCCTTTGCCATCAATACAGCATGGTTGGTACCCCATGGCTTCTCACGACCCTCGGGAACTGAGAATCCTTCAGGAAGAGCGTCGAGTGACTGGAAGCAGAGTTCTGCTGGGATATGTCCCTCATACTTGGCAAGTATCTTCTCACGGAACTGATCTTCAAAATCCTTACGGATGACAAAGACAATCTTGCCAAATCCTGCCTGAATGGCATCGTAAATACTGTAGTCCATAATGGTCTCGCCGTTAGGACCCAGACCATCGAGCTGTTTCAAACCACCATAGCGGCTACCCATACCAGCCGCCAAAAGCAATAATGTAGGTTTCATATTTTATTTGTTTAATAGTTGATATTATCTAACAGTATGCAAAAGTAATAAAAAAATGACTGCTGCACAATTTTTATCACTTTTTTTTGGCGATTTATATTTCATTCGTCTACATATATGCGACTACCGGCAAAAATCAGAAAGGATAACCCACAGTCAGATGGAGGCTATGCGAGTTTTTGAAGGAATCGATATTGTAGAAGCCCTTCTTGCTGGTTTCGTAAGGCACATGAAGCCCCACACCCCAGTCTACACGGATGACGAACATACCCATATCATAGCGCACACCCACACCCGTGCCCACAGCCATCTGCTTGAAGAACTTTCGGAACTTGAACTGTCCCTGCGGACTGTGCTCCTCGCTGCGAAGTGTCCACACGTTGCCGGCATCAAGGAACAAGGCTCCATACAGGTCTCCCCAGATGCGAGGACGATACTCTATGTTGGCAAGAAACTTAATGTCGCCTGTCTGGTCGATATAGGAATACTTGCTGCCTGTAGGCAGATACTGGCCGGGGCCAATGCTTCGCACATTGAAAGCACGCACACTATTGGCACCGCCAATGTAGAACTGCTCGTAATAAGGCGCCTTCTCGCTGTTGCCATAACTCCATACCACACCCGCATTGAGGTGACCCACCAAGGTGGAATGCTCGGCGATGCGCCAGTACTTCACAAAGTCAGTCTCCAACTTCAGGAACTGGGAATAAGGATTGCGGAACATCTCCTTGTCCTCGTCGTTCCACTTCTTACCAGTACAGAGATAACCCAACGACAGGATGTTGCCTGCCTCGCTGACAGTCGTCGACCAGATGATGGGATGACGGTATTTCGCCGGACTGGTATAAGTATAGGTGTAGCTCATTTTGGGTACAAACTGGTCGCGCATGGCTATCTGCAGATAAGGACTCTCAGAGATGGCCTCATCGAAGGCTGCGGTACGGCTGTTCATAAACTCATACGACAACACTAAAGGACTGAACGAATGGCGATGCTTGGCTGAGGTAGCCCAGTCGTAGGTAAGTTCACCCGACACCACATGGCGACGGAAATAACCTGCCCTATTGAGCACATTCATCGAGGCCTTCACTGTGGTGGAAGGAACACCATAGAATGAACGCGGGATATGACCTTTGCGGAAACGCCGCTCACGCTGTGCCATGGTCGTAAATAGATTGAACGGGGTGACGATGCTTGGGAACGAGAGTGACACATCCGTACCATACTCATAGGAATTGATATGGTTGGAGCTGGCTCCGTTGCCCTTCTCGCCTGTCTGCCACTCGTAAGAGCCATGCAGATTGATATCGAGCTTCTCGCCTCCACGGAAGGCATTGCGCTTGGTAAAACCTACAACCAACTCGGGACCTACACGGCCTGTGGTTTTGCCCTTGACATTGGTCTCTATATAGAAATCATAAGGCTTGTCGAAAATCAAGTCGAGTGTGGCATCCAAGGTATCGCACTGAGCTGTGGTGTCACGAGGAGTAAACTGAAGGCTGGTATAGTTGAAGACTCCCATCGACTGCAAATGCTGGCGCGCCTTCTCCTCGTTCTCTACCCTGTATAGCTGTCGGGGACGCAAGTTCAAGTCGCGCAACACCACACCCGCACGGATAGGCATCTTCTTGCCATGATAACGGATATTGAGGTAACGGCGACAGAAAGAATCGGTAAGCTCTTCTGTAAACTGCTTGCGGAAGTTGATATTGATATTGCCGAGATACCACTGGCGGGTGACCTGCGAGTCGAGGCTGTCGGCCATGATCATCTTCATGCTTGCCTTGCCTGGCACATCTAAGGTATCAGCAAGATAGGAGACATAGCCATTCTGATAAAAATAATAGCCATTGTTGCGGAACAGACGGGTAAGGCGCTGACGCTCACCTTCCAGGCGAGGTACATTGAATGGGCTGCCCGTATGTACCAAAGCCTCCTGACGGGTGGAATCGATCAAAGCAGAGACTACTGATGGGAAATTGACATACTGCAACGTATCAATGGTCATCAACGGACCCAAAGACACATGATAAGCCAACTTGGCCTTCTTGGGATTTTTCTGGGGCAGAATCTCGTAGTTTACCTTGCCATGAAAATAGCCATACTTGGCAAGCTGGTTCTCTGCTACCTGTGCACGCAATCGTGGATTCACATTGCCCATCAATTTAGGACGTGAGCCGAATGCCTTGGTAATCCACTTGGCTATGGCGCCATCCGACTGCGAGAAAGCATTCCAAACCCAAAGGCGAACAGGGAAAGGCGTGCGATAATAACTGCTGCCGAAGAGGGCTCCATTAGGGGCAGAAGCCAGTACCGACTCCATTTCGAGAATCGTAGAATCGGCATAACCGCCTGGCTCATAATCGGTATATTCTATTTTCTTCAGACCCGTGAAGAGCTGCTCGCCTTCCTTGAGAGCACTCGTGGAAGAACAAGATGTACCTGCGGCAACCACCACTATGGCAACAAATACCATAGCCAACAGGCGGAAGCCGCGGGAATGATTATAGGGAATGCACTTTCTGTTTTTCATCATTTGCTTTTTCATTTTTGTTGAACAGCTGCAGGCACAGCCTTCAGGGTGTCGGCTGCAGCACGTGGCAAAACCTGTTTCTCGGTCTTAAAGCGGAAGATATCACTGAAGCGCTGCAATTTTCTGCGCCACATGAAACCTACACCATACTCGCCGATCTGACCTTCTAACCAGTCGTAGATGTTGTTGTTGTAGAAACCTCGGATATACTGACTGGCTCCATCGTTGAGTCGATATTGTATCTCCACATTATTAAAGAAGGTATCGTTGTTGACAGCATTCTCCATCTCGGCTCCCGAAGAAACCTGACCGCCCACACTGAAGCTCAGACGATTGTTGAAGAATCGCTTGGCAAACTTGAAATTGTAGTCAGTATGCAATGCACCGGCAGCATTGAGAGAGTTGTCGACTGTCATACCTATATCAAGTCCCATGGAGCGCATGGCGGTTCCTGCAATGTTGTTGATTTCGGAATTGAGGAACGAGCTGAGGGCACTGTTCATCGAGAACGAATTGGTATTGCCGTTGGCAAGATACATGCCCGAAGCCAGCATGGTGATAGCCACCTTGCCACGTTCGTCCACACTCATCGTGTTCAACTCATCCTGGACGTTCATGTCGGAAGGTGCTGAGATGATAAACTGTATACCAGGTTTATTCAGTGTCTGCGACAGTTTCACCCCACACTCGAAATCTACCGATCGGCCTGTACCCTGCCCTTCATTCACGGTCGATTTGATCTTCTCGGTAGCCGTGATGTTGAGCGTAGGATTGAAAGGATCGCCCGTAAACTCGATATAACTTCCGTCCTGAATGGTAAAGGTCTTCAGTGGAATGACAGGCAAGGAGTATTTCATCTCGCCATTACTCAATGTATACTTACCCGACAGACGCAGATTGTCGGCAGGATTGTAAGTCATACGCAAGTCGCCTCCACCCACAAGGTCAATATAATTGGACTTGTCGGCATTCAGCGCACAAAGAATACGGGCAGACTCATCTATCGACATACCCAAGAGCATATCGAAGCCTTCGAGTTTTGGACGCACCACCGTCTCTTGCTTACTGTCTTTGAAATCGGTAAACTTCACCAACTCCTCAAGCTGAGTATCAGTGGTGAGTTCCGACTCTCGCAGGATATAAGTCATGTCGGTATTACCCAGCACGTCGAGCTTACCTCGCATCTTCAGATTAGACAAGGCGCCACGCATACTTCCCAAAAAGTTGACATACGCCTTACCGAAAGCCTCGGAACGGGCATTCTCCTTAGCATCTACCAGGAGGAAGTTCTGGGCACGCATCCTGACATCAAGCATCATCTTATCGAGATTGGAGAAATCCAGATAGCCCTGTATGTTGAGCAGACTCTCATTGTTGGCATACATCATGAAGTTCTCGAAGAGCAACTTACTGCCGGCTATCCTCACTGGGTCGTTGTCGAAACGCATCCTCAGTCCGTAAGGCACACTCACTAAATAAACAGAGTCCATGTATATCTCGCCGTCTACCTGTGGCTTGCTCAACGAGCCCTTGATGGTAAGACTTCCCTCACCCCAACCTTCCAGACCAACAAGCTGGTCGGGCACAAATCCATTGATGAAGTGGAGCGGCAGTTTGTCCATGCCGACAGTAGCGTCGAGATAGCCCTCGCCCTCCGACTGGTAAGTACCTTTGATGGTAGCTACGTCCTCATCGTTGTATTTCAGTATTCCGTCGACGGCATGAGTGCCATCGCTCATAGGCATATACACGAACTCGGAGCCGACATTACCCATCGGGCAATTCTCGTAAACCAAGTTGTTGACCGATAGATTGGACGATACAGACAAGGCCTCCTTGGTCTGCACGATATGGAAATCGCCATTCATGATACCTGAGACATCAGGCATATAAGGTATGACACTCAGTACCTTGTCCAAATCAAAACGGGTCATGCCGATAGTGATATCCTGCAGGGCATCCTCATTGTCGTCGTTAGAGTAGATACGCACACCCATTCCCTTGCTGGACTCCAGCTGAAGCTTGGCGGAGATACGCATATCGCGTCCCAGCATCAGATAGTTGTCATCGTTGGCTGTAAATTTCTTATATCCCAGTATAGGATGAGTATCGGTAAGACTCACCTTGATGCCGTTTTCCTGCATCATTGCCGCCAAACCTACACGCACGCCCAACTTGCCGTTGGCATCATAAATGCGGGCAGCGATATCGGAGCCTCGCTCTGCCAACTCACCATCCACCAATGCCTGGAATACGTATTGCGGATTCTTCTTGTTGTTCACAATCCTCGCCGTATACCGGATGGTGTCGCCCTGGGTCATCACGTTGGCACGAACCGTATCCAACTGTACACCTTGTGCCACCAATGAGTCGATATTAAGATGACCGTTCAGACCTGATATGGGTGAGGTACGAAGATCCATGTCCACCGTCTTGAAATGATAGCCGTTGTACTCGATAAAACGGGAGATGAAATTGTCTTTTCCTGTGGTAAGAGTGATGCGACCCAAGGGGAACTCGCGACGGATAGCCACCTGGTCGATACGTCGGTTCTTGAGTTGACTCATCACCTCGCCTTGCAGTTCATCAAGTCTTGACAGCAACTTTTTATAACCTCCATGGGTGTCCATACGAAGATGGAAGTCACCACAATTGAGTACGGCATGGGTTGTATCGCGACGAGTCAACACGTCGGCAACAATATCCACGGGACGATATTCTTTCTGCTGAGTCTTGATGACGATACTGCCCAACATAGCCTGCAGGTAGTGGTCCTCCTTCAGGTTGGTCTTCAGGTCTACCTGTCCACAGGCAGTTGCTCTCATAGGCACCTTGGTGAGTCCCATGAGGTAAAGGTCCACATTCCTGACATCAGCTACTACTGTTCCTTCCAGATTCTTGCTGTTGGTCAGCGCATCCAGGCTCACCAATCCCTTGAGCAACTGATTATTGCTGTCGATGTCTGCATGTACTTTACCATTTGCTACATGGGCAACAGCCAACAGGTTGTTGATGTGATACTTGCCATAATGCAGCTCTGCCACCTTTGCCTTGGCGTTGAGTCGAGTATGGTTGGACAAGAAATCAGTGCCCACGCCCTGGGCTTCCATCGATCCTGTAAAAGAGTAAAGTTCCTGATGAGGCAGGAAATGACTCACCTGTATCTGATGGGCTTGCACCTTGGCACGATAGGCCAGGTGGTTCATGTCGAGACTTCCGTCTTTCTTTGTATGAGTAACAACAGATGCTTCTACATTCATTCGTCCACGACCCTCCCACAAGGTCATCTTGGTGGCATACTTAGAGCCGTCCACTGCGACATCTCCCTTCAGAATCAAGCCATTAGGGATACGCACATCCTTCATTAGAGCCGGATCAAGCATCGCTGTTACAAATCCCAAATGATAGGTACGCGCATCTAAATGTATTTTCGCCTTCATCTGAGACATATCGTTGAGATGTGCCAACCAACCATCGGAGGACAACTGGAAGGCTGAAGGCAAATTGAGTTTCAAACCCGAATAGCTAAGATGCTGCATGTTTCCCTTTACTGTACCGGCAACCTCCATAGGATAATAAGGCCAGTTCCGACGCATCTTTTGAGGCATGTATGCACCGGCAAAAAGCATGAGGTCTTCTCTGCCGATACTGCCTCGTATCATAGCAGTCAACTTGCCAGGAGCGCTGTCGGCAAAGGCATTCATATCCATGTCGACCATGGTCTGAAGAGTGGAGGAAGGAGTTCGCAGACAGAGGTCGGGCAACTGCAACTTCAATGAATCCATCACAAACCGGCCATACATCTGCTGTACGTTCAGACCACAGCGTTCTCTGAACTGTGCCTGACGAATCTTTACATCTATCTTCGAGTCACAGAAATAGAATGAGTCTGCCTTCAAGGTCATATCCAACAAGGCAATGTGGTTGAAGTCCAGACCTTCTGCCGGACGAAGCACAGAGATATTCTTACCAGCCAGCATTTCTGTCTGATAATTGTCGTAAGTTACCCTGCCCTTTCGCCAGTCGAGGGCACGCACTTGATAAAGTCCTTTGAAGAGATCGAGGTAGGTACCATGAGCCGTTGCATCACCCATATAGGCATTTACCCTGAGAGTATCTCCTGGCATGTGAAGCGCCAAAGCTGTGTTTTTCAACTTGAGCTTCTGGATATTCACCTTCCACTTGTTGGTCTTTGGCGTAGTATCGGGAGGTACGGTATCACTCAGTTCTACCGACAGACGGGCATCCGACAACAAGGCGTCATCTACATGGACAAGTTCCTTGCTCAGGTCGATGCCATGGGCACGCAATGCCATCTGCCCGACATCACCCTTGATACGCGCCTCGTGTATCCAGTTGGTGGTGTTGACCTTCATACGTCTGAAGTCCAACTCGTCCACCATTACCTGCTGCTTGAATAAAGGCATCAACTGAATGTCAACTACCATTTTTTCTATATCAGCAACTGTATCTTTTTTATTTCTGAGAGTTACATCATTACTGTTTTTCAACGAATCGATGGGCTGAAGCGCCTTCACACCCTCAACACCCAATCGCAGTGGAAAGACCAGTTCCACGTGCTTTACTGTAATATCCATGCCTGTAGACTCGGAAGCATAGGCAGCCACGCGCTTCACTGCCCAGTTCTGCACAGGTGGCAGATAAAGCAACAAAGTCAGCAAAGCTATCAGCAATATCGGGGTAAATACGATAACTGCTGCCCAAATTCCGCATTTTTTCTTTGTAGACATGGATTCTAAGTTTTATATTGTAAAACTGAAGTCAATTTCTTACTAACCATCGCCTATGGTATCAGTGATATGGATTCTATCGGTTATGGTGCTATCGCCTTCCATAGATTGTCATCGGGCAAAGGAGCCTCTACGACGATAGTCTCCTTAGATACAGGATGAACGAACTCAACCCTATGCGACAACAATGAAATGCTGCCGTCGGGATTGCTGCGAGGAGCACCATACTTTAAATCTCCCTTGATAGGACATCCCATCTTTGCCAACTGGCATCTAATCTGGTGATGACGTCCTGTCAACAGATTCACCTCAAGCAATGAGTAATGGTCGGAAGAACCTATCATCTTGTAACGCAGAATCGCCTTCTTCGAGTTTTTCACCTCATGATCATAGGCGTAGCTCTTGTTCTGCTTCTCGTTTCTCACAATCCAATTCACCAGCTCAGCCTCTTCCAAACGGGGCTTATTCTTCACTATGGCCCAATAGGTCTTGTGCACCTCGCCGTCTCTGAACATATTGTTCAATCTGCTGAGCGCCTTGGAAGTCTTGGCAAAAACAACAAGTCCTGATACAGGACGATCAAGGCGATGTACCACACCCAGGAACACATTTCCCGGTTTCTGATACTTCGCCTTGATATATTGTTTTACCGTCTCAGAGAGAGGCTCGTCGCCGGTCTTATCGCCCTGCACGATTTCACCACTTCTCTTCGAGACAATAATTATATGATTATCTTCGTAAACTACTTGCACGTTCTGATACAGATAGATTACATATTCATACCACCATCAATCTGGATAACCTGACCACTAACGTAGCTGGACATATCAGAAGCGAGGAAGAGACAAACATTTGCAATATCCTCAGTCTGACCACCACGACGCAAAGGAATCTTCTTCATCCAGTCCTTGCGGATATCCTCTGGCAACTGAGCTGTCATAGCTGTCTCGATGAAACCTGGAGCTACAGCATTAGCACGTACACCCTTAGGACCCAACTCCTGGGCAATAGACTTAGCCAAAGCAATCATACCTGCCTTAGAAGCAGCATAGTTACACTGACCAGCATTACCATGAACACCTACTACAGAAGCCATGTTGATGATAGAGCCACTGCGCTGACGGAGCATGATAGGAGAACAAGCATGGATAAAGTTGAACGCAGACTTCAAATTTACATTCAGAACTGCATCCCACTGAGCCTCTGACATACGAAGCATCAAACCATCCTTGGTAATACCAGCATTGTTTACCAAGATATCGATAGAACCAAAGTCTGCCTGTACCTGCTTAACTGTCTTCTCTGTCTCCTCGAAATCGGCAGCATTGCCTGCGTAAGCACGACAAGTTACACCAAGAGCCTCGATTTCCTTGCGTGTTGCCTCCAAACCGGCAGCCATGTCATCGTTAAGAACGAGATCTGTAAATGCGATGTTTGCGCCCTCTGAGGCGAATTTCATTGCGACAGCCTTTCCGATGCCGCGGGCAGCTCCTGTTACAAGGGCTGTCTTACCTGTTAATAATCCCATTTTGTTTTGTTTTATAGTTTATGATGTGTTTATAAATTTATCTACTTGGATATATTGAATACTCTTTGGCGGAGCATGATGAATACTTTCTACTTAGAGTCTGACTATACACCTTATTATATATAGCATGTTCGACATTGACAACATTAAATATAAATTTCGGTTTACAATTTTAGTCCAGACTTTCCTAAAGCACCATACACCACCTTGGCAACTAAAGGCTTGCTGCTCTCTTCAGTCAAGCCATGTCCCAGACGACCATAGATGAAGGGTACCTCCAAACCTTTGATACAATAGTGGGTGATATCGGCAACCAAATCTACGTTCTCTATGTCAAACTCACCGTCTTCCTTTCCTTCAGTATAAACCTTTCTGAAAAGTTCAATCTCGTCTTCATCAAAGTTCTTGCGAGCCTTTTCTACCATCCAGATATTACGGAAAAACTCTGCTCGAAGGTTACCGTTTCGAACCACGGTTTCTTTGATCATACTCAAATGGGTATAAATCAATTCGATAATCTTGTCTTGAGGTCGTATCTTGCAGGCTGCCACCTCATCCAACTTGTCGGAAAGACGTTCCAACTCTGATTCTATAACCGCATAGTATACATCTTCTTTCCTACTAAAATAAGTATACAGCGTTCGTCTTCCCTTGCCCGAAGCCACAGCAATGTCATTCATCGTCGTGTTGGCTATACCATTCTTTGCAAAAAGTTGCCGAGCAACGTCTACCAGTTTCTGTCGAGTTTTGGATATTGACATGTCAAAGTCCCCCTGTTATTATTAGTTGCACAATAAATTATCTGTGTGCAAATTTAGTGCTTTAATTCGATATAAGCAAATAATAAACTTTAAAATCCGTTAAAACGGTAATAATATACAGAAAACATTTGGTCATTTCAAGAAAAGTTAGTACCTTTGCACTCGCAATTCAGAAATGAGT
>OHWB01000082.1_pt1 | contig 36118 bp, 26 predicted proteins | sample 1579591 | NCBI WGS metagenome assembly OHWB01 (sample SAMEA3882503, study PRJEB24775) | human gut metagenome | biome: human-associated habitat; feature: intestine environment; material: feces | place: Netherlands | collected 2009/2010 | reverse complement strand
CACCCGGCTTCCATTATTTAACTTTTTAGTACGGTAAATTTTTACCGAAGTATTGAGATATGAGTTTTTGGAATTATTTACAGCCAAAGGTAGACGTTCAATTGAACATACCTCAAGAAAAACCGAGAGACATCGATAGTGAGATAGACTGGAAAATCATTGACCAGTTGCACAACGCTGTTCTTAATTTTTCTAGGAATAGTATGCAGGCAAAGAAAATCATGTTTACGCTGCTTGGAATCTTTGTGGCTGCAATGATACAAGCTCCAACGATTTATTCTGTTGAAAAATGGTTCCCTGTCGTTATCGGTATTGTTGCCTTATTTTGGGCATTTGATTCTTATACTTATTTTTATCAAGAGAAACTACGTGCAGCTATGGACGTTAGATTTGGGGCTATTAAACAACGCTATACCGGTTCTGAAGTATTCCTTCCAGCGTTCAATTCCTGTTACCAATTCATTTCTTCAATTAAAGTGTCACATTCTAATCATGCTTCATAATGCCAGGTTGACATCAACCTTATTGCTACCATTCCGAAACTTTATAGTATGATTATTGAAATAAGTGTTCTCGACAAAGTGATCGCTTATTGCGGAGTCTTATTGATTGATTGATTATTAATTTGTTACGAATTATTGCCAGTCATGGCTGGAGGGTAATGTTTTGTAACTTACTGACTAATAGTTCTTTATCAATCACGACCGTGCTAGTGACATATAGGACGGGAACGATCAATGGCGTTTTTATTGATGAAGATGTGTTTCAAGCCCTATCTGGCAACGTTTTGGGAGGCAAGGTGTTGCCGTGAGTGCGAGTGCTATGAATTATGGTGGCATATTCATAGATGCGAAGGGCAATGGAGGCGGAATATTCCGGCACTTGAATATTCATTAGCATATTCATTGACCTTTTGGGAAAGGTTGGAGTTGATTGGAAATTTTTTTACTTTTGTTTGGACAAACTGCCATGATGGAATCGTTTGTCTGCTTGCTTTCCAGGCAGGCGTGACCAGGATTATTAACACGTTAATGAGGATTAGTTCTTGAATATGAAAGAATATGTCATTGCCCTGGATCAGGGCACGAGCTCGTCAAGGGCTATTGTTTTCAATAAGAGGGGCGAGGCTATGGCTGTTCGCCAGAAGGAATTCACACAGCATTTCCCGAAGCCGGGGATGGTGGAGCACGATCCGATGGAGATCTGGGCCACCGAATATGCGATGATGACTGAGGCGGTCACATCGCTTGGACTTGGGGGACCGGACATCGCCGCCATCGGAATCACCAACCAGCGCGAGACCACTATCGTGTGGGACGCCGAGACAGGAAAACCTGTTTATAATGCCATCGTGTGGCAGGATAGAAGGACTTCTGAATATTGCGACTCGCTCAAGGCCGCGGGAGTGACGGATATGATCCGCCGCAAGACCGGCCTCATCATCGACGCTTATTTCTCCGGAACGAAGATACGCTGGATCCTTGAGAATGTACCGGGAGCCCGTGAGCGTGCCGAGCAGGGAAAGCTTCGCTTCGGCACAGTGGACAGTTGGCTGGTGTGGAACCTGACCGGCGGACACGAGCACATCACGGACGTGAGCAACGCCTCCCGTACGATGCTGTTCAATATCAACACACTGGAATGGGATGAAGAACTTCTTGATCTACTGAATATTCCCGCATCGATGATGCCGCATGTCAAATCCTCATCGGAAGTTTATGGAGAGACTGATCTTTTAGGCGGAAACGTTCCTGTCGCGGGAATAGCCGGTGACCAGCAGGCCGCCCTGTTCGGTCAGATGTGCATCGAACCGGGATCCGTCAAGAACACTTACGGCACAGGTTGTTTCTTGCTGATGAACACAGGTGAGAAGCCGATAATGTCTAAGAACAACCTTCTCGCCACCATCGCGTGGAAGATCGGCGACAAGGTGGACTATGCCCTTGAAGGGTCTATATTCGTTGCCGGCTCTGTCGTTCAATGGCTGCGTGACGGCCTTGGAATCATCAAGAGTTCATCTGAGGTTGAGACTCTTGCGGCCTCTGTACCGGACAATGGTGGAGTCTATATGGTGCCTGCGTTGACGGGACTTGGTGCTCCGTACTGGGATCAGTATGCTAAAGGCGGGATATTCGGAATAACCCGTGGAACCACGGCGGCACACATCGCCAGAGCGGCTCTTGAAGGCATCGCATTCCAGACAATGGACATTGTCTCGGCTATGGAGAAGGATTCCGGAATCCATCTCGGGGAATTAAAAGTGGATGGCGGCGCGTCCCGCAACAACCTTATGGTGCAGTTCCAGTCCGACATCCTTGGCGCTAAAGTCATAAGGCCTAAAGTGACCGAGACGACGGCTCTCGGTGCGGCTTACCTTGCCGGGCTGGCTGTCGGCTTCTGGGAGAGCCTTGATGACGTGAAGAAGCAATGGGAGGCAGACAGCGTCTTCACTCCTTCGATGGATGAGGATGCCGTCAAGGCGGCCAAAGCCGGATGGGCCGACGCTATCGGACGAACATTAACCAATAAGTAGTGAATGCTCTTTGATGAGATTGGTCTTCAAACCAGTCAAACCAAGATAATTTTTGAATATTATGAATCCATATTTCGCCGAGTTCCTCGGCACACTTGTACTAATCCTTATGGGTGACGGAGTCTGCGCCTGCACCAGCCTTGAGAAATCCAAAGGCAAGGGCGCCGGTTGGGTAGTGATAACCTTGGCGTGGGGCTTTGCCGTGATGTGCGGAGTTTTCATTGCGGGACCATATTCAGGAGCGCATCTCAATCCTGCCGTGACAATCGGTCTGGCGGTGGCGGGCTCGTTCCCTTGGGCTTCGGCTCTTGGCTACATCATCGCCCAGATGCTCGGTGGCTTCTGCGGCGCCGCCCTTGTTTGGGCTTTCTATAAAGACCATTTTGATGCTACGGACGATCCGGACACGAAACTCGGTACGTTCTGCACGATGCCGGCCATCTACAATCCGGCGAGGAACTTCTTCTGCGAGTTCGTCGGAACCTGGCTGCTGGTGTTCTGCATCCTTATGTTCTCCGTGAGTGGCAACACCTCGGAAGTCGGCCTTGGCGCGAGCGGCTCGTTCCCTGTCACAATGCTCATTATGGCGATCGGTATGTCCCTTGGAGGTGCGACAGGCTACGCGATCAATCCGGCAAGGGATCTTGCCCCGCGCATCGCCCACGCCGTTCTTCCTTTCAAGAGCCCTAAGCGTGACAGCGGCTGGAACTACAGCTGGGTTCCTGTCCTCGGCCCGATTGCCGGAGCCGCGTTCGCCGCTCTGTGTTTTATCTTGATATTCTGACGTTATATGGTTGGTGAGCCTGCGGTGCACTGAGCTTGCCGAAGTGTCGAACCTACCATATAAACAACTTCTAAACATTAGGTCATATTATGAGACAACATATTCATAAATTGTTTTGTCTGGCGGCCATGGTGATGTTCGCTTTCGCTATGGCTCCGGACGCTTCCGCGCAGCAGGCGCTTTGGAGCGGGGCGCAGGTGGTGTCCCCTCAAATCAATGAAGACAACACGGTGACTTTCAGGTACTCCGGCCCTAATGTCATAAGAGTCCAGGTGACCGGCGACTTTCTGCCGCCACAGAAAATCAGCACTCCGAACGGCGAGTTCGAGGTTCCGGGCATCGCTGAACTGACACAGAATCAGAACGGCGTCTGGGAATATACCAGTGCCCCACTTGAGCCGGAGCTTTACAGCTACTCTTTCATAGTGAACGGCCAGCGTATGAACGACCCGTCGAATGTCTATCAGATAAGGGATGTGGCCACGGTCACGAGCATATTCATTGTCGGCGGCGGACAGGCTGACCTTTACAAAGTCAGTGACGTGCCGCACGGGACGGTGTCGAAGGTCTGGTATGACAGCCCTTCGCTTGGAATGAGGCGCAGGATGACGGTCTATACTCCGGCCGGCTATGAGGAAAGCGGCAGGATCAGATACCCTGTGCTTTACCTTTTGCACGGAATGGGCGGAGACGAGCAGGCGTGGATGGAACTCGGCCGCGCCTCCCAAATCCTTGACAACCTCATCGCGCAAGGCAAGGCGAAGCCGATGATCGTGGTGATGCCGAACGGCAACGCCTCGCAGGAGGCCGCCCCGGGCGAGACTTCCAACGGCCTCGTCCAGCCACAGTTCAACCTTCCGAAGACAATGGACGGCACCTACGAAACCTCCTTCCCTGAAATCATTGAATATGTTGACTCCCACTATCGTACAATCCGCAAAAAGGAGGGACGCGCGATAGCCGGACTGTCGATGGGCGGGTTCCATTCCCTCCACATCTCAAAGGAATATCCCGGCACATTCTCGTACATAGGCCTGTTCTCCGCCGCCATATTCCCGGAAAAGAAATCTCCTGTCTATGAGGACTTTGACGGCAAGCTGGCGAGGCTTTTCGCCACCAAGCCATCACTTTTCTGGATCGGCATCGGAAAGGATGACTTTCTCTACCAGGCCAACTCCGACTTCCGCAAGAAACTCGATGACGCCGGTTATGAATATTCCTACGTAGAGTCCGACGGCGGCCACATCTGGCGCAACTGGCGCATCTACCTCAGCCGGTTCGTCCCGCTGCTGTTCCAATGACAAACCGGCTTGAAGTGAATCACGCCTATGGACTCAGCCATAGAAATCAGGCTGAGCCTCTATATTGCTGAAATGTAACAAACAACGAATATGAGCGCACTTTCTGTACTGTATATAGTACTCCCGATCCTTGCTGTTTCCCTTTGCCATACCCTTGAGGTGCTGTTCACCGCCAAGCGATGGGCAGGGCGGCATTGGGTGTCCTTGATGAATGAACACCCAAATTTATTGAATGTCCTCTTCCGCCTTTCCGGAATGAATATGAAGTCATTCCTCATAGCCGCCGGAGCCTGTTTCCTTGCGGTTCTCCTCTCAACCGCCGCATTGTTCGTCGGCGGTCTCTGGACCGAGCGCATCTGGGCGACAATCTTTATGGCATATTCAGTGTGCACCCTGATCAACATCGTGCGCGCTGTAACCCTCAAAGGCTATGTCCCCGGACTTGTGACCAGCATTATCTCCGTCCCTCTTATCGCACACACAGCATATTCATTATCCCTTGTATGGCCCTGGTGGGAAATCCTGCTTTTCGCCGTCATCGGCCTTGCCCTAGCCGTAGCAGGTCTTTTCATCGCTCAGCGTATAGGGTAGCTTTCAACCACTATTTCTGCATCACCGAGAGAAGCTTCTCGTAACTATCAACACAATCGTATCTGACATCAGCGCCGCTCAAGTTGTTGAAAAGAGCCCGTGCGCAGTCTATCTTTGCTTTCTCGATAGGCCTGATCTCCATAGAACTCATATCCCCTTTTGCTCTCAGCGATGAAGAAAACGTGCTTCACTGTTCCCTCATTAAACGCTATCGCCCAATCCGGTGAGTAATTTCCGACAGGAGTCGGGATCTGGAAACCACGTGGAAGTTTCGATAGACACAGACCTCTGTAGCTTGATCAAGTGACCTTACGAACTTTTTCTCATTGTTGTCATCAGCGATGCCGTCGGTGAAAACATAATCCTGGATGCTCTTTGCCGCACGGTACGCCTTGCCTACGTCCTGACTGCGTTTCTGAAGCCGGCGTGGTCATCCTCATAAGTGATAGCCCCGACGTCCTTATTCCACAAATCCCTGCGGTACAGAAATCCGTCCTGATACGGCTGCCCCGCAAAGACCGCCACCGTGCTCTTCACCGCGTCAGTCTGGTACTGTTGTATCTTGAAGTTGAATTACATCCGCCAAATACTAACGGTGTTTAATTTTTTCTTCTAATTCTCTAAGTTCCAACATATCTTGTCTGTCCGCTTCTGCTGCATCAAACGCTTTGCGTCTTTTATCGAATTTATCGTAAATAAGCATAACTTGTTTTTCCATCTGCTGATTTGAAATGCTTCCTTTTCCAGATAAAACCTCTTGTCCCTGAAACGATAGCATGGAGTCAACATTTTTTCTCCAGAAATCAATTGTAAGATCTTTTCGTTCCTTGACACGTAATTCGGCAGATTCCAGAAAGATTGTAACTAACCTGTTCAATTTATCAAGTTCTTCATTGGAAAGGTAGTTCTTTGCGATGATGACATCTTGTTTGCGGACAATGCTCCCTTTCCATGAAGTCAGTCCCATATTCTGCTTTTGAGCATCAGCCCTTTCCATCACAATCTCTGCCGCCGTGTGGTGTGTTACGGCATACAGCAACTTGTTTTGTGTTTCTGCAAAGAACATCTGCGTTGACTTGTCTTCAGCTACATAGTCACTGCTTAATTTGAATAGATCCCTCAATTTCTGGTAAAATCTCTTCTCGGATGCGCGTATGTCACGAATTTTTGCGAGCAATTCGTCGAAATAGTCAGGTCTTCCATCAGGATTCTTAAGTCGCTCGGTGTCAATGACAAACCCTTTTACCATATACTCGGATAGATTTCTGGTCGCCCATTGTCTGAACTGCGTTCCGCGTACCCCTTTTATGCGGTATCCGATGGCCAGCACCATATCCAGAGAATAGTGTTCTACCGGATATGACTTTCCATCGGTAGCAGTTGTCAAAATTTCTTTGACAACTGCTTTTTTTGGCAATTCATTCTCCTTTAATATGTTGGATATATGATAACTGACGGTTTGTTTAGAGGTGGCAAAAAGTTTTGCGATCTGCATCTGACTTAGCCAAACCATTCCGTCCGTACTGATCAATACAACGGAAGAAAGACCGTCATCAGTATTATATATTATGATGTCTTCTTGCTGAGTTACATTTAGACTGGTGTCAATATATTCTTTCATTTTATCCATTTTTAGCGGTTGGTGGAATCGTCCCATTATTTTCGCATCAAAATGCCCAACAACTTGTTGAGCATTTGCTGATAATCAGAAAATGAAAGTTGAGACATTCCATATTATTAGTGAGTGTTTTCGTGACTATATTATTCTTCTTTCCCGATAATATTCTTGCCATTCATATCCTTTCCTACAACCCTCTCCGTCAGGCGGTTCGGAAACAACTTACCGATCGTCTCGGCATTGGCATCCGCCATGTCCTGTGTATGCATTTTTAACCTATCCATAGATTTTCTATTATCAAATTTACCTTAAATATAGTAAAAAGGTTTCTGTTTCAGAGTTATGAGATTTGATTTTTAGGATTACCGGGTGCTATAACGGTGATATTGCATCCGGATTTATTGGATGTCCTATTCCGGCTTTCCGGGATGAATATGAAGTCATTCCTCATAGCCGCGGAAGCCGGTTTCCTTGCGGTTCTCCTCTCAACCGCCGCATTGTTCGCCGGCGGTTTATGGACTGAACTCGTCTGGATGACAGTCTTTATGGCATATTCAGTGTGCGCCCTGATAAACCTCGTGCGTGCTGTTACCCTCAAAGGCTATGTCCCCGGACTTGTGACCAGCATTATCTCCGTCCCTCTCATCGCGTACGCGGCATATTCATTATCCCTCGTCTGGCCCTGGTGGGGAATGCTGCTCTTCGCCATCCTCGGTCTTGTCCTCGCTGTAGCTGGTCATTTCATCGCTCAGCGTATAGGACGCGACTAATCTCTAAGTTCACAAAGAAACAACCCGGCGCCTTCTTTCGGTAGGTGGCGCCGGGTTTGAATAATCCTACTTGGAGTCTGGCGGTCATTGCCGCCAGAAACTACTCGAACTTGTTCTTGTCGATAACGATACCGATAGTCTTCTTGTCGTCCGTCACGAGCGTCTTTCCGGTAAATTTCGGTGCTTTGGCAGTTCCTTCAAAATTACCGCTTGCGTTCTTCTTGAAAAGCCGGAACTCGATATCAGCATTGGTAAAGTCGCAGCTATTATAATAAAAAGCAACTCCATCCGCATCCGGAACTCCGCCCATGCAGCCACTGCTACCTGGCTTTATCGGGCTAAAAGTTGGACAATAATCTGAAATATCAATAACTATCGCTCCGATACAATCAGGATACACCTCAGTCCCCGGTGTCGTAACATCCGCGGCCTGGAGAATATAGCTTTTCGCCTCCGCCGGGTTAAGACCTTTGACTAAAACCTTGAGCGGAGTATATGTCTTCCAGCCTGATATGGTCGCTGACAACTTATTGCCCGCATAGGTATAGTCTATACCATTACAAACATAAACTAAAGGCATGAAATACACTCTTCCGCCAGCATACGATTCTTTATGCGGCCTGAAGAACTGCGAAATCGAAAAGAAGTCAGGCGTATATTCGGACAGGTTATTGGAGCCTTCATACATGACAGAGAATTTGCCACTTGGCCTAAGACTTCGTCCGGCGGCGAGTTCGCCGGCAGTCCACTTCGACCCGTCATAGGTAATGACAAGATCCGGGGTCGGGTTGTTGGCCTTCTCGGTATAGTTCCAGTCGTCGAACCACAGGTTGAGCTTGTCTCCGGCGGCCCAGTCGGCCTTCACCGCCTTGGTGTCCCCGGCACCGTCAAATCCGGAAATGTTGAGGTCAAGGATGATTGAACCCTGAGGCACTGGCACTACAGGAGTCTCGATAGATTTGTTGCAGGATGCGGACAGCAATGCCGCGATTGCCGCCACAGCGATAATTGAAAGTCTCTTCATAATGTTGCCCTCCTTATCATATCTCCTCGGTGTTGTCACCGAACGGGTTCCCGACAGTCATACCATCGGTGTCTGGACCGCTGCCGCAGATGACTCCATCAAGGCTCATCGTCAAAATCTCCGCGATGGGAGAGTCATACTTTGTTTTGTTTACCATAATCGGATGATTTAATTAGGTTTATATCTTTGCCGTAAAGGTAGGAATAAATATTAAAAACTCAAAAAATGGTTGTGATTGTCTCGGAGATGTTGTAAATTCGCTCTACTTTGCCCGGGGACTTGGCGCTGCCGTCGATCCAGGAATGTCAAACAGAAACGCAAAATGAACAAGCTTAACAAAATCTTTGTGGCCGCATTGGGACTGGTTCTCATGGCCTCTTGCTCAGTCAAGACGGTGGAGATCCCTTTTGACGAGACTGTCAAGGCCGACTTTTCCGAGATCGTGCGATAGAGCCTTGGACAGAGGAATATTATTGGATTCCTGAATATTACGGATGTTGGCAAGCATATTCTGGTCGGACAGTTCTACGTCGGCGTTTCTGAAGCCGGCATAGTCATCTTCATAAGTGATCCTTCCGGCATCATTCTTTCCTAAATCCCTGCGGTATAAGAATCCCCCTTGTGTTGGCTGTCCGGCAAAAACCGCCACTGTGCTTTCCACGGCGTCCGTCTGGTACTGTTGTATCTTGAAGTTGAATTTCATCTTCTTTTCTGATTATTTCAATATAATCCAAATACCTCGTGTTGTCCCTTGGCGTTTTAGTACCCCAGATTCCTGCAAATCTTTAAGTATCTCTCTGGCTCTACGGTCACTAATATTTAGTCTATCAGATAATTCCTTTCTGGAAATTTATGGATTTGACTTTATGAGAAATAATAATTGACTATTCAAATCAATTTGGATCGCATTTGGATCATTTGGATCACTTGACACAAGTGGATTCGCTATGAGGCTGGCCCTGAACATAAAATCATCCTGTTTGAAAATAGGATTTGGCCATCCGCCTTCTTCCAATTCCCTATACATTCTGTCAATACCCTCCCCAAACTCACGAATGAATTCATATTCTTTCATAAATGAGGCAATCTTAGGATTTCGTGAGAAATGAGTTGTCCGCATATTGTGCAGCCGAACTCTTCCGGGAAGGATTCCTGGGCTTTCCACCGTGAAATGATTGTCAAACAACTTTACTTGAATGTCCGTCCCGAGGATGGAATAGTCTCTATGTGCAACCGCATTCACGATTAGTTCAGTCCAACAAAATTCCGGATATTCGGGTTTTGTCACGAACAGAGCGTTTGAGGCAAGATAAGTCCTCTCTTTTATTTGCGTCGGAGATCCGTTGTTTTTTTGGGGGTGAAGAGTGGCTATTCTCACCCGATAATATTCCAGAAGGGACTTTTGCTGTAGGAATGATGCCTTAGCATTGGTCGGACGTGGAACTTCAGAATGTTTTTCGTAAGTTTACGGAAAATTGTATGAGATAATGAATATCGTGCGTAAGATTTCCGTGGTTGTGGCTGCCGCTATCTGCATTGCGGTCACGGCGTGCTCCGTGAAAACAGTTGAGGTTCCTTTCGATTCGAACGTAAAGGATTACACTCCGGTTGTCGTTGAAATCCTGAAGTCGCACCCGAAAGGAAACGTGAGGATTCTCTTCGGCAAAGGTGTCTACCCGTTCTACCCGGAGCAGGGGGCGCGGGAGTTCCTGACGCTCTCGAACAACGACAGCGGTGACAAGCGCATAGCCTTCCTGATCAAGGACATGAGGAATGTCACGATCGAAGGCGACGGCTCCGACTTCATGTTCCACGGGTGCATGGTGCCGTTCGCCGTCAAGGGGTCGTCCAATGTCACCATCAAGGGTGTGTCGGTTGATTACGACTATCCTTGGACCTTCGAAGGGACGGTTCTCTCCAGCGATCCGGTCAGCAGAAGCTTCACTGTCAAGGTCTTCCCGGACACCAAGTACCGTATCGAAGGCGACAGGCTTTTCTTCGGAGGCTATGACTGGGAGTATCCGATGGGGGAGAGCATCCTTTTCGACCCGAAGACCCACAGACCTTTCTTCGACACCTGCGCCTACGACCACGGCTATTGGTCGGGCGAGATGGGAGCCAGGGATCTCGGCGACGGCGTGGTCGAGTTCACTCGCCTGAGCGCGAGGGACGTTCCTCCGGTCGGAAGCGTCTGGGACGACAAAGGGCCTACAGGACTTAACAGACGTTTCCCGGCGATGGCAGTGCTGTCATCAAAGAATATAAACATAGAGAATGTCCATATCTACCGGAGTGGCGGGATGGGACTGATAGCTGAATATTCAGAGAATATCTCGGTGAAAGGTTTCTCTACTGCGGCTCACGAAGGTTCTCCGAGGATGGTGACCACTTCCGCTGACGCGACCCACTTTGTCAGCTGCAACGGAAAGATAACCATCGAGGACAGCCTGTTCGAGAGTATGCTGGACGATGCCGCCAACATTCACGGAATATATATGCTTGTGGACTCGGTGCTGTCGGTGAATACTTTACGGGCGCATTTCGGTCATTTCCAACAGGTTGGCAATCAATTCGCTGACGCTGGAGACAAGATCAGTTTCGTGGACAAATCCAATCTCCGTCCGATAGGTTCAGGCGTTATCAAGTCGATAGACAAATCTGATCGTAAAGCTTATCTGATCGAGATGGATTTTGATCTGACACGAATTGAGAACCCAACGAATATCGCCCTTGAGAATCTTTCCCGTGGGGCTGAAGTGACCATCAGAAACTGTACTGTACGTTACAACAGAGCCAGAAGTATACTGCTTTCAACCTATGGTGATGTTCTGGTCGAGAATTGCGACTTCGCTTCCCAGATGGCTGGAATCTGTGTCAGCGGCGATGCCAACTTCTGGTACGAATCCGGAAGGACAAAGAACATCGTGATTAGAAACAACAAGTTCACGGATCTGGCAATCGGGGCGAACGGTCCGCAGGCCATCCTCCAGATCGATCCTGAAATTCCTACCAAGACCAGGGGCAATGATTTCCACTATCATAACCGTGTGGTTTTCTCAGGCAACACGGTGTCAACCTTTGACAGCCAGATTGTCTATGCCAGAAGCGTCGGGACGCTCGACATCTCTGACAACATATTCATTGATTCAAAGTCTTATGCTCCGCTGTTTCCTGGGCAGCCGGTTATTGACGTGCAGTTCTGCGGCGATGTGACCATCAAAGGCAATGATTTCTCAAAGTGGAAGCCGGACGCCGAGATCAGCATCCACGACTGCGTCAAGGTCCTGAATGACTCCGACCTTCCTATAACAGACAAACCGAATCCTTACCGTGAGCGGAATTGGTAAGGATCCGGTTCGCTAAGATATATTGGGGATGGCTTACTTTTCAGAGGATGCCGTCCCTTTTGATTTGTCCTCGGTATCTTGCTGCGAAGCTTCGTCCGATGTCTTTTCCTTGTACTTGAAACGGCGGATCTTGTGCGTGGCCGTCTTCTCGAAGTCTTCCTTCATCGCCTCGACCTCGCCGATCTTGGACTGTTTGCTGACGTGCTTGTTGACATATTCAAGAACCGCCTGCTTCATCGACTGGAGGTTGTCGAAGAACTTGTCCTCGCGCTGTTGGTTCCAGTCCAGCACATTGTCATCGAACTTCACGAGGGCCACCAACTTGCCGTTCCTTTCCACCACGAGTGATTCGTTCACTCCAGAAATGGTGTTGATCACCTGCTCGATCTCCTCCGGGTAGATGTTCTCGCCCGAAGGTCCCACTATCATATTCCCGAGCCTTCCCTTGATGTAGTAGCGTCCCTTGGAATCCTGGCACGCAAGGTCGTTGGTGCGGAACCAGCCGTCGTCGGTCAGCACGGAGCGGGTCCTTTCCGGGTCGCGGTAGTAGCCCAGCATCACGTTGTCACCCTTGGCGACAATCTCGCCCTCGCCGGTCTCCGGGTTCACGTTCTGAAGCTTGACCTCCACGTTGTAGGCCGGAACGCCGATCGATCCCACCACCGTCTTTCCCACGCACGCGTTCGTGATCAGCGGCGCGGTCTCTGTCAGGCCGTAGCCGATCGCATAGGGGAATCCGGCCTTGTTGAGGAAGTCCTCGACGGTCGGATCCAGCTTTGATCCTCCGATGCCGAAGAATTTTAGTTTCCCGCCGAAGGATGCGTAGAGTTTCTTCCCGATGAGCCAGTAGAGGAGTCTCGGCGTGTGTCCCTTCATCCAGGAAAGCACGCGGCTCTTCTCCACCGTCGGGACCACGCTGTTCTTGTAGACCTTCTCGATGATCAGCGGCACGGAGCACATGATGGTCGGCTTGACCTTCTTCATCGTCTGCATCAGGATGCTCGGTGTGGGCGGTTTTTGAATATAATAGACGCAGCCTCCGACGTACAGCGGGTAAAGCACGCTGAACGCCATCTCGTAGGTGTGCGACATCGGCAGGATGGAGAGCCAGCGGTCGTGCTTCCCGGCCTTCTGGGCATGGTAGGCCGCTATGATGTTCTGGCAGAAGTTGCGGTGGCTGAGCATCACGCCTTTGGCCTTTCCGGAAGTCCCTGATGTGTAGATGATTGACGCAAGGTCATCGGCCTGTGGATCAACACCGTGACCCTCGCAGGTGAAAGCCTTGTCATCCTTTTTGATGAAGTCGAAAGTCTCTATGTCGATCACGAGGGTCAGTTTGTCGATCACCTCCTGACTGAGTTTCTTAAGAAGCCTCCTGGACACGAAGATGGCCTTGCATTCCGAGTGATTGATGATGTTTGTGACCTCGCTTTCCGACGAGTCCGGCAGGATTGGCACGGTCACACGTCCGAAAGGCACGCACGAGAACATCGCAACCGTCCAGTTGGGCATGTTGTTGGAAAGTATGGCTACCTTGTCCCTTGCGCTGATCCCGAATCTGTTGAAGCGGTGTGAAAGCTCCAGACACTTGTGCTTGAAGCTTTCGTAGGTGTATTCCTGCCCACCTTCGACGAACCGCGAGAGCGGCCGCTTGTCGTAGTTGTCGGTGGCATATTCAAAAAGCTTGGCCAGGGTAGTGACATAGTTCTCCCTGCTTTGGCTGAAAATTGGCATAATAAACTATTCTTAATGAGTGATATAGCCCTCCGGGTGTTTGCCCTCGAAGTGCATTGTTTCGTAGATCGCCTGGATTCTGTCGGTGTCAGCGCGCGCGTCATCTGTCAACTCAACCTTCTCGCCGATGCCGACGCGCTTGGTCTTCCAGTCAAAAAATCCCATATAGACAGGGCATCCGACCTCTCTTGCGATGAGGTGGTAGCCAGTCTTCCATTTCTTCACAGCCTTTCTGGTGCCTTCCGGAGCGATGGCGAGGTGGAACTGGTCCACTTTCTCCATCTCTTCTATGAGGCTCTTGACCATGGCTGCTGCGCTCCTTCTGTCCACAGGAATGCAGCCGACCTTGCGGAGGAACACCCCGACCGGCCAGAAGAAAAACTCCTTCTTGATCATAACGTGCGCCGTCCGGTCGAACTGCGTGTAGAAAAGGTAGGAGACGACAAAGTCCCAGACCGATGTGTGCGGCACCCCCAGGATGACGCATTTGTCTTCGGGAGCCGGACCACCGACCGTGGTCCATCCCATCTTTTTCAGCAACCAGCCGCAAAATTTCGCCCAACGTGACATAGTCTTTGAATATTAGATGTTAACGTCCTCCAACTCCTCCTCGGAACGCAGGTTCGCCCTGATGAAGTTCTGGCGGTCGATCGTGTTGTCGCCCATGTAGAACTCCATGATGTCCGCTATGGACTCCTCGTCGGAAAGCTTGACGAGATCCAGCCTCATGTTCTCTCCGATGAAATCCACGAACTCGTCCGACGAGATCTCTCCCAGACCCTTGAACCTCGTGATCTGCACGGCGGTCTTCAGCTCCCTGACGGCGGCCTCCTTCTCCTCGGGGGAGTAGCAGTAGCGCCTCACCTTCTTGTTGGCCACTCTGAAAAGAGGGGTTTGAAGAATATGCACGTGTCCGCGGCGGATAAGATCCGGGTAATACTTCATGAAGAAGGTCAGCACGAGCATCCTGATGTGCATTCCGTCATCATCGGCATCGGTCGCCACGATGATGTTGTTGTAGCGCAGGTTGTCAAGGTCGTCCTCGACTCCCAGGGCTGAGACCAGCAGGTTCAGCTCCTCGTTCTCGGCCACCTTCTTGCGGCTCTCCTTGTAGCAGTTGATCGGCTTGCCGCGAAGACTGAACACCGCCTGGTATTCGGCTTTCCTCACCTTGGTGATGGTACCGCTCGCGGAGTCACCCTCAGTGATGAATATGCTCGTCTGCTCCGCGAGATCCTGCTTGCCCTTAGGCAGCTTGTCACAGAAGTGGAAGCGGCAGTCGCGCAGCTTGCGGTTATAGACATTCGCCTTCTTGTTCCTTTCCCTGGTCTTCTTCTGGATCCCGGCGATTTCCTCGCGCTCAGCCTGGGACTCCTTGATTTTGTTCTCGATGATCGGAACAATGTCCTTGTTGATTCTCAGGTAGTTGTCCAGATTCTTGGCGATGAAGTCATTGACGTACGAGCGGATGGTCGGCCCGCGGTCGATCTCGATGGAGCCGTCGGGATTGAGAATCTTCTTGCCGTTCCCGTCGGTCTTCTCCTTCTCCCACATGTAGGTGGATCCGAGCTTGGTCTTTGTCTGGCCTTCGAAGTTCGGCTCCTGGATCTGGATGCTGATCGCCCCGATGATGCCCTGGCGGCAGTCCTCCGGAGCGTAGTTCTTCTTGAAGAAATCCTTGAGCGTCTTCGCTATGGCCTCCCTGAACGCCGCGAGGTGGGTGCCACCGTCACGGGTGTTCTGTCCGTTGACGAACGAGGCTATGTTCTCGCCGTAGGAGTTGCCGTGCGTCAGCACGACCTCCACGTCCTCTCCCACCAGGTGGATCGGCTCGTAGAGCGGTGTCTCGGAGATGGTGTCTTTGATCAGGTCGAGAAGACCGTTCTCGGACTTGTAGGAGACACCGTTCAGGACAAGCGTCAGCCCTTTCTTAAGGTAGGAGTAATTCTTGACCATGGTCTCCACGTAGTCCATGTTGAACTCGAAGTTCCCGAACATCGTGCTGTCCGGTGTGAAGACCACGAGGGTTCCGTTCTTCTCGCTGACTTTCTCTTTCCTGTCGCTGCCCACCAGCTCTCCGCGCTCGTACCGCGCCCAGGAGCTTTCGCCGTCCCTGAAGGACTCGACGTAGAACTTCTCGGACAGGGCGTTCACGGCCTTCGTGCCGACGCCGTTCAGGCCGACGGACTTCTTGAAAGCCTTGTCGTCGAACTTGCCTCCGGTGTTCAGCTGGCTTGTTGCCTTGATGACAGAGTTGAGAGGGATGCCTCGTCCAAAGTCCCTGACGGAGACCTGCCTGTCCTCAATCTTAATGATGACCTGCTTGCCGAATCCTGCGGAGAACTCGTCGATACAGTTATCCACGATCTCCTTGAGCAGCACATAGATGCCGTCTCCCGGATTGGAGCCGTTGCCAAGTCTTCCGATGTACATTCCCGGACGCCGGCGGATGTGTTCGACACCTTCCAGGGTCCGTATGTTGTCGTCAGTGTAGTCGTAGTTCTGTTCTATGTTCGCCATTTATCTTAATCGCATAATCGTACAAAATTACAAAATTTGGCACGCATTAAAAAATAAATATTCTCCTCCTCCGTCCTTCTTGTCCCTCTTGCCCCTTGGAACTCTCTGTCCCATCAGATGCCCTCGAATGTTGACGGCGATTTCAGAACTCTTTCCTGCGATTGTATTACTTGGACTTGAAAAAGTACCTATTAAATGGTAAATTTGCCAATGGAAAGGAATTTGCATTCCTTATGAATATTATGAAGCGTTTGTTTGAAAGTCTCCTTGATGCGAGGGCTCGTCAAACAATTAAACAGCGTGATTTATGAATATATTCAAGCATATCGCCGCCGCGCTGCTTTTGCTTGTGTCCGCCAGCGGTGTCATCGCCGCCCAGGGCTCTGGCAAAGACAACACATTCGGCGGAGTAGTCCAGCTGGACAAGACCGTGCACGATTTCGGGGACATTCTGGTCTCTGACGGCCCGGTGACCGCCACGTTCACGGTCAAGAATGTGGGTGACAAAGCGTTGCTGATCTACAATGTTGTGTCCTCCTGCGGCTGTACGAATGTGGAATGGACCAGGAAGCCGATCGCTCCGGGTGAGACTGGAACCATCAAGGCTACCTTCAAGAATGACGAGAGGGGAGGCTACCCGTTCGACAAGTCCCTGACGGCATATTTCTCGGGCTTGAAGCAGCCTGTTGTCCTGAGGCTCAGAGGCGTCACCCACGACAAGCAATTATCTTTGGGAGAACTTTATCCGATCCATTTCGGCAATCTGGCCTTCAAGAAGGTTGACATCAAGGGCGGCAACCTGTCTCAGGAACAGCAGAAAAGCGGGACGGCTCTGGTGGCTAATCTTGGAAGCAAACCGTTGACAGTCAGTTTTTCCGATGTCAGTGAAGGACTTTCGGTAAAGGTGTCGCCGAACCCCGTTCCGGCGCAGTCCACGGCCAAACTGAACTACACGGTCACGGCTGACAGAAACCATTGGGGGAAGAACTATTACTATGCGACTCCGCTGGTGGACGGCCGCCAGTACAAGGCGGTTGTCTCGAAGTCGGCGGAGAAAGAGCCAGTGGCGGCCGGTGCCGAGGCCATCGTAGCTGACCCTAATCCTGAACTCGGAGCCGGCAAGAGCCGCATAGGAATATTCACGTACACGAAAGAGAATTTTTCATCGCTCACGGACAAGGAACGTAATGACGGCCCTAATCCGATGGCCGACGAGAGCACATTCTCCTTCGGCAAGGTCAAAGCCGGAACGAATGTGGACTGCAAGTTCACGTTCACCAACAAAGGCAAGTCTCCTTTTCGAATATATAAGGTGGATTCCGAAAGTTCGCACGTGAAGGCGCAGGCTTTCGCGGATGTTCCCGCAGGTGGCAAAGGTGACCTGAAGGTGACTTTCGACACGAAGGGATTCCCGGCAGGGGAGTGCCTGATAGTCTTGACCTTGACCACGAACTCGCCTCTCCGTCCCATCATCAACCTTTATCTCACCGGTTGGGTGTCAAAGTAATTCCTGAATATGTTCAGTATCACTTCAGTACTTTTTGAAGTATTCCGTGGAGCGGTTCTCATCTCCGGCCTCGTGGTCGTCATGATGATGATCATCGAGTCTTTCAATGTGGAGTCGGACGGCAGGATATTCAGATCCCTGAAGAAATCAGGCTTTGCCCAAGTGCTTGTGTCTGCCTTACTTGGCTCGGTTCCAGGATGTGTCGGTGGCTTCGCAGCAGTGTCGCTCTACACGCACAGGATGCTGAGTTTCGGCGCGTTGGTCGCTATGATGATCGCCACGGCCGGGGACGAGTCGTTCCTTATGCTGGCGATGTTTCCGGGCAAGGCCGCTCTGCTGTTCCTTATCCTTTTTGTGCTGGCCGTCGTGACGGGACTGTTAATTGACCGATTCTCGCCCGGAGACAAACCGCTGCCAACCAGACTTGAGGATTCCTTTGAACTTCACGGAGACGGATGCGAGCATCAGGACGGGCATCATCACAAGGAAGGAAGGCATTTCGGAAGGACAAGAATATTCCTGTTTGCCGGAGTCGTGATATTCATAGCCGCCCTTTTGCTTGGATTTTTGGAGGAAGGCGGTGAGACAGAGGGACTTGATGTCTTCAATGAGGAGTGGACTTTCTTGATCTTCGGTGCGCTAAGCCTTGTCGTGCTGGGGGCGCTGCTATTCGCCTCCGACCATTTTGTTGAGGAACATCTTTGGGAACATATTGTCCGCAAGCATCTTCCGAGCATATTCCTTTGGACTTTCGGAGTGCTTCTGGTCATCGGATTCCTGTTCAATTTCATCGACATCTCCGCTTGGGTCAGCGACAACACCGCTCTGATGATTCTGCTTGCGATAGTGGTCGGCCTGATTCCCGAGTCAGGGCCGCATCTGGTCTTTGTGACCCTGTTCGCCAGCGGTGTAATCCCGTTCCCCGTCCTGCTGGCCAATTCCATCGTGCAGGACGGCCACGCATCCCTCCCTCTTCTTGCCGACAGCAAATCCTCATTCTTCAAGGCGAAAGCGATAAAAGTCGGTATCGCCCTCATCGTTTTTGTCGTGTGGGGTTTGATATTATGATTTTTAAGATTTATATTTGCATAATGTTTCCGGCAATCCGGAGGCAGACAAAAGGAAAACAATTTTATTTTAGTGAATTATGGCTTACAAGATTTCAGAAACTGATTGCGTAGCTTGCGGAACTTGCGCAGGCGAGTGCCCTCAGGGCGCTATCCACGAGGGTGACGTTTACACCATCGACCCGAACGCCTGCATCGACTGCGGCACCTGCGCCGACGTCTGCCCGATGGGCGCCATCCACCCGGCAGAGTAATCGGACATAGCAAGATTCCAGAGAGGACGACTGCAACTCACAGTCGTCCTCTTTATTTGTGCGTACTACCAGGTAATATTTTTTACCCGCTCCCTGTCAGTATTTTACAAAACGCCATTTTACAAAACGCCATTTTACAGAACACCATTTTGCAAAACACCTTCAGCCACATAGCCTTCCTATGCCCGTAGAGACCGTGTCGGGCTGAAAAACTTGAAGCCAAAGTCACAAGTTTTTCACGTCAAAGTGCCTTCCAGATGCTTCTGGCCAGCTTTGGACTGAAAGCGTTTCGTAAAAAACTTAACCTTCCGCATGCCGCAGAAAGCCGCCTTGAAGCATCCTTCTGGTAGGGAGGTGGGCCGTTGATGTCAGGGGGAATCCATCGCCAGTCTCACGAAGGTGTCGCCGGCTATCCTTGTTTGATGGACTACTATGTCAAATTGCACGTAAGATAAGGAACCGCCGTATGCGGAACCGCACGTACGGTGGTGTGAGAGGTCGGAAAACGAAAGTAAGAAGAAAACCACTTCGTTTTCCTCCTGCTCGATTTGTGTGTCGGGCATTGCGAAAGCATGTGATCCGCATGGTGGGCTTATCAGGTGACTAATAATTGAAATAAGTGCAGAGTCCGTAGTAGGAGATATAGTTGGAATATCGTTCCTCATAGAAAACCTTCCAACCGCTGTTGATTCTATAAGTCGCGGCTCTGTCCAGTCCTTTTGTGTTGTACACGGTAGAGGCTCGGAAGTCACCGTTGTCGCGGCTGCGGTAAATATGAAGCTTTGCCGCGGTTTGCTCCGGCTCGTAGATGCCTGATACAGTCTTTACATACTCATATTCCCGTGTCATCCCGTTTTTTTGAGTGGAATTCCCGGATGTGCTGTAGTTCGGATGGTTGTTTTGTCCCGAACCGCCTATGGCAGCCACACATTGCTCATTCTGGATGCCGCTGCCTGTGTCCAACAGCCCGGAATCCATAATTTCATTGGCGGCAATCATGGTCGCTGCTATGCCTTTAGCCAGGCCGTTGACGATTGCGGCGCCTACATTTGATTTCTTGGAGAATGTCCCGGAATCATACAATGAGCACATCTCCGCTGCCGGGAGATAGCCTTTGTCCGCAAGCTCTTCAAAGGCAGGAAATGCTTTTGATTCCCCGCGGCTTTCAAAAATCGAGAGATTGTTCACGCCTTGGTACATCTGTTTCATGTCGTAAACAAATTCCCCCGGCAGGTATCCGGCGGACATCGCCTGACGGTAAAGTTCTGTTGCAGATTTGTCATCACCAGTCTCCTCATACACACCGGCCAACGCATACATTGATGGAGTATGACCGAGAATGCAGTTCTTGTCCAGCAGTTCTTTAGCCTTGTCATAATCATGCTTGAAAATTGAACGTAAGGCTTCATAATAACCTGTCTGAATATCTGCTGATACACCGTTTGTCCTGTTGTAGGATACTGCATATATCCTTTCATAGTTTCTTTCCTTGCATCGTATGATAGCTAGTTCAGGGTCATCATAATTCAATGCATAGTAGTAACAAGCTTTGTCCACATCAACCGGAGTTCCAATACCTACAAGATAGCAGGTCGCTATTATGCCATTGAATATAGGGCTGATATTCTGGGCCTGGCGGTACAGGTCGAAAGCTTTTGCGTCATTATTTTCCACACCATCACCGTACAAGTAGGCATTAGCAAGGTCAATGATGAATGTGAGACGGTCAGGAACTGTAAGCTGTGACTCAGATGGATCGCTTAATGCGTCTTCGAGTATTTTTGCACCGCGCGCCTTGAGGTGATCAGGGTTGTACCCAGCCATCAGGCAGCGGCCGTAGTATGCGGAACAATACAGTTTCCATGACGGTTCGCGAGTGCAGGCCTCTGCATAAGATTCCGTAATCCGACTCAATCTTTTCGGCTTGTACTTGGAAGATATAATGGCATTATGGTACTTGAACATAAAATTATGAACCGCCGAAGGGTACTCGTCGTCAGTGATAATGTCATCTACACCATATACGACAGGCTTGTCAAAAACCTGAGCGTCCGCGCGAATTGGCGTGATTGTCAAAGCGGTTATGACCAGCAGGACAGAACTTGTGGCGGCGAACAGTGCCTTACAGTATTTATTGGTTTCCATCAATCGTGTTTTTGTCAAGATAGTCATTTTTCTTAGATCTGCAAAACTGGTGTCGTGAGTGAGTTCTGTATAGACAACAGTAGGTAATACCCTTTTTATCAACATTTTAATCAACGAGACTGCCGGCTCAATCTTGGTCAACTCGCGAGCGATTTCTCTGCGGGTGTTATCTGTAACCTGCTGTCCTATAACCTGCAAAGAAGCCGATGTTATGCCGAGAAGAACACGGCCTCCAGATGTGTTCAGAAAGGCACACACTGTGTGCATCGCGTCCTTCAACTCTCCCGTGGATTTTTTTCAGTTCGAGAGTTCGTGTTTCGTCTTTCTTGATGAGTTCTTGTATTTCGGCATTAGTCATAATCGTCGTCACCTTTGTCTTTGCATATTTATGAAAAGTTATTGAAGATTTGGGACTTGGAACAGATCTATTTCTTTAGGAGTCTTTTCCACCTCCTATCCGTAGTTGGTAAAGTGGGACGGAAGTTTGAATATACCCATGCAGATTTTTGGCGGCATCTCATCTGGATTCCGGATAAAATGACTACCTTGCGAAAAATACTGCGGTTTCAATGACTGATAAGGAACGTGACGAACTCAAAGAGGTGATCAGGAAAGATTACCCGGGAATCTCGGAGGCGGAAATCTCATTTATGGTTTCGTTCTTCGAAATGATGCAGGCTAAGACAGCGGCATATTCAACTGTGGGTGCCAGTGCGACGGCCACTTCAAACACTAAGAATAGCCAAGGGACTGGAAATGCCGGAGGAGCCAAAGGCAAGAAAAAATCAAAGGCCGACCGGCTGGTGGACTCAAGCAAACCATCGAAGACTTACATATTATACGCTTCCATCGAACAATGTCCTGTCAAGGTGTTCAGACGGATAAAAGTGCCGTCAAACCTTTGGCTTGGGAATCTTGGAAAGATATTCATCACTGCGTTCGGTTGGGCCGGTTATCATCTCTCACAATTCACCAAAGGCGATGTGTACTATACGTCCAGAGACAACATTGATGAAAGAGAAAGTTTCAATTTTGGTTGTAGTAACAGGCATATTGACGAGATGACCGTCACCGTCGCGGATGTTCTGCCGCAAAAAGGCAGCACAATCTCTTTTGAATATGATTTCGGAGATGGCTGGATCCACAATGTCAGGGTCTCATCGGTCAGTGACGAGCCTCTCCGGGGCGAGGATATATGTGTGACATCAGGCAAAGGAGCCTGCCCACCGGAAGATGTCGGGGGTGTGTGGGGCTATGCGCAAATGCTTGACATCCTGTCCGGGAAGGTTGATGACCCGGAGGAGAAGGCCTCATACGAGGAATGGCTCGGACTTCAGGAAGGAGAGACCTATGATCCTGAGGAATTTGATTTGGAGATCGCAAACGAGGATGTCGAAGACCTTGTCGCCTTGATCCTCAAAGGCAAGGAAGACTCTCGATAGAATCAATGGATCAGGAACGTATTAGGTTGGTTTTTAAGCCGGATACTGGTCACAAAGAATGCGGTGGAGTGCTGTTGCGATGTGATTGGATGGTTCGAGGGCTTCTAAATGAACGTCAAGGGTGAAGTCAGGAAGAGAGACGGGAAGCGTGATGAGGTCCTGGCGTGTGGCAGGATGGGGGAGCAGGCCGATGATGTCTGGGGAATCTGCGACCAACTTCACGATGGCTTCGGCAGAATCCGACACGACTGCCACGCGCGCCTTCAAATCAAGCGGCAAAATCTCTGAATATATCTTCGGAACCGCAAGCCTGGCGCTCTGCGGAAGGTCTTTCAGGTCTGTCGTTTTTGAATATGCCGGATTGGAGCTTACCGCCGATGCCGTCACGCTGAACAAGAACGTGCCGATGTCTTCGAACGATGGCTCTGTCACGTGCCTTTGGGCGTAAATCCTTATGTCTGAATCATTTCCGGAAGATTCGCTGCGGATGGAGAAAGTCAGGGACGGATTGAAGGCCAGAAGTTTTGAAAGCGCCTGGGGGAGAATATGGCTGGCGATGAAGCCGTCGGCGGAGAGTCTGACCGGCTTGTTGGCGGAGAGTTTGCCCTCCGGCCCGAACATCATTTCCGTCGCCGTGTACCAGTAGAGGATCCTCCCGGCATATTCCTTGAACGCCGCGCCTTTCGGAGTGAGCGTGACGGAGCCTTTTCTCCGGAGAAACAGTTCCGCGCCGAGGCTCTTCTCAAGCTCCGCGATGTTCTGGCTGACAGCCGGCTGCGACACACCAAGCGCCTTGGCGGCCAAAGTGAAGCTGCCCTTCTCGGCCACCGCCATGAATATTCTCAGTCTGAAATCCTCCAGAACCCCTTCCCGGTAACATTTTGTAGACATATTCACAAAATTAGCCAGTTTTGTGAATATAACCAACGAGGATGACAAAAAAGTCACCCTCGCCGGTAATTGGTAAGCGTTTGCTAATCCTTTAAAAACAACAAGTTGGTGAAGCGTGTCATCTTAAGGGATCTTTTCTTGGCCTGCGGCCAAGGGATCGGGCTTCGTTGATGTTTCTCTGGACGCCTTCGTCGCCGACGACGAGATAGTCATCACCATCGATCAGTAGGCCGCGGCCTCTTTTCTCCTCCTGGTTCTTCTTGTTGTCAACGTTCACGTCGATGACCTTGCCGCCATGGAAGGAGGTGATGTCATCGAAGATGGTATGGCCGACGATGATGCGCTCGACCGTGTAACGCTTCAGAATCTTTTTCAGGTCCTTGCTCTTTATCGGATTGTACTTCTCGTCTGTCCTTACCAGCCCACGGTACCAGAGCGGCCCCTCGTTCCCGTACAGGAATCCGGTCAGCGGAGAAAGCGCTTTCCGCTCGCTCTTGCTCATGAAGAGAGCCTTGCTTATTTCCTCATTGACCTGAGAGACAGACAGATCCTCGTCATAGAACATTCTGCCCAGCCCGGCATGAACGTATAGGTCAGTTCCGATGATCTCGATCGTGTTGCGTGTCTCAAGCCAGCGTCCAAGCTCGGTGTCTGGACCGAAGAGCTGAGGATATCTCATCCCCAACTCCTCCGCCAGACTCTTGTACTTCTCCTTCGTGTAGCGAAGGTCGTCCGCCAGAACCATCGTCTCATGGTTGCCCAGAAGGAACGAGACGCGTCCGCCGGCTTTCTCCGCCTCGTCTTCCAGCTTGTAGACCAGCCAGAAGATCTGGGTCGCGTCTTTGCCCCTGTCAAAAATGTCACCGATGATGACCAGATGATTCCCGCCGAAGCTCCAATGCAGGTTCTCGTCAATCACTCCGTTGCCGCGCAGCAGGCTGACGACGCAATCCATCCTGCCGTGAGGGTCGGACATTACAAACACCTTTTCGGAGCGGGGAGCCTTCCACACGGGACGGCTGACCGGATGAAGCCTCACTTCGAACGGATAGTCCCCGTTATGATCCGTGACGCGGAAGCTGAAGTCCTCCGGCAAGGTCTCGTAGGTCCGGTCGATGACGTTCTTGTCCTTGTCCACACTTATGACCCTGGCGCTGCCGTCCGGACGATAGAGGATGTATGGCCCGTCTATTGACAGGGCTGCGTTCTCCTTCCGGCTTTCCTTCTTCTCTTCCGGCAGATAATTCGTGGCTGGTGTGCCGGAACTACTTATCAGGACGAGCGCCGACAAGGAAAGCAGCAGTCCTATGAATCTATTTCTCACGTTCTTTTCCTTTTTCATGATGATGCGGTCGCCTTAGTTCAATGCTGTTCATATTCCGGATTCTGAACCATGTTCTCGTTGTATTCCATCTCGTGGATCGGTACCGGCAGCACAATCTTGTAGTAATTCCAGTCGAAAGACCGGGCTTCTTCGGGAACCTCGCTCAGGTAGTCCTTACGCTCGACCTTCCTGTTGTTCCTGATCAGGTCAAAGAAACGTTGTCCTTCTCCCCAGAACTCTATGCGGCGCTGCTCCAGTACCAGATCCAAGGTGATGGACTTGTCCGCCAGATCATCCAGATCCTCACCCGTACGTGCGTAGACCGGCTTTAGGTAAGCCCTTGCGTTCGTGATGTCATTGTTCTTCACGGCTGCCTCGGCGGCGTTCAGATAAAGCTCCGAAAGGCGGAACACCGGAACATTGGCGTCCTCATAGCTCTTGTCTCCCTGAGCCGGATACTTCAGGCAATACGGCTTCTTGCTGCTTGCGGCCGACACCATCTGGCGACGTACATCCTTGGATTTTCCCTTCAGGTATTTCTTCCAATACTTGTCGGTCGCTATCATATTGTACTTTGTGCAGATGTAACCGATTGACGATTTGCCAGGGCTGTCCGTGGTAAGGTTCACAATCTCGAACAGCAGCTCGCTGTTGAAAGGCGTGGCCCATATTTTGGCATATTCTTCATTCGTCCACAATCTGTAGCCTTGCTTTTCGGCTCCTTTGATGGCTTCGGTGGCTACCTTGTAGGCCTCGCTGTCCTCTCCTTTGTAAAGGTAGACGCGGCTCAGCAGTGTCATCGCCGCCCATTTGTTGATCTTACCCTCCTTTTTGACAGGCCGCAGCAACCCCACCGCCTCGGTCAGATCCTCGATGATCCTCTTGTAGCATTCGGCTGTGGTGTTGCGTGACGGCTTGATGTTCTTGTCGTCCACCACATTGTCCATTATAGGCACTGCCAGCGAGGCTCCGTTGTCCTTAAGGTAAGGGTAGCCGTAGAGGCGCGTCATGTCAAAAAGCATCAGGGCGCGGATAGCCAGAGCCTCTCCCTTGAGGTCATCGTGGTACACTTGCTCTGTCAGCTTCTCCATCTTCGGAGTGATGATCACCCTGTCAGGCACCAGCTCGATTCTGTCAATGTCCCGAAGCAGGATGTTCAGGTTCTTGGCTATGCCGTAATACACGCTCCAGAAGCCGCTAGGACCGTTTGTCTTGTTGTACTTGAATGTGTAGTAGCTCACATTGGTGCTGGATGATTTGTAGCACTTCATGTCATCTCCCGTCAAGTCGCCGTAGCACATCATTGTGGCCCCGTAGTAGCTTGAGGACTGCATGCCGCTGTAGGCTCCGTTCAGGACAAATTCGAAGTCTCTTAGCTCGGTCAGCGAACCCTCGGTCTCGATCTCGGTGGAAGGCTGAAGATCCATCCAGTCATTTCCGCAGCCGCCCATCAATATGGCGGTAAGCAGGCTGAAGGTTATGAGTTGTATCTTTTTCATATTCATGTTCATTGAGTTATATTAAAACAGTTAGAATTTGACTTCAAGGCCAAAGGTGTATGTCCGCATAGGTGGCGTCTCCCAGCTTGGCGAGGAGCCTGATTCCGGGTCAAAGTAGTCATTCGCGGCCCACGTCAGCAGATTGTTGCCCGCCGCGTACAGCCGGACCTTGTCAATGCCTATTCTCCGTGTCCATTCCTTCGGCAGTCTGACTCCGAAGGTCAGGTTCTTCAAGCGAACGTAATCGCCGCTGAACAAGCGTCTTGTCGTGGCGTAGTCGGACATGGAGACCGAGCGTCCGATCATGAAGCGTTCGATGTCGGTCTTGTCGCCCTCTTTCTGCCAACGCTTCCTGTAATAGGTCGGGATGTTCAAAGTACCGTTGCCGCCGTGCTCGAGTTTGCCGGCCGTACCGTTGTACCTCCAGGCACCGAATGAGAAGTTCAGATTGAAGTTGAGGTCGAACCATTTGTAAGACAAACTGTTGCCGAATCCTCCCGTGATGGTTGGATCCGCGCATTGCAGGATAACCTTTTCCGCCGCGCGCGGGTCCTTGGTCTTGTCTCTGTTCAACTCTCCGTTCTCATCCATGGAGTTCTTGTAGAACATCGGCTCGCCGTCCTCCGGGTCAATGCCGGCGAATTCTATCATGTAGTAGGTTGAATATGGCAGGCCGACCTTGTGTATGTTCACTCCGCTGGTCACTTGTTTGAGATTGCCGTCAAGCTTCAGTATCTTGTTGGCGTTGTGTCCGAAGTTGAGGCTGCTGCTCCAGTGGAAATCCTTCGTCTCTATGTTCGTGGAGCGCAGTTCCAACTCGTAGCCCTTGTTCCTCAGCTTGCCGATGTTCGAGAGGTAGCTTGAGAAGCCGGTCGCCAGGGACAGAGGGCGGCTGTAGAGCAGATCCTTGGTTGTTCGCACGTAGTATTCAAACGTGACCCTCAGTCGGGAGTCGAAGAAACCCAGGTCAATGCCGGAGTTGAAGTTGTAGTTCGTCTCCCAGGTCAGTTCCTTGTTCTCCAGCTGCGACTGCGAGATGCCTGGGTTGTTGTTGTAGTTGCTGGTAAGGCTGCTCAATCCAAGGTAGCCGTAGTAAGAGGATGGAAGGGTTCCGTTGACTCCGTATGACACCCTGAGCCTCAAGTCGTTCATCCAGTCCTGTACCGGTTTCATGAAATTCTCCGAGCTGACTCTCCACGCTCCGGAGACCGACCAGAAGTTGCCCCAGCGGTTTTCTCTCGCAAGGCGGGAACTGCCGTCCGTCCTCCAGCTCGCACCCAGATAGTACTTGCTGTCGTAGTCATAGTTGGCCCGGGTGATGTACGAAACGATGCGCGTCGCCATGCCGGAACCACCCATGCTCTGGTAAACCACGCCATTGTTTACCTCTGGCTTGTCCCAGCGCGCGAAGTTGGAGATCGTGACTCCCAGTCCGTCGGACTCCTTGTCGTTGATCTCGTAACCGGCCAACAGATCCAGATTGTGCTTTTGCCTTATCCTTGTCTGATAGGTCAGGATGTTCGACCAGGTCATGTTCGTGATGTCATTATAGTCCTTGCTGAAACGTCCGTTCTCATCGTCGCCGTCGCTGGTGCGTGGATCCTTCCATGAGCGGGACTTGTTCATCACGAAATCATAGCTGAACGTCGATGCGAACCGCAATCCTTTCCAGATGTCGATGTTGGCGAAGACTGTGTTGAAAGCGCGGGTGGCATATTCCTTTTTGAAGTTGTAGGAATTGGACAGCATAGGGTTGCGGTCGTCCAATTTGATAAGGTCGCGGTTCCATGTGCCGTCCTCGTTCCATACCGGGTCTGAAGGGGTCGCGCCGTTACGTGTGCCGTAGATAGGGGAAGTGTAGGCCCGGCCTTCGGAGTAGGTGTCCTGGTTCACTTTTGAGAACTGCACCCTTGCTCCTACATTCATCCATTTCGTCATCTTATAGTCGACGTTCAGACGCGCGGTCACACGCTCCAGGCCGGAGTTGATGGTGACTCCCTCGTGCTTCATGTATCCGATGGATGTGTAGTACTTGATCTTGTCGTTGCCGTGGGAGGCGGAGAACTCGTAGTTCTGATGACTGCCTTTCCTGAAGAGGTAATCATCCCAATTGGTGAATCCGCACCAAGGCACCGGCGCGTACCGGTCGATGTTGGCGTCAGCGTAGGCGTGCGCCTCGTTATCGGTCATGCCCGGGTGAAGGCTTACCCCATCGTCGCCTTCCACCACTTTACCATTGTAGGTCAAGGCGTAATTCCTCAGACCTTCATGGATCATGTCCCTTCGCTCCTTGCCGTCCATGATCCGGAGATAAGGCATGGCGAAGTCGGAGAAGCCCCAGTCGGTTTTCAAAGTGAAGACCGGTTTTCCCGATCTGCCCTGCCTGGTGTTGATGATTATGACACCGTTGGCGGCTCTGGAGCCGTAAAGCGAGGCTGCGGCGGCGTCTTTGATGACCGTGATGCTCTCGATGTCCGAGGTGTTCAATGTTGACATCACGTCAAGACCGGAATCACTGCCGGACGCTCCGATGTTTCCGGACAGCACAGGTACTCCATCCACCACATAGAGCGGAGAATTCGAGGCATTGAACGATCCCATGCCGCGGATACGTATGGATGTCGAGGAACCGGGTATGCCGGATGCGTTGCTGACCCCTACTCCCGGAGCCGCTCCCTCCAGCATCTGCTGGAATGAAACGTTAGGGACATCCTTGACCTCATCCGTCTTCACTATGCTGGCGGAACCGGCGTAGGCGGATTTCTTGAATGTACCGTATCCTGTCACGATGACTTCCTCCAGCAGGGTGGTGTCTTCCCTCAAGGTGATCCTTACATCATCACCGGGTGCGACGGACACCTCGCGTGTGGTGAAACCGATGTAGGACACGACCAGCGTGACCTCCTTGTCAGCCACGTCCAGGTGAAAACCGCCGTTAAGGTCGGTTATCATGCCGTTCTTCGTTCCTTTCACGACCACGTTGGCTCCGATTATCGGCTCGTTGTTGATGTCGGTGACCTTGCCCGTGATCCGGTGGCTTTTCTCCTCAGCCACCTCGGTCCGGACTGTCACGGGCTCCGCCTTCCTTATGGCGATCACCCCGTTGTGAACCTTGTAGGTCAACCCGCTGTTCTGTAGACATTTGTCAAGAACATCGGAGAGAGGCTCGTTCTTCACGTCCAGGCTCTCCACCTTGACTTTCTCAGCGTCGCTCGTGCTGTAGATGAAAGTGAAGTCGGTTTGTTTCTGGATCTCCCAAAGAACCTCATTCAGAGTCGCGTTCCTGAATCTTGCGGTGACAGTGGCCTGTCCGGTCACTGAGGCGCTCGCCAGCAGGGAAGGCAAGAAGCATAGGGCGAGCGTCGCGGCGAGAAGGCATTTTCCAAATCCTCCCGTCCGGTTGGTATTATGTGGTTTTTTCATATAAATTGGATTAATGATTTATGAATATTCTGACGGTCTTTCCTTTCACGTCAACGGAGACCCTGCCGGTCTGTTCCAGCAACTCCACCAGCGGTGTTATGTTGTCGTAGCGGTTGACGTAGCAGCCGAATCGCAGGTCTTTCGCAGCCTTGTCTGCGTAGATCACGTCCATGTCGTACCAGCGTCCAAGGGTTTTCATGATGTCTTCCAGCCTCTGGTCCCTGAAGTTGATCTTCCCGTTTATCCAAGAGGTGTAGAACGAAGTGTCAACGTTGCGAACCTCGATCCCGTCGCCGTGCCGGGTGACGGTGGCCTGCTCGGACGGCTTGAGGACTATGGCCTCACCTTTTTCCGTCCGTACCCTTACCGAGCCGCTGACAAGTGTGGTCCGGCAATCCTCGTCCTCGTAGGCGGAAATGTTGAATGAGGTTCCCAGCACTTCGACCGTCATGCCCTTTGTCTTGACCATGAACGGCTGCCCTGTCCTGCTCACCTCGAAGTAAGCCTCGCCCTCCAGTTCGACCATGCGGACATCTTTAGCGAACCGGGCCGGAAAACGGACGGAACTCAAGGAGTTAAGGTACACCTTGCTCCCGTCGGTCAGCGTCAAACGGTACTCTCCACCTTGCGGCACGCTTACCTTATTGTAGGCGAGTCTGCCTGACAGCCGGCCTTCGCCGCCGGCGTAGTGCAATGCGGCGGAATCAACTTGTATGACCGTGCCGTCCTTTTCCTTCAGTTCCGTTCCGCAGGATGATTTCAGGTCGAAGGTCTCCCCGTTGTCCAAGGTGAGGGTCGCTTTATTGCCGCCCGGTATGATCTGCTCCATCGAGCGGGCCTCCAGATAGCGCATTTCGTTGACTTTGTTCTTATGTACCACGAATATGCTGATGGCCGCGGCTGCGGGAAGTATGATGGCGGCAGCGTACTTGCATACGTTCAGCATCCGGTGTCTGGCGCATTGCCGCCGGATTTTCCTCTGCACTCCGATCCAGCCGGCCTCCGTACTGAAGTCCTGTCTTTTCTGTATGTTCCGCGTCATGTTCCTTTCCTGGCAGATTTCCTGAAAGAGACGCTCGTTCCCGGCGGATTCATTTCTCCACCGCGTCAGTTCCGCCTCCTCTGTCTCGTCTGTCTTTCCGGACAAATGCCTGGCTATGAGCCTGGCGACATGGAAAAGATTGGTCATGATAGTCACCTGTGTTAAAAATTACAGTAATATAACAGGTGAACCCGTGAACAGGGTGTATCGTTTTAGGAAAAAATCACATAAAAAAGAAGAGCAGGAAATAGTAATCCTTCAGATAGTCGCGCAGCTTGCGGTAGGCGATCTTCTTTTGGGAGTGTACGGTTTCCTTTGAGACGCTCAGCTCTTCCGCTATCTCCTGGTTTGTCTTTCCCTCAAGGGTCAGCAGAATGATGCTTCTCATCCCGGGGGGTAACGAGTCGATGGCTTCCTGAAGGATGCGATAGGTTTCCTCGACGATGACCTTGTCGTGAAAGAAAGCGTCTTTGTGCGAGTCCATCACTTTCCTGGCATATTCACTCTTCACCTTGGAATGTTCCAGCTCATTCAGGGATCTGTTCCGCACGGAGGTGTAAAGGAATGATTTTATCTGATGAATATAGGTGAAGCCATCCCGCGACTGCCACAGCTTTACAAAGCAGTCCTGCACGATGTCTGCCGCCAGCAGGTCGTCACAGACATATTCATTGGCGAACATGCACAGGGTGACGTAATATCTGTCAAATAATTGACGAAAACTACTCTCGTCAGCCAGTTTGAAGATTATGCCGTCTGTCTTGTGGGTCACGTGTGGTCTTTTTGGATGACAAACTTACATAATAATCGGCGGATTTCCTAAAGCGAGTGTCTGTTCCTGGTCGCTTCATTGATGGTGTAATTATCGAAAATCGTAAATATTTTTTGGAATAACGAGAATTTTGATGTAAGTTTGCCTTGTTGAAAAAATAGAATGAGATGTCGATTATAGTGAATGTTGACGTGATGCTGGCCAAGCGGAAGATGTCTTCCGCCGCGCTTGCGGAAAAGATAGGCATAACGCCGGCCAACCTCTCCATCCTCAAGACGGGGAAGGCCAAGGCGGTCAGATTCTCCACGCTGGAGTCCATCTGCAAGGCTCTGGACTGCCAGCCGGGGGATGTCCTTGAATATTCAGAAGAACAACAATAATCTAATAAGGATTCAGTTATGAAAAGATTTTTGATTCTGGTCTCCGCTTTCCTTCTGGGCGCGTCGGCGTTCGTGGCAAGCGCTCAGATGCAGCAGCTTCCGAATGACCCTGCGGTCAAGGTCGGCAAGCTGGAGAACGGTCTGACCTATTACATCAGACACAATGACAAGCCGGCCGGCAGGGCTGAGTTTTACCTCGCCACGAATGTCGGAGCCATTCAGGAGACCCCTGACCAGGACGGTCTCGCGCACTTCCTTGAGCACATGTGCTTCAACGGCACGAAGAACTTCCCGGAGAAGGGCATCCTTAACTGGCTTCAGAGCATCGGAGCCTCTTTCGGAGGCAACGTGAACGCTGCCACAGGTATCGATCAGACCACCTATATGCTCAATAATATTCCTTTGGTAAGGGAATCGGTGGTGGACACCTGCCTTTTGATCCTGCACGACTATTCGCATTTCGTGACGAATGATCCTGCCGAGATCGACAAGGAGCGTCCGGTGATCATCGAGGAGAGACGTTCCCGCAGGAACGCAGGCTGGAGGACTTTCGAGAAGTCTCTTCCTTACCTCTATGGCGACACAAAGTACGCCACCTGTACCCTGATCGGAAGCAAGGAGAACCTTGAGACATTCAAGCCTGAGAGCCTTGTGAACTTCTACAAGACGTGGTATCGTCCTGATATGCAGGCAGTCATCGTTGTGGGTGATGTTGACGTGGATGCAGTCGAGGGAAAGATCAAGTCGATATTCGCTGACATTCCGGCCGCCGTCAACCCTAAGGCTAAGGAGAAGATTCAGTTCAAGGAGTTCACCGAGCCGCGTGTGGCTGTCATCACTGATCCTGAGACCACTTCATCGTCCGTTGAGATGGTTTGGGAAAGCGAGGCAAGGGACGAGGCTCTCAATTCCACTTCGGCCGGCCTTATGATGGATCTGATTGAGAGCGTTGTTCAGTCCGTAATGAGCGAGCGTTTTGATGACATCACCTCCAAGGCTGACGCGCCATACCTCTACGGTAGTTTCGGTTTCGGGAAACTTTGCGAGGTCATCGAAGGCGCTGATGCCAATGTCGCCCTGAAGGAAGACAACATTCTTGGCGGATTCAAGGCTTTCGTGACCGAGCTTGAAAGAATGAAGAGATACGGCTTGACTGAAGCCGAGGTAGGCAGGGCCAAGGACAAGATCATCGCTGTTTATGAGAAGGCGGCCAACAGCGCCGAGACCAGAAAGAACAGCGAGTTCGTCAACCCTCTGATCAACAACTTCTTTGGTAACTATGCGTATATGGAGCCGGCCACCAAGCTTGAGTTGGTGAAGGCCATATTGGCTCAACTTGACGCACAGGTGATGAACCAGGTCCTTGCACAGGCTTTCACCGGAGAGAACAGTCTCGTAGTCATCTACAGCGGTCCTGAGAAGGAAGGCATCGCGACTCCTACGACCGAGCAGCTGCTCCAGGTGATCGATGAGGTTAAGAAATCCGAGATCGAGGCACCGGCTGAGGAAAAGGCCAGTGAGCCGCTTATGGATCCTTCCTCATTGGTGGGCGCAAAGGTGAAGAAAACCAAAACGACACTCTATGGCGCGACAGAATGGACTCTTTCCAATGGCGTGAAGGTCGTTGTGCTGCCTACAGACTACAAGAAGGATCAGATCCTGTTCTCGCTCTACAAGAACGGTGGCGAAAGTCTTATCGCTACCGAGGATCTTCCTTCATTCGACGGCAGCACCTACAGTGTGTTCCAGAACGCTCAAGGTTTGTCAAAATTCAAGGGAACAGAACTTTCCAAGATGCTTTCCGGAAAGATGGTGAGTGTCAGTCCTTTCATAGATGATCTTTATAACGGAATCTCCGGAAACTCTTCCGTGAAGGATCTTGAGACAGCGTTCCAGCTTCTCTACCTTGAGTTTATGGAGCCTCGCTTCGATCAGGAGGAATTTGACAACGCCATCGCCCAGATCAAGGCCGTTCTTCCTAATCTCGTGAACACACCTAACTTCGCTTTCCAGAAGAGATTCAACAAGGTTCTCTACAACGACAACCCAAGAAATGAGGTGCTTTCTATGGAGAAACTTGAGAAGGCCAACCTCCAGACCATCGAGAAGAACTATCGCAAGCTCTTCGCCGATGCTGCCGGTGCCACAATGGTGATTGTCGGTGATGTCAGTCTTGACACCCTCAAACCTTTGGTAGAGAAATATATCGGATCTCTTCCAAAGGGCAAGAAAGCCGCCAAGTGGGCTGATGTGCAGCCGCAGCTTGTCAAGGGCAAGGTCGTGGATGTCTTCGACCAGAAGATGGAGACTCCGCTGACAACCGTCCTTCAGGTCTATAGCGACTACCGTCCGTTCACCGTCAAGGAGCAGACTCTTGCCAGCGCTGTCAGCTACATCCTCGACCAGATCTACACCGACACTCTCCGTGAGGACGAAGGCGGTACTTATGGTGCGTCCACCGTGGCTAATGCCCGCAAGGATCCTAACGGGAGGTATCTTCTTCAGGTTTACTTCAACTGCAAGCCAGCCCTTGCCGAGAAGCTCAGGGCTCTGGCTCAGGACGGTTTCAGGAAACTCGCCGAGGAAGGCCCGACCGATGAGCAATTTACAAGGACAGTCGAGCATTTCAAGAAGAATGTTCCGGAAAGCAGGATCAACAACTCTTACTGGCTGTCAGACCTGCTCCGCTACTTCCGCGGCGGCTACGACTACGACAAGGAGTGGGAGGCCGCCATAGGTGGCCTGACCAAGGAGTCCATCCGTGACGCCGCCGCCAGACTCTACAACTCCGGCAACTTCGTTGAGGTTGTGATGATGCCAGGCGAGACCGCCGAGGCCGAGTAGTTTTACGAATATATTCCCGGACATCCCGTCCGGATTAACGACAAAGAGGACGACTTAATCAGTCGCCCTCTTTGTCGTTAATAAAATATTCAAATCCTAATTTTACCTCAAGGCCTCAATCTGTTCAGAAGACAGCCCCGTGGCAATCTTGATCTGATCAGTGGGTAAGCCCAAAGACAACAATGACTTTGCGACCTCCGCCTTGCCTTGTTCGGAACCTTCCTTAAAGCCTTTGCGGTAACCTTGCTGCTCGGCACCCTTGATGTACGGGCGCATTTCTTTTTCTGTCATCATATCACTGAAATAGTTGTCAATCTCCTTGTCGTCAAGGCCGCTGACGCGCATCGCTCTTTCCAATTTATTGAACACGGCATCTTTTTCAGACCTCGATTTGGCAAATATAGTGAAATTTCTGAATATCCTGCACCATCCTGCGATGGGACTGTCATATTCATCATTGTATCGCATAACTCTTGGCAATTCAAGAAGAAAGAACGACATTTGGCCACCAAAAGGCTCTCCGGTTTCGATTTCCTGAGTACGATAATGATAGAGGATCTTGTCATCAGGGGAATTCGGATGCTCGTCCTCGTAATTCATAATGCAGATAACCTTGACCGGAGCCAGAACATAGTCTTCATCTCCACGTTTGATCTGCCTTGTCACAAGTCTTGATCCATAGAAGAACAGCCGGTCGCGTTGATCGAAACGAGAGGCTTTCTGCATTTCCACCAAGATGGTCCCGTCTGGAGTCTGGCAGAGGAGGTCAAAGAGTATCCTTTTATCCGATGGGGCAACCTCCGTGAGTTCTGTATTGCGGAACTCCACAGATGAGATATCCTCTTTAAGAATATCATTCAAGAGTGTGATGAGAAGGTCTGGATGATTTTGGAACAAGTACTTGAATGCCCAGTCACAGGTCAGGTCGAGATATTCAGGTGTGGCGAGACTTTGGGCGTAGGAGTCCTTTTCTTCTTCCGACATACCGTTGAACCGGCTGTCTTTTTCGATGAGCCGCCGGCAATGTTCGTACCGCTTGAGGTATAGCCTCTCCTTGGATATGGTCTCATGGTTAATGGTTGTTTGGCCGGTCGCGTCTTGGATGCCGACCTTTGTTGTCTCGGAGTTCTCCATAGTTGAAGTAGTTTTTAATGATGTCAAATTGGTTCGGGATCTGTTCCCGAATCCAACGCAATATCGGCATAGTGAACGTAAAAAACGAAAAGAAACATATACGAATCATAAGAAACGTAAATTTTTTCGGTAAATACCCCCTAAGTAACATTCAAAAAATAACCTGCATCAT
>OHWB01000071.1_pt1 | contig 39739 bp, 40 predicted proteins | sample 1579591 | NCBI WGS metagenome assembly OHWB01 (sample SAMEA3882503, study PRJEB24775) | human gut metagenome | biome: human-associated habitat; feature: intestine environment; material: feces | place: Netherlands | collected 2009/2010 | reverse complement strand
CAATCTCACCGTTTTCAAATACATCCTCTATTTTCTCGGCATCCATCCGGATAAAGCGAAGGTTAGGCAGCTCCATTTCCCTCTGCTTTTCCAATGCACGGACAAGAACGCTTGAAAACTTTTCTATTCCAATGTAATTGATATCAGGGTTCTTTGACGCAAGCTCCATGATAAATCTGCCTTTGCCCGTTCCGATTTCAAGATGGATTTCGTTGTCGTTGCCGAAAATCTCATGCCATCTGCCTTTATTTTCTTCAGGTACATTAATTGTATAATCACTTTCTTCAAGTGCCTCTCTGGCACCTCTCACATTTCTTAATCTCATGTCTATGAGTTTCCTCCGTATCTAAGCGATATTATTAGTATATACAAACGCCCCCGAATATGCTACTATAATTTCAAATTTTGTTAAAGGGATTTAGTATGAAAAAAATAATTGCTTCAACTCTTACTTTTATATATATTATGTGTCATTTAAGCCTATGCCGGGCGGCTGATAATAATGACATTCTGTCTGAATTTCCCGATATTAAGTCACAGTATATTGTGCTGATGGACGCCGATTCCGGGGAGGTTCTTTATCAGAGGAATATGGATAAAAAATGCTATCCTGCAAGCACCACCAAGATGATGACGGCTTTGCTTACCATAGAGAATACATCTATGTCAGATGTGGTTACCTATTCCAAAGCTGCGGTTGACAGTGTTTCTCCCGGTGATGCTAATGTAGGAATTGCTGTGGGCGAACAGCTTACGGTAGAGCAGTCCTTGTATTGCCTTATGCTCCGCTCCGCCAATGATGTGGCTTACGGACTTGCAGAATATGTGGGCGGTACGGCTTCCGGTTTTGCATCGATGATGAATGACAAAGCTGCTGCCTTAGGCGCAGTTTCAACGCATTTTTCCAATCCAAGCGGTCTCACCAATGAATTTCACTACTCCACGCCTTATGATATGGCATTGATAGGAAGGGCCTGTTTTAATAACAAAACCCTTGTAAATATCATGAGCTATACAGGTGTATACAAGATAGGCAAGACTAACACAAATAACAATATCCGCTATTACACACACCGTTTCCAGATGTTAAAAGGCGGCGAGTATGAGTACCGGTATTCAAAAGGCGGCAAAACCGGATATACCGATGCCGCAGGCAACTGTCTCGTATCTTTTGCCGAAAAAGACGGTATAAGGCTGGTGTGCTCAGTTATGAATTCAACGGCTTCGGGAAGATACACCGACTCCATCGCACTTTTTGATTATTACCTTAATAACTACCGTAAATGTTATCTTGATGATAATAATATGTCATCTTCATCTTTTGGACTTGATGCCCTTGATATTACCTATGAGATGACATCGACAAACGGCTACAGCATAGAATTCGATGATGGGGCTTATATTCTTGTTCCGTCAAATGCCAGGACAGATTATTGAAGTGTCATTATTTATTTTGTATTTAGTATTGCCTGCATCAGCTTTTATTACAAAAACCTGCCTCTCGGTAATTCCACTATCTATATAAAAGACAATAAAAATTCTTCCGTCATTACTCCGTTAGTTCCGGGTGTGACGGAAGAAACACACATCACTATTAATAAAGACAAAACAATTTATATAAATATTTTTGTATTAATCGGTGCCGTGGCTGGGCTTTCACTCATTATTGTACCGGTTGTCATAAGAGTAAAAAACAGGAGACGTCACAGAAGAGGTTTTCACTTCTGAGCACCCTGTCTCTGGCGCTGTTTTTCCCTTGAACGTTTTGCCCTTCTGCGCTCTCTTTTGTGGTCCTGCTTCTGGATGATTTCAGCAACGCCGTTTTCGTCGGTCTGCTTTAAAATCTTAATTGCATAATATAAATCATCCTCGGTCTTTTTAAATCGTATTTTACCCTTAAAAAGACCGTGGTTCTCACAATATGCCACGCAGTAATATACATGCTGGTTATTGGAAAACCATTTTATTCTCTGCTTGATTTCCCTGTTGCACAAGAAACATTTCGTGGTACGGATAACACCGTCCAGCATAATTTTTTCCCTGTCACGATAGCCCTTTGATATAAACTTACTGTAGGTAGGATACACTAACGTGAATTCCTCGGCCCGTGATGATGGTATCTTGTATGTGTCCACCGAGGTGTACTCATATATTTTATCCATATCCATCAGCCCAAAAATTTTTGCCGTATACTCTGCATCCGCAAAAGCCGAGTGAAAAGCTTCATTCTGCACAATATTTTTATCTGCGGTTACAGTTTCAAGCGAGCTCCGCTTCTTGCCATCGTCATAACATATACTGTACGATTTCTGCAAATCGTAGTAAATAAGCGGCATTGGAAGATTAAGGTTTATCTTGTAATAATCACAGTTACGCTGAAGTTCTGTAAGGTCCATGCATCCCCATGTACAGAAAATGTAATCATCCCCGCACCATTCCATAAACTCTTTAACAGCCTGTGGAAATGGCACTCCTTTTTCAACAAGTTCACCCATGGTTGTGCCAATAAGGTCCTGCATAACAGGATGAAGCGTCTGATATACACCGGGGGCTATATTTTTTGCAAAAGTATCTATGACTCTCCTCTGTGAATCCAGTTTGACTGCACCAATCTCTATTATTTCAAATGGCATATCCTTAATTTCTTTTTCTTTTCCGTCAGGACATTGATTCCATTCCAAATCAAACACTATATAATTCATGCTCTGTCCTCTCTTTTTTTATCATTACTATAATAAATAATCTATAAATTTCCATTCTCACATACAAATAAAACTATATTAGCATTGTACCATAAAAAAAGACGAAATACAGTAACTTTCTTTAAATTCCAGTATTTCGTCCTTTAATCAACTATTCAACATCAAAAATTTTTTGCACAGTTTTTAATTTTTATCTTCTGCAATTTTAAATTTCTGGATCATTTCACGCAGATTTTCTGCTTCACTGCTCATCTCCTGACTAGATGCTGCACATTCTTCAGATGTTGCCGAATTCGTCTGTACGACATCATTGATCTGTTCAATTCCATCATTAATCTGTTTGATTTCTGTTGCCTGTGTCTCTAACGTATCAGCAATATTTGTGACTTCTTTTGTAATGATCTGGGAATTCTCAGCGACCTCCTGCAATTGTGATGCCGTCTGCCCTGCAATTACCATACCCTTTTCCACGGCTTTCACAGAGGTTTCAATCAATGTTGCGGATTCCTTTGCTGCCTGGGCACTCTGGTCTGCCAGCACATTTACCTGATTCGCTACAACTGCAAATCCCTTTCCTGCCTCCCCTGCTCTTGCAGCCTCAATGGAAGCATTCAATGCAAGCAGATTCGTCTGGGACGCAATTTCATTGATTGTTGCAATGATCTTGTCAATCTCTTTTGATGCCCCGTTGATCTCATTCATGGAATCAACCATATCCTTCATTTTACCATTGCTTTCCAGAATGGCATTTCCAAGTTCGTCTACTCTTCCACTGATTTCTTTTGCGGTTTTTGAATTTTTTTCTACCTGTTCAGAAACACCTTCGACTGTTGCGGTCAGTTCTTCTACAACTGCTGCCTGATTTGTTGCTCCATCCGCAAGGTCATTGGAGCTTGCTGCTACCTGCTCTGCGGCACTCGAAACTTCATCTGAAACATGCTGGATTCCCTTTATCACCTCTGCCATGCTTTTTTCAAACATCATAAAGGAGTTTAGAATTCCAACAAAATCCCCTTTCCACTCTACTTCCGGCTGCACATCAAAATTTCCATCTGCAAACATCTTCATTGCACGTCCAATATCATCTACATAGCTTCCCAGAATGCGGATGGATTTACGCATACTGTGTGCCAGTCTTCCAATCTCATCATCTGAATGGTATTCCAGCGTGCTGTGCAGGTTTCCATCTGTTAATTCCTGTGCAACGGCTTCCACTTCACGTAATGGTACTAAAATTGTCTCAAGTACTTTTTTGCCTGTTTTTGTTGTCAGTTTCCATGCCAAAACCAGACAAACAATAATACACGCAACTCCTGCCACTGCAAAAATAACCGTAACTCTGACTGACCAGCTGCTTTGCTTATCGGTCATTTCATCTAATCTTATTGCAATTTCTACAGCTTTATTTAATGCTGGGGTACAATCATTCAGAATTGAATCAACTGCCTTATCTTTGTCACCGCTTTTGATTTTTTCCATGATGGAATAACCAATGTTTCCCCAGTCTGAAAGGGCAGATGAGTATTCTTCATAATCCGCATCCGGAACAACTCCGGATTTCTTTAAATTATTCAGTTGGGTATCAACTTCTGCAAGCATTTTTTTTACCGTCTGCTCATAATTGTCATAAGAGGATGCATCATTATTTAATGCCATTTCCCTGATATTTCTCGCTGCTGCGTTAACATTTATCCTGCAGATTTTCACCGCCTGGTCTGCAACAGTAACATTTTGTACATAACGCTTCATATTGAAAAATAGAATACCTATGACCACAATAGATAACAGCCCTGAGACTAACATCATAATAATGACTTTTCTGTAGCCATAGTTTATCCTTTCCTTCAGATGCAAATTTTCCAATTTATTTTTCTTAATATTTTTCTTTGACGCCATAGTTTGCTATTTCCTTTCTCTTTTACTCGTTCCTTATATATCAAATTTTTTTCTTAAAGTCAATAAATTTCAGGAACAATTTTATTATTCTATTTTACATAAAATATTGTACCACTCCCCCTCCGAAAAATACAGTACTTTTACCAATTTTTTCTACAGTTACCTCTCCCATCGAACGTGATGTAATCTGGAATGTCTTGCCGGTGGTTCCCTCGTAAGAGCCAATTTCCATAATCGTAACTGTGACAGTTCCTGCATTGATGTTATTGCTATACGAAACGGTATAGTCTGCATTATTGGTAAACAGGAATATAGTGTTTTGTTTCACGCAATCACCATAAAATAAAAAAAGCAACAATGAATTTTCACGATCATTGTTGCAAAAAATCAATGTTCCCTGCGGGAATCGAACCCACAACTAGTGCTTAGGAGTTCGTGTCACCTTAGTTACCACTTGTTACCTGATGTCAACCAAAGCCAGTATTTATCAGGAAAGTAGGCACTTAATTGAAAATCCTTGTCAATATAAATAAACTGAAATCAACCTATTTTTGATACTCTCTGTTAGCAGTTTGTTAGAAATGCTAACGCGTGGGATTAACCACTGTGTGCATCAAAATCCATAAACATGACCATCATTCCCCTGTTACTGACGGTAATGACTGATCAATATTTCTATTAGATTACTTACATTATATCGTGTGGTAGGTCGGTTGTCGATAAGTTTTTGACCTTTTTTTCCTATCTCAAAAGTCAGGTATCTTACCCACACTTTATCTTCCAGCTATGATTTTTTCTTCACGCTCTCGCTCCTTCACATATTCCCAGAATACTTCCAACGATTCCTCGGCACTCATATCCGGTTCTGGTAATGGCTCCAGTTCATCCAGTCTTTTCAATAATCTTATCACTTCCTCTGCGTCAAACTGATCATCCTCAGCCTCCATTGTGTAATAATCAAGTCTTTCTTTCAGCAATCTGATTTCTTCACTCTTAGTCATGCTTAAAATCTCCCTTCACTATATACATGACAGTTTTCGACAAAATCTTACAAATTTTTTGAAATTATTTTCTATCATTTTTGACGCAAATAAGCGGCATACGTCTCTTCATCAAGACATACACCGCTTATCATGTTTATACTGTTACACCCTTTGCCAGTACGCTCCCGTGTTCACACTTTTATTCAATTACTATGTCAGATACTTATTCTTCTTCTGAACCACTCTTTTTCCTTACATAGAATACAGCTCCAAAAACAATCAGTATAATACAGATACCTATAATAATGATTATCGTATTATTCCATGCATATTTTGAAGTGCTGTCATCTGTCTTAGGTGCAGGAATGGTTTCATCAGATTTGTTGTCTGCCTGACCGTTATCACTCATAATCTTGGCATCAACAACAATCGTGTAATCTGATGCATGGGTAAATACAAGTTCCACATTTCCCTCCGGATCAATCTGTCCGGCGCTGATAAATTCCAGTTCTCCGGTCTGTTCATTATAGTAGAACAGGTTCGCATACAGTCCTGCATTCTTTGATTCCATGTTGACGGTCAGTGTGGCTGTAAATCCAAACTCTCCGTCATAAGCAAGAGTCAGGTTCAAGGAAGAACGTTCCCCGGTTACATTGTTGATCACATCCACAGGAATGGATTTTCCTGCGTCGGCTCCGACTGTCACATCAAAATCAATATCTCCGGCTGCATCAGTGATTTCCTTTCCATTAATCTTCCAGGAAAGACCATTTCCCATATCCAGAACAAGTGTTGTATCTTTGCCCTTGATACTGTCAATTACATCTTTCGGTACTACAGTTGTTCCGTTCATTGCAACCGTTACCGTATCGCCTGCCTTAGCTTCTTCAAGCTGTTGCTTGATAACATCCCAGCCTTCCTTGCCGCTGTCGTCCTTGATGTATGGCTTAATTGAATCTCCTTTTTCCTTACCATTATCCGTATCAGGCTGTGGCTTCTGATTCTGATTACCATTGTCTGTGCCAGACTGCGGTTTCTGGTTTTGGCTGCCATTATCCTTGTTGCTATCATCGGACTTAATCTTAGCGATCGGCTGTGTGTAACTGTGTCCGCACTTGGAGCAGGTGTAGGTCATGATGCCTTCCTCTGTTGTCGTTGCAGCCTTCGTCACTTTTGATACATAGCTGTGTCCTGTTGCCGGAATACTCTCTGTATAGCTGTCTCCACAAGAACAGGTATACGTCCTTACCCCTGCCTCTGTACAGGTTGCTTCCTTCGTAATGCTTCCCGTATAGTTGTGAGTATGCTTTTCCTCCGGCAGCTTCGCAATGCTCTCTGTGTAGCTGCTGTTGCATCTGGTGCAGGTGTAGGTTCTGATGCCTTCCTCGGTTGTCGTTGGCTGCTTTGTCACGGTTGCTTTATAATCATGTCCCAATGCTGCCAGCTCTTTTCCGGTACTCAGAAGTTTATCACAGTCCGTACAATAGGTATCTCCTGCGTAGCCGGTCTGTGTGCAGGTTGCTTCCTTTCGGTTCTTCACGGTTGTATGCACATGGTTCGTGGCATCCACTTCACCAAAGGTTTCACTGCAAACACTGCATACTGCTTTTGATACGCAGGTAGCCGGTGTTCCGACCGTGTGCGGTTTTTTCTCGGTTGCTGTGCCGGTGGCAAGTTTTTCACCACAATCCTTACAGTAGGTATCTCCGGTATAGCCCTCTTTTTTACAGGTTGCTTCCCGCTGATTCCGTATTTCAGTATGTGTGTGATCACATTTGCTTCTTGTAATCGTAATGCTTACACTTTCTGTCTCGTAGTTGCCCTTGTCAGCTCCTGTATAAACCGCGGTCGCTGTCACTGCCACACCATCTGCAAGTGCCGTGTCCTTATCAGCCTCCTGCCAGCTCCATCCATCCGGAAGCGTAATATCACCAACCTTCTTTGTGCTTTGTGCCGGAGCCATTGCAGCTTGCGGCATGTTCGGTGCCTGAGCTGCCTTATTTACAGTAAGTGCAAGCTTCGTATCAACTGCATTATAATTATCCTTATCGGATGGTGTAAATGTTACATCATACTCTGTCTTTTGGCTGTCTGCTGCTGTAGGCTTGATACTGCCGTTCTTCCATGCAAATGCTCCTGTGATTTCAGTTCCATCTGCTGTCTGATAAGCTGCTTTTCCTCCGGTCAGGGTACTGTCTGAAAGTTTCTGTCCGTAGGTAAGTGCGCCTGCTGTCGGCTTTTCTGCAATTACCAGTGTTGCTTTAGTTACTTTAACAGTTATTGTTCTGGTTACTGTACTGTAATTGTTTGCGTCATCAGGTGTGAATACTGCCTGATAGCCTTTGTTATTTACAGTCGGAATGATATTCTTTCCTGTAAAGCTCCAGGTTCCGGCAAGTTCATTGCCATCTGCCCCGGTCACACTTCCGCCTGTCATATCAGAATCAGTAAGTGCAGCATCCGGATTGTATTCACGCTCTGCAACGGTTGGTACTTTTACCACTATCGGTGTTGCCTTGGCTACTGTGATGGCTGCTGTTCCGATAAGTTCAAAATAATGCCTGCTGTCTGTCGGCTTGAATATCCAGACTGCCTGTGTGGTTCCGGCTGCCGGTATCTCGTCCGGATTGCTCCATGAAAGAATACCTTCTATCACATCATCTGTACCGGCTTCCACAAAAACGGTATTTCCGAGTGTCAGCTTTGAAATCTTTTCACCATAGATCAGCACGTTGCTTCCATCTACGGATACGCTGTTTCCACCCTTAATCTCTACAATCTTCTTATCTCTAATACTAATCGTCAGCGTGTATCCAGCATTCGCATAGTTCTCCATCGAAGCTGTTACCGTGATAATTGCTGTCTTTCTAACCTTGGTCGAGTCTACCTGATTTACTTTATAGGTCAGATTTCCGGCCGTATCGACTGCTACCTCACTTAAAAGCTGCTCTGTATCTGTCGTTGCAACCGCATATGTTGTAGTGCCCCTATCCGTTGGGAGCTTTCCTGCAATATCCACACCGATTGTCTTGCCGTCTGAACCGACTGAATATGCATAACTCTTTTCCTCACCAGCTATGGTCGGTGAAGCTGCTTTTTCAATCGTAAAATTTATCTCAATAGAAACTCTGTTATCTCCTGTGCCTAATGTAAGCTTTGCTTTGTATGTGCCAGCATTTTTCGGTGCTGCTGTACTGTAAGTAGATGGTGTGCCATTTGTTACCGCAGCATAGGTAATGGCATTTTCAGGAATTGTTTCTATACCTGTGTTGCCAGAGTCTATTGCTGTTCCGGCTTTCTTTTCTGTTCCATCATAGACAATTTTTTCATCTGATGTTGCTGCCGGCTGTGTAAGTTTTACGGTGTAGGTTGCACCACATTCGCTACAAGTTGCCTTAATAGCATTACCATTTTCTACAAGCTCATAAGCAAAAGAGTGTTCTTCTGTACCATTACAGATACTGCATTTATGCTTCGTAGAATCTGTGGTATCCGCCTCATATTTGTGTTCTTCATATATTGACGTACTCTGATTGGAATATACCTTTGTTGAACTGCCCGGTTTTCCTTCACAGCCGTCATATTTATCTACCTGATAAACTCTTTTTGTACTATCAAGAACTGGATATGTATCACCATTTCCACCAAGTGCCTGTCCCCATACAGAGCCACTGTAAGTTACGGCATCTTCACCTTCACCTACTGTACAACCTTGTGAGAGAAGATACGCAATTTCACCGCTTGCGAATTGTGCGGCGGTTTTGCCGCCATTTTCATCTTCTGTGTCTGCGAGGTAATAGCAATTTTTGATTGGCCCAAAATTGTATCCACATATACCGCTTATATCAGCAGATGAGCTAGTAGCAGTAACGGTTCCTATGTTATAACAGTTTAAAATTAGTTCAATACTACAACCACACACACCACCTACAGAAGCTACTGAGCCGGTAGCGGTAACAGTTCCTGTGTTATAACAGTTTGTGACTGTGCCACCATTATTATATCCACATATACCGCCTACAGTAGCAGATGACTCAATAGCGGTAAGATTCCCTGCATTATAACAGTTTGTGATTGTGCCAGCATTGTTTCCGCACACACCGCCCACATGATCATTCCCTTTGAAATAGGAATCAACGACTCCAACATTTTTTATGTTGCCATCGGATTCTGAACTTCCGAATAATCCAATACATGTTGAATCACCATTAAAGTACAAACCACTTACGGTTTTATTATTTCCGTCAAACGTTCCTGAATACTGTGTTGTACGATTTCCCATCCAATCTGCAATCGGTGTCCAGGTTATAAAATCACTTCCGTTGGAAACGTTGCCCTCTGTATCGTATTGTAAGGAATCAAGAAGATTTTCATTTACTGTGATGTTGGCTGTCAGAATTGCATTGGCTAATGTGTTTTGTTCAACTCCATCAAGAGTGCCGTTTACAAGTCCTGCAAACCAGTACAGCTGACCTGCATTGCTGATTTCGTAAACAGTCTCTTTCTCGCCGTCATCGTCAATGTCATATTTGTCAGTTGTTTCAACAGCTGGCTGATATACGATTGCTTCATCTGTGGATTGCTGTTCAGTCTTTCCAGCACTATCATTTGTCTGCACTGCAATTTCTGAATCATTTTCCTCCTTCATTCCCATAAGCACCATTACCTTATTGATCGCTGCATCGTAGCGTGTCAAGTCAAGCTGTAACATATCAGCATCGCTAAGTTCTGCCTTTGCCTCGTCAATGGTGTCAAGCTGTGATGTGACATTCTCTACATTGTCCTCGGTAATGCTGTCTGCATCCGGGAGTGCGTCGATAAGTGCCTGTATCGCTGATATTGCTGTGCCTTCTGTTTCCGCATCTGTCACAGTCTCCGATTCTGTCTCTGAGCCGGTCTCATGAACTGTTTCCGACGATTTTTCATCCTCCGACGGAGCGTTCTCTAAATTCTCTGTATTTTCTATGCACTCTGTCTGGACGATATTCTCAGATACCGTCTCCTCTGCACTTGCCGGAAGCGGTATCATGCCACCAATCATGCAGGTACTTAACAATATTGCAAGTCCTCTTTTAAATCTGTTCATACTTATCTGTCCTTTCTCTTAGCTTTTAATTCCCCTAAACATAAAAAAGACACAATATCGAATCGCATACTTTATGCATACCATTCTCTATGATATCTTCTTGATTTTTCGTCCCAGTATATGAAACTGAAAAAAAGACGCTCTTTTACCGCAAGCCAAGCCAAGCCAAGCCAAGCCAAGCCAAGCCAAGCTGATTATGCTGGCTAATGTCTGTCGTTGTCAAGCTGTACTGACTACATGGATTCATAGTTGCGTCCTCTCTTTCCTTTCTGTAGATATGTACAGGGTTTGTCACATCCACCTATGTAAAATATACCATGCAGGTATTGAATTATCAAACGTTATTGTATCATTGGCAGGTATGCTCGACCACCTTGACATTTTGCCTACGAAGACTTACATGTGAAACGTTCAAAATTTCGTTGGTATCAGCGTCTGCAAAGGCATATCCGTCCGCCAGCAGAGCCAGTGCCTGCTCACCAGGTTCTACAATGATTCCCCGTAAGAACGTGCCGCCCTTGAGCTGGGTTTTTCCGGAGAACGACACCTGTTTCTCAAACACGCAGCCGCCCTTTGGGGTATATGTATAAGGTTTATATTCAGCCCGTTCAAGCACAGGCACAGCTTTTATAGATCATCCGGAATAAGCCGCAGCTTCTTCGCGGCTGTCCTGGCTTCCGCCCGGCGCTTCACGTCCAGCTTGCCGAGAATGTGGCTGACGTGGGTCTTCACCGTGGGCAGCTTCACGTCCATGATCTGCGCAATCTCGGCGTTGGACTTGTCCGCGCAGATGAGATGCAGAATTTGCAGTTCCGTGGGCGTCAGCTCCTCGCCGGGGGCAAGGCGCGGCGAGAGGAAATGCGGGTAGAACGCCGCCTGCATCCGCACCGCCGCCATTAACTGCTTATACCACTTTTTGTCGCCATCCCATTCCAGTGCCACCAGCAGCGGCAGCACTGCCGTGCCGTATACGCTGACGGTGCGGATGAATCGGTACTCTGCCGCCGCGTCCAGCGCGGCCGTCAATCGCTCGCGCCACCGCTCATCCTTCTTGCGGCGCAGGGCGATGGCAGTCAGGACATTCAGGTGAATGCCGTCGATGATGCGGGCGCAGTTTTGAATGTACGGCTCCATGGGTGAGAGCGTCAGCAAAGCGGCGTCCGGGCGGTTCTGCATAATTTCCACCATTGCCTGCGTGAGATACTGGTAGCGCCGCATGACGTTCAGGTGCGTTGGTTCGCAAGGGGCTTTTTCCCGGTACCACGCATCCGCCGCATCAAGGTCGCCGGTGTGCATGTCAATACGGCAGAGCATGGCGTCCATATTGGGCAGAAAGCGAGTCAAACCGCGCTCGACAAAGCATTCATGGAGCACCTCGATGGTGCGCCGCGCGTCGGTGGGCTGCCCGTTTGCCAGCTGGCTGCGGGCCAGCAATCCGCTGACGGCGAACTCCATGTCCGACGTGCCGTGGTTGCGGACCTCGTTCATCTGCGGGAGAAGGGACAGCATCCGGCCGGCGACGTCCTCGCCCTTTTCAAACTTGCTCTCGGCAATGGCGCAGTCGGCAAGACACACACTGTCCCGCCCAAGTACTGCCTCCACGGGGAGACGGAGGGTTTTGTAGAGCAGGTCGTCCTTTTTGCTCCATTCGGAAAAGTCCTTGCCACCGTTCATGATGCTCGGCAGCGCGCTCGTGACGGAGAAGGACGGCAGCGCCACCTCTTTGTTCGTCAGAAGCCGGAACACGGCGGGGATGGTTTCCGTCAGACCCTTCACGCCCCGCTGGGGCAGGGAGATGTCCAGCCATGCAAGGCGGCCGCGCGCCTGCTTTCCGGCGGCGTCCTGCCTGCCGCAGTGTTCGACAAACTTTTGCAGTTCGCCATACCAGCGCTCCGAGCCTTCGTAATCCATGACCAGCGCGCAGAGCATGCTCATGCCCTGCATCAGAGAGGGGGATGCGAGAATTTCCGCCTCCGGCAGGCTGCGGTAGTATTTTTCCATCTCGGCATAGTGCCCCATGCCGGGGTGAAGTTCTGCATTACGCACCAGCAGCTCGGAAACCTTGGAATGGTCACCGCCGCTGGTGTAGCATTCTAGGGCGTGGGCGTAGTCTTCCTTCAGCTCATAGTACAGCCCGCCCCGGCTGATGAGCGCTTTGCGCTTTTCCTCGGTATACTCCCGTTCCATCTCCCAAAGGAGAAAAGCCCGGAAACCCGACCAGAAGTGGAAGCGCTGGCAGTCGTCGTAGCGCAGCATAGTAGTGTATCGAAGAATCCAGTCCAGCCGTTCGCCGGCACGGGGATCACCGCTGACCATCCGCGCCATTTCCAGGTCAAAACTTTCAAAAGGGGCCAATTCCAACAGGAAGCGCCGCACCGGCAGGTCAAAGCGCCTATAGATGGCGGTCTCAAAGTAGAGGAACACCTCGTGGAACACCCGCGCCACCAGCTCCGGCGTCCACGGCTTGTCCGGGGACATGCACCGCGCCGTGATGGCCACACCCAACGGATAGCCCACGGATTCTTTCAAAATTCCATCAATCTCGCTATCTGTTACGTTTACTCCCGAAAGCTGAAACAGCCGCCGCACATCGCCCTCATCAAAAAGCAGGTCGTCGGCCTCCAGCACTGTCATCAGCCCCGTATACTGAAACGCCGTCAGGCAGCCGGGCGGCACACCGCGCGAGAGCAGCACAAAACGGCGCTCCGGACTTGAGCGAATCAGTTCGCAAAGAGCCTGCTGCCCGGCTTCCTCCTGCATGAGCTGAAGATCGTCAATCAGCAGAATGTCCCAATCCTGCTCTGACGGCGGAATCGCGCAGTCCGGGTCTGCCGCACTTTGCCGCAGCACGTTCCGACCGCGCAGCAGTGCGTCCGCCAGTACGGTCTTTCCAAAGCCGCAGGGCGCACTGAAAAAAAGGACTCTGCCATGCACCATGAAGCTGTCAAACCTTTTCTGAACGGAGGTCTTTATGATAATATTTTTGGTCATTTCTTCCCTCCTTTTGATACAGAGCGAGATTGCCATAAGCCTTTCGCAATCTTTCTTAAATTATATTATACGTGTTTGTTTCGGAATGTAAATCATCCCAAAGGATGAGAAACGCTGCATGCTTTAATTGTCATCATTCCAAGAGATGGCATACATCCAATGATTATGAAATCATAAAAATCTCTCAACTTCTCTACCTTAGATTTAAGTATCAGTTCTCTGCTCATTGCACACGCAATCACGGTCATTTAGCAGACACCTCATTTTAGAAATGTATATTGCTATTTACTCTCTTCGTTATACTGTTACACCCTTTGCCAGTCCTGCCAGCAAAGCTGCCATTTCCGGATTGTTCAGCACCTTCATAAGTGCCTCTGCATCAATTCCATCCGGCACTTCGATTTTCTTCTTTCCTGTATCCGTCCGCTTCATATCCGGATTCAGATTTTCTTTCTTATAAAATGCATCCTCGATTAGCTGTGCATTTTTCTTACGGTCTTCATCCAGAATATGTCCATATACTTCTGTTACCATATCTGCCTGTGCATGTCCTGAATCTCCCTGCACTGCTTTGATATCTCCTCCGCTCAGTTTCAGTTTATACGTTACACTCGTATGACGCAGACTGTGAAATACCACATCCGGCAGACCTTCTCTGTCTATGACTTCCTGCATTTTGTCTCGCAGATAGCTCTCACCGAGAGGCAGTCCATAGGACGTTGCCAGAACCAGATTGTAATTTTCATACATATCTCCAAGTGCTTCTATTGTTTCCTTCTGCTCTTCCCGCAGCTCCGCAAGAAGAATAGCCACGGATGAAGGAATATATACTTTTCTGATACTGCTGTCTGTCTTCGGTGCTTTTAACACTCTGACAGTACGGTTATTCTTCCTCATGGATGGAAATACCTGAATGATATCCTTCTGCTTCAATGCCTCAACAGCCTTTTTTGATATTCTCTCCACTTCCTTATTTATAATAATGTAGGCACTATTGCTGTCTATTGCTTTCTGCGATATCTCCACGCAGTCCCAGGTGAGTCCTAAAAGTTCTCCCAGTCTGAGCGTTGCAGTAAAACTCAGATGAAAAGCTATTTTAAGCCATCTGTTTTCACAGGCCTCTATAGCCTGCATCAGCATTTCTGCCGTCCATATCTCCCGTTCCTCTTTTTTGTGTTTTGGCACCGTTGCATCCGTTGCAGGATTTTTATTCATGATGCCCCACTTTACTGCCTGCCGGAAACAACTTCTCAGTATCTTATGTATCTCCCCTACTGTAGCAGCTGTGATTTTTCCGCTTTCATCCATATTTCTTGAACTCTTTACAGCCGGCATATCTAAAAGCTCCTGATAATACTTTTCTATAAAATGATTATCGATCTGATCCAGCTTTTTATTTCCTATCGTAGGGATAATATAGTTATTGATCGTACTGATATTCCCGTCATAGGTCGAAAAGCTCCACTTTTCCCTGCCATACAGATTTACATATTCATCCAGCAGTTCCTTTACGGTCACACACTTTGGGACCTCGAAAGTTCCTACCGACAGCTTGTATTCCACTTCCAGCTTTCTTTTTTTTGCCGCTGCCTCTGTATCATAGGTTTCCCATTTCTGCTGTGCCTTTCCCTCATCATCATAAATTCTGTATATTACACAGTATTTTTTTCCTCTTTTCTGAATTGAAGCCATATTATCACCCTTTCCTCACATCCAGCCATCTTTCAAATGAATCTCTTCTTATCCGCAGGATTTTATCTGTTTTTGTAAACCGGAAATATCCTTCCTCGGCCCATCTGCTTACTGTTGCCGGTGCCACTCCTGCCATATCAGCAGCTTCATCCCTTGAAATGTATCTGCTCCTTTTTGCTCCCACATGGCTTCCGTGCTTCCTTTTCCTATAGCGCGTCTGTCCGGCATACCATTTTTCAAACACTTCCTTCGGTATCCTTTTTACAAAATCAACCGTAAATGTTTCAAGGTTATTCTTATCCCATATCTCATATACCACCGCACCGCTGACACCAAGCATCTCTGCTACCTCTGCAAAAGAATATGACATTCTGGTCAGTTCTGCACCCGGTTCAGGTCCATCCACTTTTCTGTGCTTGACCTGATTTGCATACCATTTTTCAAAACTCTCCACGTCTATCATCATATGTCCGTTAACGATATCGGTCTGAAAAAAATTGCGGTGTACCAGCCAGTAGCTTTCCGTTTTCTTTAATCCAAGTATTTTCCGCATCTGCGGAACCGTCATTGTTTTTCTCTCTTCATTCAATCTGCTGTTCCTCCCGGTTCATAATAACACAGCACACATGAAACCTTTTAGAACGTAAATTTTCTCTACGACACCTGTTCATCAAACCATTTATCAAAGCTGTTCTTTGATATTCGATAGGTGGTTCCGATCTTGACCCAGCTGAATACTTCCATCTTTAGCAGTTCATATACTGTCGGTCTGCTGATTCCAAGGATTTCCTGTAATTCCTTTACCGTATAACATCTCTTTTCACTGGTATTGTTTGTGATTCCATCCATTACGCAATACCTCCCATCTTGCCGTCCATAAATCCAATGACCTGTCTTCTTACACGGCTTCTTATTTTATGAATTTTCTGCTGTGCCGATTCATAAGAAATATTCTGTAATTCAGCAATATCACTTAAAGACATTTCTCTTGTCAGATATTTTTCAAACACATCCTTCTCTGCTCCCAGAGTCTCAACCTGCTTATTAAACAGCTGGTAGTCATTTCTCATTTTTCTTAAAAGATATGCGTCACTCACAAACTCTTCCGCACGGTCAACGCCCTTAAGAACATCCCCAGAAAAATCGCATTTTACCAGGGCTTCTGTTGTCATGATCTTTGCAACCGCTTTATTCGCTGTCGGATCACTCTTGATGCTGCCTCCCTGTACTCTGACTCCAAGCTCCCCGATATCATGCCTGTGATTACTCTCTTTTTCACATTCGATCATGTACCTGAGTCCTTCCGTATATCCTTCCACGATTCCCATAAAATCATTATAGTTTTTAATAATCAGATTCACTCTCTTTGATGATGATGCGTTTACATATACTTTAATCAGATTCTTCTCTGCCATATCCGTATCTCCCTGCTTTCGTTTATTCTCATAAGTTGTCATGCGTTTACTCTTGCTTACAGGAGATATTGTAGATGAATATGGAGTAGAAATCGTTTCCCAAACACTCAACAAAAAATTGAGTCTCACTCAACTTCCAGAGAAATCAATGCTTCCAGCTGTTTTATTGCTATCGCTTTTACCTTTTCACTCTTAATTTTGGAGAACAGCATCAGCAGTTCTTCATTGGCATCTGCCATTCTACTGCCTTCAAGAAGATACCCGCCGGTACATCCGAGTACCTTTGCAAGTTCAGCTATGACACTGCTCTTAATATCGATTTTGTCATTTTCATATAATGAGATCGTGCTTTTATCTGTAAGTAGCTTCTCCGCCAATGCTTCCTGTGTCATTCCTTTATTTTTTCTGCATTCCCTGATTCTCTGCCCTATTGTCATTTCCATTCTTTTCTCCATTTCCGGAGTCCAAAACGGAAATATGCATGAACCTGTACCGGCATAGAAAAAGAGCCTGCAAAACGTACTCAAATAAAACAATCAAAAAGTCAAATTGACTTCTGTTGTCATATTTCCGTTTTGCAGGCTCCTGATAGTTCTATGCTAAATCCAGCTCGTTACAAACTCTTGCCTAGCGGGGTCGTCTATAAGGGTTCACGGTAATTCCAGATTCCATAATCTGGAGCCTCTGCCCAGTCTGGCGGTTCATCCACCGGCTCATTATATTTAATTGTATCTATAAATACTGCTGTTACATTGCCCTCTTCTGTTTCCTCAACGCTTCCATATCCGTAGAGCATCTGCTGGAAACTTCCTGTCCGGGATTCTTTCCCCGGCAATTCTCGAATATCCTCATATAGATTTCATCAACTACCCCTACTATTTCCTTACGGCATCTGGAACAGGTTATCTCAACGCTGCAGTTCCCCGACACCTTAAACAGCTGCTTGCCGCATGCAGGGCAGCTCACATATTTCATCTTAACTCTCTCTGTCATCATCAAAGTCCTCCTGACGTGTACATTCTGTTGTACCATTCAACGGATAAGGGAAATGAAAACCATTGATGATTGTATCTGTAGGACAAATGAGTTCCGATGTGCCGAAGTTCGCACCATTCATCCTGTACCCTTCTTGCTGACCTTTTCTATTGGTAAATCCCATTAAAGAATTTATCGCTCCTCCATAAACCACATGTTATTGTCTTCATAATACAGATGGCTCTCCCTGCCATCCACAATACATGTATACCTCATTCCTGCTCCGCCTGCTTTCAGGCTTGCAGCTCTTCTTACATCTGTTACCTTCTGAATCTCATATACATGGCCATCCTTCCATATAAAACTTCTTGGAAGTAATCTGCCATCTGCCGTAAACTCAGCCATGACATTCACATATACTTTGCTGCTTTCCATGTTAGTTCAATCCCTCCTATCCAAAATAGCCATGAGGATGTACTGTGTGATCCGACTTGGCATCACACGCTGACAGAATCCTGTCCTGATACATGAGTCCTCTCTGAATACTGTAAAATCCAAATCTTTTGCGGATGTTGTCAACCGCTGCATCCACCTTCATCTGTTTCTCTCTCTCCTTCGGATCCATGAACATATCCAGCTGCTCCCAGAAATAATCCGTCACCAGATCCGTTCCCCGAATTCCAATGCTCCGGAGTGGCTTCTGATAAAATTCTGGTCTGCTGTTTTTCAGTTCCTTCTCATCTGCCGGCAGCCTGTAACTTTCCTTATAGAGCTTATATCCGGCTTCCGCAATCTCCCTGGTAATGTTGCTCGCATTTTGGAGCTTTACCTGTTTGGAGAAATGAAACAGATCTTTGTCCCTGATGCTGATCTCCACTGTTCTGCATCTGAAACCATTTTCCCTGAGTCTGGCCGCAACACTTTCTGCCAGGATGTATAACACGATTTTGACATCTTCATCCGTTTCCATATCTTTCGGAGTTGTCGTGCTGTTGCCTACTGACTTGATCGGGGCAGACGTATTCTCCAGCTTGACAGGTGACTCATCATAGCCATTTGCAAAAGCCCACAGGATGCTTCCCATCTTTCCCAGCTTCCTTACAAGAAGAGTTTCCTCTGTCCTTGCCAGGTCTCCGATGGTTCTGATTCCCATACTGCGCAGCTTGTTATTCGTCGCACTTCCCACATATAATAAATCAGATACCGGGAGGGGCCATGCCTTATCCCTGTACTCATCCTTATTCATAGTTGTAATGGCATCCGGCTTCTTATAATCAGATCCCAGCTTGGCAAATATCTTATTAAATGACACACCGACACTCACTGTAATTCCAAGCTCTTTCTTCATCCGGCTGCTGATCTCCTGGGCGATATGATAACCGTCACCTTTGAGGCTTACGCTGTCTGTCACATCCAGCCATGACTCATCTATTCCATACGGCTCTCTCTTATCTGTATACTCTGCGTATATCTCCTGGGCCATTCTTGAAAATCTCAGGTACAGGTCCATTCTTGGGGGAAGAAATATAATATCCGGACAGACCTGTCTTGCCTGCCATAAAGCCATGCCGGTCTTCACACCGCGGCGCTTGGCTGTATAATCGGCAGTCAGCACGATTCCATGCCTTTCCTCTGGATCTCCTCCCACTGCAACAGGCTTTCCGCGAAGTTCCGGATGATGCAGAAGCTCTACCGATGCATAGAAACAGTTACAGTCGCTATGTAGTATTGTTCTATTCATTCATCCACCTTCCTTCTTTCCTGATGCCGGATGATGTACCGTCCGTCTACATGGCATAATATAATACTTTTCTGATTGCTAATCAATGGTAATATTTTGCATATTATCAATACTGTTGATATTGTGTGTTGATTTTTAGGGATTCTTATGCTAATCTTGATATATCCCCGTAGGGAGATCATACCTGATATGATTACTTAGAAAGGCATAATACTATGAAAGATTTAGGAAAGACCATTGCTAAATACAGAAAAGAACATAAGCTGAACCAGAGCCAGCTTGCAAAAGAACTGGAAAACTATGATATCTATGTAAAACAGAATTCAATCAGCGCCTGGGAACTTGGCACAGCAACACCCAATGCCAGACAGTTTCTCGCCCTATGTGAGATTCTTGAAATATATGATATCTATACGGATTTTATTGGTCAGAGTCCCCTTAACCCATTCCGTAACCTGAATGAAAAGGGAATGAACAAGGTGCTTGAATATATCAGAGATCTGGAAAACACCGGCAACTATAAACCGGCAGAGATCATTCCTATCCATGTAATCCGGGAAAGAAAAGTATTTTACAATACAGTTTCCGCCGGCACCGGTACTTTCCTTGACAGCGATGAATATGAGATGTTCTCCTCTCTTGACATTCCGGAAGCTGCAACCTTCGGTGTATATGTAGATGGTGACAGTATGGAGCCTAGATATCATAATAAGGATCTCATCTGGATTGAACAGACAGCCTGCCTTGATGATGGCGAAATAGGCATCTTCTATCTTGATGGAAATGCATATGTGAAGAAATTTCAGAATAACAGACTCGGAACCTACCTCATATCGCTCAATAAAAAATATGATCCGATTCCGGTTACAGAGAACAGTTCTTTCAAGATTTTCGGCCGTGTCCTTTCGTAAGTCCTGTTTTTTGGACACTTGATCGGATAGGATTATCATAGCAGGACAGACCTGAATTATTCTGATTTTGGAGGTACGCATATATGAATACTGATATGGATATAGACATAAACGTTGTTACAGGTACAGACACCATTACCTGCAGACTTGTTGAAGCCAGAGCAGATCTCGGCATCACACAGAAGGAACTTGCCACTGCAACCGGCATCAGTCTGAAAACGATTGCCAATATCGAAGCAAAACAGCATATCCCTTCCCTGCTTTATGCCATGAGGATTGCAGATTTTTTCCATAAGCCGGTAACAAGCCTGTTCTGCTATCATCCGTGTGTACAGCAGACACCAGCTAAAGGAGATGATCCGAATGAACAATAAGAAACAGTTGGATTTCCAGACTATCGCTGTTGATTTTGACGGTACCCTGTGTTACAGCAAATGGCCGGAGCTGGGCCAGCCCAACCAGGCACTGATTGAATATCTCCAGGAATGGAAACGCAATGGCAACAAACTCATTCTCTGGACCTGCCGCGCCGGCGAAGCTTTGTCGAAAGCTGTCGAATGGTGCCGTGAACAAAATCTTGAATTTGATGCCGTCAATGACAACCTTCCGGAAATCATAGAATTCTACGGACACAACAGCCGCAAGATATCCTGCGACTACTATATTGATGACCGGATGCTGCTGCCGGAAAATGCAAAGGCATAGGACCTGTGATGGGTGCTATGCCTTTGTGCTTATTCTATAATATTATCGTTCTTCTTTTTTAGGCTTTTGCATATTCATTTTTTTCTGTCCATGAGACTTCCTTTTCGCCTGTTTTATCTTTTCTCTCACAGATGACTTTTCCAGTTTTCTTTCCTGTTCCTTCTCTTTCAGGTACTGCTCTGCTGATTCCAGATACTCTGCAAGTAGTCCTGTCTTATCTTCTGTGATAGGATTGATGTCTACTGCAATTCCAGCAATCGTGAAACCATCCTCATGAAGAATATTAAAAAAATCATCTTCCCTGATTGTTCCTTTATAGTCTACCACCACATCCAGGTCCGATCCGTTTTTTTCAATTCCCCTACATCTGCTGCCGGATATAATCACATTTTCCACTTGTGCATCCAGATCATTTTCTATAATCTTTGCCTGCACATAGTACGATACCATTTCTTCAATCTCTCCGGCACTCATTCCGTCTACTGGGTGAAACTGCTCTATTGTTTTCCTTCTGAAATCTGAAATCACATTTACAGCAAGCTGATCTTCTTTTTCTCTAAGCTCTGTCCAGAGATTGCCAATCACATTCCGAAGGTTATGGTTATCATTTTCCATAAGCTCATAATACATCTCCCGGCAGTTCGATAGTAAAGTCAGTTTCTTTATCCTGTCATGATAAGTTCTGTACTGCACTTCATCTAGCAGCTTTTCTTCCAGCCGGAAGGCTTCACTTCCTGAAATTCTATCCCAGATATCATCTTTTTCTGAATGGATCACAAGACCATATCCTTCATCATGTCTCTGCTGTACCATGTGAATCCGGTCTTCTGTTCCTTCTATCCTGCATGTAAAATCAAATTCGTTATATCCTGCTTCCCAATAATATCCTGCCTGGGTGAGTTTGATATCCGTCACCTCTTCTGCAGTTATGCTTATCTTCTCCTCTGGTTTTTCTGCTAAAATCTTCTCTTCCATCTTGTTCTCCCTTTCTTAAAATGGCGGCGCACTAAGGCCGCAATCGTTATTGCTTCGCAAGTTAGCAAGCAGTGCCCCTGTGTACACGCGGCGCATTTTGCTTGTTGGAGGCACATCCCCAATCCCCTTAGAATGTCATCTTCGATGCCAAGCTGCGCCCTCACTTTGTGAGTGCTGATACATTCCTGCTTTACCGGAATTGCAAAAAAAGCGGGCAACCACCAATTTTCATTTTGATGATTACCCGTAAGGTTATCTCTGCTGCTGTCGCTTCTTTTTCAGGTCTTCCTCCTGATTCCATGTCTGCTGTGCAGCATAGAAGGATTCCACATTTTGCTTCGCAATCTGATAATCCCGCATCTCTTTTTTTATTTTTTTGTACTCGCTGTAAGCTGCTTTTTTCTCGGAAAGCAGTCGTGCAAATTCTTCATTCAAATCTTTTACCTTCGGAATTTTTCCGTCCGGAAGTTTTGAAAATGCTTCCTTTGCTGCCTTGTGAAGAATGATTTCATCACGATGCGCCTCATAGAATTTTTTGCTGTAACCGGATTTACGATACGCAATGTATGTATCTCTGGTCTTTGCATAATTGATAATATGAGTTTTGAGAACCTTGTTCTGTGCCATCTTTTCCTCAGCATCTTTGATGATTTTCATAAGTTCATTATATCTGGCCGAACTTCCATCTACCAAGGCATCCAAAGTTTCCTTATCATGAATATCGTGCTGCTGCAAAAACAGAATGGACTCTGCAAACTGTTTTATATTATATTTTTTCGCCCAGCGGACATAACCACCATTCTTTCCCTGTGCCATCTTCTCCTGAATATCCACCACCAGATCAAACTTCCGTTTTTCTGATTTCACTACTTTCTGATCAGATGCTTTTTCTTTCTTCTCAGGTAAATCTTTCTCCCCGGCAATTATCTTTTTCAGATTTTCTTCTGTATAATCTTCTCCCAGAGAACGGAATCTGATAAAACGCTTCTGCTCCTTCCCACATATTGCAGTATGCTTTCCACGTTTAATCTCATACCCTTCCTGCTGTAATAATTTCAAAAGTTCTTCAAAATCTGCCGGCTTCTGCTCCAGGCATTTCAGGATATCTTCCCGGATGACATCCCTCATACTGGTCCGTTCCGGGTACTTTGTTCTCCGCTGTCTCTCACTCGGTTTTACCTTCGGAATAATGGAAAGTCCATGTTCCAGGCAGATAATGTCGCTGAGTCTCTGCAATGCAATTCCCGAAAACCAGAAGTCACGAAACTTCCGGTCGCAGTCCAGATTGGTGGAATTGAAAATGATATGATTATGAATATGAGCTCTATCCACATGCGTTGCCACGATAAAAGCATGCTTCCCTTTTGTGAATCTCATACCGGTTTCATACCCTACTTCATTTGCTTCCTCCGGTGTGATTTCTCCCGGCTTGAATGACTGGCGGATCTGATACGCAAGTACATCTCCCTTAGGCTGCCGCCATGTTTTATGCAGATATTCTTTTTTTGCCTGAGCAAATTCCAGATCAACAAACTCCGGATTACACTGATAAGATGAAATATATTTTCCATCTTCTGTCTTGCCCCCATTCATTGCATAATCTGTTCTGTCTTTCAGACACTGCATCACACTCCGCCCTTTGTTCTGATGCATTGCTATCAGTTTTGTTGCCGCCATTCTCTCACCTGCCTTACATAATTGCTGTTAATCGGTCCAGCACTTTTCTCATTTCCTGTAAGATTTCCTTCTGACTATTTTTCAATTCTTCAATATCCTCATGGTAAATGCTACCAGTCTCATTTGCTTTCTTTGCATACTGATTCAGATTATTTCCTGATATCTGTAGCAGCCTTAATATTTCTTTTAGATCTGACAGATCCATTACTATCACATATCCGTATAATGCCATTCGGAGAAGATAGGCAGTCAGGCTTGTGATTCCTGACTCCTCCATCCGCTTCATTATTTTTTCAAGTTCCTCTGGCGTAGCCCGGATATGAATGTCTTTGGTTCTTTCTAACATTCTCCAATTTCCCTTTCAAAACAACATCCCGGAATCGGTTTTCTCTCTGGAACAGGAAGCTGTGGTGTTGACTGTCTGCTCTGTTCTTTCAGTTTCTCCAATACAGATTTCTTATCTTCCGGGACAATCTCTAATGTTCCTGCTGCCGGTTCCACCTTCACATTGTTGATCACACCATCAAAGTTATTATCATTCTGCTCCACCATATCTTCAATTCCACGCATGGGATTTCTGCTGATGGATGGTCCTGCTCCAACAGTCTCCTCCGGTGTACTGCCGCCGGATTCTTCCGATACTTCTACCTCGTATTCCCCATGAACCTCATCCCACTTTTTAATTTTTCTTGCCTTTGCCTTTTCCATACTTTGCTTCTCCCTTCTCAAAATTCAGTTCAAACACTGCTCTCTGGTTTTCATCAACAGTCATCACAACCGTAGTGTCATAAGTATTTCCGGTCTTCTTTGACTTGCATCCTTTCAACGCAACCTTTCCATCCGTCAAAAGTTTAATAGCTGTCTGCCTGGTCATCTTCTTTCCAAGTGCTTCAAAAAATCTGTTCTGCTTCCAAAGTACAAAGTTGCATCCCCTGTTCTCACAGGAATATCTCTTCTGTCTCTCAATCACATGCTGGCCACAGCAGGGGCATATTCCGATTTCTTCCATTGCCGGATGCATGAGTACTTCCGCATCTTCAATCACCTTATAGGTCTTTACCAGATCCGTGATCATCTCTTCGATCTCGCTCATAAATTCCGTATCCTGAAAATTTCCCTTCTCCACATCAAGAAGTTTCTGCTCCCACTCTGCCGTCATGGATGGCGACTGGATCTGTTCCGGCATGACCGTGATCAGGGCTACTCCCTTATGAGTCGGCATAAGATACTTTGTTTTCTTATTACCTTTTCTCTCTACAAATCCGGTACGCACCAGCTTTTCAATGGTTGCTGCCCTTGTTGCTGATGTTCCGATTCCTTTACGCTCTGCTTCATCCGGCATCTCGTCAGCTCCGGCGCGTTCCATTGCTGAAAGAAGGCTGTCCTCTGTAAAATGTTTCTTTGGTGTGGTCTTTCCTTCCTCCATCTTTGGATTCTGCAAAGGATAAGATTTTCCATTTGTCATAGCAGCGATACATGCCAGCATCTCAACATTCCCTCTTTTGCCCTCATTCTCCTCTTCGGAATCTGTGCTGTCTGCCTTGCTTCCCATGATCCAGTCCTGAATCTCTCTCCATCCTTTTTCCCTGATATTTTTCGTCTTTGCCCGGAATACTGTATCTGCACAGGTAAATTCCACGTCAACTTCATTTCTCACTGCTGCATCCCCCAGAGCCGCTAACAGTCTGGCGGTAATAAGGCTTAATACCTTCTGCTCTCCGGATGGAAGTTCACCGAATTCTGCATCCGCTACATTTACTGTAGGAATGATTGCATGGTGGTCACTGACCTTGCTGTTGTTGATCACCTGCTTTGCGTTGACCGGCACATTCTTTGTAAAACCAAATTTATTTACCATCTTCTGTGCAAGGTTCGGAATCATTCCTTCCATGTCCTCTGTCAAAAATCTGCTGTCTGTTCTCGGATATGTTACCAGCTTCTTTTCATACAGACTCTGCGTATAATCAAGTGTCTGCTGTGCCGTGAATCCCAGATACCGGTTAGCATCTCTCTGTAATGCAGTCAGGCTGTATAGCTGTGGTGCCTTCTCCTGTTTATCTGTCGGATCAATCTTTGTTACCTGTGCTGTCTTCTCTTCTTTCAGTCTGTTCAGGATTTTCTCAGCATCCTGCTTACTTTCAAATCGGTCGGAAACAGCGGTAATGCCGCCGCAGCTGATGGAAAGTCTGTAGATTGGTTCCGGCTTAAACCCTTCAATCTCCGCCTCTCTCTGTACGATCATGGCAAGTGTTGGTGTCATGACTCTTCCTACATTCAGCGTCTGTCCATACAGGGTAGAAAATAATCTGGTCGCATTCATTCCAACGATCCAATCCGCGCGCTCTCTGCAGAGTGCCGCCTGGTAAAGATCATCATATTCCCTGCCATTTTTCAGATTAGAAAAGCCATCCGAAATCGCCTGGTCTTCCATTGAAGAAATCCATAAGCGCTCGAATGGCTTTTTGCATTTTGCCTGATTGTACACCAGACGGAAGATCAGCTCTCCTTCACGTCCGGCATCTGTTGCCTCTACTAATCCTGTTACATCTTCCCTCTCCATCAGCTTTTTTAAGATACCAAACTGCTTTCTGGTCGCAGCTGCAATCTGATAATTCCATTGTGATGGAAGGATTGGGAGATCATCATATCTCCACTTTTCATATTTCTCATCATAAGACTCCGGGGATGCAAGCTCCACAAGATGTCCTACACACCAGCTGACAATATAACCATTGCCCTCCAGGTATCCGTCTTCTCTCTTATCTGCGCCGATCACCTTCGCTATGGACTGTGCCACCGAAGGCTTCTCGGCAATTACTAACTTATATGACATTTCATTCCTCCTTTTGTGGTAAAAAAATAGCACCTTAACCTTTTGGCTAAAGTGCTATGTAAATTTGTTATTTGCAAATCTCTTTTGTTTTACATATTATAGCACATACACATATCTGCACACCATCAAAATATTGATAATCTCTATCTTCCTGTCGATCCAAAAGCCCCCATTCCACGCTCTTTCCAGTTTTCAAAAGTAAAATCCGGTATCAGGACCGGCATGATCACAAGCTGTCCTACCTTGTCACCCATCTTGATTTCATACTCCCTGTTCCCAACATTGGAGATGATTGCATGAACCTCTCCCGTATATCCGGAATCAATAGGTGGCAGTTCACATACAATTCCCTGTGAGCTTAATCCGCTCCTTGGAAATATGTATCCGGCATAGCCATCCGGTATTTTTAATCCAAATCCCAAAGGCAGCTTACAGATATCTCCCGGCCGGATCACCGCATCCTTGGGGCTGAATACATCCGCTCCGGCATCATTGGCATGAGCCCTCTCCGGACTTCTTCCACCAAAATCAATCAGCTGTATCATCATCTGGTACTCCTTCCTCCAACACACTCTCTTCGCACAATTTTGGAAAATCCACCCTGATAATATCTGTTGGTAACATCTGCGGTGGAATACTTTTTCCACAGGTCATCTTTCCTTCCTCACAGCCACCATTCATACAAAATGGTCCACAGTCAGAAAATAGTTCCCTGTTCTGCCCCAGAAGCTGTTCCCAGATTTTCAGCATCACATATCTGGTCTCCTTGGTGTTTCTCCTGCATGTCCTCTGATGGATCATGTGCTTCCACTGATACGGTGTCGCGCTGATCAGAAGAATATTCCTCATTCCCTGCGGTGCACAATATCCGGCAGAATCATTATCAACCCCGGATCTGATCATTTCCTGGTAATTTTTCATTGCCATGCTGCACTGTCTTAAATATCCTTCCTCCTGTCCGGTTCCTATCAGATCATAGGGAATGACAAAATCCTCCACTCCTGAATAGTCACTGTATTGCAAGCTTGCCGACATATATTTCACTTCATTCTGGTGCCTGGTAATCTGTGCCAGGAATCTTCTGGATGCACCGACTACAACCACATTGATGATTCCAAACTTCTGGATGGTCGGATGTGGCAGCTTCACAAGATTTGCCACGGTGGATCTCTGATATGGCTTTTCATACAGATCCATGAAATCATCCAGGCAGGAAATCTGATGTCCTCTCTGTGTCAGCCTTGCCGCACAGACCATCAGCTTCTCTGCCTGGTCAATGGATTCCGGATTTAATATCTTCACTTCAATTTTCTTCATTCAGTTCCTCCTCTACAATCGCACAAAGAATCAGGAAATAGTTAATACTATCGGTGATCTTCTCATCCCACTGCTCTTTGGAATACTGCTGCTCACCCATACACATATCCGATACAGAGATCAGATGCTTGGACAGCATCCCCATAAGTGCTGCTCTCGGCGTGGTATTCAGCACCACTGCTGCCTTCTTGAAATGCGCCAGCCTGTCCACTGCCGTATTCTTCACTGCTCTGGGAGCGTACTCTGCTCCCTTTGCCACCAGCATGGATTTACAACGATCCGTCTGCCTGATGATCACTTCATTGAACTCTTTCTGATTCATGCCCTTTCCTCCTTCGCTTTCGTTGTTCTGCTTTTCTTAGGTGCCTGCTCTGCCTTTTCCGTATTGACTTTCAGCTTTGATTTCACAGACTCCTTTACCTTTGACAGAGTCCTTTTCTTATCAAGATCCTTCAGAGCCTTGTCAACAACTACCTTTAATTCCGGGTTGGCAGTTTTCTCCTGTGTCTCAGATACAACCGGAATAAAGCCCAGATCCTTTGCTCCTTCTGTAATTTTGTCCATAAGCTCCTGTGCAAACGGACTAGATGTTTTTGCCGATTCCTGCACCTGGTCCTTATCTGCCATCAGCACTTCCATCTTCTGGTCAATCTGATAGATGAACTCCGACGCTGTCTGGCGGATCTTATCAAGGGATGCTTTCAGCTCCGGTGTTTCCTTTCCCTCTGACCATCCCGCGACATAAGAAAAGGAATAGTCAGAAGTATTGATTCCGTAATGCTGGCATACTACATATGCAACACTCTCAGCCTCAACTTCTTTCCCATTCCTTGAAATGTCTTTTGCCTCCGACACATTATCCTTGTCATGCAATTTCTGGTGTGCCATTTCATGAAGCAGTGTCTTAATGGTCTGTACCTCACTCATGCCATCCTGAACCACAATTTTCTTATCTTCCAGATGATAGAATCCCTTGGCATCTCCATCAATCAGCTCAAAAGATACCGGGACCGGGCTGATCTCCTGTAGTGCCTGTAAGAGCTTGGGATATCCTTCAATATTTCCCACCAGTTCAGAAGGACCAATGGTAGGAAGTTCTTTTCCGTCTGTCTGGGACAGGTCAAATGTCTTTACCACCTTGAATGCCCGGATTGTGACTTCCACTTTCTCCTTTACCGGTTCTCCGTTAGCATCAAATACCGGTCTTCCCTTTTCATCCAGTTTTGTCTGTTCTCTCTCGATCTTATAAGGTGCCGGGGCAAGGATGCTGATTCCCTTTTCTCCCTTTTTCACATACCGGCCCATCTGCTTCCATCCGGTAAAGCTCTGACACAGCTGTGCATCCGGTCTCTGCATCATGATGAGCATGGTATTATTCACGGAATACCTTGGAAATTTTGCCATCACATTGAGAAACTGCTTGTACTTATCACTCTGGAATACATCCTTCACACCCTTTTCCAGCTTGTCTGTGATCTGATGCAGTTCATCAGCTCTCTTATCCCTGGATTCAATCCAGTCAATTTTCTTCTGGATATTCTCAGGAATTTCTCCTTCAATCTGTGCCTCCGGCATATCATGGATAAGCGCTGCAATCATCTGCTGTGCCTGCCAGTTTTCTGCTATATCAGGAACATATCTAAGCATATCCAGGTCAATTCTCTTTCCGATCAGCACATCCATCTCCACGCTGTCCTCCGGATTCTTTAGGTCTGCTACCCTGATGCCGATTGCCGGTATTCCATGCATACGCTCAGGCGGTATCTCTTTGAATTTTGCTACTGCTTCCGCAACACTTGTGATATTCTCATGGAATTCTCCCATGTTATGAAATTCGCTGCATTCCGCCACAGTCAGCGTAACTGTCTTCTTCTCTTCTTTTACGGCTGTATTCTCTGCCACTCTAAATCCCTCCAGTTCTATATCCTCCAGATTATTTGTCAGTTTTAATGATGAAAGCGGAATCTGCTGTTTCTGATGAAATGAGTAATAATCCCTCCCTGGTCCTACTATGATATGGTCAAGAAATTTAACCCCTATCAGATCACACAGTTGCTTTACCCTTGCCGTTGTTGCTATGTCATCCATGCTTGGCTGCAATTTATTTGACGGATGGTTATGAACCAGCATGATTGCAGATGCATTAGACAGGATCGTGCTTTTCAGTATCTCCCTCGGATGGGCGATTGACTGGTCAAGTGCTCCCATACTGACTACATTCATATTGATAGGCTTTCCATCCGTCTGTAGGTTCACGATTGCAACCACTTCCCTGTCATAGTCTTCCAGCATATCTGCCATGACCTTAACAGCTGCTTCCGGACCATCCATAGGAACATCACTTAAAAGAGGCGGCATCTCCACCATTCGGATAGCCACCTGATTCAGACGATACATATTTGTTTTTTCTGTTTCCTGCTTCTTTACAGAATCATAGAAACTCTGCTCCGGTCTTACCCCGCTACTGAGCATCCCCTGCTCCTTCCCCTACAGGAATGGTCATGTGAAATTCCTTATCTTTAAGACTTTTCAGCCTTGAAAGTACAGATTCCCTGGTTGATACTTTTTCCTTACGTTTTACAATCTTCTGCAATCCCTTCATATATCCTGTATATCTGCTTTTCCTTGCCAAATCAGCGTTCTCCTTTCTCTTTAGCCGGTCCCTGTTTCTTCGGGACTCTGGCGGTTTCCTTCTTTTTCTCGTTCAGATCAGCCAGCACCGATTCCTTAGGCTCTGCTCTAAGAATTCTTTCCTTTATCCTTTTGATCTGGTCTCTGGTAAGCGGTTTCTCCACGATACTCCTGTGGAGGATTTTCCCAATCGGAAGCCATGTGACATCCTTTCCAGCCTTTTCCTGCTCCATGATGAATTTCATATGTGATGCAGAAAATTTAGGATTCATGTAATGCTCCAGATTCAGATCTGCCTCGGCTGCTTCGTAGATTACCTTGATCTGTGCCGGCTTGAACTCCTCCGACACCATTCCGGCATCTTCCATAGCTTCTTCAACACGTATTGATGCGACAGATCTAAATGTATAATCCACTTCAACAAATCCACTGTTATAATCATCTACTGCTTTCTGAAATCTTGCCTTTTTCTCCTCTGGTGTGAGCTGGTCAAATTCCTTGTCTTCCATAGATTCCTCCCATCAGAAAAAGGCAGCCTTCCGACTGCCTCATTCCCTTGATGCTACTCTTCATCCATCTCGTCCTGAACATCTTCTCCTGTATCTTCATCAGAGTTTTCGTCCTCTGCATCTGATACAGACTCTTCCTCAATATCCATATCTGCAAGATAATCCTCGTCATCATTACTGTCGAAGTAATCTGCATCAGGATCCGGTGCATCCGCTTTCTTCTTGCCCTTATTGGACTTCACATACATAAATCCACCGATTCCTCCAACCGCTGCAAAAAGGACTACTGCCATAATGCCTGTCACATTTTTACCTTTCTTTCCTGTCTCTGGAGCTTTTACCTCTTCCTTTGGCTCCTCTGTCGCATCTTCTGTGGGTTTGGTCTTTTCCGGTTCCACGGTCTCCTTATCGGCTACCGTCATTCCCTGGGAATTCATATAGGACTCCACCTCATCATCTTCCATGAGTGCAAGAAGATCCGATTCATCTACCAGATTAAGGAAATGAACAGTCTCCGCTCCCTTATCATCACGGTCAATGATGATATAGAAATAATTGCCGGACTTGGTTGTGACTGTAATGAACTGCTTGCCTCCGGCTTCAACCGATCCATAATCATCCACCAGATTCATATTTCCATCCGGGGTAAGCGGACCATAGCTCTCTTCCTCTTTTTCCGTGCATTCCTCTTCTACATGTGCAACTGTTCCCTCGCAGACCTTATAATCATAAAGGCATACTGCACATTCCTCATTGACTGCTCCCTCACTGCATTTTTCTTCACAGGTACAGGTCACTTCCTGACTCTGTGCAAATGCTGTCACTGGTGCCATTCCGGCAAGTGCCGCCAGACCTGCGACCATGCCTCCCATAACCTTTGCTACGATCACATTTTTTACCTTATTCATTCTCTTCATCTAAGAAATCCTCCTCTTCGTTATCTGTTTCCTGTTCATTGTCTTCCTCTGCATCTGTCTCCTTACCGGATGCAGCTGCCGCTGGCATTGGTGCCTGTCCGCTTAACATGTCCTGTAATCTGCCACTATTGGCAAGCTGTAAAAACTGTGCCAGCTGTTCCGGTGATAAGTTGTAGGACGCCACATCACTGACAATCTGTAAATTCTCTTCTTCTTTCAGCTTTGCTTCGAGCTGCTTTACTTTGGCATCCGCTGCATCTCTCTTGGCTACTGCCTTTTTCAGATCTGCACGGAGCTTGTCTAACTTTGCATACATAGAATCTCTCCTTTCTTCATGGCAGCAAAAAAGCCACCTTTCGGTGACTTTCACTGCATTTTTACTGTATTCTTCCATAGCAATAGGCATGTGCCCGCCAGTATGCTGTGTCATAGGATGCATACTGAATTGGATTGCCACAATGGATCATGATCTTATTGACCGGATCTACCACGATACCCACATGTGAAGCTCCGGCTGTGTTATAGGTTCCCTGGAAAAATACCAGATCCCCCGGCTTTACATCAGAAGCTGCCACCCTTGCGGTTGCATTCTTCCAGCCATTTGCTGTAAGTCTGCCATAATTCCAGCCGTTGCTGCTGTTATTGATGACGTAGCTTACAAATCCCGAACAGTCAAAACTCGTGCTCGGTGAGGAACCTCCCCATACATAAGGATATCCCAGATATTTCTCTGCTTCATGGAGCATATTGGAAAACTGCTGATCCGTCAGATATTCTCCCGGCACAGCATATCTTTCATATTCCTCTGATACTCCCGGATTGGCATACACATTATCTCCGAAGATATCCGGTTTATTACCTCTCGTTTCCAGAAGAAGGTTATATCTCTCCATCTGGTCCTGTGTGAGACCTGATGCCACGACTGCTGCGGATATGCCATTATTGGTAAGTGTCGTGTTCAGTATCTTATACTCATACTCTACTTCCACCTCATAGGATTCATATACCTGATATGGAACTGACACGGTATAGGTGTAGGATTCCAGATGGCCATTGACCAGCCTGTACCCAGTTCTTTCCTCATCCCTGTAATGAGTCACATAATGCCATCTGGTCTCTGTCCTCGTCCTTGTTTCAACCACTTCCTCTGTCGTAAGTGTATACTGATGATCAAAAATAGTCTGTAACCTTGACTGGACTTCTGATGGTGTGTAATTCTCATACAGGACAGTAAGCAATGCTGCCAGTTCAAACGGATTGTGTGAAATCTCTGCAAGAGAATAATTATACTCGTCATATCCCGGATGATCTGTTTCGATATTATCTACCGTTCTCTGCAGGTCGGCCTCCAATGCCATATAATCAGATTCCACCTGCCTGATATCATCATCCTCAGCCGTAAATGATGTCACTACTGTTGAGCTGTTAATTCCTCCTCCAATAGCTGAACATGATGTGAATACACCTGAAATCACCAGAACAACAATCAGAATCAGAAAAGCAAACAGAAGTGCCATTGGATGATCTTCAAAGAATTCTTTTATCCATTCCGCCAGCCTTCCCATCAGATCCTCTGCTTCATCCGTAAGTTTCTTACTGATCTTGCCGGCTCCATTAGCAGCTTCCTTTGCCTGTTTCTTGGCTGCCGCCTCTACAAATTCTTTCTGCATCAGCTTTTTCTGCGCTTTCTTCACAGTAGATGACATGGTGCTTTCTCCAGCCTCTCCGGCTTCCTTGGCTCCTTTTGCTCCCTGAACGGCATCCAGATGCTCACTTCTCTTATGAATCTTGGCAGCATATTTTTCTGACTGCCCGTGTTCCCTGATCCTGCCAAACCCTGTTTCTGTAACAGCTATTCCGGCATTCAGGCTGTCAGTACCACTATTGTCATCCTCATTCCTGATCACAGACCTTCTCATGGTATGCACCGCTGCTGTCTGCCGGTAGATCTTCCTTCTCCCCTGCTTCTTCATTTTGCGAAGCTGTTTTTCCTCTCCGGCAGAGATATGATTATCCTTTTTCCCATACCTTAGCTTGTCCCGGTAACTCTTATTCGCGGATGCCTCATTTTTCAGCTTGGAACCATGCTTCTTTTCTGCTGTCCTGCTTTTTTCGTCCCTGCCTTTATTCCTGGCGGACTTCTTAGCAGAATCCCTGGTATATTTTTCTTCATCCATGCTTTTTCCTTTCCGAAGAAACAGTCGCTTTCGCTGACTGCTCCTTCTTTGCCTCTGCCACTTCTGACAATCTGGTTGTCATGATACGGTAAAGCTCCGTATTTGTAGGGAATCTGTCCACGAATGGAAGAATCACATTTCCATAGAATAAAAGCCCTTCGCCTTCTCCCGAATGTGTTACATACGAAAGCTGGTGAGGGCTGATATTTAACTGCTTTGCAAGGATCTGTCTGTCACCTACCGCCTGGTTGAGCATGTAGATAAAATCAGAGTTCTCAAAGATATTCTCAACTTCCTTGGAAGCAAGAAGATCCTTCACGTTCTGGGTGATTCCGGTCGGAATTCCTCCCCATTTTCTGAAACGCTTCCAGATCTCAACGGTATAGGCTGCTGTCTGGTCTTCACGGAGAAGTAAGTGCATCTCATCCATATAGTATCTGGTCGATCTTCCCTGGCTTCGATTTTCCGTTACTCTTCCCCATACCTGATCCTGCACCACAAGCATTCCGATCTTTTTGAGCTGCTTTCCCAGATCCTTGATGTCATAACATACAAGGCGGTTCGTAAGCTCCACATTGGTTCTGTGGTTGAACACATTCAGGGAACCTGACACATAGATTTCAAGTGCCGTTGCCACATGCTTTGCCTCCGGCTCCTCCTGTGCAAGAAGTGCCTGGTACAAGTCCCCCAGGATTGGCATATTCTCCGGTCCCGGATTCTCGAAATACTTCTGATAGATCTGTCTGATGCATCTGTCGATCACGGTTTTCTCTACCGGACGGAGACCATCCTTATTCCCTACAATAAGCTCACATAAGGACAGAATGAAATCTGCCTTTAACGCAATAGGGTTATCATCATCCGAATAATTCATATTGATATCCATAGGATTGATGAACTGGTCAGATGTCGGACTGATCTTGATGACCTGTCCTCCAAACCTTGCTACAAGCGGTGAATACTCTGACTCCGGATCTGAAATGATGATATCATCATCTGTTACCAGGAAGCTGTTGGCAATCTCTCTCTTTGCAGAGAATGATTTACCGGAACCCGGTGTACCAAGGATCAGGGCATTCGGATTTTTCAGTTTCTTACGATCTACCATGATCATATTGTTAGAAAGTGCATTCAGTCCATAATAAAGGGCTTCATCGCCACTCTGGAAAAGCTCCTGTGTCGTAAACGGCACAAAAATAGCTGTGCTTGATGTCGTCATTCCCCTTTGAATCTCGATCAGATTATTTGCCAGAGGAAGCGTACTCATAAGTCCCTGCTCCTGCTGATAATCCAGTCTTACCAGATTGCAGTTATGCTTCTGTGCAATGGATGTTGCCTGAAACACATTGTTTTCCAGCTCCTGCTTCGTCTTTCCTGTATTCATCACAAGAAATGTGAGAAGAAACATTCTCTCATTCTGGGACTGCAACTCCTTTAAGAGAGCTTTTGCATCCTTCCCATAGGTAGCAAGGTCTGATGGGATGATATCCATATCATACCCTGCCCTTACTGCCTTTTTCTGTTCCTCAATCTTGGAACGGTCAAGCTCCGTGATGGTATGCTTGATGGTCTTGATTGCCTCATTCTGGTCTACGGACTGGATATGCATGGTCACGATCTGGCTTGATTCCATCGAAAGAAAATCTGCAAGCAACCTGTCGCTGATATCTGATGCATCAATGGATAAGAAACTCATGCATCCATACATATCCCCAATCTGAAAATATCTTCCTGTAGGAAATGCAAAACTGCTCGGTGCAATGAAATCCTTTACGGATAATCCCGATCCTGTCAGGTATTTCCAGTCAAAATGAAACTTCGCATCATCCCCGATATGAAACTGTCTGTGCATCAGCTCCAGTCTCTCACTGCCGTTTAAGCTCTTCGCCTGTACTCCCAGTCTCTTGAAATTGTTGAGTATATCCGTCTCGATATGGATAAGTCTCGGCTTTGCAGTCTTCATGGACTCTGCATTGATTCCAAAAGTCAGGTACTTTGTCTTTGTAAGACCGTTATTGCCTGCCTCCATCTGATGAAGGAGCACTTCCGAATACTCATCCCTGACATCATCGAATCCGTCATTTTTATGGGAGATCTTGATGCTCTTCTCAAAATCCGATACATCCGTTGCCATATTTTCAAATGAAAGCTGAAACTTTACGGAACTGTCAAAGAAATTTAAGAATGCGCACCATTCCTCAAAGATCTCCGTCTTGTCTTCCTGCTGTGCCAGCTGGTAATTGATATCCTGAAACTGGACTGTCTTTGTATAATAATCAAGCCCTACTCTGCAGATACCATCCGGAAACATCCTGTCAAAAGGGATGCTCTGCTGTGCTGTCTGAGGTACCCCATCATTTTTCCGGGCGTTTCTTACGATTTCCCTTACTGCCATCTGGTCTGCTTTGCTTAACCCCTCCGGCATTGTGAATGTTCTTTTCTCCTGATTTTTCTTTTTGAGAAAGTCTAACAATCTCTTCTACCTCCTTTTCTGCCTTTGCCTGCCGCAAAAGTGCTGCGTAATAGTTATCCGTCACATACGGACGGATCTTAGGCCTTTTGAATATTGCCTGTATCATGTGTTCCAAAATGACTTCCAACGGCTGTCCGTTTTTTTCATACATTGCCAGGAAAAAAAATGGCATCATGATCACCATCATTCCCATGACTGCCGTGTTGGTCTTCATCACTGTTTTCATCAGAAAAAATGACGGTACCCCGATTAGTACCGCCAAGCCAAAACAGATCAGCTGCCTTTTTGTCAGATTGAACATCACCTTGCTTTTTACTTTGGTCAGATCCCTTGGGACACTGATATAAGATGCTGCCATACTCTGCCTCCTTAATGTGCATGGAATATACTGTGTGCTACTGCTCCGGTCTTAAATAACGTAAAGGCCAACAGGATTGTAAAGCCCATAACCTTCCATAACGAAGCAATGATATCTGTACTGAAAGCTACTGACTGGATCAGGACTGCATAGATTCCCACACATACCATAATCAGAAATCCCTGGAATCCAAGTGCGAAAAGACTTCTCATGTAATTCTGTCCCATCATGCTCTGCTCCTTGTTACCGAATGTTGCAAACGGAATAGGTGCCAGGCTGACCATGAGATAGATTTCCACCATACGTCCGTTGATGATTACAAAGATGATCGCCGACAGCACATACATGAGAAACTGCACGATAAATGACTGTAGGAATATTGCAAGCAATGGTCCTAATTCCATAGCCTCTAATGTTGCCTGCATGGTTGTCAGCGTACTTGCATCAACTGCCGTGCTTCCCTGTATGATTCCTCCTGCCTGCCGGACTACGCTCTGCGATACATCAAACACCGCCATTGTGATATCAAAGGTGTGTGTGATCAGTTCCACTGCCACAAAAGTCTTGAAGATCCATTTCCAGATGAACCATGTCTCAAAACTTGCCAGGTTGTTATAACTGATGATCAGCTGTATCAGCTCATAACACGCAATGAATGTTAATAAGATACCCGCCACCGGCATGATCACCGATTCTGACAGGTTCCTGACCATATTGAATACAGCCGGCATGAAGTTGCTTGGTGTCTTCCCCACTTCTGTTGCAATCTGCCCCACCTGGTCATTCACAGAGGAAAACGTATTGGTGAGATTATCCATGATTCCCGATACGAGAATGCCTTTCAGCCAGTCAGTAATCTGCTGAATTATGCTGTTCAATTATTTACTCCTTTCCTCCGGGACAGGGATTTCCCTGCCCCATGATCCAAACCTGATTTAGAATAAGCCGGAAAGTAATGGTACAAGTGTGGTTCCGATAAGTGCTACACCGCCGCCAGCCATAAGCTGCTTCATTCCCTGTGACTTCGCTCCAGGATTATCGTTTCCATATCCTTCCATAAGGTTGATCGCACCCCAGATTCCAAGACCTGCTCCAAGTGCGATAACTAATGTCTGTAATGTTCCTACTGCGCTCTGAAAAAATGCCATAATATAAATCCTCCATAATTTTCATGATTTTCGGCTGTTATCCTTTTCTGCCGAATTTGATTAAAATGTTTTCTGCGGACATTGAAAGAACCGGAAAGCAATTATGCCTCCGGTCCTGCGTCCTCTCCATATTCAGTTGTCTGTCTGCGTGATCCTGCCACGCGGTCTCTTAGAAAAGACCAGAAAGTAAAGGAACAAGTGTAGTTCCGATAAGAGCCACACCGCCGCCAGCCATAAGCTGCTTCATTCCCTGGGACTTCGCTCCGGGATTATCGTTTCCGTATCCTTCCATAAGGTTGATTGCACCCCAGATTCCAAGACCTGCTCCAAGTGCGATAACAAGTGTCTGTAATGTTCCTACTGCGCTCTGAAAAAATGCCATAATTCAATTTCCTCCATAAAATAATTTTTGTGTGATATACTTTTTCCTTTTGCCCCGACCAAAGAGGCTTTTTCTAGTTACGTGCCGGTCTCCCTGCAGTGATTCCGGCTATGCGCGCATATTAAAAAACTCCTGTATTCCAGTCTTTATCACTGAAACAAGGAGCTTCTTACTTTGTCATGTCGATGACTTCGTACTCGTCATCTGCTTTCAGTATTAAGTTGTGATTGAGGAATTTTACCACATCAAAGTAATTCCTCTTGTCATAATCTGCTGTCAGCTTGTAATTCGGATGCTGCGTCAGATCATATTTATCGGATAAGAAAGGTCTTACACCACGGACCTGCACGATACATTTCGAGCCATCCATAACTGCCAGTTCATCCATTGTCATAAGATCCTTACCAAGTTTCTGGTAATTCATGTTATAGCTTTCCTGGGAACCTTTTGACTGCCCTGTATTATACATATCAATGGTCTCTTTACCCAGAATCGCATTCAGATCTTTTAAGGTGGTCTGTTCCGTACCACCAAGGAATATCTGCGAATCCATATTACCGATGATCGTATCTGCATTATCCTTATAGATTGCCTTTAGCTGCGACTTTGCCTGTAATACCAGACATGCTGATATCTCACGGCTTCGGATCGTTGCAACCAGCTTCTCCAGGTTGGGAATCTGTCCGATATTGGCCGCCTCGTCAATCAGGCAGCGAACATGTACCGGTAGCCTTCCGCCATACACATCATCTGCTTTCTCACACAGAAGATTGAACATCTGCGTATAGATCATGGAAATCAGGAAATTGAATGTTCCGTCTGTATCTGACATGATCAGAAACAGTGCTGTTTTCTCATCTCCTAATGTATCCAGTTCCAGCTCATCATAAGCTGTCAGTTCTCTTAATTCCTTGATATCAAACGGGGCAAGTCTTGCTCCACATGATACCAGGATTGATTTTGCAGTCTTGCCGGCCGCCAGCTTGTACTTGGCATACTGCCTTACTGCAAAATGATCCGGATTCTGCTCTGCCAGTTCATCAAACATCATATCCACAGGATTCTTGAATTCCTCGTCATCCTCCCTGACTTCCATTGCGTTGATCATTTCAAGCAGCGTTGAGAAATTCTGTTCCTCCTCCGGTGCTTCATAATGGATATACCCGATCAATGCCGTATAAAGTAATGTCTCTGCTTTCAGCCAGAAATCGTCTCCGCCTTTGCTCTCCCCTTTTGTATTGGCAA
>OHWB01000034.1_pt1 | contig 53658 bp, 39 predicted proteins | sample 1579591 | NCBI WGS metagenome assembly OHWB01 (sample SAMEA3882503, study PRJEB24775) | human gut metagenome | biome: human-associated habitat; feature: intestine environment; material: feces | place: Netherlands | collected 2009/2010 | reverse complement strand
GCAAGCCGTATTTCTGGATCGCGGCGCTTGTGCTGGCCGCGCTGTGCGCCGTGCTGGGTTATCTTGTGGCGCAGCCGCTGTATTATGCGGCCATCGCACTCGCGGTGCTGACTGTCGTGCTGCTGGTCGTTGCCAGAAGCGGCAAAAAGCGCGCGCAGGAGGCCTCCGCCGCGCTCGGAAAGCTCCTGCGCAGCTACGGTGCGCAGGACGCGGACGGCATTTACTATCAGGCGGAGGTGCATAGGGCGGCCTACCGCGCGTGCGCGGCCGCCATGCAGGCGGAGCAGAAAGCCGCCGCCGCGCTCGAGGATGCGCGCGAGCACCAGTGCGAGACGCACGAGCGGCTGCTGCAGAGTCTCGATTTTGAGAGCGGCACGGGCGAGGCCGCCGCGCTCTACCAGCGCAAGTGCGCGCTCGAGAGCGTGTGCACGCGCCTGCGCACGCAGCAGGCGCAGCTCACGGGTGCGGCCCTTGCCATCGGCGACCCGATGGTGCTGAAAAGCGAGCACGCGCAGCTGCTTGAGCAGCGCGATGCGCTCGAGCGGCAGTACGCGGCCATTGCGCTCGCGATCGAGACGCTCGGCCGCGCGGACGTTGAGCTGCAGAGCCGCTTTTCCCCGCAGCTGGCGCAGAAGGCGGCGGACTACATGGACTACCTCACCGATGGGCGCTATGACGAGCTCGTGCTTGCGCGCGACCTGTCGGCCAAGGCGCGCAGCGCCGACGACCCGACGCCGCGCGACACGGCCTATCTCTCGGCCGGGACGGCGGACCTGCTGTACCTGTCCGTGCGGCTGGCGCTGTGTGAGCTGACGTGCCCGGCGGACGATCCGTGCCCGCTCGTGCTCGACGACACGCTCGTGAATTTCGACGATGCGCGCGCCAAGCGCGCCATGGCGCTCTTTCACGAGATCGCGCAGCACCGGCAGGTCATTCTCTTCACCTGCCACGAGCGCGACTGCCCCGCGCAGGGGTAAAAAAATGCCGGAAATTTCAGGGCCGGACACGGGATGTTCCGTGTCCGGTTTTTGTCGTTGACAGGCGGGGGAAATCGCGTTATACTGACGGCGTTTTGCGTTTTCCGGCAAAAACTTTATGGAGAGGGGATTCCAATGGAAAAGCTCTTTCACCTGAAAGAAAACAACACCACCGCGCGCACTGAGATCGTCGCCGGTCTGACGACGTTCATGACCATGGCGTACATCATCGCGCTCAACCCGAACCTGCTGACCGGCTTCGGCGCCGAGGGCGGCTCGCAGCTCTGGAACGGCGTGTTCCTTGCCACCTGCATCGCCTCCGCCGTCGGCACGCTTGTCATGGCGTTCGCGGCCAACAAGCCCTTTGCCATGGCACCCGGCATGGGGCTCAACAGCTTTTTCGCCGTCGTCGTGGCCAACATCGTCAGCCTGACCGGCATGAGCTACCTGCAGTCGTTCCAGACGGCGCTGTGCGTCATCCTCATCGAGGGCATCGTGTTTATCATCCTCTCGGTGCTCAAGGTGCGCGAGAAGATCGTCGAGGCCATCCCGCTCGGCATCCGGCTCGGCATCGCGCCGGCCATCGGCCTCATGCTGCTCAACATCGGCATCGGCTCCAACGCCGGCGTGTACTCGAGCGACGGCGGCCCGTTTTACGTCATGCGTGATTTCTTCGGCGCGCTCACGCCCAGCCTCGCCAAGGCCAACATGGGCGACGGCTACCCGCAGATGGTGCTCACGGTCGTGACCATGTTCGTCGGCCTGTTTCTGATCGTGCTGTTCGCGCACAAGAAGATCAAGGGCTCCGTGCTGCTGGGCATGCTCTGCGCGTCTGGTATCTACTGGGCGGGCGAGGCCATCTTCCTGCACACGAACCCGTTCGCGTCGCTCAAGGGCGCGTCGTTCGTGCCCGCGTTCGGCGACATGGCCGAGACGACCCTGTTCAAGTTCGACTTTGCCGCTCTCGGCGAGATCGGCTGGTTCACGGTCGTGACGCTCGTCATCACATTCTGCATCATTGATATGTTCGACACCATCGGCACCCTCGTCGGCACGGCGAGCCGCGCCGGCATGGTCGACAAGGACGGCAACATGCCGCGCATGCGCGAGGCGCTGCTGGCTGACGCCATCGGCACCGTCACGGGTGCGTGCACCGGTACGTCCACCGTCACGACGTTCGTCGAGTCCGCCTCCGGCGTCGAGGCCGGCGGCCGCACGGGCCTGACTGCCCTGACGACCGGCGTGCTCTTCCTCGCGAGCATGTTCCTCGCGCCCATTGCCGCCATCATCCCCGCCGCCGCGACGAGCTCCGCGCTCATCTACGTCGGCCTGCTCATGCTCGGCGGCCTCAAGAAGATCGACTTTGACGACGTTTATCAGAGCCTGCCGGTGGCCATCATGCTCATCTCCATGCCGATCTCCGGCTCCATCGGCCACGGCATCGGCCTGGGCCTGATCAGCTACTCCGTGCTCAAGCTCTGCACGGGCAAGGGCAAGGATGTCTCCGTGCTGACGTATGTTATCTCGGTGATCTTCCTTGTGAAGTTCTTCCTCGTCGCCTGAGGGAAAATGTCTGTCCGCATGGCCGGGCGCGCCCGGTGGGGCTGTCAAAAAGTATTACTTTTTGACAAAGGGGTTGCAGTCTGCTGCGCGCATAATTTGTGCGCCGCCGGCGCACAAATTCCACACTTGCAGCCTGAGAAGTATTTTCTTCGCCGCACATGTCGCCGAAGAAAATGATCGGACTTTCTTTCGCCGCTGCGGCGGCGAAACTCTACGAGATTTTTGAAAAACCGGCCGGGCGCGTCTTGATTGATGCGCCCGGCTTTTTTGCGCCCTGCCGCGCCGCCTTACGAAGATGTAAGCCAACTGTAAGCCAAAACGATGGCGATGTGATGCCGTCCGGGGCTATACTGATGCCAGAAACCGGGGCGGGAGCGCCCCATGGGAGGCAAGGATCATGACAAATCTTCTGGGCAGTATCCGGCTGGCGGGCTATGCGTTTCCGCTGATCGCGGCGCTGGTGGCCGTGCCGCTTTTCTGCCGGCAGGTGCGTGCGCGCTGCTTCAACTGGGTGCGCACCGCGTTCGGCGGTCTGTTTTTGTTTTACGTGCTGTGCGTGCTGGCACTCGTGTTTTTCCCGCTGCCGGATGCGGCGCAGGCGGCAAAGCTGAGCACGTACAGGATCCAGCTCGTTCCGTTTCAGTTTGTGGCCGATTTCCTGCGCGAGACGCCGCTCGTGCTCTCCGATGCGCGCACCTATCTGCCGGCGCTGCTGGACCGCACGGTGCTGCAGGTCGTGTGCAACATTCTGATGCTGATGCCGTTTGGTATGTACCTGCGCTATATCTGCGGGCTGGATGTTGGCAGGGTCGCGCTCGCGTCGCTCGCGTTTTCGGCGTTTATCGAGCTGGGGCAGCTCACGGGGCTGTTTTTCGTGTTCCGCGGCTCGTACCGCCTGTGCGACGTGGACGACCTGATGCTTAACACGCTCGGCGGCCTGCTCGGCGGCGAGCTGGTGCGCGCGCTGGAAGCGTATCTGCCGCCGCTCGACGCGTTCGACCGCTTCCCGGGCAGCAGCGCATTGGCGATGCAGCGGCTGGGGTGACAGATTCCAACGAGAACCGCTTCGCTGGGTTCTCGTTGGAGAAAAAAACGGCATGGCGTCGGCCATGCCGTTTTTCGCTGCCGGGGGCATTACGCGTCCTCCGCGCCGCCGTCGATCTCGTCGCGGCCGCGGAAGAGCAGGGAAATGCACCAGATCGCGGCCAGACCCACGAGCGTGTAGATCACGCGGGCGACCACGGAGGCCTGCCCGCCGCAGATCCATGCCACGAGATCGAACCGGAACAGACCGATGCTGCCCCAGTTGAGCCCACCGATGATCGCGAGGATCAGCGCGATGCGGTCGATCACCTGCATATGCTTCCATCTCCTTTGCTGTGTACTCCCGGTCAGTATGCCCGGCGTGCGAAAAAAGATTCCGCCGCCGACAAAACTAGTGCCCGGCCGACACCGTTCGCTCTTTACATTTTGCGCGCCCGGCGCTACAATACCATCACAGCTTATCCAATTGACTTCCGCAGTTTGGAAGCCACGGCTCATATCTTTATCCCACGACCCTGTTTTTGGCGGACTGCTTGCGGTCCGCCCTCTTTTTTTCTGCGCGCGCCCGATTTCGCCGCGTTTTGCGCAATATGTGGATTATTTTTGTGTTGTAAAACACAAGATATGGAGGGTGTGCTATGCAGTTTTCCAACCATCGCAGCCGCGCGGCCCGCGGCAGCATCGTGTATCTGGCGGTGGACGCGATCGCGCCGAGCGCGGTCCAGCCGCGGCAGAATTTTTCCCCGGCGCAGCTCGAGGAGCTCTCGCGCAGCATCGCCGAGTACGGCGTGCTCAGCCCGCTGACCGTGCGGCCGCGGCAGGGCGGGTATGAGCTCGTGGCCGGTGAGCGCCGCCTGCGCGCCGCGCGCATGGCGGGGCTCAGTGAGGTGCCGTGCATCGTCATGGAGCTGGATCTGGAGGAGGCGAGCTTCATCGCGCTGGTGGAAAATCTCCAGCGCAACGATCTGGATTTTCTCGAGGAGGCACGCGGCATCGCGCAGCTCATCCGGCTCTTCGGCCTGAGCCAGGAGGAGTGCGCGCGGCGGCTGGGCAAGTCGCAGTCGGCCGTGGCGAACAAGCTCCGCCTGCTGCGCCTGCCGGAGGATGTGCTCAACGCCATGCGCAACGCCGGGCTCACCGAGCGGCACGGCCGCGCGCTGTTGCGCCTCGAGACGCCGCAGGAGCAGCGCGAGGCGCTGGCCTATATCCTCAGCCGCGACCTGAACGTCGCCGCAACGGACGCCTACATCGAGCGCCTGCTCGAGGCCAAGACCGCGCCCGAGAGCGAGCAGCAGAAGACCTTTATCCTCAAGGACGTGCGCGTGTTTCTCAACACGATCTCGCACAGCCTTGACCTCATGAAGCAGGGCGGCATTGACGCCGGCATGCGCCGGCAGGAGACGGACGAGGCACTCATCCTGACCATCAACATCCCCAAGGCGCGGCGCAGAGAGCCGGCGCCGAAGCAGGCCGAGCCCGTGCCGGTCGGGTAAAAAAATCGCGCGCAGCGCTTGACAGCGGCGCGGCGGCTTCCTATACTCTTACATAAAGAAGGGGCCGCCCGGCAGGGCGGATAAAGGAGGTCACTGCATGAAAACACTGATCCTGTTCGCTTCGCGTTACGGCGCGACGGAGGAGATCGCCTATATGCTCAAGAGCGCCGTCGGCGGCGACGTGACGGTGTGCAATGTCCGCGAGCACGGCATCTCGCTCGCAGAATACGACACAGTCATCATCGGCAGCTGCGTGTACATGTTCAAGCTCGACAAGCACATCAAGCGCTTCCTGCGCCGGAACGAAAAGGCGCTCATGGGCAAGCGCCTCGGCCTATACCTGTGCTGCTACACCACACCCGGCACGGATGGGTATCTGGAGCACTTCTTCTCGCCGGAGCTGCTCGCGCACGCGGCCGCGAAGGACATCCTCGGCGGCAAGATGCAGTACGAGAAGATGAGCTATGCCTACAAGCAGCTCTTCGGCGCGCTGATGACATCGCCGCAGTACCGCGCGCAGTATGCCGAGCCGCAGCTCGACATCGCGCGCATCGACGCCTTCGCCGCCGCCATGCGCGGCTGAGCGGCGCGGCAGAAAAAATCACCCGCATCCGGTATGGATGCGGGTGATTTGAGACTGTCGGAAAGCCCGGAGGGTTTTCCGACAGAGGGCTTGCAGTCTGCTGCGCGCAGAATTTGTGTGCCGATGGCGCACAAATTCCACACTTGCAGCCTGAGAAGTATTTTCTCTCACGCACATGTCGCGAGAGAAAATGATTGCAATGCTTTGCCGCCTGCGGGCGGCAAACTCTGCGAGGCTTTTTTGACATGCTGAACATCCCCGCCGGGCGGCGGGGATGTTTGCTTATTTTTGGGTCTCAGTACGTGGTCACGCCGGTGAAGGCGAGCTCGGCGTTGCCGGTCAGGCGCACGCCGTCGTCGTCATAGGTGACGATCAGGTCGCCGCCGCTGACCTTGACGGTGATGGGTTCGCCCTTCGGGCACAGGCCGTTTTCCGTGGCGGCCACCACGGCCGCGCACGCGCCGGTGCCGCAGGCGCGGGTCTCGCCGTTGCCGCGCTCCCAGACGCGCATCTTGATCGTCGTGCGGTTGACGACGCGGATGAACTCCGTGTTCGTGCGCGCCGGGAAGATGTCCGCGTGCTCAAACTGCGGGCCGAGGCGCGCGACGTCCACTTCATCCACGCGGTCGGCAAAGACGACGCAGTGGGGGTTGCCCATCGAGAGGCAGGTGATGCGGTACTCCCCGCCGGCGATGGTCACCGGCCGGTCGATCACGCGCTCGCCGGGAAGCGTCACGGGCACGTTGGCGGGTTCAAACGCGGGCTTGCCCATGTCGACCGTCACGAGGCCGACCGTGCCGAAGCGCGTGTACAGGTGCAGCCGGTGCACGAGGCCGCCGGCCTCGATGGTGAGATCGTCGCGCGGCACGATGCCGTTGTCGTACAGGTACTTGGCCACGCAGCGGATGGCGTTGCCGCCCATGCCGCCGGCGCTGCCGTCGCGGTTGAAGACGCGCATTTTCGCGTCGGCCACGTCGCTGTGCTCGATGAGCACGATGCCGTAGCCGCCGATGCCGCGGTGGCGCGAGCAGAGCGGGATGCACAGCGACTCGGGGCAGGTGATGTGCCCGTCAAAGTTCTCGACGTAGATATAGTCGTCGCCGGTGGCCTGCATTTTCGCAAACTTCAGGCTCTGGCGCTCGGTGCGCATGTGATTGATGTCCACGAGCTCGGTGTTGCGCTCGTTGTAGCGGCTGGCGATGATGTCCGCCAGGGCGTTGGCCGTGTCGAGCGAGGTGAAGCACGGGATGCCGAGCTGCAGCGCGCGGCGGTGCAGGGCAATGTAATCGTCCATGGTCGCGTCCTTGAGCGCGCCGGTGTAGACGATGTAGTCGATGCAGCCGCTCTCGAGCAGGGCGAAGGCGTGGTCGCTCTCGCGGATGCCGTCCACGGTCACGACGTCGATGCCGAGGCGCGCGATGGCGGCGGCGGTCTCCTCCGTCGCGTAGAGGGCGAAGTGCAGGTCGTCGAGCTTCTTGGCCAGCGACACGATCTCGCCGAGGTCGTGCGTGTCCACGCTCACGAACACGCCGTGGCGGCCGTCCAGGTGCTGGCCGACGACCATGCCGGCCGAGGTCAGGCCCTTGAACAGCGCCTCCTGCATCGTCTTGCCGAGGCCGAGTACCTCGCCTGTGGACTTCATCTCCGGGCCGAGGTAGGCGTTGACGTCGCCGAGCTTTTCAAACGAGAACACCGGCACCTTGACCGCGTAATACGGCGGGATGGGGTGCAGGCCGGTGCCATAGCCGAGACTTTTCAGCGGTGCGCCGAGCATGACGCGCGCCGCCGCGTCCACCATCGGCACGCCCGTGACCTTGCTGATGTACGGCACGGTGCGCGAGGCGCGGGGGTTGACCTCGATGACGTAGAGCTCGTTTTCCCAGATGAGGTACTGGATGTTCACAAGCCCCTTCGTGCCGAGCGCGAGGGCGAGCTTGCGCGAGCTGTCGACGATCTTCTCCGTCATCATGTCGTTGAGGTTGTATGGCGGGTAGACGGCGATGGAGTCGCCGCTGTGCACGCCGGCGCGCTCGATGTGCTCCATGATGCCGGGGATGAGCACGTCCGTACCGTCGGAGATGACGTCCACCTCCAGCTCCGTGCCCATCATGTATTTGTCCACGAGCACGGGGTTATCGATGCCCTGCGCAAGGATGCGCTGCATGTACGTCGTGACCTCGGCGTCGTCGTGGACGATCTTCATGTTCTGGCCGCCGATGACGTACGACGGGCGCAGCAGCACGGGGTAGCCGAGCGTCTGCGCGGCGTGCAGGGCCTCGGGCAGCGTCTGCACACCCATGCCCTTCGGGCGCGAGATGTGAAACTGCTCGAGCAGGGCATCAAACCGCTCGCGGTCCTCGGCGATGTCGATGCCCTCGGCCGACGTGCCGAGGATGCGGATGCCGTGGCGGTCGAGCGTCTGCGTGAGCGCGATGGCGGTCTGGCCGCCGAAGGCGACCACGACGCCGACGGGCTGCTCCACGTCGATGATCTGCAGCACGTCCTCGGCCGTGAGCGGCTCGAAATACAGCCGGTCGGCGGTGTCGTAGTCCGTGGAGACGGTCTCGGGGTTGTTGTTGACGATGACGACGTCATAGCCCATGGCCTTGAGCGTCCACACGCAGTGGACGGACGAATAGTCAAACTCGATGCCCTGGCCGATGCGGATCGGCCCGGAGCCGAGCACCATGACGACGGGCTTGCCGCTGCGCGGGAAGGTGCGCGCCTCGCAGCGCGTGTCCGCGCTGGCGTAGAAATACGGCGTCTGCGCGTCGAACTCGGCGGCGCAGGTGTCGACCATCTTGTAGCCCGCGCGGAAGGGGGGCAGCGTCTCGCTGCCAGACAGGCGGCGCAGCGCCGCATCCGGATAGCCGAGGTACTTGCCGCGCTGATAAAGCTCCGGTGTCAGGCCGCTCCGGATGCTCGCCTCGTAGTCCACAAGGTTTTGCAGCCGGGCCAGAAACCAGCGGTCGATGCGGGTGATGTCGTGGATCTCATCGATGGACACGCCGCTGCACAGCGCCTCAAAGACGGTGAACAGGCGGTGATCGTCGCAGTCGGCGAGCCGGTCGCGCACCGGGCGGTCGGACAGGGGCTTGGCGTGCAGCGTGTCGAGATGGATCTCGGCGCCGCGCACGGCCTTGAGCAGCGCGCTTTCAAAGTTCGTGCCGATGGCCATGACCTCGCCGGTGGCCTTCATCTGCGTGCCGAGGCGGCGGGACGCGCCGACGAACTTGTCAAACGGCCACTTGGGGAACTTCACGACGACGTAGTCCAGCGCGGGCTCGAAGCAGGCGCAGGTCTTGCCGGTGATGTCATTTTGAATTTCATCGAGCGTGTAGCCGAGGGCAATCTTCGTTGTGATCTTTGCGATCGGGTAGCCGGTCGCCTTCGACGCGAGCGCCGACGAGCGCGACACGCGGGGGTTGACCTCGATGACGGCGTACTCAAAGCTGTCGGGGTTGAGCGCGAACTGGCAGTTGCAGCCGCCGACGATGTCGAGCGCGGAGATGATGTTCAGTGCCGCGCTGCGCAGCATCTGAAACTCCTTGTCCGAGAGCGTCAGCGCCGGGGCGACGACGATGCTGTCGCCGGTGTGTACGCCGACGGGATCGAAGTTTTCCATGCTGCACACGGCGATGACGTTGCCGGCACCGTCGCGCATGGTCTCAAACTCGATCTCTTTCCAGCCGTAGATATAGCGCTCGACGAGGATCTGCGTGATCGGGGACGCGTCGAGGCCGGTCTGCGCGGCGCTCGTGAGCTCCTCCGGGCTGTAGGCCACGCCGCCCCCCGCGCCGCCGAGCGTGAACGCCGGGCGGATGATAACGGGGTAGCCGATGCTGCCAGCTACCTCCAGCGCCTCGGCCACGGTGTTCGCGATGCCGGAGGGGATAGTCGGTTCGCCGATGGCGGCCATGGTCTCCTTGAAGAGCTCGCGGTCCTCGGCCTTGTCGATGGCTTCGGCGTTCGTGCCGATGAGGCGGACGTTGTGCTGCTGCAGAAAGCCCTCCTTGTCGAGCTCCATCGCGAGCGTCAGGCCCGTCTGGCCGCCGAGCCCGGCGAGGAGACTGTCGGGCTGTTCCTTTTCAATAATGCGCTTGACGGAGGTCAGCGTGAGCGGCTCGAGATAAATTTCGTCCGCGAGGGCCTTGTCGGTCATGATGGTCGCGGGGTTGGAGTTGACGAGCACGACGTTCACGCCCGCGTCGTGCAGCACACGGCACGCCTGCGCGCCGGCATAGTCAAACTCCGCCGCCTGACCGATCACGATCGGGCCGGAGCCGATGACCATGACTTTGCGGATGCTGGAATCAATCGGCATGGTGCGCACCTCCCATCAGGTCACAGAATCGGTCAAAGAGAAAGGCCGTGTCGTGCGGGCCCGAGCACGCCTCGGGGTGAAACTGCACGGAAAAGGCCTGCAGGTCGGGGTAATCGATGCCCTCGCACGTGCCGTCGTTGGCGTTGACGTAGCGGATGACGCCGGTTTTCACGCTCTCGGGCACGACGGCGTAGCCGTGGTTCTGGCTGGTGAGGAACGTGCGCGTGCCGCACACGTCGCGCGCCGGCTGGTTCACGCCGCGGTGACCGTATTTGAGCTTCACGGTGCTGCCGCCCTGCGCCAGCGCCATGAGCTGGTGGCCGAGGCAGATGCCGAACATCGGGATGCGGCCGAAGAGTCTGGCGATCTCCGCGATCTGGCTGACGTTGTCGGTCGGGTCGCCGGGGCCGTTGGAGAGCATGACGCCGTCATACCCGGCGGCGAGGATGTCCTCCGCCTTGGCCGAGCAGGGCAGCACCGTCACGGCGCAGCCGCGCTTACAGAGCTCGCGCGCGATGTTGCGCTTGGCGCCGTAGTCGATGAGCGCCACGCGGTGCAGTGTGGCGCCCTCCGGCCGGAGGGTATAGGGCTCCGGCGTCGTCACCTGCGGCACGGGGTCCGTGATGCGGTAGGCGCGCAGGGGCGCGAGATCGTCCGGCACCGTGTCGCAGATGGCGGCGTTCATGGTGCCGGCCTCGCGCAGGATGCGCGTGACGGCGCGGGTGTCGATGCCGGCGATGCCGGGGATGTGGTTTTCCTTCAAAAACGCGTCGAGCGTTTCCTCGCACCGGAAGTTCGAGGGGGTGGTGCACTGCTCGCGCACGACGTAGCCGCGCACGCAGCACTTGCCCTCAAAATCGGCCGGGATGATGCCGTAGTTGCCGATGAGCGGGAACGTCTGCAGCACGATCTGGCCGCAGTAGCTCGGGTCCGTGAGCGTCTCAATGTAGCCGTTCATGCCGGTGGTGAACACCAGCTCGCCCACCGTGTCGCACGGTGCGCCGAAAGCGAGGCCCGCAAAGACCTCGCCGTTTTCGAGTACGAGATAGCGCTTCATAGCTCGATCTCCGCAAGCGTCGCCGCCATGACGGCCTTGATGGTGTGCATGCGGTTTTCGGCCTCCTGAAACACGACCGACTGCGCGCTTTCAAACACGTCGTCCGTGACCTCCATGGCCTCGCGGCCGAAGCGTGTGCACATTTCGTTGCCGATGGCGGTCTTTTTGTCGTGATACGCCGGCAGGCAGTGCATGAAGATGGCGTTGGGGCCGGCCTTGGCCATGAGTGCCGCGTTGACCTGATACGGCGCGAGCGCGGCAATGCGCTCGGCCCAGACGCTCTCGGGCTCGCCCATGGAGACCCAGATGTCGGTATAGATCACGTTCGCGCCCTGCACGGCCGCGGCGGGGTCGGAGAGGAAGTCGAGCGTCGCGCCCGTCTGCGCCGCGATGGCCTGACACTCGGCGACGAGCTGCGCATCGGGGAAGTAGCCATCGGGCGCGCAGGCCGTGAAGTGCATGCCCATCTTCGCGCAGCCGACCATGAGGGAGTTGCCCATGTTGAAGCGCGCGTCGCCCATGTAGACGAGGTGGATGTTTTCCAGTGAGCCGAAGTGCTCCCGGATGGTCAGAAAGTCCGCGAGGATCTGCGTCGGATGAAACTCGTCCGTCAGCCCGTTCCAGACCGGGACGGAGGCGTACTGCGCCAGCTCCTCGACGATGCACTGGCCGAAGCCGCGGTACTCAATGCCGTCGAACATGCCCGAGAGCACACGCGCCGTGTCGGCGATGCTTTCCTTCTTGCCGATCTGCGAGCCGGTGGAGTCGAGATACGTGCTGCCCATGCCCAGATCATGCGCTGCGACCTCGAAGCTGCTGCGCGTGCGCGTGCTCGTCTTTTCAAAGATGAGCGCGACGTTCTTACCCTCGCACAGGCGGTGCGGGATGCCGGCCTTTTTCTCGGCCTTGAGCTGGGCGGCGAGCCGGAGCAGGTAGTCGATCTGCTCGGGGGTGTAGTCGAGCAGCTTGAGAAAATCGTTGCCTTTGAGATGCATGTCGGTGTTCCTCCTTATTCTCCGGCGCAGACGTCTTTGAGCACGCCGATCGCCTGCTCGAGCTGCGCCATGGGGATGTTGAGCGCCGGCAGCAGGCGCACCTTGTTCTTCGCCGAGATGACGAGCACACCGCGCGCCATGCAGTCATTGATGACGTCCTTGACCGGGCGCTCGGTCTCCACGCCGAGCATCAGGCCCAGGCCCGTGACGCTCTTGACGCCCTTGGCGCCGGTGAGGGAGCTGACGATGAAGTCGGACTTTTCCTGCACGGACTGCAGCAGCGGGCCGTCGAGCCGGTGCAGAATGCTCAGCGCGCCGGCGCAGCAGACGGGGTTGCCGCCGAAGGTGGAGCCGTGGCTGCCGGGGGTGAACACGTCCTGCACCTTCTCGCCGAGCAGCGTTGCGCCCAGCGGCAGGCCGCCGCCGAGGCCCTTGGCCGTGGAGACGATGTCCGGCGTGATGCCGTAGTGCATGTAGCCATAGAGCTTGCCGCTGCGGCCGTTTCCGATCTGCACCTCGTCGCAGATGAGCAGCAGGTCCTGCTCGGCGGCGAGGTGGGCAGCACCCTTGACAAATTCCTGCGTCAGCGGGATGACGCCGCCCTCGCCCTGCACGACCTCCATCATGATGGCGGCGCACTTGTGCGCTGCCACCTGCGCCTTGAGATCGTCGAGATTATTCGCCTCGGCGTAGGCAAAGCCCTCCGTCAGCGGCAGAAAGTCGTGGTGGAACACGTCCTGCCCGGTCGCGGCGAGCGTCGTGATCGTGCGGCCGTGGAAACTGTTTTTGAGCGTGATGATGGTGTTGTACTCCGGGCCCTTGCGGTCGGCGGCGTACTTGCGCGCGGCCTTGATGGCGCACTCGTTGGCCTCGGCGCCGGAGTTGGAGAAGAAGACTTTCTTCATGCCGGTCTTTTCGCACAGCAGCTGCGCCAGCTGCGCGTCGGGCGCGGTGTAGTAGAGGTTGGAGGCGTGCTGCACAGTGCACAGCTGCTCGGTCACGGCGCGGATCCACGCGGGGTCGGCGATGCCGAAGCTGTTGACGGCGATGCCCGTCGCCATGTCGATATAGACCTTGCCGTCCGCGTCCCAGACGAGCGAGCCCTTGCCGCGCGCGATCGTCACGGGGAAACGGGCGTAGGTGTTGGCGATATAGGTGTTATCAAGTTGCGGAATGTTCATCTGTTTTTCCTCCTTGTCCGGCAACGAACATGGTGCCGATGCCTTCGTTTGTCAGCATTTCGATCAGGATGGCGTGCGGCACGCGGCCGTCGATGATAAAGACGCGGTGCACGCCCCAGCGGATGGCGTCGATGCAGCAGGTCACCTTCGGCAGCATGCCGCCGTTGATGACGCCGGACTCGATGAGCTGCAGCGCGTCCGCCGTGTGGATGACGGGGATGAGCGTAGAGGGATCGTCCTTGTCGCGCAGGATGCCGCCGATGTCGGTCATGGCGATGAGGCTCTCGGCGCCCAGCTCACCCGCGATGCGCGCGGCCGCCGTGTCGGCGTTGATGTTGTAGACATGGCCCTGCGTGTCGCACCCGACGGTGGACACGACGGGGATGTAGCCCTTGTCGATCACGTCGAGGATGGGGCGCACGTCGACCTTCGTGATCTCGCCCACGTAGCCGAGGCGCGCATCGCGCACGCGCGCCTGGATCATCTGCCCGTCGATGCCCGACAGGCCGATCGCCCGGCCGCCCTTGTGGCCGATGAGGTTGACGAGCGTCTTGTTGATCTTCCCGGCGAGGACCATCTGCACGACGTCGGCCGTCTCCGCGTCCGTGACGCGCAGACCGTCGACAAACTGCGTCTGCTTGCCGAGCTTTTCGAGCGTTTCCGTGATCTCCGGCCCGCCGCCGTGCACGAGCACGACCTTCACCCCGATGAGCGACAGCAGCACGATGTCGCGCATGACGGAGTCTTTGAGCTTGTCGCTGATCATGGCGTTGCCGCCGTATTTGATGACGACGATCTTGCCGCTGTATTCCTGTATGTAGGGCAGCGCGTGGACGAGTACCTTCGCGCGCTGCGGATTCGTGATGTCCATGATGGTGTTCCTCCCGGTTCAGGTGCGGTAGTCGCCGTTGATCTTCACGTAGTCATACGTCAGGTCGCAGCCCCAGGCCGTCGCGCCCTCGTCGCCGGACCTGAGGTCTACGAGGATCTCGATCTCCTTTTCGAGCAGGACCTGTTTGGCTTCCTCCTCGGAAAACGGGATGCCCGCGCCGTCGACGCACACGCGCACCGTGCCGGCCGCGGAGCGGAAGGCGACGTCCACCTTGTGCACGTCCACATCGGCACCGCTGTAGCCGATGGCGCACAGCACGCGGCCCCAGTTGGCGTCCGCGCCGAACATGGCGGCCTTGACGAGCGACGAGCAGATGATGCTCTTGGCCACGGTTTTCGCCGTCGCGTGGTCGGCCGCGCCGGTGACGCAGCACTCGAGCAGGCGCGTGGCACCCTCGCCGTCGCCCGCGATCTGGCGGCAGAGCCAGACGGTCACGCTGTTGAGTGCGCGGCAGAAGGCCGTGAAGTCCGCGCCGGGCGCGGTGATCTCGGCATTGCCGGCGAGACCGTTTGCCAGGATGGCGACCATGTCGTTCGTGGACGTGTCGCCGTCGACGCTGACCATGTTGAAGGTGTCCTGCACGTCGCCGGAGAGGGCTGCCTGCAGCATGGCGGGGCTGATGGCGCAGTCCGTCGTGAGGAAGACGAGCATGGTCGCGAGGTTCGGGTGGATCATGCCGGAGCCCTTGGCGATGCCGCCGATGGTGCAGGTCTTGCCGCCGGCGGTGAACTGCACGGCGATCTCCTTGCGGTGCGTGTCGGTGGTCATGATGCCCTCAGCCGCCTGGTCGGAGTGGTCGCCGAGCGCGGCGGCGAGCTGCGGCAGGCCGGCGCGGATGGGCGCGAGATCGAGCGGCTGGCCGATCACGCCCGTGGACGCGACGATGACGTCCTGCGGCGCGATGTGCAGCTGCGCCGCTGTGAGCGCGCTCATCTCCTCGGCGACGGCGATGCCGTCGGCGTTGCAGGTGTTGGCGTTGCCGCTGTTGCAGATCACGGCCTGGGCCTTGCCGTCAGAAAGGTGCGCCTTCGTCACGGTCAGTGGCGCGCCCTTGACGAGGTTGGATGTATAGACCGCCGCGGCGCTGGCCGGGACGGCGCTGTAGATGAGCGCGAGGTCGCGCTTGGACTGATTTCTGCGGATGCCGGAGTGGATGCCCGCGGCGGAAAAACCCTGTGCGGCGCACACGCCGCCGGTGACTTGCTTCATCATTCGTTCCTCCTTACAGATCGAGGCCGAAGCCCTTTTCCTTGCCCATGACGAGGTTCAGGCACTCGAGCGCGGCGCCGGATGCGCCCTTGCCGAGGTTGTCGAACACGGACGTGAGCAGAATGCGCTCTTCATTCCCGGAGACGGACACGACCATGCTGTCCTTGCCGGACATGGCGGCGGCGGACAGGAAGCCGTCCGCACACGCGGGGTCCTGATAGCGCACGACGGGGCCGGTATACTTTGCGGCGTAGACGGCCCGGATGTCCTCCGCCGTCTTGCCGGAGCAGAGCTGCGAGGCAAAGAGCGCGACGCTCGTCTCCATGCCGCTGTAGAAATTCGCCACGATCGGCGCGAACACCGGCGCGTGCGTCAGGCCCGGGATCGCACACATCTCGCGCAGATGCTTGTGCTGCTGCGCCAGACCGTACTGCCGGGGCGCGGTGTACAGGGGGTCCAATTCGTCTGCCTCATACTCGGCGATCATCTTCTTGCCGCCACCGCTGTAGCCCGTGAGCGAGTAGCACGTCAGCAGCGCGTCCGGCGGCAGGATGCCCGCCTCGACGAGCGGGTAGACCAGCACGATGAAGCCGCTGGCGTGGCAGCCGGGCACCGCGATGCGCTTGGCGGTACGGATCGCGGCCTCGCGCTCGGGCGACAGCTCCGGGAAGCCGTACGTCCAGCCGGGGGCCGTGCGGTGCGCGGTCGAGGTGTCGAGCACGACCGTGTCCGGGTTCTCGACGAGGTCCGCTGCCGTGATGGCCGCCGCGTCCGGCAGGCACAAAAACGCAATGTCCGCGCGGTTGAGCAGCTCGCGCTGGGCTTCGATATCGTGGTGCAGTTCGGGCGGCAGGGTCAGCAGGTCGATGTCCGCGCGCTGGGCCAGCCGGTCATAAATGCGCAGACCGGCCGTGCCGGAGCTGCCGTCGATGAAAATGGTCATTTTTTCGTTATGCATATCTCGTCCCTCACAAGCGGATAAAAATCCATTTATATAAGGCTAATATACTACTTCACGAATAAATATGCAAGACATTCATGAAAATTCCGACGCGATTTGTGGAATTTGAAAAAACAGGACCGGCGGGAGAAAAATGCCTTGTGCAGCATGTACATATATGGCCGCGTAAAATTGGAACATTTGCCGGACGGCAAGGGTAAAAAACCGCCGCCCGGCCATTTTTGCAAATGGATAGGCGGCGGATATATGCATTAAATCTGGAATTCCCTGCTGTATTCGGCGTAATATTCATCAAAGCGGTGCGAGTGCATGGCCATGACGCTGTTGATATATTCGTGCGTGTCGAACGAGTCGGACTCGAGCTCGATCATGGCGACGGCGATGTTCGAGCAGTGGTCGGACACGCGCTCGCAGTTGGTAAGCAGGTCGTTGAATGCGAAGCCGTGGTTGAGCGTGCATTCGCCGGACTGCAGGCGGTCGATGTGGTGCAGCTTCATCTCGTCGCAGAGGTTGTCGATGAGCTCCTCGAGCGGCTCGACGCGGTAGGCCGCGGCGACGTCATTGTCGAGGAAGGCGTTGATCGTGATCTCGAGGATACGCGTCACGGCGGAGAGCATGACCTTGAGCTCGCGCGCGCCGGTGGGCGAGAAGACGATCTTCTTCGTGTAGAGCTCCTGCGCCGTCTCGCCGATGTTGAGCGAATGGTCGCTGATGCGCTCGAGGTCGCTGATCGTATGCAGATACTTCGACACGTCGGCCGTCTGGCGCGGCGTGAGCTCCTTGCTCGTGATCTTGATGAGGTAGGTGCCGAGCTTGTCCTCGTAGTGGTCGATGGCCTCCTCGTCCTCCTGCAGGGCGGCGAACTGCTCGTCGCTGAATTTACCCAGCAGGGAGAAGGCGGACAGGATATTGTCCTGCGCCTGACGGGCCATGGAGTCGATGGCCAGGCGGCTCTGCTCGATGGCCAGCGCCGGGTGCGCGAGAAAGCGCTCCTCGAGCCGGTCGATGTCGGCGAGCGCGCCGGTGGACGCCTTGTCTGGGAACAGGATCGTGACAAGCTTTTCGAGCAGGGGGATCATCGGCGTGAGCAGCAGCACGGTCGCAAAGCGGAAGATCGTGTTGAGCAGGGCAATGCTCACGGTGGTCATGGTCATGTCCAGGAACGGGAAGCGCACGGCCGCATTGACCGCGTAGAACACGACGCCCCAGACGAGCGCGCCGATGACGTCGATGAGCAGGTAGACATAGGCGGTGCGCTTGCCCTTGACGCTCGCGCCGAGCGAGGACAGCAGCACCGGCACGGCCGCGCCGATGGCGATGCCGAGCGTGATGGGGAAGGCCACGGAGAACGTGATCGTGCCCGTGATGGCCAGCGCCTGCAGAATGCCGACGGCGGCCGACGCGCTCTGCAGGATGCAGGTGAACACCGTACCGACGAGCACGCCGAGCAGCGGGTTGGAAAAGCGGGTGAGCAGCTCGATGAACGCGGCACTGTCCTTGAGCGGGGCCACGGCGCCGCTCATGGAGGACATGCCGTACATGAGCACGGCGAAGCCGAGCAGAATGTCGCCGATGTGGTGTTTGGTCAGGTCCTTGCAGAACATGCGCAGCACGATGCCGGCCACGGCGACGACGCCCGTGAGCGTCGCGGTGCTCAGCAGCGACACCCAGCCGGAGCCGCTGATGTCCGACAGGCAGAGGATCCAGCCCGTGATGCTCGTGCCGAGGATGGAGCCAAGGACGATGCCGATGGCCTGGCGCACCTGCATCATGCCGGAGTTGACAAAGCCGACGACCATGACGGACGTGGCCGAGGATGACTGGATCACGGCGGTGACGCCCGTGCCGAGCAGGACGCCCTTGAGCGGGGTGCTCGTGAGTTTATACAGGATGATCTCAAGCTTGTTGCCGGCCACTTTTTTCAGCCCGTCGCCCATGAGCGTCATGCCGAACAGGAACAGGGCCACGCCGCCAAGCAATGAGATCACATTATTGATCCCCAAAACGCTTCACGCTCCCTCTGTGATATTTTGCGCTTATCTCTCACTATATCAGAAAGCGATGCAAAGATAAATGCCGGAATTGCACTTGCACGTGACAAAATTTGACGAAAAAACCGGGCGGTTTTTGTGCAGAATATGGCCTTTTCCACAAACGAACGGCTGTTGGAATCTTGACAATGTGCCGGTCTGCGTGCTATATTCCCATTATAATAATGTGTGTATATCTGCGCGCAGCTATGCGCGCGGGGAATGGAGGCACTTATGGCGGAAGAGAAGAAAAAGATCCTGATCCACACGGCGGATGGCGACCACGTGGTCGCCGTCGGAGAGCACAAGCCGAAGCAGACCTTCGGCGCCATGCCGGTCAAGGACTATGTGGCTGCGGTGGCGGACCCGGACGGTCTGCCGCAGGCGGGCAGCGTCGGTGCAGTCGTGTCGGCGCTGGCGGCGGCGATGGGGTCGCTGGCCGTGCGCGCGCTGCGCTCGGATGATGCGTCGCTGCAGAAAACGGCAGAGGAGCTGCGCCAGATGACCGACTACATGGTCTTTCAGATCGACGAGGAGCTGCGCGCGCGTGAGCCGCTTGACCGGCGCAGGGCCGAGGAGAATATCACGCGCACCGATCTCGACAGCGCGCTGCGCGTCGCGAGCGACATTCCCAACGAGATCGTGTACATCATGTGCCGCTGCATCGAGCTCATGAAGGAGGTCGTGGACAAGGGTGACGACCTGACCGCGTGCAGCGCGCTCGCGGCCGTGCATCTGAGCATGGCGGCCATCCGCTGCATGCAGGCGGAGCTGCTGTCGTATGCCAAGATCATGGACGACGACGTGTTCGGCTACACGATCGTGCGCGAGGCCGAGCTGAACCTGGCCGACCATCAGGAGCTGGTGGACGGGCTGGTCGAAGAGCTCACGCGCCGCCTGAGCCGCGCGAAAAAGTAAGCGCAGAAAAAGGACGCCCGTCGGGCGTCCTTTTTCCGGTTGCAAAGCCGCGCCGCGTGTGCTAAGATGCACACGGAATCTATGCAATGCATTGGACAGAGTAGGAACAGCGCGTCAAGTGCGTCGGGATGGGAAGTTGTCCGGCGACGAAGGGGCCGCGCGCCCCGCGGTGCTGTTGCCGCTTCCGCTGCCACCAGGGGAAGACCCCCGCCGTGGCAACTGTCACGAAAGGAGTCTTGCAAAATGCATACGAAATGGACCGCCCGCCGCCTTGCGGCGGACGCAATGTTTGCTGCCATGGTCACGGTGCTGGGGCTGGTGTCGATCAGCACCGGCAACCTGAAGATCACCGTCGAGGCGCTGCCGGTGTTTCTCGGCGCACTGCTGCTCGGCCCGGTCGACGGGCTGGCCATCGGCGGGGTGGGCACGCTGCTGTACCAGCTGCTGCGCTTCGGCGTGAGCGCCACGACTGCGCTCTGGATCGCACCGTATGTGCTGCTGGGGCTGTGCGTGGGCGCGGTGTCGGCGCGGCACGGGTACGCCTGCACGCCGCGGCAGCTCGCGCTGCTGGCCGTGCTCGGCGAGCTGGGCATCACGGTGCTCAACACCGGATCGCTGTATGTCGACAGCCTCATCTACGGGTACTATTCGCCGGTGTTCGTGTTCGGCACGCTGCCGCTGCGGCTGGCCATCTGCGCGGGAAAAGGCATCGTGCTCGCGCTGCTGCTGCCGACGCTGCTGCGCGTCGCGCGCCGCGCGCTGCAGCCGCGGGCCAACTGAGAATCGGATGAAAAACCGCCGCTCCGACCGGAGCGGCGGTTTTTTGCGCGGCGGCGCCGGATGCACCGGCTGGCATGGTTTGGAAAAGCCTGCGGTTTCCGGCGGCGCGCTCCTGTCCCTTACGGCTTTTTCGCCGCCGGATAGCGCGCGCGCACATCCGTCTCGCCGAGCAGATAGTCCACGCTCACGCCGTAATACCGTGCCAGCGCGCACAACACCGGCGGCGGCAGCATCCGCTGCCTAGGCATAGGCCCGCTGCGTCAGGTGCAGCGCCTACCCGACCTGCGCCTGTGTCAGATCGGCGTCCTCGCGCAGATCGCGCAGCCGTGGGTATCGTTCCATGTTGCATCACCGGTGACAGGATAACATGAACAATTTGTCCTGCAAGAGCGCGTCATTGTCTTTTCCCGCCGTGCGTGCTACAATTTATTATTCTCGTTTTGTCAGGAGGTGCCGCCGTGCAGCCGAAAACCCGCGCCGTCATCGCGCTCGATGCGCTGGGACTTACCGTGCTTGCGGCGCTGTTCGTGCTCTGGTGCGCGCGCACGCCGGGCCTGTCCGTCCCGGGCGGCATCGCCGCCGGGTGCAGTGCGGCGCTGTTTGCCGCCGTGGGGCTGCGGTTCGTGCCCGCGTGGGTGCGCTTCTGGCAGCGGGGGGACGATGCACCCGCCGTCCCGGCGGCCGAGCCCGCGCACATGGGTGCACGCATTTTCGCTATGCTGCTCGCGCTCGATCTCGTCCTGCTCCTGCTCACGTGGGGCATCCGCACCCTCGCCGGGCAGCCGGAAACGCTCGCGCAGGCGCTCGAATTCTGGCGCGGCACCGACAGCCGGCACTATCTCGACATCGCGCGCGACGGTTACATCGCCTCCGGTGACCCTGACCGCGTCGTGCAGCTCGTGTTCCTGCCGGGTTACCCGCTCGTGGTGCGCGCGGTGATGCGGCTCGTCCCGTCGGACATCTGCGCGGGGCTGCTGACATCGGCGCTGTGCTTTGCGGGCGCGGGGTGCGTGGTCTACCGGCTGCTGCGGCTCGACCTGCCGCACCGCGGCGCCGTGCGCGCGCTGCGCTTTCTCACGCTCGCGCCGGGGTGCTTTTTCTTTGCCGCGCCCATGAGCGAGAGCCTGTTTTTGCTGCTGACGGCTGCGGCGCTCTATCTCGCCCGCACACGCCGGCCCATCCTCGGCGGGCTGTGCGGGGCAGGAGCTGCATTCACGCGCTCGCTGGGGCTGCTGCTGTTCGTGCCACTGCTGTGGGAGCTCGTGCACGACGCCGTGCAGCGCCGCCGGGTGGACGCCCGGCAGGTCGTCGGCGCGCTGCTCGTGACGCTGGGCTTCGCGGCGTATTGCTATATCAACTGGCGCGTGGCGGGAAACCCCTTTCAGTTTCTCATCTACCAGCGCGAGCACTGGAACCAGCGCACGGGACTGTTTTTCAGCACCGCCGCATATCAGACGGACAATTTTCTGCGCAGTCTGACCACCGGCAGCTGGCGCGACGCGCTCGGCCTCTGGCTGCCGAACCTGATCGCGTGCTTTTCCGCACTCGGCCTGCTGGCTGCGGCTGCGCCGAAGCTGCGCGCGAGCCAGACGGCGTGGTTTCTCGCGTATTACATCATCGCCGTCGGCGCGACGTGGCTGCTGAGCGCGCCGCGCTACCTGCTCGTGCTGCTGCCGGTGCCGCTGGCGCTGGCACAGTGCACGCGAAAGCGCACCGCGAACCTCGTCCTCACCGCTTTGAGTGCGCTCGCCGCGCTCGGCTATCTCATCGCCTTTGCCCTGCGCTGGCAGGTATGGTAAAGCGGCAAAAGAAGGCACACCCATCGTTCCGCTCAAAAAAGCGCAAATAAAGAAAGAGGGCCGCCTGCGTATTCCCAGCCAGGCAGCCCATCGCAGCTGTAACTTCCGCCGTCCGGAAGCCGATTACAGAATTTTCGGAATGAGAAAGGCCAACAGCAAAAGCACAACGATCGCAACCATAATGTTGCCAAGCAGATTGAAAAAGAATTTCATGACATCATCCACTCACAATTCACGCAATTTCCGGCACTCCGGCAATCTCTGACCGCCGCCGGTACCGTCACAGAAAACACCTTTAAGGTATCACAGATCCGCGCAATGTGCAATCATAAATTGGGGATTTTGTCGTTTTTTGGGCTTTTCTCGAGGCAGCCCCGCTTAAGTGTCCTTTTAATAGGACAGCAAATATGCTATCATCGAACCAAATCGCAAGGAGGGATCTTATGCTGCACCTGCTCTATGGCCCTGCCGCCAGCGGCAAGACCGACCTGCTCATGGGGCGCATCCGCACGGCCGTTGCGGCGTGCACGCCGGGGCAGGTACTGCTCGTGCCGGAGCAATACAGCCACGAGGCCGAGCGCGCCCTGTGCGCCGCCTGCGGCGACAGCCTGAGTCTGTACGCCGAGGTGCTGAGCTTCACGGGGCTGGCGCGCCGCGTCGCGGCGGAGACCGGCGCGGGCGAGGCGCCGCTGCTCGATCAGGGCGGGCGGCTGCTGTGCATGGCGCTGGCGCTGGGCCAGGTGGCGCCGCGGCTGCGGCTGTTCGGTGCGGCCGCCCGCCGGCCGCAGATGCAGCAGACGCTCCTCGGCGCGGTCGACGAGCTCAAGACCGCGTGCGTCACGCCCGACGCACTGGAAAAAACGGCCGCGCGCTGCCCCGGCTACCTGGGCGACAAGCTGCGCGACCTCGCGCTCGTGCTTGCGGCGTATGACGCCGTGACCGCGCAGGGGCACGCCGACCCCACCGACCGGCTGACCCGCCTGGCCGAGCGCATCCCCGCGAGCGTGCTCGGGCGCACGGGGCACTTTTACCTCGACGGCTTCACGGACTACACACGGCAGGAGCTGGCCGTCGTGCGCGCGCTGCTGGAAACGGGCGCGGACGTGACGGTCTGTCTCACGCTCGATGCCCTCTCCGGCGGCAGCGAGATCTTCGGCGCCGCCCGGCGCACGGCGCGCGTCCTGCTCGACATGGCGGATGACTGCGGCGTGCAGGCCACGGTCGAAGCCTGCCCCGCCCGCGCGGCCGACACGCCGCTGCGCGTGCTCGAGCAGCAGCTGTTTTCCTACACCTCCGCGCACTTTGACGATCCCGCGCAGACGATCACCGTCCACACGGCGGACGATCTCGCAGCCGAGTGCGCGTGGGCGGCTGCCCGCGCGCTGCAGCTCGTGCAGTCCGGCTGCCGCTGGCGCGACATCGCCATCGCCGTGCGCGGCTTTTCCGACTACGCGCCCGCGCTCGAGCGCATGTGCGCCTACTACGGCGTGCCGCTCTATTTCGCCCGCCGCACCGACCTGCTGCAAAAGCCGCTCGTGGCGCTCATCCGCGCGGCCTACGACATCGTGACCGGCGGGTGGGACGCCGAGGACGTCTCGGCCTACCTGCGCACGGGCCTCGCCGGGCTCACGCCGGAGGAGACGGACACGCTCGAAAACTACGTCCTGCTCTGGTCCATCCGTGGCAGCGCGTGGACGCGCCCAGGGCCGTGGCAGCAGCACCCGGACGGCTACGGCGCGCCGGACACGGACGAATCCGCCGCCCGCCTGAAGGAGATCAACGACCTGCGCCAGCGCGCGGCAGGGCCCCTGCGCCTGCTGGGTGCCGAGAGCAGCGCCGCCGCCACGGCGGAGGCACAGGCCATGGCGCTGGCGGATTTCCTCGAGCGGCTGCACCTCGCGCAGCGGCTCGATGCGCTGGCCGAAAGCCTGCGCGCCGAGGGGCGCGCCGCGCTCGCGGCCGAGTATGCCCAGCTCTGGGAGCTGACGGTCGGCGCGCTCGAGCAGTTTGCCGCCATCCTCGGCGGCACGGAGATGGACGCCGACACGTTCGCGACGCTGTTTTTGCGCATGCTCGCCTGCTACGACATCGGCACGATCCCCGTCGCGCTCGACCGCGTGACCGCCGGCGACCTCGACCGCATGCGCCGCCGCGGCATCCGGCACCTGATCGTGCTCGGCGCGTCGGACGACCGGCTGCCGCGCGCCGGCGAGCCGGACGGCGTGTTTTCGCCCGAGGAGCGGCGCGAGCTGCTGGAGCTGGAGCTCGACATCGGCGGCGGCACGGACGACGCGCTCTGGCGCGAGTATAACCTCATCTACCAGTGCGTGACGCTCCCGGCCCAGACGCTCGCGGTGTCTTACCCGCTCTTTGACGGCAATGGCACGCCCACACGCCCGTCGTTTCTCGTCACGCGCATCTCTCAGCTCTTCGGCACGCTGCCGCGCCCCGTGAACTCGGACGCGCAGCGTCTGCTGGCCCCGGCCCCGGCGCTGGAGCTGGCCGGGCGCACGCTGCGCGGGGCGACTGACCCCGCCGCCGTCGCGGCGCGCGCGTGGTTCGATCGGCACGACCCCGCCGCGCTCGCCGCGCTCACGCGCGCGGCGCACACCGCCCGCGGCCGTCTCTCGCCCGAGCGCGTGCGCGCGCTCTACGGCAGGCGGCTGTACCTCTCGGCGTCGAAGGCCGAGCGCTTTTCCGCCTGCCGGTATGCGTACTTCCTGCAGTACGGGCTCCGGGCCAAGCCCCGCCGCCCGGCGGCGTTCAACCCGCCGGAGATCGGCACGTTCTTCCACTACGTCCTGCAGCACACGGCGCAGGACGTGACGGACGCCGGCGGCTTCGCCGCCGTGACGGACGAGCAGCTCGGTACTTTCACCGACCGCTGGACGCAGCGCTACATCCACGACGAACTCAATGACTTTCAGGAGAAATCCGCGCGCTTTACCTACCTCTTCCGCCGCCTGTGCCGGCAGGTGCGGCAGGTCGTGGCCGATATGGCGCACGAGCTGCGCGCGGGCGACTTCGTGCCGCTGGATTTTGAGCTCAACTTCGCGGACCCTGAGCAGATCGCGCCGATCACGCTCTCGGACGGCGAGGTGACGCTCAACATGAGCGGCGTGGCCGACCGCGTGGACGGCTGGCTGCACGACGGCAAGCTCTACCTGCGCGTCGTCGATTACAAGACCGGGCGCAAGGCGTTCTCGCTCTCGGACGTGTGGTACGGCATGGGGCTGCAGATGCTGCTGTACCTCTTCGCGCTCGAGCGCTCCGGCCCCGCGCGCTACGGGCACGAGATCGTGCCGGCGTGCTCTACGTCCCGGCGCGCGACGTGCTCATCCCGGCCGACCGCCGGCTCTCTCCCGAGGAGGCGGCCAAAGAGCGCGCCGGCGCGGTGCGCCGCTCCGGCCTGCTGCTCGACGATGCCGCCGTGCTGCACGCCATGGAGCACAGCGACACGCCGCAGTATCTGCCCGTCTCGCCCCGGCGGAAAACGGAGGCGCTCGCGAACGCGGAGCAGCTCGGCCTGCTCGCGCGGCACATTGAAACAACGCTGCTCGACCTCGCGCACGAGCTGCGCGGCGGCAGCATCACGGCTGACCCCTACTTCCGCTCCGGGCAGGACACGGCCTGCACGCACTGCGACTATCTGACCGTCTGCCACTTCACGCCCGGCGCGGGGGGCGACTGCCACCGTGTGCTCACCAAGCTCCCGGCCGACAAGGTCTGGAGCAACCTGAAAGGAGGCGCGCCGGATGCCTGAACTGAACTTCACACCCGAGCAGCGCGCCGCGATCGACACGCGCGGCAGCACCGTGCTCGTGTCCGCGGCGGCGGGCAGCGGCAAGACCCGCGTGCTCACCGAGCGGCTCATGGCCTACCTTACAGATGCGGAAAATCCTGTTGACATCGACCGCTTCCTCGTCATCACCTACACGCGCGCGGCCGCGGCCGAGCTGCGCAGCCGCATCCTCGACGGGATCTATGCGCGCATTGCTTCAGACCCCGAAAACCGCCGCCTGCGGCGGCAGGTCGCGCTGTGCGCCCGCGCCGAGATCGGCACGATCCACAGCTTCTGCGCAGACTTCCTGCGCGCCAACTGCGCAGCCCTCGCCCTCGCACCGGACTTTCAGGTCGCCGATATCGAGCGCTGCGCCGCCCTGCGCGCAGCGGCGCTCGAACACACGCTCGAGCGCGCTTATATGCACATCGACACCGACGCGCCCTTCCGCCTGCTGGCCGACACGGTCGGCGGCGGGCGCGACGATGCGCGCCTGGGCGAGCTCGTGCTCACGCTCTACGACAAGATGCAGTGCCACGCGCGGCCCGGGCAGTGGGCCGCGCAGCAGGTGGACCTGCTCGCGCTCGACGGTGTGACCGACGCCGGCGCCACGCCGTGGGGCCGGTCGCTGCTGGCACGCATGCAGGAGAGTGCGGAGCACTGGTGCGGCGTGCTTGAGGCGCAGCTCGACATCATGGCGGACGAGGACATGGAGTGGCTTATGGACATCTACGGCGACAGCTTTTCGGCCACGGCCGACGGTCTGCGCGCGCTCGCGTACGCCTGCAACCGGAGCTGGGATGCTGCCGTGACGGCGCTGCAGAACGTGCCGTTCCCGCGCCTCGGCAGCACGCGCAAGCCGCCGGACCCGGACGTGCGCGACCGCGTCAAGGCGCAGCGCGACGCGGCGAAAAAGGCCATCCAGACGCTGCAAAAGCAGATCAACATCTCCTCCGCGCAGGCGCTCGCCGACCTGCACACAACAGCCCCGGCCATGCAGGCGCTGCTGGCGCTGACGCTGGACTTCGGCGCGGCCTACGCCGCCGAAAAGCGGCGGCGCAGCCTTGTGGACTTCTCCGATCTCGAGCACATGACCGCGCAGCTGCTCACGGACGACGACGGCGCGCCGACGGAGCTGGCGCGCCAGCTCTCGGGGCGCTATACCGAGATCATGGTCGATGAATATCAGGACGTGTCGGAGGTGCAGGACCTCATTTTCCGCGCCGTGTCGCGCGAGGGCAGCAACCTCTTTTTCGTCGGCGACGTCAAGCAGTCGATCTACCGCTTCCGCCTCGCCGACCCCACGATCTTCCTCGAGAAATATGCGCGCTTTGCGGATTTTCGCGAAGCCGCGCCCGGTGCGCCGCGGCGCATCCTCCTGCGGGAAAATTTCCGCTCCCGCCGCGCGGTGCTGGAAGGGGCCAACCACGTCTTTTCCAACATCATGTCCCGCGCGCTCGGCGAGCTGGACTATGACGACGCGGCCCGCCTGCGTGCCGGAGCAAGCTACCCGGACGACGGCGAAAAGCCGGAGCTCGCCGTGCTCGAGCTGCCGGACGCGGACGACGACGCGCCCACGCCGGAAAAGGCCGCGCTGGAGGCGGACTACGTTGCGCGGCGCATCCGCGCGCTCATCGACGGCGGCACGCCCGTGTGGGAAAACGGCGCTAAGCGCCCCGCGCACTATGGCGACACGGTCATCCTGCTGCGCAATGCCAACAGCATCGGCCCCGTGTACCGCGCCGCGCTCGAGGCGCATGGCATCCCCGTGTCGGCGGAGACGAGCGGCGGGTTCTACACGTCCGAGGAGGTGTCGGTGCTGCGCTCGCTGCTGGCAGTGGTGGACAATCCGCACCAGGATGTGCCGCTCATCGCGGCGCTGCGCTCGCCGCTGTTCGGCCTGACGGCGGACGATCTGGCCGCCGTGCGCACGTGCGACCGCGAGCACGATTTTTACACCGCGGTCACGCTCGCCGCTGAGACGCGCGACGACTGCCGGGATTTTCTCGACGTGCTTGCGCGCTACCGCGCGCTGTCGATCGAGCTGCCGCTGAGCGAATTTTTGTGGCACATCGTGGACGACCGCGCCGTCATGGCGCTCACGAGCGCGATGCCGGACGGCGAGCTGCGGCGGCGCAATGTGCTGCTCCTGCTCGATCTTGCGCAGCAGTTTGAACAGACGGGTGCGCGCGGGCTGCACCGCTTCCTGCTCTGGATGCAGCGGCAGGAGACCGAGGGCGTGGAGCCCGCCGCCCCCGGCGGCGAGAGCCGCAGCGTGCGCATCCTGAGCATCCACAAATCCAAGGGGCTGGAGTTCCCGTTCGTGTTTTTGTGCGACACGGCGCGTCTGTTCAACAAATCCGATGCGCGCACAAGCGTGCTCGTGCACCCGGCGCTCGGTCTGGGGCCGAAGTGCACGGATCTGGAGCACGGCGTGGAATACCCGACCATCGCGCGGCAGGCGATCGCGGCGCAGCTGCTGACCGAGACGCTCTCGGAGGAGATGCGCCTGCTGTACGTGGCCATGACGCGCGCGAAGGAGCGGCTCGTCATCACGGGCACCGTGCGCGACATCGGCAAGACCGTCAGCACCCTGACCGCCACGGCCACCGTGCCCCTCGCGCCGGAGCTGCTGCGCGCTGCGCAGAGCCCGCTGCACTGGCTGCTGCAGAGCGCGCTGCTTGACCGGGATGAGCGCTTCCTGCGCCGGAACTACGTCTATCTGAAGGCGGACGCCGCGGCAGAGCGCACGGAAGCGGAAGCCGAACCCACGCTGCCGGAGCCGGACCCCACCCTGCTGGCGCAGCTCGGGCGCGCGCTCACGTTCCGCTATGGGCACGCACAGGCCATCGATCTGCCGTCGAAGGTGACGGCGACGGAGCTCAAGCGGCTGGAGACGGAGGACACGCCGCCCGAGGACGCCGGCGCACCGCTGCTGGCGGGCGCGCCGCGCACGCAGACCTTCCGCCGGCCGGACTTTTCAGCCCGCGCGCACAAGCTCACCGCCGCCGAGCGCGGCACGGCCACGCACCGCATCCTGCAGTACCTGCACTTTGCCGACGCGCGCACGCCGGAGGGCATCCGCGCGCAGGTAGAAACGTTGACCGCGCGCGGTGAACTCACGGCGCGCGAGGCGCAGGCCGTGGACACGGCCTCGCTCCTGCGGCTGGGGCAAACGCCGCTCGGCGCGCAGCTCGCGGCGGCGGAGGCGGCGGGCACGCTGCGGCGGGAGTTTCGCTTCTCGCTCCTGTGCCCGGCGGAGACGTTCTTCCCCGGCGCCGGGGACGAGCAGGTGCTGCTGCAGGGCGTGGTGGACGCATGGTTCGAAACAAAGGATGGCCTCGTCATCGTGGATTACAAGACTGACCGCATCCGCCCCGAGGGCGTGCCGGCGCGCACGGCGTACTATGCCGCGCAGCTGCATGCCTACGCCGGGGCCATGGCGCGCATCACCGGGCGGCCGGTCTGCCGCCGCGTGCTGTATTTCCTGCACTGCGGCCGGATCAGCGACGTGCCGGGCCCGGACGCGTAAAAAAATGCGAAAACCGCTTGCAATTTTGTCACCGGTATGCTAGAATTCAGGTTGCGTTTTGTAACCACGGACCAGCCCGTGCTCAAGACAGCCTATTATGAGGTGAATGACTATGAAAGACGGTATCCATCCGAATTACCAGCCGACCACGATCCGCTGCGCCTGCGGCGCCGTGTATGAGACCCGCTCCACGAAGCAGAACATCTCCATCGAGATTTGCTCCAAGTGCCACCCGTTCTACACCGGCAAGCAGAAGCTCGTCGATACCAGCGGCCGCGTGGATAAGTTCAACAAGAAGTACGGCATCAAGTAAGATCGGACTTGCGACCTTCGCGAAAATCAGCCCGTGTGCAGTGCACGCGGGCTTTTTCGCGCCCTGCTCGGCTCGCAAACGTGCGCATTGGGCGCCTTTGGTGTACAATGCATGCGCTGCAGCGAGCTGCGATCTCTTCCACAGAGGACCCAGCGAAGCGGTCCTCTGTGGAGCGTGCGCCTAAGCCCTGTCTTCACCGGCAGCTACGGTCGAGCCGCCGCAGTCAGACAATCAAAAAATTCCGTAACGTCACAAAACCCCGCTGCCGAAGCAGCGGGGTTTTGTTGATTTGTGGTTGCTCTGCGAGCGCTCAGACGATGCGCTTATCACGCACCTGCGCGTCATAGTGCTTGTTCAGGAAGGGACGCAGCACATAGTAGATGAGCTTGTTCTCGAGGTTGAACATATAGATCGAGAAGGTCGCAACGAAGCCGATAAAGCCGGCAAGGCCGACCTTGCCGAGAATTTTTGCAGCCAGTTTCATATTCATAGTCGGTACCTGCCTTTCTTAGTACGCCGCGGAGTCGTCGAAGTCGACCAGCGTCGGGTCGAGCGGCTGCTCGTTGAGCACGATGGACATATACTCGTTGACGCACTTACGCATATCGCGGCGCGGCACGGTGCGGCAGTCCTCGAGGTCGTGCTCGATGAAGATGAAGTGGAAGCCGAGGTCGCGTGCCTGCTCCTCCATCATGGCGTGCACGCCGAGCATACCCTTGCAGGCGATGTTGTCGTTCATGAGGACCATGTCGCAGTTGAAGTTCGTGGCCCACTCCCAGACGGAGTTGACGTTGTCCCAGCCGCCGACGGCCATGTGACGCATAACGCCCTTTTCGCTGAACAGCGCCAGATCCTTGAGCGCCTGATCGGGGTCGGTCGTGCTGATCATGTTGTGACCCATGGTGGAGTCCATGTTCAGGACGATGTTGATGCCCCAGCAGTTCTGCGTCCAGGTCGGGAAGTCGGTGTAGTACACGGCGGACGGTCCCCACAGGAACGCACGGTGACGCGTGGTGCCGCCATATGGGACGTACTTATTCTTGTAGCACTTGCGCAGGATCTTGATGACCTTGCGGTCGTTCTTGGTGAAGTAGTCCTCCTGGCCGTTGGCGGAGGCCCAGGCGTACAGACGGTACAGGGTCTCGCTGATGCCGGTCAGCGGGCAGTAGGGAGTCTTGAAGTAATCCCACTTCTCGAGCTCGAGACGGTTCTGCTCGTTCATGTGCTTGGCGCGCTTGAACAGGGCGTTCCAGTCATACTCAACGCCGTATTCCTTTTCGACGAATTCGATGCAGTCGCGCAGGACCTGCGCGGAGTACGGGTGGGCGGCCGGCTCGTTGTGGATCATGGCCATGGTGATCTGGAAGTCCGGCAGGCCGATGCGACGGCGCTGGAACATGGACGTCGCCTCGGAGGCGTTGCAGGGCATGTTCGTGGAGAGCATGGCCTTGCCGAAGAGCGGGAAGTCGTCGTTGAGGGCAACGCCGGTCTCCGCCGCGCAGCGGGAGCAGACGTCTGCCGGCAGACCGAAGGACTCGGCCACGTCGATGTAGTACGGCTCGAGCTGCTGGTCAACATCGCAGATGATGAACTCCGGCAGCGTCTGCAGCGGGATGGGGATCAGGTCTTTGAAGCCGGTCAGGAACAGCGGCGGCATGACCTCGTCCACAGGGATGATCTTATCGCTGTCCTTGCCGCCGATGCGCAGGTCGTGAGACAGCACAAGGGCGATCTTCTTGGTCAGGCTCTGCACGATGGCGTGCATATTCATGTGCGCGATCACGAGCTCGGGGCCGCGATAGCCCTCAAACAGGCGGTCGATGAACATGAACGTGCCGAGGTAGGAGCCCATCCAGCGGTATTCCCAGAAGCCCTTCAGGCACGGGATCGGCGCGGAGGCGACCATGGCAGCCATGGACATGACGTTTTTGAGCCATGCGCGGTAGTCGACCATGGTGTCGTGCAGACCACGCCACTCACGGTACTTGGCGACGCCGGTCTTATCATAGTAACGGCTGCGGAGACCGCCGACACCGTTCTGAGCCTGCCAGAGGGGGTCGAATCTCTGCATCTTGGAGTCAATAAATTTCGTAACAGGGCAATTCATAGTTTTCATTCCCCTCCTGTTCAAGAATTGATTTTCTTGATTTCCAGGCTCTCAACGAAGGCCTGGAAACGGGTACGGAGCTGGCCGATGGAGCCGAGCGCGTATTCCTTCTCGATCGTGCAGCACGGCACGCCCATCTCCTCGGTCAGGATATGAGAGGCGAGCACCTTCTCATAGCTCCAGAACTCGCAGAACTTCATGTTCTCGTAGATCACGCCGTCGGCATGGAACTCGTCGACAAGGCGCTTGACCTCAGCATGGCGCTGGTCGATCTTCGCACCCTCCATGAAGCGGGCGCACTGGTTCCAGTGCAGGTAGTGGCGGACGATGGCGTCGAACGCGGTCTCGCCGTCGCGGATCTCGATGCGCTCGCGGCTCGGGAAGCTGCCGAAGCAGTAGCGGTCGGCCACGACCATCGCGCCGCAGGTCTCGAGGAGCTTCGTGAACTCGGGATCGTCGATCTCGGAGCCGGCGACCACGACGCGCGCACGGAACGGGAACTCCGGCTCGGGCTTGCGCTTTTTGATCTCGGCGAGCGTCTCCTTCAGGTACGGGAGGATCAGGTCATGCGGGCAGACCTCGCTCACGAGCTGGATGACATGGAACTCATAGCCGGTAATGGGCGGGTTGGGCAGCTTGCGGAAGTTGCCGATCTCGGTGATGACGTCGCACAGCTCGTTGAACTTCTCGATGGTCGCGCGCATGGCGGCATCGCAGGTTCAGCAGCTCCTGCCGCGTGAAGAACGAGATCTCCATGTCCACGCCGTAGCGCTCGGCAAGCTGGTCAACGACCTTGAGCTGCAGCTGGCCCTTGTAGTAGTCATAGCTGGTCTTATCGCCCTTGAGCGGGGGATCGATCTGCGTGACGAAGAAGCGATCGTTCTTCACGGGATTGATGAGGAAGAAGTGCTCTTCCATGCGCTCCATGGACGCGCAGCACTCGGCGCCGAAGAGCGCATTGAGGTAGTTGTAGCCGCCCTCAATGGCACGCTCGAGGATGGAGCGGACATACGGGCAGACACGGCTGGTCATGTAGTAGGTCGCCACGTCGGTGGACTCGCAGCGCGGCGCGCGCAGGCGGCTCGAGAAGCAGCCCGGCAGGTTGAGCAGGACCTCGGGGATGTAATAGCAGTTGTACCCGAGGGCGATTTTCCCGTCGTTGACCGCCTGCGTGACGAGCTCATTCTGCGCATCCTGCAGGAGATTTTCGAAGAAAATCAGATGTTTCAGGTCTTTCATATTGTCCCTTCTTTCAAAATAATTCCCATTGCAGCTATGTAAAAAGGCATCGGATGCGGGTGCATTCCGGCGCCTTCGACATACGAAAAAAGCCTTTGCGGTGCCCCCGGCACCGTGGCGGAACGAGCAGGCGCTTGCTCTACCACCTAGTCCTTTTCAAAATATCACGTGTTCCGTGCGGTGTCAACCGCAAACACGCTAATTCTTTCACAAATCCGGACAAGAGGGTGATTTTCGACACATTTGTTGAAAACTGGCGCTCAGATCCGGCCGGCGGGGCGCAGGGCGCGCAGATACGTCTCGCTCTGGTGCACGAAGGCGGCGGCGTCAAAATTGTCGTTGCGCAGCGCCTCCTGCACGATCATGCCGTCGGACGCGAGCAGGATCAGCTGCGAGAGATAGTCGGCGGAGACAACATCGGTGCGCTCGGCGATCTTCTCGGCGATGAGCCGCTCGAAGGCGGCGTAGCGGTCGATGAGCTTGGCGCGCAGCGCCTCGTCGCCGAGCATGGCGGCGTGGATGAGATGCAGACGCATACCGGCGGAGGCGGTGTTGCGCTCGACGACGTACTTCACCAGCCGGTGCACGGACGTGTCCTTGTCCTTGTTGCCCGTCCAGGCGATCAGCTCGTCCCACTGGCGGTCGAGATAGCGGTTGGTGAGGTCGAAAAGGATATCCGTTTTATTTTTATAATAGTAATAGAGCGTCCCCTTGGACACGCCGGCCGCCGCGGCGATCTCGGCCAGCGAGATGTCGGCAAACGTCTGCGTGTCCAACAGGCCGGTCGCGGCGTCGAGGATCTTCTCCTTGACATTGTCGTTGCGCGGAGCGGCCATTGTGCTTTCCTCATTTCTGATGATATGTGATAGATCGGGCTTTATTGTACGCGATTTTGGGCGATTTGTCCAGTCTGGCAGGGAAATTTCAGCAGATTTGACCCGGGCCGAATCCTTGACTTCCCAGTCGAAAAAGGGTATATTTGAGGTATTCAGTCGGCCGCTTGGCCGACTCATCTTCCGGGAGGCTTGTCTTTCATGAAGATCTCCGCATTGAACCGAAAACTGCGCCGTGCCTTCGGCGGCCGCGTCACGGCGGCGCTGGAGGACAATTGCATTGTCCTGCGCGGCGAACTCGGCCGCTGGGACGACGTGGTGCGCGCCGGCCAGATGGCCGCAACGAAATACGCCACGTGCCATGTCGTCAACGACATCACGTTCACCGGCGGCGAGGACGCGCCCATGCGCGTGCCCGCGCTGCGCGACGACACGCTCGACGGGCAGGCGCCCGACGTGCTCATCATCGGCGGCGGCATCTCGGGCGTGTCCATCGCGCGTGAGCTCACGCGCCAGAAGCTCGACATTCTCGTGGTCGATAAGGAGTGCGACCTCGCGCTCGGCGCCTCGGGGCGCAACGACGGCGAGGTGCACCCGGGCATCGACCTCGGGCGCGGCAGCGTCAAGCACAAATATATCCGCCGCGGCAACGCCATGTACGATCAGGTCTGCAAAGAGCTTAACGTGCCGTTTTCCCGCGTGGGGCAGTATGTCTGCTTCCAGCACGGCTGGCTGCGCCCGGCCGTGTGGGGCTACTGCATGTGGCGCAAATATCATGACGGCATCGCCGACACCGAGCTCATCTCCGGCAGGGAGCTGCTGCGCCGCGAGCCGAACTTCAATCCCAAGACCCGCTTTGCCATCTCCAATCCGGACTCCGGCTGCGTCTGCCCCTACGGGCTGACGATCGCCTACGCGGAAAACGCCGTGCAAAACGGCGCGCGCATCGCGCTCAACACGGCCGTGCTGGGCATGGACGTCGCGGATGGCCGCATCACCGCCGTGCACACCAACCGCGGCACGCTGCACCCCGCGCTCGTCATCAACGCGGCCGGCGTGTTTGCCGAGGACGTGGCGCGCATGGCGGATGACCGCTTTTTCTCCATCCACCCCCGCCGCGGCACGAACAGCATCCTCGACCGCAAGGCCGGTGCCTTCATGCACTCGATCGCGTCCGTGAAGGGCAACGACATGGTGTCCAAAACGCACTCGAAGGGCGGCGGCATCCTGCACACCGTGCACGACAACCTGCTCATCGGACCCGACGCGGTGGAGACGTATGAAAAAGAGAATACGGCGACGTATCCCGAGAGCATCGCGCACGTATTCTCCAAGCAGAAGATCACGATGCCCGCGCTGACCGAGCGCGACATCATCACCTATTTCACCGGCGTGCGCGCGCCCACGTTCGAGGAGGACTTCATCATCGAGCGCGGCCGGCACACGCACAACCTCATCCACGTCGCGGGCATCCAGTCCCCCGGCCTGACGACGGCGCCCGCCGTCGCGGAGGACGTGGCGGACATGGCCGTGCGCATCCTCGCGCGCGAGCGCCCCGTGGCCGTCAATCCGGACTTTGACCCCCACCGGCCGGGCATCCCCGTCCTGCGGGAGATGGACGACGCGACGCGCGCTGCCTACATCGCGAAAAACCCCGACTACGGCGTCATCGTCTGCCGCTGCGAGGAGATCAGCCGCGGCGAGATCCTCGATGCGCTGCGCTCGAACGTGTGCGTGCCGACGGTCGACGGCGTGAAAAAGCGCGTGCGGCCCGGCATGGGCCGCTGCCAGGGCGGGTTCTGCTCGCCGCAGGTGGTGCGCATCATCGCGGAGTATCTCGGCGTGCCGCTCAGCGCGGTGCGCAAGTCCTCGGCCGACGCGCCCATCACGTTCGGCCCGACGAAATCCGGGGAGGTGCAGGCGTGATGTACGACGTCATTGTCATCGGCGGCGGCCCCGGCGGGCTCGCGGCCGCCATCTCCGCGCACGAAAACGGTGCGCACGTGCTGCTCATCGAGCGCGAGGCGCGCCTGGGCGGCATGCTCAAGCAGTGCATTCACGACGGCTTCGGCCTTGCCCGCTTCGGCGAGCGGCTGGCCGGGCCTGAATATGTCGAGCGCTTCATCGACCGGCTCGAGGAGCTGGGCATCGAGGCGCACACGCAGACCTTCGTCACGCGCGTGGAGAAAACGCCCGGCGGCTTTGCGGTCGTCACCGTCAGCCGCGGCGGCGTCGCGCGCTATGAAACCCGCACGCTCGTGCTGGCCACCGGCTGCCGCGAGCGCACGGCAAAGCAGGTCTTTATCCACGGCACGCGCCCGGCGGGTGTGTTCACGGCCGGCACCGCGCAGCACTTTACGAACCTGCTCGGCGAGCTGCCGACCCGGCGCTGCGTCATCCTCGGCAGCGGCGACATCGGGCTCATCATGGCCCGCCGCCTGACGCTCGAGGGTGCAGAGGTCCTCGGCGTGTACGAGGCCAAGCCCACCCCCTCCGGCCTGACGCGCAACATCCACCAGTGCCTGCATGACTACAACATTCCGCTGCACCTGAGCCACACGGTCACGCGCGTGTTCGGCGCCGACCGGCTCACGGGCGTGGAGGTCGCGGAGGTCGACGAGACCATGCGCCCCATCCCCGGCACGGAGCAGCGCATCGACTGCGACGCGCTGATCGTGTCCGTCGGCCTCATCCCGGAAAACGAGCTGGCGGAGTCGCTCGGCGTCCCGCTCGACGGGCACACCCGCGGCCCCGTGTGCGACGGGCAGCTCATGACGGAGGTGCCCGGCATCTTCTCGTGCGGCAACGCGCTGCACGTCAACGACCTTGTGGACTACGTGTCCGCCTCCGGCGAGCTCGCCGGGAAAAGCGCGGCGCACTTTGCCGCGCACACGCGCGACGAGGTCGCGCTCACGATCTCGGACGATTTCGGCTATCTCGTCCCCCAGCGGCTCGACCGCACGGAGGATAACGGCAACGTCACGCTGTATTTCCGCAGCGCGGCGGTGCTCGGCCCGTGCCGCGTGGTGCTGACCATGGACGGGAAGGAAGTCTGGTCGCGGCGCTACCCCTTCCTGCGCCCGCCCGAGATGCAGCAGCTCACACTGGACTTTGACAAGCTCGGCATCGCCCACGCGCGCGATGTCCACTTTACGATCGAGGTGGCAGAGGCATGAAAGAACTCACCTGTATCGGCTGCCCGCGCGGCTGCACCTTGAAAATCGAACGCGACGGCGACGGCTGGTCCGTCACCGGCAACACCTGCCCCCGCGGCCGGGAGTTTGCCATCTCGGAGATGACCGCGCCCAAGCGCACCATCTGCTCGACCGTGCGCACGGCCTTCCCGGACGCGCCGGTGCTGCCGGTGCGCGTGTCGGCCGACATTCCGAAAGACCGCATCTTCGACGTCATGGACGCGATCCGCACCGTCACCGTATCAGAGCGCATCGGCCGCGGCGACGTCGTGATCCCGGACGTGCTCGGCCTCGGCGTGGACGTCATCGCCACGAGCAGTCTCCTCAGGCATAGACCCGAATGAATCTTTTGTATAGAGAGCAAAAATAAATCTTAGGAGGGAATCATCTTGAGCAAACCGCTGGTGCTGACCTGCGACATCGGCACACAGAGCGCACGCGCCCTGCTCGTGGACCCGGACGGCCGGATCGTGGACGTCGTGCAGAGCAAATATGCCGAGCCCTACTTCTCGAAAGAGCCCGGCTGGGCCGAGCAGAAGCCGAACTTCTACTTCGACCGCCTGTGCGAATGCTGCCGCGAGCTGTGCGCGCGCAGCAACGCCCTGCTGCCGGACGTGATCGCCATGACCATCACCGTCATCCGCGACACGGTCGTGTGTCTGGACGCGAACAACGAGCCCCTGCGCGACATCATTCTTTGGCTGGACAAGCGCACCGTCGACCCGAACGGCGCCATGCCCGCCAAGAACATGATGCTCTTCAAGGTCGCCGGCATGGAGCCGACGGCGAAGGTGGTCTACGCCGCCTCCGTCGGCAACTGGATCATGCGCCACGAGCCGGAGATCTGGGCCAGGACCGCCAAATACGTCATGCTGCCCACGTACCTGAACTACAAGCTCACGGGCAACCTCATCGACTCGGCCTCGAACCAGATCGGCCACATCCCGTTCGACTACAAAAACCGCCGCTGGATGAAGCCCGGCAGCCTCACGCGCTGCTTCTGCGACGTGCCGAACGAAAAGCTGTGCGACCTCGTGCCCTCCGGCACGGTCATCGGCACGATCACGGACGAGGTCTGCGCCCTGACCGGTATCCCTGCCGGCCTGCCGCTGATCTCGACCGGCTCGGACAAAGGCTGCGAGACGCTTGGCCTTGCCGTCGTCGATTCCGACAAGGCGTCGATCTCGCTGGGCACGACGGCCACCATCCAGTTCAGCACGACCGAGTACGTCGAGCCGCAGCAGTTTCTGCCCGCCTATCCCGGCGTGCTCAACGACCACTACAATCCCGAGATCGAGATCTACCGCGGTCTGTGGCTGCTGTCGTGGTTCGTGAAGGAATTCGGCACGGCCGACGCCATCGACGCCAAGGAAAAAGGCATGGCGCCCGAGGCCCTGCTCGACCAGCGCATCCGCGACCTGCCCGCCGGCAGCGACGGCCTGCTCCTGCAGCCGTACTGGACGGCCGGCATCCTGCACCCGGACTCGCTCGGCGCGGTCATCGGCTTTTCGGACTACCACACGCGCTACCACTTCTACCGCGCCATCATCGAGGGCCTGTGCCTGGAGCTGTACATGGCGCTGCGCATCATGGAGGACCGCTCGGGCCTGACCATTCACGAGATCCGCATCGGCGGCGGCGGCGCGAAGAGCGACGTGGTCTGCCAGATCGCGGCGGACGTGTTCGGCCTGCCGGTCGTGCGCTCGCAGACGCACGAGGCGTGCTCCATCGGCTCGTCCATGGTCGCGTTCGTGGCCAAGGGCGTGTTCGCCGATTTCGACGAGGCGGCCAAAAGCATGGTCCACGTCAAGGACACGTTCCAGCCAAACGAGCGGAATCACGAGGTATATAACGACATTTACGAGCAGGCCTACCGCAAGATCTATCCGCGCCTGCGCCCGATCTATCAGAAACTCATCCAAGTCAAGAGGAGGATTACACAATGAGCAACAAACCGTACAAAGGATTCGAGCCGAAGTGGGTGCTCACCCCCGCACCGGCGGACAGCTACCGCTCCATTTTCCGCTGGGGCGATCCGAACTTCTTCAAATATCCGAAAGAGTCTCTGTACACGCTCATGAAAGAGACGTTCAAAATGACGGACGACGATTTCAAGGCGTATTCCGACGACATCGGCTTTGACCCCGTTGACCTCTCCGACCACCCGGTGCAGCTCGCGCCCGAGCACATCGAGGCGCTCAAAAAGATCGTCGGCGAGCAGAATGTCTCCACCACGGACTATGACCGTCTGAGCGTGGCCTACGGCTTCACGGCCTACGATATCCTGCGTCTGCGCCACAAGCGCGTTGACAGCGTACCCGACGTTGTGCTTTACCCCGAGACGACCGGGCAGGTCGAGCAGATCGTGGCCTACTCCACCGAGCACCACATCCCGCTGTACGTCTACGGCGGCGGCAGCAGCGTCACCCGCGGCGTCGAGCCGGTCAAGGGCGGCATCTCGCTGGATATGCGCCGCAACTTCAACAAGGTCATCAGCTTCAACGAGATCGACCAGACCATCACCGTGCAGGCCGGCATGTCCGGCCCCGATCTGGAAAAGACGCTCCAGAGCGCGCCGGAGCTCTTCGGCGCCAAGCGGCAGTACACCTGCGGCCACTTCCCGCAGTCGTTCGAGTATTCGAGCGTCGGCGGCTGGACGGTCACGCGCGGCGCGGGCCAGAACAGCACGTATTACGGCACCATTGCCGACATCGTGCTCAGCCAGAAGTACGCCACGCCCATCGGCACCATCCAGACCAGCCACTACTCCCGCGAGGCCACCGGCCCGAACCTGAACCAGATCATGATGGGCTCCGAGGGCACGTTCGGCGTGCTGACGGAGGTCACGCTGCGCATCTTCCGCTGGATGCCGCAGAACCGCAAGCGCTTCTCCTACATCTTCAAGACGTGGGACGCGGCCATGAAGGCCGCCCGCGAGATGATGCAGTGCGAGTGCGGCTACTCGTCCGTGTTCCGCCTGTCCGACCCGGAGGAGACCAACCTCATGCTCAAGCTCTACAACGTCGATGAGACGCCGCTGCAGCCGCTGCTCGACAAGTTCGGCTACAAGGATATGGAGCGCTGCCTCTTCCTCGGCTTTACCGACGGCGAGAAGGGCTATAGCCGCAACGTCGCGCGCAACATCGCGAAAATTGCGCTCAAACACGGCGGCATGCCGCTGACCGGCTACGTCACCCGCAGCTGGGAAAAGGGCCGCTTCAACGACCCCTATCTGCGCGACACGCTCATGGATTTCGGCATCACGACCGACACGCTCGAGTGCACGGTCAACTGGTCGAACATGGAGCAGGTGCACGCCGACGTGCGCAAGATCTGCCACGCGCTGCCGAACACCGTCGTCACGACGCACATGTCGCACTGCTATCCGCAGGGCGCGAACCTGTATTTCATCTTCCTCACCCGCATGCAGGATGAGGACGCCTTCAAGGCCTACCACACCACGATCCTCGACGCGATCCAGCGCTCCGGCGCGGCCGTGAGCCACCACCACGGCATCGGCAAGATGTTCGCGCCCTGGCTTGAGGGCTACATCGGCGAGAAGGAATACGGCGTGTTCCGCGTGCTCAAGGACTACTTTGACCCCGACTACAACATGAATCCGGGCGGCACGATCGGCCTGGATCTCAAGCCGGAGGAGAAGAAGTTCCTGCGCGAGTACACCGACTATCTCGAGCAGCCGAAGTTCGACTGAGTTTTTGTCATCACCCGGCGGCGGTTTGGATGCCCGCCGCCGGATCATCCGGCCGAGCGCCGGTGCTGTTGCGTACATTGCTTGTGCAGCAGGGGGGAGAACCGGGGCGGCCCAACGCCCCAAAGGGATGGAGCAGCCCGGCAGATACCTGCCGGGCTGCTTTTTTGCCTATGTAGAAGGGGAAGGTGACGCGAAGTCGTAAGGCAATGCCTTCTCCTCGAGGGGAAGGTGCCGAACATCGTGAGGCGGATGAGGCGGAAAGGTCGTGGGTTTCTCCAGTGGCACCGGAAATGCGCCGCGCATCCAACGCCCACCTCATCCGTCGCGGCGGAACGTGCCTTCGGCGTACGCATACACCGCGCAGCCGAGCGCGTCCGCGTCAGCCGCGTCGTGCGTGGCGAGCACGAGGGTCTTGGCCTTAGCCGCGTCCGCGATCAGCGCGGTGACGCGCGCGCGCAGCGCCGCATCCAGAGCGCGAAACGGCTCGTCGAGCAGCAGCACCGGCGCGTCATACGCAAGTGCCCGCGCGATGGCCACGCGCTGCTGCATGCCGCCGGAGAGCGCCGCGGGGTACTGATCGCGCGCATCCGCCAGCTCCAGCCGCTCCAGCCATATCAGCGCCTGCGGCATGGTCTGCGCCCGGTCGGAGAGCACGGCGTTGACGTTTTCCGCCGCCGTGCGCCATGGCAGCAGCCGCGGCTCCTGAAAGACGCAGGCCATGCGCCCGGGCTCCACGCGCACGGTGCCGGCGTCCGGAGCCTGCAGCCCGGCGAGTATGCGCAGCAGCGTCGTCTTGCCGCAGCCGGACGGGCCCATGAGCGCGATGTGCCCGCCGTCGGGCACAGTGAGGGTCACATCCCGCAGGACGGCGCGGCTGTCATACGTCACGGTGAGGTCACGCGCCTCGATCATGTGCCGCCGCCTCCTTTCCCGCGCGGGGTGAGCGCGCGCAGCACCAGCCGCTCGAGCCCGACGCTGAGCAGGATGACGGCCAGCGTCCAGGCGAAGAGGTCGGTGGTCTGCAGGTAGAGTTTCGATTCATAGATCATGCGGCCGATGGCGCTGTGCGGCACGGTGAGCACCTCGGCGGCGATGCCGGCCTTCCAGCCGAAGCCGAGGCCGGAGCGCAGCGCGGCCAGAAAGTGCGGCCGCACGCCCGGCACATAGATCCGCCGCAGGACGCGCCCGCGCGGCCAGCCGTACACCCGCGCGAGCTCGAGCAGCGCGGGATCGGCCGAGCGGATGCCGGTGCAGACATTGCTCCACACGACGGGCAGCACCATGAGCAGCGCGATGAATACCGGCAGCCAGTCGCGCGCGATCCAGATGAGCGCGAGCACGACAAACGACGCCACCGGCGTGGACTTGACGACCGTCATGAGCGGGCACAGCAGCGCATCGGCTGTTTTCGACGCCGTGCAGGCGACGGCCAGCGCTACGCCGAGCACGACCGCGCCCAGCACGCCGAGCAGCACGCGGCCGATGGACACGGCCGTGATGCGCCAGAATGCCCCGGTCGCGGCGAGCTCGCACAGTCTGCGCACGACGACCCACGGCGCGGGCAGCAGCAGCTCCCGGTGCACGAGCAGCGCCAGCGCCGCCCATACAGCGAGCCAGAACGCGAGCGTCAGCGCGCCGCGGGCAAAGCGCTTCATTTCAGCACGCAGTAGAAGTCATCCGCCGGCACGCTGCCGCCAATGCTCTGCGGGGCGACGGTGCTCAGCGCCGTGAGAAACTCCGTCAGCGGCGCCTGCATGTCCGCGCCGGACACAAAGCAGACGTTGCAGTTCGGGATGGCCTTGGCGGCCACGGCGGCCTTGGCGAAGATGCCGGCCTCTTCGATCATCTGGCCGGCCTGGTCGGGCTCTGCCGTCAGGTACTCGATGGACGCCTGATACTCGGTCAGGAAGGCCTTGACCTCGTTCGGGTGCGCGTCTGCAAACGCCTTGCGCACGACGACGCAGCCCTGCACGAGGCTGCCGGCCGGGGCGACCTTGTCCCACTCGGCGGTCAGGTCGAGCGCGGCGGTGAGGTCCGGGTTGGCCGCGCGGGCGATGGTGACCATCGGCTCCGGCAGCACGGCGATGTGTACCTCGCCGGAGGCGAGCGCCGTGTTGAGCTCCGCCGGCTGGGCATAGGTGTTGTCGATGGTGATGTCCGTGCCGACGGTCAGACCATTTTTCTCGCACAGGTACTGGAAGATGAACGTCGGGTTCTGCACGGGGACATAGACGTTCTTGCCGCGCAGGTCGGCAAAGGACGTGACGGACTCCGTGCCGTCGGTCACGACATACAGCACGCCGCGCGTGTTGAGCGCGAGCACCTGCACGGCGCCGTCGGTCTTGTTGTAGAGCGCGGCGGCGGCGTTCGTCGGCAGGGCGGCGATGTCGGCCGTGCCGTTGACGAGCGCGGCGGTGGCGTTGCTCGGGTCGGTCTCGACGGTAAAGCTGTAGTTGAGCGCGGCATTGCCGGCCTTGCTGTCGGCCATGAGCTTGGCCATGCCGAAGCCGGTCGTGCCATTGAGCGAGACGACGTTGACGGTCAGGTCCTTGTCGACGGCGGCGGTGTCGTCCTTCTGACCGCAGGCGGCGAGGGCGAGCACCATCAGGACGGCCAGCAGCAGAGCCGTGCATTTGCGCAGATGTTTCATAGCAGATCTCTCCTTTTCATGATTGCCGGCCGCAGGAAGAGACAAAAAATGCCATGCCCGGAAGGCATGGCGGTGCAGCAGTGCACGCACGCAGCCTTCCACCTCACGGGCGATTCGGTGTCAGATTCGGTGCGGGATCGGCGGCGGCCGGGCCGGAAGCACAGCTTGCGGCGCGGGCGCATAATTTGGTTCAATTATGACATGGGAACGCAGACGTGTCAAGCATTTGCGGCGGTTTTTCCCAAAGATGCACAGTGGTTGAAAAGTGGAACATATTGTGAAAAATTCTCGCAGCTTGTCGTTATCAAAACGACGGGTCTGGGCATTGAAAAATTTTCATAGATATTGTATGATAGGGAGCAGGGAATCCTGCATCCGGCCGGAATAGGAGCCGGCCAGTGCAAATTTGTTGGAAAGGGAATCGAAATTATGGAACAAATCGATTACAAGTTCATCGACCAGGTCCTCGCAGATCACGCCTGCGACGCCTCGCAGATCATTGCGATCATGCAGGACGTGCAGGGGAAATACCGTTATCTGCCGAAAGACGCGCTGCGCTACATCGCGGACAAGGTGGGCATCAGCGAGTCGAAGATCTACGGCGTGGCGACGTTCTATGAGAACTTCTCACTCGATGTGAAGGGCAAGTACGTGCTCAAGGTCTGCCGCGGCACGGCGTGCCACGTGCGCAAGTCCGGCAACGTCCTGCAGGCCATCTATGACGCCACCGGCCTGAGCGAGAGCAAGCCGACCTCGGACGACGGCCTGTTCACCATCGAGATCGTGTCGTGCCTCGGCGCGTGCGGTCTGAGCCCTGTCGTCATGGTCAACGACACGGTGCACCCGGCCATGACCCCCGACAAGGCTGTGGATCTCATCGAGGAGCTGCGTGCAAAGGAGGGTGCGTAATGCGTCAGAGAATCGAATCCTTGGAGCAGTTCCGCGCCCTGCAGGCCGACTACATGGCCGCGCGCGACGCGGAAAAGCGCAAGATCCTTGTCTGCTGCGGCACGGGCTGTGTCGCCGGCGGCAACCTGAACGTGTATCATGAGCTCAAAAAGCGCATGGACGAGCTCGGCATCCCGTGCGAGGTGTCCCTGACCGAGCACCATGCCGACGCCATCGGCCTGAAAAAGTCCGGCTGCCACGGCTTTTGCGAGATGGGCCCGCTGGTCCGCATCGAGCCGGAGGGCTGGCTGTACACGAAGTGCCAGGTCAGCGACGTGGAGGAGATCATCCAGAAGTCCATCCTCGGCGGCGAGTTCATCGAGCGCCTGGGCTATCACCAGAACGGCGAGCTGTATGAGCGCCAGGAAGACATCCCGTTTTACAAAAAGCAGACCCGCCGCGTGCTCGAGCACTGCGGCCATATCGACGCGGAATCCATCGAGGAGTACCTGTCCATCGGCGGCTACGGCGCGCTGGCCAAGGCCCTGTTCGAGATGCAGCCGGACGAGATCGTCCAGGCCGTGAGCGATTCCGGCCTGCGCGGCCGCGGCGGCGCCGGCTTCCCGACCGGGAAGAAATGGGCCCAGGTCGCAGCACATACCGAAGAGCCCGTCAAGTACATCGTCTGCAACGGCGACGAGGGCGACCCCGGCGCCTTCATGGACCGCTCCTGCATGGAGGGCGATCCGCACAAGGTCATCGAGGGCATGATCGTCGCGGGCGTGGCCACCGGCTCCACCGAGGGCTACATCTATGTCCGCGCCGAGTACCCCATGGCCGTGCACCGGCTCACCGTCGCCATCGAGCAGGCAAAGGAGCTTGGTCTGCTGGGCGACAACATCCTCGGCAGCGGCTTCAACTTCCACATGCACATCAACTGCGGCGCAGGCGCGTTCGTCTGCGGCGAGGGCTCGGCCATGACCGCGTCCATCGAGGGCAACCGCGGTATGCCGCGCACGAAGCCCCCGCGCTCCGTCGACAAGGGCCTGTACGGCAAGCCCACCTGCCTGAACAACGTTGAGACGTTTGCCAACGTTCCCGACATCATCAAAAAGGGCGCCGACTGGTTCAAGTCCGTCGGCACCGAGGGCAGCTCCGGCACGAAGGCCTTCGCCCTCACCGGCAACGTCGTCAACACCGGCCTGATCGAGGTGCCCATGGGCACGACGATGCGCGAGGTCGTGTACGACATCGGCGGCGGCATCAAAAACGGCAAAGCGTTCAAGGCTGTGCAGATCGGCGGCCCGTCCGGCGGCTGCCTGACCGAGGCGCACATGGACCTGCCCATGGACTTTGACTCGCTCAAAAAGGCCGGCGCCATCATCGGCTCCGGCGGCCTCGTCGTCATGGACGAGGACACGTGCATGGTGTCCATCGCGCAGTTTTTCATGAACTTCATCTGCAACGAGTCGTGCGGCAAGTGCACCCCGTGCCGCGAGGGCACGACCCGTATGCTCGACATTCTCACCCGGATCACCAAGGGCAACGGCAAGCCCGGCGACATTGAGGAGCTGCGCTCCCTCGCCAAGATGATCCAGAACTCCTCCCTGTGCGGTCTCGGCAAGACAGCGCCGAACCCCGTGCTGTCCACGCTCGCGAACTTCGAGGACGAATACCGCGAGCACATCTTCGACAAGAAGTGCCGCACCGGCAGCTGCCGCAGCCTGACGACGTATGTCATCGACCCGGCCATCTGCAAGGGCTGCACGAAGTGCGCGCGCAACTGCCCGGCCGGCGCCATCACCGGCGAGCTGAAAAAGCCGCACCACATCGACACGGATAAATGCATCAAGTGCGGCACCTGCAAGAGCGGCTGCCCGTTCGGTGCGATCAAGGAGGCGTGAACCATGGCTGAAAAGAAAATGATCATCGACGGCGTGTCCTGCCCGTTCACGACCGAGCGCAACGTGCTGGAGGTCGCCCGCAACAACGGCATCGACATCCCCTCGCTTTGCTACTGTGAAAACCTGTCCATCTACGGCGGCTGCCGCCTGTGCCTCGTCGAGAACGACCGCGGCAAGATGGACGCGGCCTGCTCCATGCAGCCGCGCGACGGTATGGTCGTCAACACCCACACGAAACAGGTGCTCGACAGCCGCCGCACCACGCTGCAGCTGCTCATGAGCAGCCACCGGGCCGACTGCCTGACCTGCGACCAGAGCGGCCGCTGCAAGCTGCAGGAGTACGCCCGCCGCTACCATGTGGACGCACACCGCTTCGAGCCCAACACCTACTGCACCGAGCCGATGGATCTCTCGTCGCCGAGCATCGTGCGCGACCCGAGCAAGTGCATCCTCTGCGGTCTGTGCGTGCGCACCTGCGCCGAGATCCAGAACATCGGCGCGGTCGATTTCAGCGGCCGCGGCAAGAAGGCGCACATCTCCGCCGACTTCGGCAAGACGCTCAGGGACACCGACTGCGTCGGCTGCGGCCAGTGCGCGTCCGTGTGCCCGACCGGCGCGATCACCATCCGCAACGAGACCGAAAAGTTCTGGTCGATGCTGCAGGATCAGACCCGCAAGGTCGTCGTGCAGTACGCGCCCAGCGTGCGTGTCGGCATGGCCGAGCGCTTCGGTCTGCCCGCCAATGAGCCCTGCACCGGCAAGCTCGTCGCCGCGCTGCGCCGTCTCGGCGCCGACGTGGTGTACGACACGAACCTCACCGCCGACCTCACGATCATGGAGGAGTCGGCGGAGTTCCTCGAGAAGGTCAAGACCGGCGCGAAGCTGCCGATGTTCACCTCCTGCTGCCCCGGCTGGATCCAGCACGTGGAGCACCGCCACCCGCACCTCATGCCCCAGGTGAGCACCTGCGGCAGCCCGATGGCGATGTTCGGCTCGCTCATCCGCAAGCAGTTCGCGGGCGAGAACGTCTACTCCGTCGCCATCATGCCCTGCACCGGCAAGAAGTTCGAGGCCGCGCGCCCCGAGCTTGAGAAGGACGGCGAGCGGCTCATCGACCTCGTCATCACGACGAGCGAGCTGTGCGACATGATCGAGGAGGCCGGCATCAACTTCGCCGCCCTCCCGGATGAGGAGCCCGACGCTCCGCTCGGCGACTACACCGGCGCTGGTGTCATCTTCGGCGTGACCGGCGGCGTGACCGAGGCCGTCATCCGCCGTGTGCTCGACGACGCCAGCCCGAACACCCTGCAGACCATTGCCGAGTGCGGCGTGCGCGGGCTCGAGGGCATCAAGGCGTTCACCGTCACGGCCGGCGACCTGACCATCCGCATCGCGGTGGCGAATGGCCTGGCCAATGCTGATAAGCTCATCGCCAAGGTCGAGTCCGGCGAGGAGCAGTTCGACTTCATCGAGGTCATGGCCTGCCCGAACGGCTGCATCGGCGGCGGCGGCCAGCCCCCCGCCTGCAACAAGCGCAAGGCCGAGCGCGCCGAGGCCATCTTCAAGGCGGACGAGGCGTGCGCCCTGCGCATCCCGCAGCAGAACCCCGACCTGGGCTATGTCTACGACAACCTGCTCCAGGGCCGCGCCCACGAGCTGCTGCACATCCACTACCCGGCCCACGGCCAGCACGGCTGAGCCGCCGGAAACCTCATCTGACCCGAAACGTGCATGGAAGAACACTTCCATGCACGTTTTTTCGCACCTTGCGCGGTCCGGATATGCACTGCCTCCAGTGGGCGGAAAGTTAAGCAAGTGCAGCAAGCGGGGCCGGCCAAGCCATTTTTTCGGCCGGCCGTTCAGAAGATCGGCAGCCCGTCCGGCCGTGCGCCGCATTTCCGACAGCGCCGCATCCCACACGGCGGGTTTCGTGCCGCGCCGCGCGCAGCGTGGCGGGCAGCGTCGAGATGATATGACATGTGTCGGAATATCGGTTTACATAACGCAAGGCGCGTTCGACACATTCTGCCTGTCGAATGCAGGCGATATTTCCCGATATACTTCGAAAAATTGTATCTTTCGACGGCTATTATCGGATTATGTCAACAGAAAACTAGAGCAATTCGCCAAAAATCGCATTGTTCTCGCATTCCAGATATGGTAAAATATCCTCGCAAGACAGGGGAAACGAGCGATTCGGCAGAGAGCTGACCGCAAGCCTGAATTTTTGCGGAGGAGAAAGTTATGGAAACGAAAATCAGTGTTCTGCTCGCCGACCCCGGCGAACAGTACCGCGCGGCCTATTCCAAGGCCATCGGCCAGGAGACGGACATGGAACTGGTCGCCCAGACGGACAATGGGCTGCGCGCGGAAGAACTCATCACCAAATTCCAGCCAGACGTCGTGGTGCTCGACCTCGTGCTGCCGAATCTGGACGGCCTGTCCCTGCTGACGCATCTGCGGGCGAAAAACGCACCGTCCCGCGTGATCGTCACCTCCGCGATCTGTAACGATCAGGTGCTGATGGAGTGTGCGGAGCTTGGTACGACGTACTTCATGCAAAAGCCGTTTGACCCGCCGCTGCTCGTGCAGCGCATCCGCCAGACGGCCCGGCCGCATCAGCGCACCGGCGGCGCGGGTGCGCAGCTCGCTGCGGCGGAGCCCGAGCCCTCGCTCGAGAGCGTCGTCACCGACGTTATCCACGAGATCGGCGTGCCCGCGCACATCAAGGGCTACCAGTACCTGCGCGAGGCGATCTTGCTGACGATCGACGACATGGACATCATCAACTCCGTGACGAAGGTGCTCTATCCCGAGGTCGCGCGCAAGTTCAACACGACGCCCTCGCGCGTGGAGCGCGCCATCCGGCACGCGATCGAGGTCGCGTGGGACCGCGGCGATATTGAGACGCTGCAGAAGTTTTTCGGCTACACGGTCTCGAACATCAAGGGCAAGCCGACGAACTCGGAGTTCATCGCCATGATCGCCGACTGCCTGAGCCTGCGGCAGAAGCAGGCGAGTGTGCGCTGAATGCGCAGTTGGAGAATAAGAGGATGCAGAAAGCCCCCGGACACAATGTCCGAGGGCTTTCTGTATGGATCTGACCCGAGGCGGGCCTTGCCCCCTCGGGCTCCCCCGCGGCTCAGAGGCTTCGGAATGGCGCTGCCGCTCATGCACTGTGTGTGTCCGTCCTGCCCCCAAAGCCCGCTCCCAAAAGGGGAAGGCTTGAAAAGTGCGCAGCGAACGCTACGTCAAAGCCCCCGGACAGATATCCGGGGGCTTGCTGTGCGATGGGTGGGTAACTTCGGGGGATGCGCCCGCTCACCAGCTCGGGAGCAGGGCAATGAAATCGTCCAGATCATAGTAGCTGCCGCCCTGTGGGCTGAGATCCGGCGCGGCGGCGTAGGCGCTGCCCGGCGTGGCCGTGACGGTGAGGGAGGCCGAATCGACCTGCGTGCGCAGCGTGATGCGGCTCGGCGTGAGCGAGATATAGAGCGGGGACGCCGCGATGTTCGCCGTGATGTTCAGCGCCCCGTCGGCATAGCCGAACTCGGAGATCGCGCCGACGACGCTCGCAAACGACAGGTGCTCGAAGAAGTAGGTGTAGGCCTCAATGGCGTTCTGCACGGTCTGGCGGTCGATGCCCGGCGTGATGGTGAGCACGGCGTAGAGCGCCTGCTCGAGCGAATTCATGGACGCCTCAACATGGTGCCAGCCGAAGTCGATATAGACGCGGTCGTTCCAGAATGTGACGGTCAGGTCGCGGCCGAGGATCTGCGACACGGCGCGCGCCGCGACGGGCTTGCCGAGCGAGAGCACGAGGTCGGTATCGAGACTGTAGCCGTTGACGGACACGGTCGCGTCCATGCCCATGGCCTGCGCGCCGACATAGCGCTCGAGCACCGGGGCGAAGGGCTGCAGCTGCGAGAGGGTGACATAATCGCCGCTCGTGGGGGTGAGCGTGGTGGCGGAGCCGGACGTGCCGGTGATGGTCACGTGCACTGTCCAGCCCGCGGCCGTGACGGTCACGCTGTCGGCCGAGAGGGCGGCGGAGACAGGTGTGCCCGCGATGTTCAGCTGCGCGTGCAGCGCGTTATTCGACCACGCAAGATCCTGAATGCTGTCCACGGCGGACTGCGGCGTGAGCTCGTGGAAAAACTGCGCGTAGGCGTTGCCGGCGGCCGCGGCATCGTTTGCCCCGGCGAGCCTGCCCGCCCAGGCGACGAGGTCCTTGATCTCGCTGCCCGTGCCGCTGACGTGGATGTTCCCGGCCGAGACGTACACCGTGCTGCCGATGTACTCGGCCGTGACGGTCACGCCGTCGACCGTGGTGGTGAGCGCGGCGTCATAGCCGCCGGAGGTTTTGGTCACGGTGGCCGTGCCCGAGAGGCTCAGCGGGCCGCTGAGCGCGACGTGGAACGTTGCAGTTTTGGCCGTGGCCGCGTCCATGAGCGGGCTCACGAGGCTCAGCGCGCCGGTGAGGTCCGTGTAGCCCTCGAGCGACTGCACCCGGAAGCCGCCGTAGTACGGCGTGGCGGTGACGTGCATGCGCGCGCCGCCGAAGTTGAGCGCCACGTCCGCGCGCGTCAGGCGCAGGGCGTCCGGGTCCGTGAGCAGGACGGTGCCGGAGATCATCGGGTCGTTGAGCCGGATGGTCATGCCGGTGTCGGTCTCCTGCATGGCGACGTTTTTCGTCAGCGCGGTCATGCCGGCCGCGTCGAGCGAGATGTTCGGGATCTGCACGCCGAGGTAGCCCGCGACCGTGCGCGCCGCGTCGATCGTGTCGGTCGCGCGCAGGACGATCTTCTGGCTGCCGAAGGCGACGTACACGCGCTCGTTGCTGTAGGCCGCGAAGAGGTCCACGCCCGCGACGCTGCCGCGCACCTGGAAGGCCGTCTGGTCGATGTCCACGTGCGCCGTCAGGCCGTAGGACTGGCCGTTGGCGGTGACGGTGAGGCTGTAGTTCGGCGTGCGGCGGAAGAAGTCGCGCACCATGGCCTGCGTGTCCTGCCCGCCGTCGGAGAGCTTGCCGAGGTTATTGGGGTCATATTCGGTGGCAAGGTAGTGCTGGAACTCCGTCTGGTCGTCGGTCACGGCGCCGAAGTCCGTGAACACCTCGGTGAGCGTGCTCGTGCAGTTGAGGCTGCCGAGGCCGGACATGGACACGGTGTAGCTCTCCACGGTGTCCATCTGCAGGAGGTCCCAGTTGGCGTCGATCGTCCAGACCATGTGCACGGCCGTGAATTCGGGGCTTTTCGCCGCGCCGCTGTACGTGCGCACCTGGTGGCGGTAATACGCGCTCGCGCCCTCGGGCTCGAGGTCGAAGGTGAGGGTGTAGGTGCCGTCGTCGTTTGCAGTCATGGAGGGATTCTGCACCGTGTCACGGCTGATGACGTAGTTGCTGAGGTTGCGCGGGTCCTGCCCGTAGGCATCCTGATAGTCCTGCTGCGAGATGGCCACGATCTGGTCGCTCCAGGTGGCGGTGTCGCCGCTGATGGAGCTGGCCTTGCGCACGAGGATGGCCCCGTCCTTGAAGTATTTCTGCTCGCCGAGCTTGACGAACATGCTCGTGCTGATGGCCTCGGTAAAGACGCTGTCGCTCGTCACGACGCGCACGTTGTGCACGGCCTGATTGTAGTCGATGAAGCCGACTTTCGCCTTCGTCTCGCCGGTCGTCTCGGAGCGGTAGGTCTCCTGATCCATAACGCCGGTCGTGATATAGATATTGTCCTCCGCACTCTGGCCGGAGGGGTCGCCGTCCGGGCGGGAGAGCGTCGTGCTCGCGCCGCCGGCGCCGTCATCGTCGCCGCCGCCGACTGCGCCGGGAATGATGATCGCCGCCGCGATCGCCAGCGCCAGCAGCGCGCCGCCGATGACATAGGTGCGCTTGCCGTGCTTGTGACGCGTCGGGCGCGCCGCGCTCTCCGCGGGTACCAGCTCGCTGTCGGCGATGTCCGGCGCGGCCTCGTCCGCGGTCGGCTTGCGCCGCCATGACGGCAGGCGGAAGGTCTGTTTGCTCATGAATATCGATCTCCCTTGCAGGTGATGCCTGACGTGCGCATCGTCAGGAAAATCACATTTCTTCATGGCTTCATTATACGGCAAGGACTTTTGAAATGCATCCTCCGTGCGCGCGAGCGGTAGAAACGTTGGGAGAAGGCGATTCTACCAACGGGAGAATGGCAGGATTTCGGTAAAAACGTCCCTCTTGCGGCCGAACGCCCGGCGTGGTATACTCATAGCATGGATGATGTGAGAGGCGCGCTCGCCGCCAATCTTGCCGAGCTGAGAAAAGAAGAAAACCTGACTCAGGCCGAGTTTGCCGCGCAGTTCAATTACTCCGACAAGGCCGTGTCCAAGTGGGAGCGGGGCGATTCCCTGCCCGATGTCGTGATGCTCAAGACCATTGCCGACCTCTATGGCATGCGCGTGGACGATCTGCTGACGGCCGGCGGCGTGGCCGCCGCGCGCGCCGAGGCCGCCGAGAGCAGCGGTGAGAAGCAGCACGATGCCTACCTCATGCCGAAGGTGCTCATCGCCGCCATGTGGGTGACGATGGTGTGGGTCGTCGCGGTCGTGGTGTTTTTGTATTCGCAGTTCAGCATCGGCAAGATGTACTGGATGGCGTTCGTGTGGGCGGTGCCGGTGTCGTTCGCCGTGGCGTTTCTCTTCTCCCGCCACTGGGAGGGCGAGACGACGCTGCAGTGCGTGTTCGCGTCGCTGTTCGTGTGGAGCACGATCACCGCGTTTTACTTTCAATACCTCGAATACAACATCTGGGCAGTGTTCTTCGTCGGTGTTCCGGTGCAGATCGCGCTCATCCTCGGCGCCAAGCTCCGCCGCGCCGGCGTACACTGGCTGCGCCGGTGAAATGCGCGCAAATTCTGCTTGACGGCCGGCCGCGCACGTGCTATACTCCCTCCTAATGACAGGCCGAAACGGCCGGGCGGCGTCCGCGCCGCAGCAGACAGGACATCACCGCGTCTGTGGGACTCATATGCCCCACAGGCGCTTTTTTTGTGCGAAAGGAGTCTTATTTATGCGCGCACGCACCTCTACACCCGATGACGCCAAGCGCGTGACCATGCAGGTGTCCACCGTCGGCATCGTGTGCAATGCGGCCCTGACGGTGTTCAAGCTCGTCGCCGGCATCGTGGCGCACTCGTCGGCCATAGTGGCCGATGCCGTGCACTCGGCGTCCGACATTCTCGGCTCGCTGATCGTGATGATCGGCGCGGTCTTTTCCCACAAGGCGGCCGATGCCAGCCACCCCTACGGGCATGAAAAGCTCGAGTGCATCGCGTCCATCCTGCTGGGCAACATCCTCGTGGTCGTCGGCGCCGCCATCGGCTACGCAGGCGTGATGAAGATCATCCGCGGCGAGACGCTGGCTGCCCCCGGCGTGCTCGCGCTCATCGCGGCGGTCGTGTCCATCGTCGTCAAGGAGGGGTTGTACTGGTACACGATCGCAGCGGCCAAACGCATCCGCTCCGTGTCGCTCAAGGCCGAGGCGTGGCACCACCGGTCCGATGCGCTCTCGTCCATCGGCAGCTTTGCGGGCGTGCTCGGCGCGCGGCTCGGCATGCCCATCCTCGACCCCATCGCGTCGATCGTCATCTGCCTGTTCATCTTCAAGGTGGCCTACGGCATCTTCCACGAGAGCATCGACCGGCTCGTCGAAGATGCCGTAGGCCACCTT
>OHWB01000031.1_pt1 | contig 55292 bp, 40 predicted proteins | sample 1579591 | NCBI WGS metagenome assembly OHWB01 (sample SAMEA3882503, study PRJEB24775) | human gut metagenome | biome: human-associated habitat; feature: intestine environment; material: feces | place: Netherlands | collected 2009/2010 | reverse complement strand
CCATGGCGCGGTGAATACGTTCCCGGGCCTTGTACACACCGCCCGTCAAGCCATGGAAGCCGCGGGCGCCTGAAGTCCGTGACCGGGAGGAGCGGCCTAGGGCGAAAGTGGTAACTGGGGCTAAGTCGTAACAAGGTAGCCGTACCGGAAGGTGTGGCTGGAACACCTCCTTTTTGGGGTTTTGCTCCGACAGCGGAAGACGCTCTGTACAAGGTTTCGAATTCGGAACTCTGTACTAATCTTTCATTATTTATATAGGCTCTTAGCTCAGTTGGTTAGAGCGCTACACTGATAATGTAGAGGTCGGCAGTTCAACTCTGCCAGGGCCTACAAACCAAGTAATCGGCAAAGTTTGGGGGTATAGCTCAGTTGGTAGAGCACCTGCTTTGCAAGCAGGGGGTCTAGAGTTCGAATCTCTATATCTCCACAAAAAAGTCGGAACAGCATTCGCTGCTCCGACTTTTTTTGTCGAGATAATCCCCCAGACTGTCTGAAAAGTCTCGGCGAGAGTTGAAAGGTATGTACTCCACTACAGTGGCGACAACGAATTTTCAATCCTCACTGGAGACACTTTTACTTTTAAGACAGTCTCCCCCCCTGTCGCTTTGCGACAGCCCCAGTGAGGCACGGTGGAAAGGATTCCCCGAAATCCCTTCGGTCGCTTCGTTCCGAGTTCTGTCACTTTCCGATCTGATTTTATTATATCTACTTTAGTTAAGCGTTAAGTAATCATTAAAAAATAACTTGAACAATTTGTATATCTTTATGGTCTATATTCCTTTTCTCATCAGTCGTGTACCACCGGCACACTCCTTCTTCCAAAAGAAATCTATCCTCAAAAATCTGACACAAAATTTAGTTCAACTTATTTTTTAACGCTTACTAAAAAATAACTAGCATCACCTTAGGCAATCTTTTTGGTCTATATTCCTTTTCTCATCAGTCATGTGCCACCGGCACACTCCTTCTTCCCAAAGTAATCTATCCTCAAAAATCTTTGCCAAATCCGCGGCAACTTATTTTTGCCGCTTACCAGGCTTGCGACTAATAATTTCTAGTAAGAAATTTTCTGAGTGTTGCAGCATGAGGTAAAAAATAAAATTTGAAATTTCGGTAACGTGCATAATTCCAAATTATCCTTTTTTGACCGGTTTTTCACAATATATCCGTGAAATGGAACGCGTTGATTAGTAGTAATTTATAAAACCCTGCCAGTCTGTGTGAAATGGCAGGGTTTTATAAATGTCTATCATATAATGAATTACATATCACGCCCGGATGATCTCCACCTCGCCGTCAAGGCCGATTTTGATGATTTGGGAGGCGAGGCCGGTGGCTCCGGCTTCGAGACGGGGATCAACTGTGTAGTCAACGGCGTTTTTGATCTCTTCGGAGATGTCATGGAACTTCTTTGGTGTCGGTTCTCCGGAGATGTTGGCAGAGGTGGAGACGATAGGTTTGCCGAGTTTGTAGGTCAGTTGTAGGCAGAACTCCATCATAGGGATGCGGATGCCGACCGTGCCGTCCGCCGCCACGGTGTTGTGGGCCAGATGGTAGCGGTCAGCTTTCCAAGGTTCCCCCTCGGCCGGGGCGGGATAGGTTTTGGCTCCCGGGTAGATCAGGGTCATCGGCCGGTCGTTGACCTCGACCAGATCTATAGCCATCGGCGGAATCTCATTGACGTACAACGCTATCTGATCCAGACTGTTGGCTAGCAGGACCAGCGATTTGCTATCTGAACGATGTTTGATCTTATAAATATTTGCGACGGCCTCTGGATTGGTCGCATCGCAGCCTAGTCCCCAAACTGTGTCGGTAGGGTAGAGGATGACTCCGCCCTCTTTCAGGACCTTCAACGTCTCGTTAAGGATCTCATCTATAGTCTTCTTCTGCATATTATTAAATATTTCGTTTTATCTCGTGCGCAGAACCGCCCCTCTTGCTCACCAGGCTGCCCTCCTTGCCGGTCTCGTGCGCAGAACCGCCCCTCTTGCTCACCAGGCTGCCCTCCTTGCCTGTCTCGTGCGCAGAACCGCCCCTCTTGCTCACCGGGCTGCCCTCCTTGCCGGTCTCGTGCGCAGAACCGCCCCTCTTGCTCACCGGGCTGTCCTCCTTGCCGGTCTCGTGCGCAGAACCGCCCCTCTTGCTCACCAGGCTGCCCTCCCAAAACGATCCCCAGCCAGATTCACGGCACGTGGCCTACTTGGCAGCCGACTTCTCCAGAAAGTGGAGGTAGCAGGCTGTCACGGCTGTCACGGCTGCTGTCTCGGTGCGGAGGCGGCTTGGACCCAGATGTACGGGGATGAACCCGCACTTGACAGCCAGGCTGGCCTCCCCCGGCGAGAAATCACCCTCCGGACCGATCAGCACCGTGATCTCGGAATCCTCGGACGCTCCTTGCATGACATCTTTGATAGAACGTCTGACGGTCTCGCCATCAAAGCAGTAGCAGATCATCCTGATGCCGGCATCCTCGCGGTGGGCAAGGATGAAGTCACGAACAGACGCGGGCTCCTCAACGACCGGAAGTTTGGCCTTCAGGCTCTGCTTCATAGCCGAAAGCACGATCTTGCGCGTCCTTTCCGTCTTGAACACCTTCCGCTCGGAACGTTCCCCGATGACAGGTGAGATCACGTCCACCCCAAGTTCTGTCGCTTTCTCCGCAAACCATTCGAAACGGTCATTGTTCTTCGTCGGACACACCGCCATATTCAATGAATATGAATGTCCTCCCCACCCGGGGACGGCTTCCAGAATCTCCGCCGCCGCTCCTTTGGTAGAATCGTCCGTCAGGCGGCAGCGGTACATGTTCCCGATGCCGTCCACAACGGTGATCTCATCCCCGGCCCGGTGGCGCAGCACTTTGATGCAGTGTGTGCTCTCCTCTGCATCCAACAGCGCGGAAGTCCCGTCAATCTCGTAGGTGTAAAAAATCTCCATGCTGCAAAGATACAACATTGGATAATAAAGAGTACCTTTGTGACCATGAAAAAACGATATGAATCACTGGATGTCCTAAGAGGACTGACAGTCGCGTTTATGTGCATAGTGAACAATCCGGGATCATGGGCTCACATATTCCCGCCGCTAAGGCATGCCGGATGGGTAGGATGCACTCCTACGGATCTTGTTTACCCGTTCTTCGTGTTCTGCATGGGTTGCGCCATGGCATTCTCTTTCTCTAAATATGAGAAAACCACTGCCAAGGCCTATCTTAAGGTTCTGAAGAGAGGAGCCTTGATCTTCCTTGTCGGCTTTGCTCTGAACCTTTACCCGTTCTTCCCGACATCGATGCATGACGAGACATGGACTTTCTGGCAGAACTACCTCTATTGGTTCCAGCATAAAAGAATATTCGGGGTCCTTCAAAGGATAGGAATGGCTTATGCCGTAGCAGGGTGTCTCGCTCTGTGGCTCAAGAAGCCAGGCAAGATAATGGCAGCGATCGTGACTCTCTGCGTGACATACACAGGAATATTGCTGCTCTTCGGCCGGGATCCGGGCGCGTTCACCCTTGAGGGGAACGTTTCGGTGAGGATTGACACCTGGCTTGTCGGTGGAAACCATTGCTACCATGGCTATGACGGCACCAATTTCGATCCGGAAGGCCTTCTTGGCTCCATGACATCAGCATGCTCATGCCTGCTTGGCTATCTTATCGGCTCGATGATTCTTGGTTCGCAAAGGAATATGTCCGCTCTTTATGAGGCCTCGTCCAAAGAAGGTGTCACGCCGGCCGAATCTACCGGTCAGACTACAGACAGCCGGTCGCTGAACTTGTCAAAGTGCCAACAGGCCATCGCCTATTCCCAGGACAGAGTTGTCAACAGAACCTTTGTCTATGGCTGTCTGTCTTTGATCCTTGGCATGATCCTCAGCATCTGGGTCCCGATCAACAAACCTCTATGGTCGATCTCCTACGTGTTCTTCGCCGGAGGATGGGCGATGCTGGCTCTTGCGTTTTTGGCCTACCTGATCGACATCAAGGGCTACAGCAAGCCGTTCGAGCCTTTCAAGGCCATGGGAATGAACGCCTTGATGGCTTTCGTGTTCGCCGGTGTCATCGCCAAGAGCTATGGGTTCTTCGGCTTTGCCCCGGGTCGCTATTTCGGTGCGAACGAGTACATGTCCCTGCTTTGGGCCTTGATCTTCGTCTCCGTCATCTTCTGCATTCTCTGGGTGCTTTACAAGAAGAAGATAGTCATTAAACTGTAAGTTGTCATGTTTATCGGGCTGATCTCCGACACGCACGGCGTGTTCGCCGATGATGTACGGAACTTTCTCTCTCCTGTGGACCAGATCTGGCATGCGGGAGATTTCGGCACGCTTCAATGCGCTCAGGATATCGCCGCGTTCAAACCTCTTGTCGGGGTTTATGGCAACTGCGATGGCTTGGATGTAAGGCAGGAATATCCCTCTTTTCAGAACTTTGAATGTGAAGGACTTAGAATCTTGATGACGCACATCGGACTTCGCAGGGGCAGCTATTGGGCCTACAATCCGCACCAGCCGATGTATGATCTTCGCTCCAAGGCTCTGATTGACTCTTATCACCCGGACATATTCGTTTGCGGGCACACACATATTCCTCAGGTTTTTCACGACAAAAGGGAAGGTTTCTTGTTCATGAATCCTGGTGCATGTGGCTATCAAGGCTCTTGTGATGTACCCAGAATGGCACTCCGCTTTCAGATTGTAAGAGGCAAAATTTCGGCGATGGAGAAGTGTGAACTGCCGAGATAGACAAAAAAAATGACAAAAAAGGCTAAAATTTTATTGCATTTTAGAGAAAACTATGTACTTTTGCGCTTTGAAAAACGAGTTGAGAGTAACTATGTTTTTTTAATTTATAATTATTATGAAGAAGGTATTTATGTCTGTTGCGGTTGTGGCTCTTATGGTAGCCGCTTCTGCTTGCGGTAACAACGCAAAGAAAGCTGAGGCTGTTGAGACTGAGGCTGCTGCTGTTGAAGAGACCACTACTTGCTGTGGCGATTCAACCGCTTGCTGCGACTCAACAAAAGCATGCTGCGATTCAGTAAAGGCTGAGTAATTTCAGTCACATCCCTCTGGGAGGCTTTTTGTGCGGTGTCCGGGTTAAAACCCAGATGCTGCAATTTTTTTTGCCTTAACCAGTCCGTTTGCCTATCTTTGGTAGGCGTTAAGGATTACTTGACAGGTGCGGCGCCGAATCTTTCGGTCCCGGAGGTACTTGTCCCGGTTTCGGTCGCTGAGTCACTATTCCGGTCGCTGAGCTTGTCGAAGCGCCCGTCCCACGATGCCGTGTTGGTTCGACAAGCTCCCCAACCACAGAACGAATAAACTACTACACGCATGAAAGAAAAAACAGTCTGGTTCTGCTCGAATTGCGGCAATGAATATCCCAAATGGATGGGACGTTGTCCGGCTTGCGGTGAATGGAACACCATGGTGGAGCAAAAGGTGGTCACCGGTGGTTCCCGTAAGTCCGCGGTGACGGAGTCTGTGCCGGGGGCGAGCCGCAGGCCGCAGAAACTTGAAGAAATAGACTCAAGTTCCGAAGTCAGGCTTTCTCTGAACAATGAGGAGATTGACAGGATCCTCGGTGGTGGCATTGTGGAAGGTTCCCTGGTCCTGATCGGTGGTGAGCCTGGAATAGGCAAGTCCACTCTTTCGCTCCAGATTCCGCTTGGCTGCCCGTCCCTCAAGACCCTCTATGTCACCGGTGAGGAAAGCCTACGGCAAGTCAAGATGCGCGCCGACCGCCTGGGCGGTGATGCCGCCAACTGTCAGATCTACAGTGAGACACTGATTGAGAACGTGGTCTCGCAGGCTCGTGAGATCGAACCGGACCTGATGATTGTGGACTCTGTCCAGACAATGTTCTCGCAGACTGTTGATTCGACTCCCGGCTCTGTCACCCAGATCAAGGAAGTCGCCGCCATACTCTTGAGATTCGCCAAGGAGACAGGCATCCCTGTCATCCTGATCGGCCACATCACCAAGGAAGGCTACATCGCCGGCCCTAAAATTCTGGAGCACATCGTGGATGTGGTCCTTCAGTTCGAGGGCGACAACAGAGGCTCGTATAGGATCCTGCGCAGCATAAAGAACAGGTTCGGATCAACCTCCGAACTGGCTGTCTTCGAGATGACCGGCAAAGGGCTGCGTGAGGTATCCAATCCTTCTGAACTACTCATCCCGATGCACGAGGCCGGACTCAGCGGCACGGCAATCAGCGCGATGCTTGACGGAACGAGACCTTTCCTCTTCGAGGTCCAGGCACTTGTAAGCTCGGCGGCCTATGGCACGGCACAGCGCTCCGCGACCGGATTTGATGTGAGGCGACTGAATATGCTTCTGGCGGTACTTGAGCGCAGGGCGGGCTTCAAGCTGGCGCAGAAAGATGTTTCCCTGAATATGGCAGGGGGGCTCAAGGTCAACGATCCGGCCTGTGATCTGGCCGTTGTCTCGGCGGTTCTGTCCTCCAACTTTGATTTCGCCATTCCGGCGGACAACTGCTTCTCCGGCGAGGTCGGTCTAAGCGGAGAGATCCGTCCCGTCGCCCAGATCGACCGTCGTGTCAGCGAAGCGGCGCGTTTGGGATTCAAGAAGATATTCATCTCGTCTTTCGCCTCCATGGAACTCAAGCCACAAGGCATTGAGGTCGTCAAGGTCACCGATGTTCCCGCCCTCGTCCGCTCCCTCTTCAAATAGCCTCCCGTTCACTGAGAAGCTGTTTTGAATTGTTTGTAATGTTCTTTGAGGTGAAAAAATTCAAACAAACAATTCAAAACAGCCTCTCAGTCCGCTTCAATGGTCGCTGAGCTTGTCGAAGCGACAGAACCATGTTCGTAAATTGAAAAAAAATGCGTATATTCGCCAAGTTTTAAGACTAAACAAATCAAGATATGAATCTTAGAGACATCAAAAAGGACATTGAATATGTCATCGGAGCCTTCATCGATGATTGCTCCCTTTTCAGCGCGATAAATCAGAAAGCCGATGACGAGGCTCTGGGTGGACTTTTGGATGAGGCCGTAAAACTTTACAACGACCTCAGGGACAAGGTTAACGCAAAGACCGAAGGCAAGAAGGCCGCTTATTTCGCCGGCATCCGCAAGGAACTCCTTGAGAAGACTGACGCTCTGTACCAGAAACTCAGCGAGGTCATCAAGGCGGCAGCGAAGGCTGAGGAGAAGTAGTCAAGCTTTTCACCGAATCATATTTGGGGAAGGCTTGAGAGTCTTCCCCATTTTATTTGTGGGCGTTAATGAATATGCCGCAGTAAATCAATAAATCTTTACCAGCATATTTTTTTTAGTAACATGAAAAAAATAAGTTGCCTCAGATTAAGAGAAGATTTTCGAGGATAGATCTATTTTCGAAGAAGGAGTGTGCCGGTGGCACATGACTGATGAGAAAAGAGATGTAGACCGAAAAGATTCCTTAAGATGATGCAGGTTATTATTTGAAGGTTACTTAATGCTTACCGTTGAACAGAATTTATACTAAGAACATGAAAGTTGCGGTTGTCGGTGTGACCGGCCTTGTGGGGACACGAATGGTCGAGGTGCTGGAAGAAAGGCAATTCCCTGTGGATGAGTTTCTTCCTGTGGCATCGGAAAAATCTGTCGGAAAAAAGATCCCTTTCCGAGGGCGTGAATATTCAGTCTTGGCCATCGAGGAGGCGCTTGAGGCGAAGCCCGATCTGGCTCTGTTCTCCGCAGGAGCCGGCATTTCCCTTGAATATGCCCCGAGATTCGCCGCGGCAGGGTGCCGTGTCGTGGACAACTCTTCCTGCTGGAGGATGGATCCGACGAAGAAACTGGTTGTGCCGGAGATCAATGCCTCCGTGCTGACCGAGGATGACCGCATCATCGCCAACCCGAACTGCTCGACCATCCAGATGCTTCTTCCGCTGGCGCCGCTACATCGTAAGTACGTGATCAAGAGGATAGTGGTCTCGACCTATCAAAGTGTGACGGGTTCAGGCAATCCTGCCGTCGCGCAGATGAAGGCCGAGCGCGAGGGGAGGAAGTGGGGTGAATATCCTGCCTTCTATCACTATCCGATCGATGAGAATGTGATCCCTCACATAGATGATTTCCTGGAGGACGGCTACACGAAGGAGGAGATGAAGATGGTCAACGAAACCCACAAGATCTTGGATGACTATTCGATAGGGGTGAGCCCTACCACGGCGCGCGTGCCGGTGCAGGGAGGACATTCGGAATCCATCAATCTGGAGTTCGAAAAGGAGTTCACGCTTGAGGATGTCAGGAGATTGTGGTCTGAGACAGAAGGTGTTACGGTTCAGGATGAGCCTACCCGCAACATCTATCCGATGCCGCTTTTCTCTCTTGGCAAAGACGATGTGTTCGTCGGTCGTCTGCGCAGGGATCCGTCCGTGAGATCCGGCCTGAATTTCTGGTGCGTCAGCGACAACATCCGCAAGGGAGCCGCCACCAACGCCGTCCAGATCGCCCAGTACCTTCTGTCCAAAGGCTTCCTGCCACGTCGCTGAGTCCGGTCTCCCGGCCGCTGTGTTTGACGAACTTGTCAACCGTCCTGGCGCAGAGCCGCCTCTCGATGTCGCTGAGTCCGTCCAAGCGCTCCTTTATTCCTTGTCGGCCAGATGCTTCTCCCAAGCCCAGGCTGAGGCCAGCGTGTCTTCGATCGACCTCTCCGCCTTCCAGCCAAGTTCGTTGTTGGCCAGCGTAGGATCCGCCCAGATGGCAGTCACGTCGCCAGCCCTGCGTGGAGCGAACCTGTAGTTCAGCTTCAATCCGTTGGCTTTCTCGAACGCGGTGATGAGCTCCATCACTGACAGCGGCTTGCCTGTGCCGATGTTGAAGATTTCATATTCATCCTTCATCTTGCCGTCAAGCATCCTGCGCACCGCGAAGACATGGGCTTTCGCAAGGTCCACGATGTCGATGAAGTCTCTCTGGCATGTCCCGTCCGGGGTAGGGTAGTCGTTGCCGAAGACCGAAAGGCACTCGCGCTTGCCGATGGCGGTCTGCGTGATGTAAGGCACGAGGTTGTTAGGCACGCCGCGCGGAAGCTCTCCGATCAGCGCTGAAGGATGCGCCCCGATCGGATTGAAGTACCTCAGCGCGATTCCCTTTACATTTGGATATGCCTTCACGGAGTCCCGGAGGATGTCTTCGCACATCTGCTTCGTGTTGCCGTAAGGCGATGTGGCCGGCTGCCTTGGGGACTTCTCGGTGACAGGAAGCTCCTCAGGCTCGCCATAGACGGTTGCCGATGAGGAGAAAAGAATATTCTCGCATCCGTGCTTTCTGGCCGTCTCGATGACATTCATGAATGATTCCAGATTGTTCCTGTAGTACATCAGAGGTTCGCTGACGGACTCGCCAACGGCCTTGAACCCGGCGAAGTGGATGACAGCGTCGATCTTGTTGGCGGTGAACAGCAGTTCCGTTGCCACCGGATCGCAGAAATCCATCTTGACGAAAGGAATATCCTCCCTTCCGGTGATCTTCTTGACACCCTCGTAGCAGGTCTCGTCGCAGTTGGACATGTTGTCGGCCACAATCACATCATAACCGGCCTCAATAAGTTCCACGGTAACGTGGCTTCCGATAAATCCGGCGCCGCCGGACACAAGGACACACTTTTTCATATTGATGACAATTTGATTCTCTCCCGACTGCCAAAACAGTCATTTATGGCTGCAAATTTAGTAACATTCAAAAAATAACCTGCATCATCTTAAGGAATCTTTTCGGTCTAGATCTCTTTTCTCATCAGTCATGTGCCACCGGCACACTCCTTCTTCAAAAAAAGATCTATCCTCGAAAATCTTCTCTTAATCTGAAGCAACTTATTTTTTTCATGTTCCTTAAATATAAAAACACTATTTTTGTACTTATGAGATTTGGAATATTTGAATATGCCTTTGTCGGCATGCTGGCAATGTTCGCCGTTGCCTGTCCCGCTGCGGCGGCTCTTCGACAGGCTCAGGACCCGTCCGTTGGATCTGCTCTCCTTGTAGCTGCCCCACACTCTTCGGTCGCTGAGCCTGTCGAAGAGCCGTCCGCCCAGAATCCCGCCTCAAAAAAAACACAAGCCAAGACCAAGGCCCAGCGGTACGTTGAGTCTATCTCACGGAGCGAATCCCTGAAATCCTCCGTCTTTGGAGTCTTTGCCGTCACCGAAGGCGGCGACACCTTGGCCTCATGGAACAGCGGCCAGCGGATGCTCCCCGCATCCACGATGAAGCTTATCACCACCGGCATGTCCATCCATCTTCTTGGTCCTGATTACAAGTATGTTACCCGGATAGGTTACAACGGGGCCGTCAAGGATGGAATCCTGAACGGCGACCTCTATATCGTAGGTGGCGGCGACCCGACCATCGCTTCCAAAGACTCAATAGCGCTTTCAAGACAGGAATTGTTCACCCAGTGGAAATCTTTTCTTGACAAGGCCGGGATCCGCGCTGTCACCGGTCATGTCATAGGCGACGGCCGCTATTTCGACGGCCCGTTGGAAAAGGACTCATGGAGCTATCAGGACATAGGAACAGCCTATGGCGCCGGCGGTGACGGTCTTTGCTTCTACGGAAACGCCCAAGACTTCAAGGTCTCCGCCGGACCGGCCGTCGGATCGCCAGTGGATGTCTCCCCTGTCTTTCCGGTCCTGCCGTGGATGACTTATGAATATCCCTGCAAGACCGCTCCGGCCGGCACCGGAGATGAACTGTACTTGTTCAATACCGAGTTCGCCCCCTATGCCGAAATCCGTGGCTCATTTGCCATAGACCGCAAAGCCAAGACTGAAGAGTTCAGCAACAAATTCGGGGCCTACACCTGCGCGTATTATTTCTGCGAGTTTCTGAAATCCCAAGGCATCATCGCTTCAAAAGGTCCGGCTGATGTGCGGCATGGACGTGTCCGTGCGGACATTTCATCTTATGAACGAGGCCCTTACGCCGCCAAGGTGGATGACCTCACGATGGTCGGCATGACATATTCCCCGTCATTGAAGCGCATCGCGCGTGAGACGAACCTGAAGAGTGACAACTTTTACGCCGAGACTTTGTTCCGTACCCTTGGCCGAAGACTGCATCACTCGGCCTCTTACGACTCCAGCTATGTGGCTGTTTCTGAGGTGATGAAGAGCCTTGGTGTCAATGCGGACGGTGTCCGTATTGTCGATGGCAGCGGTCTTGCGCGCCACAACTACATCTCACCTGATTTTTTGGTCCGATTCCTTTCCGCGATGATGGACAGCCCGTCCTTCGGTGATTACATCCAGACAATAGGGCAGCCCGGTGACCGTCACTATGAGTCCCGTTTGAAGGATGCCCCGTCCTCGGTCAAATCGAGAGTCCACCTCAAGAGCGGCTCGATGAACGGTGTCCGTTGCTTCAGCGGCTACATCGAGCCTTCGGCCGGTTCCAAGGCAGAGACCATCATCTTCTCCATCATGACCAACAATTCTCTCGTTCCGGCTTCACGCATTGATCCCCTGATCGACCGCTTCATCGCTCTGCTGGCGATTGAAAACTGATTGTTTTCTACAAGATAGTATTCGAATGCCCTGTAGCTTCGACAGGCTCAGCGACCGGTCAGTTTTAGTCGCTGAGCCTGACGAAGCATCGGTCACTGAGCCTGTCGAAGTGACTGCTCTGATTAGTCCTGCGGAAAATAGAACGGACTACTGAAGGTAGAGACAATCCCGGACCCACCCTCGTCGATGTGCCCGACGATGCGGCGGACACGGACAGGCTTGCGGTCGTAAAAGTCCGAGGCTGTGGAGTCGAGGGAATTTATGCGCACGACTTGGGCGGAATGTATGAACCTGCCCTCACCGATGTACATCCCCACATGCGTGACCCTCTCCTTGGTGCTGTCTGTCGCGGCCTTGCCCCAGAACAGAAGATCCCCCGGAAGAAGTCCGCTCCAATCGACTTCACCGTTGTCCTTGAATATTCTTACATCCTCTCCGACCCTTGCCTGCTGTGATGCGTTGCGCGGAAGCAGCACCCCGTTGGCGAAGTAGGCGCTGCGTGTGAAACCGCTGCAGTCCACATTCTTGATGGAGGTGCCACCCCACATGTACGGAACCCCGAGGAATCTGTACCCGGTTGCCAGAAGATCCTGACGGAAAGCGGACTCGTCCGAGGCCCTGCCTTTGCGGTCTTTCGCCCATTTGTGGAATACGGCAACATCCTTGGCTGGCACATAGCCGGTCTTTCCGGAAGGCAAAACGACTCCGGCGAAACGCTTTTTTAGCACGGCGCGGCCTTCCTCATAGCCGTTGTAACGGCCGCTCGTGTGGGTCTTCACACTGTACATGATCCGGACAATGTCTCCGAGCACAAGATCGGAAACAATCCGTGAATCAGGCGAAGGCTCTTCGTAAATGTGTGAGAATGAGGCTGTGCAGATGTACTTCGGAGCCTCTATATAGTCTTGAAGTTCTTTCTCATCCATCGGAACAAGTCCCATTTCGTTGACCCATGCCGTGTAAGGCTCCGGACTCTTGACCTTCACCCAGTAACCTGACTTGTCCAAGACTTCAACGACCGTTCCCATCAGAGCCTGGTCTCCAAGCTCTGCGGCATAGTCCGGGGCCTCCCGCATGAGATTGGCGGAAAATTCGACAACGGCCCAGTTCTTCTGACCGCCCTGTGCGAATGAAGAGAGACTGACCGCCAGCAGTACGGCGGTGGCGGATAAGGATTTCAGGAATATATTCATGACAAATTTGTTTTTATTCAATTCTCTTTTTCTGAAAAATGAATCAGGCCGGGTCACGGATGTCCGGATTCCGGCTTGTAAAAATATTCACAATTCATTAGTTTTGCAAGTGATATGTCGTGTTTTTCCGAGGTCGGCCCCCAAAAATGCGGCAGTTAAGAAGATGACTTGCAATATGTTTGACTTTCCGGAAGGCAAAAGATACAATTCGTTTGTCGGTTACTACCGCCGCAAGTACGGCGAACGGCTTCAGAAACTGGTCCTGGACGCAGGGTTCTCATGTCCCAACAGGGACGGTACCGTTGGTCGCGGAGGCTGCACGTACTGTGACAATGCGGCCTTTCATCCAGGCTACAGCACACCGGGTAAACCGTTGATGACCCAGATTGACGAAGGGATTGAATTCCAAAGGGTTCGCTATCCACGGGCTAGGCACTATCTGGCATATTTCCAAGTATATTCAAACACGTACGGGACCCTTGAAAGATTGAAGGCTCTCTATGAGGAGGTTCTGGGTCATCCGGAGGTGGTGGGCATCGTGATAGGCACGCGTCCGGACTGTGTTGATGAGGAAAAGTTGGACTATCTCGCTGATCTCGCTTCCGGACGTGTGCTTAAGAATTGGCGTCAGTCCCTTCGACAGGCTCAGGGACCGAACATGCCGGTCGCTGAGCCTGCCGAAGCGTCCGAAACCACCCTCACCGCCCCGATAGTCGTGGTAGAGTACGGCATAGAGTCCTGTCGCGACACTACCCTCCGCCACATCAATCGTGGCCACGATTTCGCCTGCGCCCGCAAAGCCGTGGAGATGACAGCCTCCAGAGGCCTCGGCACCGGAGCCCACTTCATCCTCGGCCTTCCCGGCGAGACCCGTGACATGCTCATCGAACAGAGTGATCTCATCTCATCCCTCCCATTGCGCTCCGTCAAGTTCCATCAGCTCCAGATCGTCAAAGGCACCTCGATGGAAAAGGAATATGCAGCCGACCCCTCAGCCTTCTACCGTCCAGGGCTTGATGAATATCTTGACCTCGTCACCGACATCCTCGAACGTCTGCGTCCCGACCTTTACATAGAGCGTGTCGCCGGTGAGGTCCCTCCACGTTTCGTGAACGAAACCCCATGGGGATTGGTGCGCAATTTTGAGATTCTCCGCATGCTTGACAAGCGTCTGGAGGCTCGTGACACATGGCAGGGACGGTTATGTAATCCTTAAAAGATCACCAACTTATTTTTTTTCATGTTCCTATATTCACGGACATATTGAAAAAACATCGTTTTTTGTGGAGTCGAAACCCCTTCCTCCACGACAACTATTCGTGAAAATTCTTATATTTGTCAAATTTATTTGATTACAATGGCGAAGTTTGTAAACCGAGAGATTCCCGAAGGCCTCACCTTCGATGACGTTTTGCTGGTTCCGGCACATTCCGATGTACTTCCTCGTGACGTTGACGTCACCACAAATTTCACGACCGACATCAAGCTCCACACTCCGATCGTGTCCGCCGCTATGGACACTGTGACGGAGGCCGATCTTGCCATCGCTATGGCAAGGGCCGGAGGCATCGGTGTGATCCATAAGAACATGACCATCGAGAAACAGTGCGAGCAGGTGCGCCGTGTGAAGAGAGCCGAGAACGGCATGATCTACGATCCTGTGACGATCAGCCCTGACGCCACTGTGGGCAATGCCTTGGCGATGATGAAGAAACATCACATCGGAGGAATCCCGGTTGTGGACGCCAATGGCTTCCTCATCGGAATTGTCACTAACCGTGACCTGAGATTCCAGGAGGACATGCAACTGCCAATCGCCCGGGTGATGACGAAGGAGAACCTCGTGACGGCCCCTAAAGGCATAACCCTGGCCGACGCCACGAAAATATTACAGCACAGCAAGGTTGAGAAACTTCCTGTGGTTGACAATGACGGCAAGCTTGTGGGCCTTATCACCTACAAGGATCTCATGAAGATCAAGGACAACCCTATCGCGTCCAAGGACAGCAAGGGCCGTCTTCTGGTCGCTGCCGCCGCTGGGATCAAGTCTGACACCGTTGAGAGGATAGGCATGTTGATCGACGCCGGAGCCGACGCTGTGGTTCTTGACACGGCTCACGGTCATTCCGAGGGTGTCCTCCAGATGATCAAGAAGGCTTGTGGCGCCTACAAGGATTTCCAGATTGTCGCCGGAAACGTCGCCACAGCCGCAGGTGCCAAGGCTCTTGCCGAGGCCGGAGTGAAGGCCGTGAAAGTCGGCATCGGGCCGGGTTCAATCTGCACGACCAGAATCATTGCAGGAATCGGAGTCCCTCAGCTCACCGCTGTGATGGAGGCCTCGTACGCGCTTAAGGGAACGGGAGTTCCTGTCATCGCCGACGGAGGTATAAGATATTCGGGAGACATTGTCAAGGCTCTTGCGGCAGGTGCCAGCACCATCATGGCCGGCTCACTGCTCGCCGGAACCGAAGAGTCACCGGGCGAGACCATCATCATGAACGGCCGCCGCTTCAAGTCCTATCGTGGTATGGGTTCGCTCGAAGCCATGGAACAGGGCTCGAAGGACAGATACTTCCAGGACATGGAATCCGACATCAAGAAACTCGTTCCGGAAGGAATCGTGGCTCAGGTGCCTTACAAGGGGACAGTCTCCGAGGTCGTCTATCAGTTGGTCGGCGGCTTGAGGGCCGGAATGGGCTACTGCGGAGCTCACAATGTGGAGGGACTTCGCGACGCCCGGTTTGTCCGCATCACCAACGCAGGGTTCCTTGAGAGCCACCCTCACGATGTGACCATCACCAAGGAGGCCCCTAACTACTCCCGTTAGAAAACGATGTCCGGAAAGTTCCGCATATTCCTGATGGCGGCGCTCTTCGCCGTTCTTCCTTCCTGCAAGGCCATCTCTTCCCTCATACATGACGGGGAGGTTGTCGCCAGGTTGGGAGACCACAAGCTTTACCGGTCCGAACTGGACGACATGATCCCCAAGGGCACGTCCCCTGAGGACAGTGTGAAACTGGCCGGTATCTACATAAATTCATGGGCCAGGGACAAGGCGTTCGTGGACATCGCGCAGCAGCGCCTCTCCAAGGGGGAAAAGGATGTGTCAAAGGAACTTGAGGCCTACCGTCAGTCACTTCTGCGCTATCGCTACGAGCAACGCTACATCAATGAAAGACTGGACACGACAGTCTCTCGGAAGCAGATAGAGGAGTACTACGACTCCCATCAGGAGTCTTTCAAACTGGAGCGTCCGATCATGAAAGCCAGGTTCTTGAATATTTCTAAAGATTCTCCTAATCTGGCAAAGATCAAGAAGTTGATGTCCTCAGACAAGGTGGAGGACGTGATCGCCGCGGACAGCATCGCGTTCAACTCGACCCAGCGTTACCACGATTACTCCAGCGGATGGATCGATGCGGTGAAGCTCGCGGCCGATTTCGGCGTGGACTATGTCCAGATGCTTTCCCAGCGAAGCGGCCAGTTCATCCAGATGCCTGACGGAGAGGACAGGGTCTCCGTGGCGTTCATCGTGGACTACCGGAAGGCAGGGGAGGTCGCTCCGGTGGAATACTGTGACGACAGGATAAGGGACATCATCATCAGTGGAAGAAAGCATGAACTCCTTGCCGGTTTGGAACGGGACTTGATAGAAGACGCCAAGGTTAAGGAGAATTTTGTAATATATTCGAAATGATAAGGAAAACAGCAATCACCATCTTCGCCCTCGCAGCGACCTGCGCGATGGCTTACGCTCAGAAATACAAGTACGTTGACAAGACCATCGCCGTCGTCGGCAACGAGGCGGTCATGATCTCAGACATCGAGAATGCCGTAAAAGACCGCAACGCCCAGGGTATGTCTTCGGACCGGAATGTCCGTTGTGAGGTGTTGGAGGCTATTCTTGAGTCCAAACTGTTCCTGATGCAGGCGAGGATCGACTCTCTCACGGTCAATCAGGACATGGTTGAAAGCAGCCTCTCCCAGCAGGCGGACAGGATGCTGACCTATTTGGGTGGCGAAGACAAGGTTGAGGAATATTTCGGGAAACCTCTCTACCGTCTTCGTCAGGAATGGCGCAAGCAGTACGAGGATATGAGCCTTACTCAGCAGGCGCAGCAGGAGATCATGAAGAAGATCCCGGAGATGACACCTTATGATGTCAAGGAATATCTTGACACGGTTGACGCCAAGAATCTTCCGATTGTCCCTATCAAGTACCAGCTCAGCCAGATCTGCCGTTACCCGGACCGGGAGGCGGCCAACCTGGCCGTGCGTGAGAAACTGCTGGATCTCCGCGAGAGGATCATCAACGGGGAGAAATTCTCGACGCTCGCGCGTATATATTCAGAGGATCCCGGTAGTGCTCGTAAAGGTGGTGAGCTTGGAATGGCTTCAAAATCAATCTTCTGGCCAGTATTTTCAGATGCGGCTATGTCTCTTAAGCCGGGTGTGATCTCGCAGATTGTCGAGACTCCGGACGGATTCCACATCATCGAAGTCATTGAGAAGAAGGGCGACATGTTCAACGCCCGCCACATTCTCATGAAGCCTAAGTACACGGATGAGGACAGAGAGAAAGCCTTCAAGACGCTGGACAGTCTCCGCACCGAGATCAACAACAACGCCGTGTCTTTCAGGATGGCGGCCAATTTTTACTCGCAGGATCCTGCCACCAAGACCAACGGCGGTCAGATGTCCGATCCGAACACCGGCTCCGCCTACTTCGAGATCGACCAGCTAAAGCCGGAAGACTATCTGGCCATCAAGGATTTGAAGGAGGGAGAGATCTCCGAGCCGGTGGAATCCACGGACAATGACGGACGTCAGGATCAGGTCAAGGACTATGTTGTCGGTAAGACCATCTACAAGATCCTCCGTGTAGATAAGATCATTCCCGCACACACTGCTTCGTTTGACGAGGATTTCAGCCAGCTTCAGGAGCAGGTCCGTCAGGACAAGCAAATGAAGGCTATTGATGAATTCCTTGCCGGCAAGATCAAAGAGACCCACATAGTCATCGACCCTATGTTCAAGGACTGCGAGTTCCGTCGTCCGGGATGGGCGGCAAAGTTCGCTGAAGACTGATGCTCGCGAGACGTCTGGCATATTCATTACTGCTTCTGCTGATGTCGTTCAGCCTTTCCGCCCAGAACTCTGAGCGGCGAGACAGTCTTGTGCGTCTTCTTGGCTGTGACGAGCTGCAGCAGGTTGAGGAATATGGCCAAAGCTACAGAAAGGCTTTGGGGCATGCCCGTTTCGAGCACAATTCTACCCTGCTGATCTGTGACACCGCATTGTGGAATGTGAACCAGAACGTGATCAACGCATTCGGCAACGTCCAGATCATCCAGAACAACACCGTGCTGAGCAGCGAGAGCCTGGATTACCTTATCGATCAGAGTCTGGCGCAGTTCCGAGGCGCGTTGGTCCAGCTTCGCGACAAGGACGGCAACACGCTGAGAACCACGGATCTGGACTATAACACCAAAGACAGTGTGGCCGTGTTCCGTGGCGGTGGAGCCTTGCGGGACAAAGACGGACAGATCATCGAGAGCGATGACGGTTGCTATTACTCCAAACTCAAGACATTCACTTTCACGAACAATGTCAACATGTACACGGACTCCATCTTCGTGAAGACTGATGACTTGAACTACAACACAGGTACCAACATCGCTGTTTTCGGAACAGGCACCAACGCGTGGCGGGACAACAATATGCTTTCCTCGATGGCCGGCGTCTATGAACGGAATCTGGAGAAGTTCACGTTCACCCGCAATGTCCATCTTCTCACCGAGAATCAGGAGGCCTGGGCTGACACCCTTGTTTACTATAGAACTCCGAACAATGTCGAGATGTTCGGTAACGTGGAACTGCTGGACACAACCCGCAATGTGGCGGCAGTGGCTGGCTACATGCAGTATATTGACTCCCTGTCATTCATCAAGATGACGAGAGACCCTGCTGTGATCGCCATCAGTGAACAAGGTGAAAAGAGAGACACCGCCTACATCGGAGCCGACACGTTGATCATCAGGACAATCCCGAAATGTGAGGTGGATTCCTCCGAGGTCGCCAATTCTCAGGCGCGTCTGAAAGAGATAAATGTCGATCCGATCACTGAATATCGCCGCAAGGCTGCCGAGGCTGCCCGTGCCGCCGCCGAAGAAGCCCGGAAGAAGATGGAGGAGGAAGACCCTAATGCTGCCGGCGCCGCTGTCGGAAAACGTGGCCTGAGCAAGCAGAATCTTCCCGCACCGTGGGATGATGTCATTGAATATGAACCACCTCTCTGGTCGTTCTCCGCCATTGACACTACCCGGTCGAAGACGATCGCGGTCATACCCGACACGACCAAAGCAAATGCCCTTGTGGTGGTACAGGACACGACCAAAGTGCACAATCCGGTCACTGAGCCTGTCGAAGTGACCGCTCCCAAAGACTCTCTGTCCGTTCCTACAGACTCTCTGTCCGTTCCTGCAGACTCTCTGACTGTTCCTACAGACTCTCTGTCCGTCCCGACAGATTCCCTTGCGATGCCGACCGACTCACTGGCCGCGGCCGATTCTCTTGCCATGACCCCCAAAGATTCCACCAAGATAAGCTTCATCTACGGAATCCACAATGTAAAGGTCTTCCGGAATGACATGCAGGTCGTGTGCGACTCCTTGGCCTACACGGACTTGGACTCTCTTATCCGTCTTTACAAGACCCCTATTGTCTGGAACGAGACAAAGCATCAGTACACTGCTGACAGCATAACTGTCATCGTGAAGAACCAATCCCTCGACCGGGCAAGCCTCATGTCCAACGCATTCATCATCGTGCAGGAGGACACCTTGTCCTACGACCAGATCAGGGGAACTGAGATGATGGCCTATTTTGACAGCACAGGCACCTTGAGGAGATTCGATTCCATGGGAGGCGCTTCGGGTCTTTTCTTCATTGAGGAGAACGGAACCCTTGCGACTGTCAACAAGTTTGAATCCAAGATGTTGACAGCCACATTGAAGAACGGTAACGTTCAGGATCTTAACTATTTTGATGCGGCAAAGAGTGACGCCTATCCTGTTGTCCAGATGAAGAAGGACGAGAAAATCCTCAAGGGTTTTGACTGGCGTCCGGAGAAGCGTCCGAAAGGGCCGGAGGACATCACCTCCTATAAGCCACGGGAGTCTCAGCGAAAGATTTACGAAGATATTCCCAGAGCGGAATTCGTTCAGACGGACACCTATTTCCCTGGCTACATGAACAGTGTCTATAAGATGTTGGCAAGTCAGGACTCCTTGAAGCGCGTCCGCAACGCTGAAAGAAAGCGTCTTGAGGCCGAGCGTGAGGCTGAGGCGGCCAGAATCGCTGACAGCCTGAAGGTGGCTGCTGACAGTCTGGCTTTAAGGGACAGTCTGGCATTGAGAGATAGCCTTGCAGTTAAAGACAGTCTGGCACTCCGTGACAGCCTTGCGCAAAAGGACCGTCTTGCTTTGACTGACAGCCTGAAGGCGGGAACGGATTCTGTCGCCGCCATGAAATCAGATTCTCTGTCACAGGATCCTACCGCATTGAAGAAAGCTGAGCAGGCCAGAAAGAAAGCCGAGAGGGAAAAGGCTCGTCAGGACCGGATCGCCGCCAAGGAGGCACGCTGGGCGGAACTTGACGCCCGTGATGCCGCCAAGGCGAAGGCCAAGGAGGAAAAAGCCTTGAAGAAGAAACGCCGGAAAACTCTCAAGACCCTGGAAGCCATGGAGAAACGTCGTCAAAAAGAAGAACGGATTCTGGAACGATATAAGGTTCAGTACGAAAAGCAGAAGGCCAGAAAAGAAGCCAAGGCCGCTCGGAAATCCGGTAAAGGGTCACTTCTACAGGCTCTGTGACCATGATATTTCCAGTCGCTTGGATTGTCGAAGCTCCAAGTCAAAAGAATAAGGACTGACCTGAAGGCCAGTCCTTTTATCCTTTATAATAGAGTCTCTTCTTAGAATCTGTTTTGAATTGTTTGTTTGAAGTTTTTTCACCTCAAAGAACATTTCAAACAATTTTAGAGAAGTTTCTTCTTGAGAGCGTCAATCATGTCCACCGTCATGGTCTCCAGATCGTATGATGGAGTCCAGCCCCACTCCTCGCGGGCGCAGGAATCATCCATCTTGTCCGGCCACGAATCAGCGATCGCCTGACGAACAGGATCCACCTCATAGCGCATCTTGAATTCAGGAATATGTTCCTGAATCTTGTGGTAGATGATCTCCGGATCAAAACTCATGGATGCGATGTTGAATGAGTTGCGGTGCTTCAGCCTGGAAGGATCCGCGTTCATGATGTCCACCGCCGCTTTCAGGGCATCAGGCATGTACATCATGTCCATGAAAGTGCCCGCCGCGATAGGGCAGACGAATTCCTCGCCTTTGACAGCGGCGTAATAGATTTCGACAGCATAGTCTGTTGTGCCTCCGCCTGGAAGCGTCACATTGGAGATCAATCCAGGAAATCTCACAGAGCGCGTGTCAACCCCGTACTTGGTGTGATAGTAGTCGCTGAGCAGTTCCGTGGCCACCTTTGTCACTCCGTACATCGAACGAGGTCTCTGCAGGGTGTCCTGAGGCGTGTTCTGGTGCGGGGTCTCCGGGCCGAACGAACCGATTGATGAAGGAGTGAACACGGCGACATTGTTCTCGCGGGCGATCTCAAGAATATTCATGAGTCCGTCTATCTGGATGTGCCATGCCAGTTGCGGCTTCCTTTCAGCGACAGCGGAGAGCAGGGCCGCCAGATTGTAGATTGTGTCGATGTTGTACTTCTTCACGATGCCCAGAAGCTGTTCACCATTGCAGACGTCAGCCTCCTCGGCAGGCCCGCTTTCAAGCAGAACACCCTTTGGTTCAGCACCTTTGATGTAGCCGGCAACAACATTGCCCTCCGGGTACATATTCCTGATTTTCATTGTCAGTTCCGAACCGATCTGGCCGGTCGAACCTATCACAAGTACATTTTTCATTGCGGATCGCTTGTTTATTGCTAAATTAGCAAGTGCAAATTTACATTATTTTCCGAGATATGGTCTTAATAATGTCAAAATCTAAACATTTTTCTCAAAAATTGATATATTTGTCAGTGCGAAATCGAAACGTTTTAAAAACTTATCAGATATGTACGGAAAATTCCAGGAACATCTAAAGGCAGAGCTGGCCTCCATCAAGGAAGCCGGACTCTACAAGAACGAGAGAAACATCGCCTCCGCCCAGTCCGCCGAGATTACCCTTCAGGACGGCAGCAAGGCCCTTAACTTCTGCGCCAACAACTATCTTGGACTCGCTGACTCTCCAAGACTCATCGAAGCTGCAAAGAAGGCTATGGACGAAAGGGGATTCGGAATGTCCTCTGTGCGTTTCATCTGCGGAACCCAGGATCTTCACAAGGAACTTGAGGCTGCCGTCTCAGACTTCTTCCACACAGAGGACACCATCCTCTACGCATCCTGCTTTGATGCCAACGGTGGAGTGTTCGAGCCTCTCCTCACCGCTGACGACGCCATCATTTCCGACTCTTTGAACCACGCTTCTATCATCGATGGCGTGCGTCTGTGCAAGGCTGTCCGCTACCGCTACGCCAATGCGGACATGGCCGACCTTGAGCGCTGCCTCCAGGAGGCCCAGGCCCAGAGGTTCCGCATCATCTGCACGGACGGAGTCTTCTCGATGGACGGCAACGTGGCTCCGATGGACAGGATCTGCGAGCTGGCCGAGAAATATGACGCGCTCGTGATGGTTGACGAAAGCCACTCCGCCGGAGTTGTCGGCAAGACCGGCCACGGAGTCGCCGAGCAGTATGACTGCTATGGCCGCATCGACATATTCACAGGCACTCTCGGAAAGGCATTCGGAGGCACCGTCGGCGGATTCACCACCGGCCGCAAGGAGATCATCGATATGCTCCGCCAGCGCTCCCGTCCTTATCTCTTCTCCAACTCTCTGCCGCCGATGATCGTGGCCGCCGGCATCGAGATGTTCAAGATGCTGAAAGAGAGCAACGAGCTTCACGACCGCCAGCAGGAGAACGTGAACTACTTCCGTGACAAGATGTTGGCCGCCGGCTTCGACATCAAGCCGACCCAGAGCGCCATCTGTGCCGTGATGCTCTACGACGCACCTCTGTCCCAGAAGTTCGCCGCCAAGATGGCCGAGGAAGGAATATTCGTGACCGGGTTCTACTATCCGGTTGTCCCGAAAGGCCAGGCCCGCATCCGTGTCCAGCTCTCCGCCGCCCACAAGCGCGAGCACCTCGACAAGGCCATCGCCGCCTTCATCAAGGTCGGCAAGGAACTCGGAGTGATCAAATAACCTTTCTTTGAATATCCCGACGGTCTCCCTGAGCCTCCCTCGTCGCTTCGATAGGCTCCGCGACCAACTGAAACCAAAGCCCAGGATGCTGAGCCTGTCGAAGCGCCCGGGGCTTTTGGCTTACCTTTAGCTGTACTATAAGGACTAATGACGCCACGACTGCAACCGCGGTCGAAGCGCCTAGGGCTTTTGGCTTACCTTTAGCTGAAGATCAAGGCAGTCCCTGAGCCAACGGTGCGCTGAGCTTGCCGAAGTCTCAAAGGGGGAGACTGTCTTAAAAGTAAAAGTACCCCCAGTGAGGATAGAAAATTCGTTGTCGCCCCTGTATAGGGGGTACAGACTTTTCTACTCTCGCCGAGACTTTTCAGACAGTCTGGGGGGCGAGGGAGTGCGCCTGCGTGGCGTTTAATTGCTTAGTAACCAATAAAATAAACATTCTCGTGGTTCGGTTTTGTCCACCACGAGAATGCTTTTATTGTTGATAACCAGTTGGTTATCTGCCACGGAAATTTACTCCGCGTAGAGCGAGATGATGTTGAGGATGACTTCAGAAGCCTTCTCGATGCTCTGGAGAGGAACGAACTCCATCTTGCCGTGGAAGTTCAGGCCGCCGGCGAAGATGTTCGGGCAAGGCAGGCCCTTGAAACTCAAGTTTGCGCCGTCGGTGCCGCCACGGATCGGCTGGATCTTCGGCTTGATGCCGGCCATCTCCATCGCCTTCACGGCTTTCTCCACCACGTGATAATGCGGTTCCACCTGCTCGCGCATGTTGTAGTACTGATCCTTGATCACAGCCGTCGCCGTACCATCGCCGTACTTCACATTGATGAAGTCCACGCACTTTTGCATGATTGCCTTCTTGCTCTCGAACTCCTTGCGGTCATGATCGCGGATGATGTAGGTGACATCGGCCTCCTCAACCGAACCGTTGATCCCGATGATGTGGAAGAATCCCTCATACCCTTCGGTATATTCAGGCCTCTGCTGAACCGGCAGCAACCCGTTCAGTTCCGTCGCTATCAGAATGGCGTTCTTCATCTTCCCCTTTGCATAGCCCGGATGCACATTCCTTCCTTGAATATGTATCTTCGCCGAAGCCGCGTTGAAATTCTCGAACTCCAACTCGCCGATCTCGCCGCCATCCATCGTGTAGGCATATTCGGCTCCGAACTTCTTGACATCGAACTTCACGACACCGCGTCCGATCTCCTCGTCTGGCGTGAACCCGATCTTGATCTCACCGTGCTTGAACTCAGGATGCTCCACGATGTACTGCACCGCGTCCATAATCTCGGCCACGCCAGCCTTGTCGTCTGCTCCAAGCAGAGTCGTGCCGTCGGTGGTGATCAACGTCTGGCCGACATAGTGAAGCATTTCAGGAAATTCCGAAGGCTTCAGCGCCAGGCCCGACACGCCTTTAAGCGGAATATCCCCACCATCATATTCATTGATTATCTGAGGTTTGACATTCGCGCCCGATGCGTCCGGAGCGGTGTCCACGTGGGCGATGAAGCCGATCGCAGGCACTTTCGCCTCAATGTTCGAAGGGATCGACCCCATCACGTAACCATATTCATCAAGAGTGGCTTCCACTCCGAGAGCCTGAAGCTCGTCGCGCAGCATCCGCAGCAGATTGAGTTCTTTCTCCGCCGATGGCTGGCTCTCTGATTCTTCGTTCGACTGAGTGTCAATGCTGACGTACCTCAGGAACCTGTCCAAAACTTTTTCCATGTTGTTGTTATTTTCTGGCCGCTGAGCAGCCTGACATATTATTCAGAACTCGCTGTTTCGGTCGCCGAGCTTGTCGAAGCGCCCGAAATGAACCTGTCGGAAAGTCACTTCGGCAGGCTCAGTGACCGTTTGTTTATTCCTTGGCCCTCAAAGAAGCGATCACCGTGTAGGCGATGATTCCGATGAACGGGATGATGGCGATGGCCTCGCCGTATTGGGCGTTCCAGCCGGTCAGGAACCAATCCACGTTGAAGAACTTGAGCAGGGCGCTCACGACTCCCATCAGCGCGCCGCCGGCGATGAAACCGGAAGCGATCAGCGTACCCTTGTTCAGACGTATCTCATTAAGCGCCTTGTCCTTCGAGCGGGTGCTGACGAACCAGGAGATCGCCCCGCCTATCAGAAGAGGCAGGTTCAGGTCGATCGGAATGAACATGCCAAGGGCGAATGCCAGGGCCGGAACCTTGAGGAAGGTCAGCACTATGGCCAGCACGGCGCCTATCCCGTAGAGCAGCCACGGAGCTCCTCCGCCGTTCATCATCGGCTGGATCACGGCCGCCATAGCGTTGGCCTGAGGAGCCACAAGCGCCTGGTCACCTACGAATCCGTACGTCTTGTTAAGCACGAGCATCACCCCGCAGACAGTCGCCGCCGCGACAGCCACACCCACGAACTTCCAGCCTTCCTGTTTCTTGGGCGTGCTGCCTATCCAGTAACCGATCTTGAGATCAGTGATGAACGAACCCGCAACCGAAAGAGCCGTGCAGACAACCCCACCGATGATCAGAGCCGCGGCCATGCCGGCGTTGCCCTTAAGCCCCACAGCCACAAGGATAAGCGCGGCGATGATCAGGGTCATCAGCGTCATGCCGCTCACCGGGTTGGTGCCCACGATGGCGATGGCGTTGGCCGCCACGGTCGTGAACAGGAACGAGATGATCGCCACGATCAGCAGCCCGACAACCGCCTGCCAGATGTTGTTCACAACCCCGCCGAAAGCGAAGAACGCGAACACCGCCAGAAGCGTCAGCACGATGCCGAACACAATGGTTTTCATAGGAATATCCTCTTGTGTCCTCTCGGTTGTCTCCACTTTGCCGCCCTTCTTTCCGAACTCGCCGACAGCCAGCCCGACAGCCGACTTGATCACACCGGACGATTTGATGATGCCGATGATTCCGGCCGTCGCGATGCCGCCGATTCCGATGTGTCTCGCGTAATCCTTGAATATCTGGTCAGGGCTCATCTCTCCGATTGTCATTGTCACTCCGGTGTTCATCAGGTCAATCACCTGACCGCCCCAGATGAGGTTCATCAGCGGGATGATCACCAGCCACACCAGGAAGCTTCCGCAACAGATGATGAAGGCATATTTCAGACCCACGATGTAGCCGAGACCCAGTACGGCCGCTCCGGTGTTCAGTTTCAGAACCACCTTCGCCTTGTCAGCGATAGTCTGCCCGAATCCCATGACGGTTGTGCTGACCGTGTCCGCCCATGCTCCGAAAGTGCTGACAATGAAGTCGTAGAGACCTCCGATGAGACCGCTGACCAAAAGCGTGCCCGCTCCCTTGCCACCACCCTCGCCGCTAACGAGGATCTGTGTCGTGGCCGTGGCTTCAGGGAAAGGATATTTCCCGTGCATCTCCTTCACGAAATATTTCCGGAAAGGGATGAGGAATAATATTCCCAAAACGCCGCCGAGCAGCGACGAGAGGAACATCTGCATAAAGTTGACATCAACCCCAAGGATGTAGATGGCGGGAAGAGTGAATATCGCACCCGCCACCACGGCTCCTGAGCAGCCTCCGATGGACTGGATGATGACGTTTTGCCCGAGACCCTCTTTTTTACCAAGGGCGTTCGTCAGCCCAACCGCTATGATCGCGATAGGGATCGCCGCTTCGAACACCTGTCCCACGCGCAGCCCCAGATAGGCCGCCGCAGCGGAGAAGATGACCACCATCAGCAATCCCAAGGTCACTGAATAAGGTGTCACTTCCGCCCATTTCCTTTCCGCTCCCAAGAGCGGCTTGTACTCCTCGCCGGGCGCCAGCTCCCTTTGAGCGTTTTCCGGCAATGCGTTTCTCTTTTCTTCCATTGGTCGTTATTTTGTTTTCATTTCTTTCTCAACTTTCGCAAGTAGGCAATCACCTGCTGTCAAATACATTATCTCACGTTCGGAGGTGATTGCCCACCCACATCATTTCACGTTACCCCCTCCCTAAATCCCTCCCCTCGGGGGAGGGACTTGCTTTCACTGCAGGCAGTGAAGAAGAGTGGTGTTTCGCATTTGCGAAACTTGAGTAAGACAATATTCGTTTGGACGCCGCGATGCGGCAGTCACACGCGGCACCTGCGCTTCGCGCCCTGTCCGGGTAAATGGTTGCCACCACCTATTGTTATTGGCGTGCCTTTATTTTATACTCGGTACGCTTCGACAGGCTCAGCGGCCGGAAAGGCTCAAAAACCTTTAGCGATATTATCTGCGATGGACTGGATGAGACGCTCACGGGCCTCGATGCTGGCCCAGGCGACATGCGGGGTCAGACTGAGGCGTTCCGGACGTCTGGTGCGGAGGAGAGGATGGTCGGCAGGGATCGGCTCTGTGGAATAGACATCCAGGCCGGCTCCTCCTATAACTCCTTCGTCTATGACTTTTGCAAGGGCTTCCTCCACGACGATGCCGCCGCGGCCCATATTCACAATGATGGATTTCGGCTTCATCATCCGAAGTTCCTTTTCACCGACAAGTCCGGCAGTGCGTTCATTGTACGGAGCATGGACAGAGACCACATCCGACTCCCGCATCAGACGCTCAAGCGGAACGGAAGGATATTCAGTGTTATGGCTCGTGCCGGAAGTTGAATAATAGATTACTTTCATGCCGAAAGCGACGCCAATCTTCGCCACCTTGGCGCCGATAGCTCCCAAACCAATGATGCCCAACGTTTTGCCGGCCATCTCTATGAACGGCCTTGAATAATCAGTGAACAACCCGCTGCGGGAATAGGCGCCCGACTTAACGACATTGTCAAAATAGGCTCCGTTGCCCAGAAGGTTAAGAATATGCATGAATGTTTCCTGAACAACGGAGTCAGTGGAATAGCCGGCCACATTTCTGACCATCACACCATGCCTCGAACAAGCCTCGACATCAATGTTGTTGATGCCCGTGCCTGCCTCGCAGACAAGTCGAAGTTTCGGAGCGGCTTCCAACAGCCGGTCGTTCACCTTTATCTTATTAACAATCAAAACATCACAATCGACCACTCTCCGCATGGTCTCATCCGGAGTCGAATTCGGCCAAGCCGTCAACTCCCCCAGCCTTTCTATAGGCGCCAAAGATGACGTTCCCATCGTCCCGGCATCCAAAAACACAATCTTCATCTCTTCCGAAATTTTCCGCTAATATAGTAATCATTAAAAAATAACTTGAACATTTTGTACATCTTTATGGCCTATATTTCTTTTCTCATCAGTCATGTGCCACCGGCATACTCCTTCTTCCAAAAGAAATCTATCCTCATAAATCCGACACAAAATTTAGAAGCTGTTTTTTTACGCTTACATAATCATTTTACGGCTTACCGGAAAGCAGCTTTTCAGCGCACACCTGAAAAAGAAAACGAGGGCGACCTACCGGCCGTCCTCGTTCCTTGTGCGCGGGATGAGAGTCGAACTCACACGTCGCAATTGACACTAGCTCCTGAAACTAGCGCGTCTACCATTTCGCCACCCGCGCTTGAAGTGGATTGCAAATATACGGAATATTTGCGAAATCGCAAACAAAATCAGGCACGGATACATAATTTAGTAACATGAAAAAAATAAGTTGCCTCAGATTAAGAGAATATTTTCGAGGATAGATCTATTTTCGAAGAAGGAGTGTGCCGGTGGCACATGACTGATGAGAAAAGAGATATAGACCGAAAAGATTCCTTAAGATGATGCAGGTTATTTTTTGAAGGTTACTTAAAAACTGTAGCCCAAAGAGAACGCCAAAATATTCAAAGATGAAGCTCTCTGGTAGGCGAAATCCACCCTCACTCCGTGGAATTTGCACCCAAGGCCGGCTGACACTCCGGACGCGATCACATCAGAACCGGACGCTCGATAGCCGACACGCGCGAACACCATGCCGTTGAATCCGTACTGAACTCCTCCGGAAACAGCGAACTTTCCGGCAAAAAAACAATCAGCGTCCATTCCGGCCTCAAGGGAATGTTTTTCCTCGAAAGTCTGGCCATAGCCAGCCGCCAGCCGCACTGACGAAGGTATATGATAAGACGATCCGGAGGCATCCTTGACAGAAGTGCCCACATTGGCAAGTCCGGCGCTGAAGCGAAGCATCCTCCAACGGTACAAAGCATACACATCTGACGCGAACACACCTTGGTTCGAGTCAGAGGCAAGCCTCTCGCCGGCATATTTCAGATTGATGCCAACACTCAGCGCGTCAATCACCTTCAGTCCCAAACCTGCGGAAAACATCATGGAAGATGTCTTGAACATACCGTTGCGGTTGCCAGAGTCGTCTATGACCTCATACTCACCGCATGAATTGTAATTACCGGCGACAGAAAATCCCAGACGTTCTCCTGTCTTCATGCCTACGCCGACATCCAACCCACCGGTTGTCATGTCACCAACAGCGGGTGAATATGCCGCTGTCACCGCAAAACGACTCTCCGAATATGGAATCACCGCAGGATTCCGGAACGCTGAAAACGAAATGTCTGAAGACGGAGCAAGAGAGACACCGGCCATGGCCACTGAAACAGGGTCATTCCTCTGACACATCCAACCGAACGCCTCATCCTGGGCTTGCAAGTGGAACGCCGGCAAAAGAGCGGCGAAGACCACGATCAATACTCTTTTCATTCTACCTCTTGACAATAACATAATCATACTTATCCGCACCCACAGTCAGCCCAAGTTTGTACTCTCCAGGAGCAAAGGCGCTCATGTCTATCCTGGCCGGATCGAACACATTGCACGAAACCTTCTTCTCAAGAATGACAGACCCGGATGTGGAGGCTATCTTCACCATGACATCAACAACCGCGGTGCTGCCTGGACGGACATTCAAGAAATCACGGACAGGGTTCGGATAGTAGTCAACAGTATAACTTTCATCACGTGCGACAATCTTGAAATCGGTTGAGACCTTAGCGCCAAGGCGATCCTTGGCTGTCACGGTGATCACCGCCAAGCCATTTTGCTTTTTGGCGACAACAAGCTTGCCGTCGCCACTGATCGAGACATCAGCGACACCGTCAGGAGAAATCTTCGCGGAATATTCCAGAGGCTCGTCGTCAGGATCCGAGAACACACCGTCCAGATAGGCAGACATCTTTCCGTCGCCGGAAAGGACAACGTCATTGATGGGCTCTGAGACAACCGGCGGATGGTTCTCGATCACCTGATAGGCAAATTCATATTCCGCCGTGCCGCCATAAACGTCAGTCGCTGTGATCTTTGCCTTCTTAGGTGTGAAATCGGAGACTAACTCGCACAGGATCTCAAAGTTGTAGACATCAGGATCCTTGGAACCGCGGACCAGTTTCGCCCTTCCCTCAAAATCTGTAGTGACCTCGACATTGTCGCCATCAGGATCCGACACGGTGAACGGAATCGACACGCTCTCCCACTGGCGGAATTTGAAATCACCCGTATAGGATGTCTCTATGACCGGGGGATTGTTATTCTCTCTCCCGTACTTGGAAAGGCCGTATCTCATCGAGCCCATAACATCGAGGTATGGGCCCATTGCCTTGCCATTGTAGTTTATCAGGCTCGCGTTTGCACCTTCAAGAAGGACTTCCTTCAGATTCTCGTTGGTGAACCCTTCTCCTCCGAATTGAGAGAGCAGCAAAGCCAAAGCTCCCGAGACATGAGGACAGGCCATCGAGGTTCCATTGTAAAGGTCGTAAGATCCTGAAGCCACACAACTGTAGATGCTCTCTCCAGGAGCGCAGATGTCCACCCAACTACCATAGTTGGAGAATGAGGACAGCCTGCCTGTCATTTTGGAAGCGCCAACCGCGATCACCGGCGCGTATGACGCCGGAACACCGTTTGCTATGCCATCATTTCCCGCCGCGAAGACTACCAGACCTCCTTTCATTGGAGAGCCCGGCTTTTGGTTGCCATCCTTGTCACACCCGGCATAAGCGATAAAATAATCAATCGCAGCCGCCATTGAAGAGGAAATCCTGTCCCGCAAGGCATAGTCCTTCTCATAGGCGGAAAGCACATCGTTACCATCGAAGTCATAGTCATTGCCCCAGCTGTTCTGGCTGATGACCGCTCCGTTGTCCGCACCCCAAACTATAGCATTTTGGAAACTTGAGGCAGTACTGTTCCCCTGGAAAACCTGAGCGCTCATCAAAGTCACGCCCTTTTTCCCGGCCGCATAGTCACCTCCAGCTATTCCCGCAAGTCCCTTTCCATTGTTTCTGACCCCTGCGATTGTGCCGGCGACATGACATCCATGGTCTTCAGGGATAATATTTGAGCTGTTTCTCACGAAATTCCAGTTGACACTGCCACAGTTCCAAGCCAGATCCTCATGCTTGAGGTCGATCCCTCCGTCAACGACACAGACAACGACCGAAGGATCTCCGGTTGTGTACTTCCAGGCGTCCTCGACATTGATGCTGTAGCGACCTGAATATTCCCAAAGGTAGGCGTAGCCAGGATCGTTGGTGGAAGCGGACCTGCAGATTATGTTACGTTTTTCAGAAGCCTCTACGCCGTCAAGTGATCCGAGAATCTCCTGAGCCTTGGCAAGAGGCAGAGCAGAATCGAAGTCCACGATGTAGTACTGATGGAGGCCACATTTTCTGTGAAGCGGTTCATATTCGCCGGCGTCAGGGAAAAGACGCTCGGCATGCTTGACACCAAGGCTCTCTGAGACAGAAGATAGCAAAGCACTCCCCTTCTCCATCGCATCCGCGGCTTCAGGCGTCAATTTCACGATCATTGATCCAGGAATATAAATTGCCTTATCAATCTCGTCTTGAGTATAGGGGCGTTGCTCTTGAAGACCGGAAGGCTTTGCATTCCCCCTGTCAGACGACAATGCATGCTCCGATTTGGAACAGGAAAAGAACAAAAATGACGAGGCCGCGAGCAGAGCAGCCGCAGATAAGAGTGAACTTACTTTCATATTTTCGAAAAAAAGGGATCCGAACCGTACAATCCGGATCCCTTGAAAAATCAAAGGTATATAAATTATTTCAATTCAAGAAGCTTGGCGCGGCCGGATTTCGCGGTTCTCGCGTCCACTTTCTTGTCTTGAGCATCGCGTAACTTAGTGTCACGTGCAATGGTCATACTTGACGGAAGCGACTTGGTGTCAAAACGAACACTCTTGCCGGTCTTTGGAGCGGAGAGGCTCTTTACCGACTCGGAGGCGGCTGACGGAGTCAACGTCGCCGGATTTACTATGTAGTCGGCATCTGAGAAAGTGTACCATTTCTTAGTTGATGTGGACAGCCCCAGAACACCCCAGTACTTGGCATAGACCTCCGGCCTTTCTTCGGACAGCTTATACACCACGTTCTCGAACTTGATGGTCTTGTCCGCAGACTTGGTGACAGTGGCGATCTCTCCTGTGTCAGGATCACCGGTGCAGACATAATCGTCATTGGTGATTCCAGAGACATAGAAATTGTAGGATGAACTTGAAGAGAAGTTACCATAGACCAGTGAGCACTTGTCGCCTTCCGCATCATAAATGAGAGGAATGCCATCGATTCCTATGCCATCCAAAGCGATCGTCTCGTCAGGAAGGGCTTCCCTAAGGACAACATTGTAGGTTGTGTCATTACCTGTCTTTATAGACTTTGTGCTGAGGGTGTAGCTTCCGAGCCAAGCTTTGTATGCAGACGAGGCCTCCTTGAGCTTTGTCATGTCCGAAATTATCACCTCTGGCCAGAAATTGCCCTTGCCTGCGTTCTCTCCGGCCTGTATCTGCCAAGTCAGGCAGAATGAGAGGAATTTACCTTTCTCACAAGAACCGGCGTAAACGGTCATACCGCCTCCTTTTTCAAGGACGTAACCAGTAAGAATGACTGACGGATCTTCGATGTTCCATCCATAAGCGGCGTAAACCTTATAATTGTAGTTGAACTTTCCGGAAAGATAAATGTCACAGTCACCATATTTCGGATTGTTCCATGCCTCTGAAAGCTTCTGCTCCTTGAGGATGAACTTTCCGTCAGAGAACTCAGCCTCAACAGGCGCAAATCCGTTCTCGTCCTGGTTTGGAAGTCCGGTAACATTGTAAGTGCTGCCATTAACTTTCTCAGAGACGGTCAAGACGTTGTCACCCATTTTCCATCTTCCGATGAAGTCGGCATACGTAGCGACAGAGACAGGTTCCTTCTTTTCGAATTCAAAAGTCTTGTAGTCACCGGTAGGAGTTCCGTCAGCGGCGATTCCCGCGGCCACAGCCACATATTTGCCGAAGTCCTTCTCTCCGAAGCTGTCTGAACCGGTTGAGCCATCAGCGTGGACAAGCATATTATAGATTTCATCACGGTCGTAGACATCGCCAAACAGATCGAAATAGTACAGCACGTCATCGCTGAGCCGCAAGGCGGCGTTCACAGGTGATCCGCCAAGTTTCGCATAATCCTCTTCAGAATAGAAGGTTAGGGTGTAAGGCACTGTTGAGCCACTCACAGTGTTGGTGATGACCTCTGGGTACTTCTTGTCTTCAGGATCAGTGCTGTATGAAAGCGTCCATGCGTTGTTCTCCTTGAATTCGATCGCGGAAACGGCGTTAAGGATCATAGAGCAAGTCTCAGCTTTCTCACCCTCCGGATAAACGGATGATGTGACATAGCCATAGACATTCACATATCCTCCTACCTTGGAAGCGAGATCGAACGACGCAAGCGGAGCTTCAAACACCACTTTCTGTCCCATCGGAGCCTTGATGAAATATGTGTCACCTTCCTTCTCAAGTTTGCCGGAAGTGATGACGTACGCAGGGAATTCAGTCACCCAGCCGAGATAGGAAGATGTCGGGGCGGTCACACTGGATGTCTCGGCCGTCACTTCGTATGAAGTGGCCTCAACCGAAACGACCTCCGTCTCCTTATCAGTCTTCTTCACACCGTTCAGAGTGATCACCTTGCCGACAGGAAGCGCGGAGGTGGCTCCTGTCACGTACAGGCAGCTTGTTCCATCGGAAACAACAGCGGAGTTATCAGAAGTGGCAAGGACGGTCTCCTTGTAAAGGGTGACCGGAGTATTGTCAGCCACATTGGCAAGGGAAGCGATGTCGGTGGCCACAGTCTCGGCAGGGTACTGGATGACATAGAAGACATTAGGAGTCTCACCCGTCACAGTGTTGATGACATCAACCTCCGCGGAACGGAACGAAGCCGTCGTGTTTGCCTCGCAAACCAAGGTATAGACATCGACATGGGTTGCCTTTGTCTGAGGAGCCACGCTGATCCACTTCTGGGTTCTGTCAACATACAATTCATAGTCCATGTTGGTGGTCACGGAAACTTTGACCTCACCACCTGCCGCAGGGACAGGCTTGACGTCAGCCTCGGCGGTAAGCACACCGTCCTCAAAGACAAGAGATTTGATGTCGGTCTTTCCTCGGCCGTTGCTGGCATAGACAAAGACTTTTCCTGTTGCGTTCTCACTGTGCTTCACTCCGATGTAGCCAGGCACCTCTCCTTTAGGAAGAGAGATCACCCTGGCCTCCCATCCAGAGGTGCAGTTGAGGATGTCAACCTCTACCTCATCTCCTTCTGAAACACCTTTGAGGGAATATGGGTAAGTATATTCGTCACCACCTACAGGAACACCGAGATCCTTGCGAGCGTCGAATACCAAATAGAAAGGAAGCTCCTTCTGGATGGTGTAGGCCTCGCCGTTGATGAAGAAAGTCACGGTTGTGTCTCCATCCTCGATCGAAATAGTGGAGCCACCAGGATTGCCAAGTACATCCACGTCGGCCCATGTCTCACCTTTGTCATAGGAGATCTGCCACTTGCCATCACGGATACGGAGCTGAGGAACAGCCGAATGGACAGGGATCTTGTTGCCGGCAGAGTCAAGAAGCGGCTTGCCGTCAACTGCCCAGTAGAACTCTCCGTCAGCCTCGACAACACCCACAACAGGAGTGTCGCCCTTGTCTCCCTTCTCTCCGTCCACACCGTCTGTGATGACAGCGGTGGTACCGTCAGAGAAAGTGATTGTGTAACCATTGTCACCAGGAGTGACAGAAGTGACGTAGATATTACCCTGGATTGCAGCCACAATCGACTGCATTCCAGGTATAGTTATCTTATTGATCTCGTTGACGGTTTTTTCAAGGGCGTCAACTCTCACAACAAGATCATCAAACTTTTCGTAAAGATCATCGTTGTCAGCGCAACCGCCAGCAAGAGTCAATGTCGCGGTCATGGCGGCAGCCATCAAAGTTTTAATTGCCTTCATATTATGACTGTTTTTATGGTTTTACTTTACTACAATTCTTTTTCCCAGCAAGTGAGAAACCTCAGGCAGAGCCTTATATGGGGTGCAGAACTCAAATGGTCCATTAGCGGATATGGCCCTGAAGTTGTTCCTGTCGACCTTGACCCAAGTGCCTTTGGTCTTGTCCAGACTCATAGTCTTGACAGAAGTGGTGCCGGACTTGACACCGGTAAGAGGGAACTCGTCAGGCTTGCTCTTGAAGGTGTACACACCTCCGTCAGGATCAGAGATAGGCACAGCGATCAATTCCATACGGTTGTAGGTAAAGTCTCCGCCACCCTGAAGCTGGAATGAGTTTCCGGTGAACTTGACTGAACCATCGCTCTGCAATGTTCCGGTCGCCACATCGTAAGGGCCATTACCACCGGACGTGATGTAATATTCCTTACCGTCAGTGTGGATGAACTTACCTACGTAGTACAGATTGCAGGCACCCTCAGAAGCTCCGATGTCAACATTGCCCGCGATAGGCTCATCATCGTTGCCGTATAGCACGATGCTGCCTGACTCTGAGTCGAATGTAACCTCGGCAGGCTCGAAGAAATCCTGATCCATCTGCCAGCCCTTCATGTTGATGGTCTTGTCAGCAACCTTCTGAGTGAGGGCGATGTCGAACGCCCCGGCGTTTATGCTCCAGTTCCCAAGCCATTTCTTGTAGGCGTCCGAGCCGCCACCGCCAGGATTGTCGCCACTGCCACCCTTCTTGGTGAGAGTCGTAGGCAGAGGTGTCTTGTCCTTACTGATAGTGAGATATTTGCCATCGGCTGTGGCAGCGACGAACTGGACTCTCTCAAGATCATGGCTTGATCCGTCGCTGAAGCTCACATGGCCTGCGGCAAGCTTGGCCGTGCTGCCTGAAATGGTTCCTGTGAAGATCACATACGTTCCTTTGGCGAAGCTGGATTCTCCCCATCCGCCGAAGAGACCGACGGTGCATTCACCATACTTTTGGGTCGATACGGTGCCGAGTCCATCCTGAGCGCGGACTTCAATACCCTTTGTGGCAGAGTCATAAGTGGCAGTGACAGGGAATGACTGTCCCTCGATGCCGGTGATGGTATAGCTGGTCCCCTTCTCAAGCGTGGAGATCTTCCAAGTGTCAGTCGCCGATCCTCTCGTGACTGTCCAGTCTCCAAGCCAAGCGTCATAGCCCTCTGCGGAGCCACCACCGCTGGTAACAGTGAAATCACTGTAGGCATAGTGACCAGTGGCGGTACCATCATCAGTGAATCCGATCGCAAACGCGATGTAGTCGCCGGCATCCATTGGATCGAACACCTCGTAATCGCTATCCTCGTAAAGGAAATTAGAGAACTCCGCCGGGTATCCCATCTGGTTGGAAAGTTCAACAATATACATTATCTCTTTCCTCACGGCATCAGCCACCTCAATTGCGAAATCATCCATTTCCAATCCACTTTCAGTGAATTCAGACTTGCTGACGTAGTAGATGCTGTACTTGCCTGACAGAGCCGGATCAGCCACATCATTGTAAATGTAAGCCGCTTGCTCGCCTTCATAATCCTTGATACCACCATAACGGACAGTCCAGTTGGCGTCAACACTCATGTAGGACAAGTTGTTTTGAACCACGGAAATCACACCGCTGTCATGGCCAAGCTTCCACTCGACATTTCCCGAACGCGACATATCAGCAGGTGTTCCCTTAATGGTGTTCTCCGCGATGGCGACGTTAAGGTTGTTCTCGGTGACAGTCACGGTGATCCAATCCACATCCGCACTCGCAGTAATGGTCTCATCATACTCGTAAGGGAAATCGAATGAGACAGCCTTGTGGGAAGCATTGATGCCAGAAGGATTGAAACCAGTGCTGTAGAAACCGAACTGCTGAACCGTGAAATCAGACTTAGCGTCACCCGACTTCACAGTGACAGTGGCATACCTGGACTCATAACTTTCATTCGCAGGAGCGGTGACAGTGGCCACATTGCCTTTCACAGAAACCTGGCACCAGTCCTTGTCAACCGTCACCTCGATAGGGACTTCGGTAACGAACTCGATTGTACCCTCGCCACCTTTGGCGGGAATCTTAAGATTGTTTTCCTTGACGGATATTGTCTGGGCCTCGCTCCCATCCACCTCCTGCTTGGAGCAGGAAGAGGATGCGATTATAGCCAAGGCCATGAATATTGCTGAAATTATCTTTTTCATGATAAAGCCTTTTCGTTATTTACGGACAAGGGTCTGAAGATAAGGGAACTGGTTTTCACCCCACCCTGTGAATTCACCGGCAGACTTGCCGCTTGCATCGGTCGCCCAAAGGATGAACGAGTCGATTACCATGTCAGTCTTGCCGTTGTCGACAAATATAAACTCTCCTTCTTGGGATCCACGGACAATCTCCATTCCGTATCCAGTGGTTGTGTCCCAAGTAAGGTCTCCGCCACCGGAAAGGCTCCATGCGGCAAGCCATACAGTATTTGAGCCGTCAGCGCCCAGAGACTGGACATTCATGGTAAGACGGCCGCGCGCCCTATCGTAGCCAAGGTACACATTGTGATCGCCGGACACGAAGCCACTCATGAGATAGCCGTTGCCTTCCTCGTCAGGCGTGAGTGTCACATCAAGTGTAAGCCTTCCGTAGTACATAGAAAGTTTGAAGTCACCGGCGAAGTCACTGTACTGGGTGTAGTCCTCAGGAAGCTTGCCCTGGAAAACAATCGATCCGTTGGTAAGGATGTTATTGTCGGAATGATAATCCATGCTGTTGATCGTGGCTCCTGCAACCTCGACCGGCTCGTAGGTCTTGATACCTTTCGATGTGTACATGAACGGAGCCTCGACAACCACAGTCCCGTCATCCCCGGAAGTCTCGGCTGAGGCGGCCGGATCAACATACTTGAAGGTTATCCTGCGGTTGTTGAAATCAACCCCGCCTGTGACATCCGTGTCTCCGACCTTGCCGTCGATGATGGCGGCACGCATGCTTGAAGCCACATCAGCTACCTTGGCAAGATACGCGGCCGGGGTCAGATCAGAATCGTAAGGATAGAGGTCATAATGGTTTCCGGAACGCTTGCCACGAAGGCCGATCTTTTCAGGACTTACGCTCACGATGGTGAACTCGAAGTCACCGCCCTTAGCCTGATACTCCGTTGACGATGGAGTGGCAAAGTGATGAAGAGCCTGATTGTAAGAGTCGAACGAAAGCACGGCGCCATTATCCGTCGTAAGCTTGTAAACACTCTTGTAGGAATTCTCCGGATCGAGCTCGTAAGATGCAGTCACCTCAGCATCTGTGAAGGCAAGATAGTAGGCATAACCACCCTTTGACTGGCCGGAACCCGGATAATACTCCATAATCCATCCTTTTTCATTGGAGGTCAAGATCTCACGGGTCTGTTCAATGTAAGCCTGAAGACGCTCAGAAGACGATGAGTCAAAGACATCCGCCTGATCCTTGAGACAAGACTGGGCTGAAAGCACCGACACCCCTGCCAGGACGACTGTTAATATTTTATTGAATTTCATAATCTAATCACCAATTATTTTACCGTTAAATCGCTGAGGTCAACCTTGCCTTGCATCACGTCATCCTGACGACGGATGATTACGGAGCGAAGCTCGTCAATATCAATGGACCACACAGACTTCATGTAATCTCTGACAATCTGAAGTTTCGCGCGGATGAAGTCTGCTGATGAACCAGCATCCTTAAGCTGTGAGTCCCAATACTCCTGCGTGTTGGTGACATAGATGGACAGCATCTCCGCGAAGTCCTCACCGTCTGAATGCTGGGCATAGTCACTGATGAAGCCATTCTTGAGGTACTCTTTGTTGTAAGGAGGCTTGCTCCAGTTGTCAGCCACATAACCGGAACCGGTGACCTGCTTGAAGTCTGTAGGATAATCCTTGATCTGGTTGAGGATATGGGTGAACTCGTGGTGGATCGTCTTGATGTAGTAATGGTTGAGAGCCTCCGGTCCCTGCTTGAGCATGGCGCTCAGATAATTCACACCGGAAAGGAGGACCTTCTTGCCACCTTCAGCTGTTCCAAGAATGAACGTTCCGTTGTTCCTGTACTCAAACTCACCGATAAGGAAGAACATCTTAGGGAAATACTCTCTGGTGAAGTCAACACTGGCGACCTCATCATAGGTGTCAATACAAAGATACTTCACAAGGTGGGCCATGATGACAGCCTCATCATAATCGGCAGGTACAGTGTAATAGTTCATGTCCGACTCGTTCAGTTCGAAGCGGTACTTGAAGTCAATGTTGTAAGGCTTGACATAGTTGTCGTTAAGCCATTTGTCCAATTCAGTCGCAGGAGCCGTCTCAACCTTGATGACACTGTCAGGGTTGAGGTCATCTTTCTGGCAAGCCGAAAACGACAGAACAGAAAGGGCGGCGATTGAGAGATATGTTATAATTTTCTTCATATTCCAGTCAATTTATGAGTTTAGTTTCTCGGGTTCGGTGTATATCCTGCGTCAATAACTTTCCTAGGAACCTGTATGGCGCGCCTTTCGTCATCTACCTTGAGGACATCACCAGCGGTACGAGGGTTGCCGTCAGATCCCATGACACGTCTCTGGATCTCAATGCCGTAACGCTTGACATCAAACCATCTGAGTCCCTGGGCGTAGGTGTCAACCCTCTTAAGAAGCAGACAGAAGTGAATCAGATTCTCCTGAAGCTCGCTAGGGTTCTGAAGGAACGGAGCGTTAAGCTTCTTCTTGACGGTTGAAGCCAATGCCGTTGAGTAAGGAATATCCTTCAGAAGACTGTTGATCTCCTCGGCGCTGAGGTTCCAATCAGTCTTCGAGATGTTGGACAGCCAGAGGTTCATGTCAGCCACAGCCAAGTCATACTGCTTGAGGAGGAGCTTTGCCTCAGCCCTCTCAAGAAGAACCTCGTCGGAAGTGAAGGCCGGATAGACAGTCCTGTAATAACCGATCTGGGCGACAGGGTCTGAGAATTCGAACAGGTAAGGCAACTTCCAGAAAGTGGTCTTGTCGTGGTTCGTGCCTTGGTAAACCTTCATCGGCACAGCGAAGAACGACTCGTTGTCCTTTCCCAAAAGGGTGGCAAGGGCAATACCGGTCTCATTCGTGGCAAGATAGTTTCCGGCAGCGTATTTTGAATATACTGAATACGGTCCTGTAAAGCAAAGACCCATCTTCGAATACGCCGTGATCAGAAGCAGATTGGCCGACAGTGTGGCATCGATGAAATGGTTAGTCAGAACCTCATCGTCCTGAGTCATCTTTGCCTGTGCGCGCCAGTCGCGGAGCATTGTCGCAGGAGCGGTTCCCAAACAAGCGTCAGCGTACTTGACAGCCTCTTCAGGTTTCTCATAATAGAGATAGAAACGCGTGGCGAAAGCATACGCGGCCTTCTGGTTGAAGTGGTACTTAGGCACAGTGTAGTAATTGTCGCTGACGAGCGGGAGGGCCTTCTGGAGATCCTGATCGATCTTTGCATAGATCTGAGCCACAGACTCCCTTTCGTACTTAGGATTAAGTCCCTGCTCAGGAGCGCTCATGTAAGTGACGCCGAGTTTCTGATCCGCAGTCGCCTCAGTGTAGGCCTGCGAGAACATATTCACAAGCACGAAATGACTGTAGGCACGGCAAAGAAGAGCCTCTGCCATCTCCGGCTCATACCCTTCGGCATCCGGACCGACCATGTTAGTGATGGCCTCTATTGCCTGATTGGCAGCCGCGATGGCCGAATAGGAGGATTGCCAGATGTTCTCAGGGTCCTCGTTGTCGGTGTTGGTGACATCCTTCCACGCGTAAACCTCATCGATAAAAGGATCTGTGTTAGGGTTCTCAGGGCCGAAGTCATCGACATTGTCCGAGGAGAACTCGCTGACAAGCAGATAGTCTGTCTCCGGGTAAGCGGACACCAGCAAGGAGCGGATTTTCTCCTGAGTGTCAAGCTCCGTTCTGTTGTCAGGCATCACATCCAGAAACTTGTCGCATGAGACAAGGCTGAAAGCAACCGCCGCGAAGGCTATTATAGAATATTTGTTTTTCATATATCTTTCCCTCCAGATTAAAGACCAATTTTCAAAGTGAATGTGAACTGCTTAGGAACCGGGACAGCCACACCGCCGGTGTTGAAGAACTCAGGATCCTGACCGTTGAGCTTGCTGTCGGCGTAGATAAGGAACAAGTTGGTGGCCTGAGCCTTGAGTGACAGCGAATTAAGTTTAATCTTCTCAATCCACTTCCTCGGGAAGTCGTAAGAAAGCGAGATCTCCTTCATACGGATGAAATCACCTCTGGCGATTCGTTCGGTCGAGTAGTTGTAGGCGCTGTAAGCCTTGCGGAGGTTGGTGTCCTGCCTGTTCTGCCATACACTCGCGATGGCCGGAACGCTGGTGGTGTTCTCGTCTCCAGGGACAGTCCAACGGTTGGCGAACTCCTTAGGCATGGAGTCGAGATCATTGTAGGTGTTGCTGAAGACAGGGTCAAGACGGATAACGTTTCCAAATGAGTATGTCATGAACACATTGAAGCGGAAGCCGTAGAACTCGAAGATGTTGCCGAGAGATCCTACATCGGTAGGATCTGCGTTTCCGGAATACTTAAGCCACTTGGAAAGACCCTCAGAGTCAGAGTACTGGAAGTTGATGTTGCTGACAGTGGACTCGCCGTCCTCATTGATGAAGGTAGGAAGACCGTTTGAGTTCAGACCGGTGAACGGAATGGAGAATATTCCTCGAACAGGATAACCCTCCTGCGCGAATCCGTTACCAGTGATAAGGTCGATGGCTCTCATGGTCGTCTTAAGGTTGGTCACCTCATTGTGAGAATGAGAGTAGATGAAGTTGGTCGTCCAAGTGAAGTTCTTCTTCACAATGTTCTTGGTGGTGAGAGAAATCTCGACACCGTCAGACTTCATGGAAGCGATGTTACCAAGTTTCTCAACCTGACCGCCGAGACCCTGGGTGTTGATGACACCGATAAGGTCATAGTTGTCACGTGTGAACCAATCGAAGGTGAAATTGATGCGGTTGTCAATGAAACCGGCCTCAAGACCGAGGTTCAGTTCCTTCTTCTTCTCGTAAGTCAGATCTGTGTTCGCAAGGTCAGAGATGTAAAGCATGGATTCCTTCACGGAAGTGAACGGTCTCCACGGATTCTTGGAAGAGATCACCACAGCCGAGTTGGTCACTGTCGAAGGACCTCTGTCGGCAGTAAGTGAATAAGAAGCCTTGAGGGAAAGGTGAGAGATCGCGTTGAGCGGTTTCATCCATTCCTCCTCATGAAGGTTCCACGCACCAGAGATGTTCCATGTAGGAAGCCAGCGGGCCTGACGGCTCTTTCCAAGCTTATTGGTACCCTCGTAGCGGATTGTGCCGTTCAAGGTGTAGCGGCCCATATAAGAATATGTACCATTGGCGAAGAACGCGGCGGAGCGGACATGAGTGTTGGTCATGGTGTAGTAGTCACTGTTCTCCTCATTGCCCTTCTTGAACACGTTGTAGTTGTAGTTAGGAGTCTCACCCATTCCGTACTGGATACCCCACGCGCGGAACCAAGTTCCATGACGCTCGGTGCTGTTGATCTCGGTACCGCCGAAAAGATTGACGATGTGTTTTTCGGCGAATGTCTCGCTGTAATTGGCTGTGGCACGGAAATCCCAACCGAGCAACGAGTTGTCAGTCCTCTCGTAGATACCACCTTTAGGAAGAACAGAAATAGGCAATGCGTAAGGGTTGTCCGGATCCTTGTAAAGGAACGGGTTGTTGTCCCTGATGGTGGCGGTGTCCATCGCGCGGTAAGCGAGAGACTGGTTGGATTCGTCAAGGATGTTGTGCTCCTGTGAAGAAGTCGTGTACTTGACAGCACCGAGAGCGCTCAGTTCCAACTGTTTGAAAGGCTTGGCCTTCAATTCTCCCTGAATACGGATGTCAGTCACGCCCAAGTCGATGTAGTTGTTGTCAAGCTCATGCATGATGTTGAACGGAGCGTAGTTTCTCGTGTAGTACTCATTGGCGTCAAGCGCGCGTGAGGTGTTGAGCGCGTATGAGTAAGGGTTGATGTCGAAGTCACGCTTCACCTCACCCGAAACCACATCCATCGTCTGTCCGAGGGTTCCCGGCGCACGCTGCTTACGGAAAGAAGCGTTGCTGATGAGGTTGAAAGTGAATATGTCACTGAACTTGAAAGTCGTGTTGAGGTTGCCGGTGTAACGAGAAACGGAACTCTGTTTTGTCCAACCCGGATCCTGCATCACAGAAAGAGACGCGTAATAGGTGGCGTTCTCTGAACCACCGGAAGCGCTCAAGGAATGGTTGCTCTGCAGAGCGTTGCTGAAGAGAGTGCCGAACCAGTCAGTGTTCCTGTACTCGGCAGCCCTGAGGTATTCAGCCCTGGCAGCCGCCGTGTTCGCGAGACCGAACTGTCCGGATGTCTTGTCATACTGACCGATCAACTGGTACATCTTACCATAGACTCCGCTGTCTGAGGCGTTTGCCAAAGAAGCATAATTAAGGTAACCCTTCTGCTGGAGTTCCTGGTAGATTTCCATCTGATCCTGCGAGTTCATTATGTTGAACGTGCGGTAAGACGGTTTGAGCCTTGTTGTGAACTCGCCTGTGTAGTTGAGTCTGAACGATCCCGCACGGCCCTTCTTGGTCGTGACGACAATCACACCGGCCATAGCCCTCGCGCCATAGATAGAGGTGGCGGAGCCATCCTTGAGGATATCGAACGACTCTATGTCATCGGAGTTGAGTCCTGCGATCGCCGAAGAGATAAGAGTGGAGGCGTCACCAGAAGAAAGCTGGTCTGCGCTGACATCCACAACATCCTCCATGATCACGCCATCGACAACCCAAAGCGGCTTTGATGAGCCGTAGATGGAAGTGGCGCCACGGACACGGATCTTAGGAGCTGTTCCGAACGTTCCCGACACATTCTGCACGGACACACCGGCGACACGTCCCTCAAGGGAGCGGCTGACATCGGTGAGACCATCGATCTTCGCCGATTCCGCATCCAGCTTGGCCGTGGAACCCGTGAAAAGACGGCGGTCCATTTTCTGCATACCAGTGACGACTACCCCCTCAAGAAGCTGAGAGTCCGGGGTCAATGCCACATTGATTGTGGTTTTACCTTTGACGGCCACCTCTTTCTGCTCATATCCCATGGATGAGAAGATGATAGTACCATCACTTGGCACGGGGATTGAATAACGCCCATCGGCGTCACTGCTGCTTCCCTTGGTGGAGCCTTTTACCTGACAGAACGCGAAAGGTATCGGCTCACCTGTAGAAGCATCAGTAACGACACCGGTCACAGAAATGTTCTGTGCCGATGAAGTGATCGCCACGAAAAGTGAAATCACCGCGAGAAAAAATCTGCTTTTTTTCATCGATACTTGTTTTATATACATTACTATACACTATTCAAATTAGTGAACAAGAGACTGCTGCCGTCTGCAAATAGTCTCTTTCTCACAAGTAAAAGTTCGATCCTTGGAACGCTTTTGGAGACATTCTAGAAAGAATGCCTGAGAGTTTGAACCAATAACCAACTCAATAATCGCCAGGCTAAAGTCATTACGGATCCACCTTACCGCATCTTAAATGCTTTGCTGACAAATTTTGACCGCAAATATTGCAATTTATTTTTTCTATTACAAATTTCACTTTTTATCCGCGAACTAATCATTTCTCCGATTTCCACGCCCATATCTTACGAATCCAAATCACTGCCCATGATATTCAATAAATCTCTGCCGAAATGAATCGGTATATAATTAAAATACTTTTTTTTAAAAAAACATAAGTAACCCTAAAAAGAGGAATGACAGGTCATTTTTCTGTCATCCCTCTCTGAAATCAGGCTATTAAAACAAAGATCAGGCTACCTTCCATATTTCTTGAAAACCTTGTCGATCAGGGCTGCCTTGTCCGCACGGTTTTCCAGAAGGACTGATTTCAGAATCTTTATGTCATTCGTGTAGTATCCCATGCAGTCCAGGATGTCCGAGCGGCTGATTCCTCCTGCTTCAAGTTCGGATAAAATCTGAGATTTGAACCAATATTCATTGCCAAAGCCAGGATTTCTCCCGTAACGTTCCTTGTACAATGCGTTTTCCATGTAATATGCCCACATCTCGCCGATCTCGCAATAGCCTGCGTTCTCTCCATTGCCGGTGCCATAGCAGTCACCGGTTGAAATGTACGAGGTAAGAATGTAGGTAGCATACTTACGCCAATAGTCCGTCCCCACCTTGTTGAAATGACTGGCATGTGCCATCTCATGCACTGTGGTTGAGTACAATGCCGCGTAGTCCCCGTTCTTGTCCTTGGAGCCGATCGTGATGTCCGGAGCGAAAATCCTCACGATGGACGCGTATTTACCGATATACTTGCTGACCAGTTTGTTGTCAAGCAACGCTCCGTGATGCATCATCAGAGTGCTGGATGGCCTGAGAATATTCAGAATCCAGAACCTCAGGTTTTTGGGAGGCATGGTGACGCCTGTTGCCTGACACTTCTTGAAGTAGTCGTATGCGGCGTTGTTGACCACACACCTGCGGAACAAGGTGGCGTCTGAATTTTTGTCGATAGTGAGATCAATCCCTGTCGATGATCCTTTGCCGATTGCCGAGATCGAGGCCGGAATCAAAATCAGATTCAGTCCGATCGAGAATCCGACCCTGTTCTTGAAGCAGATCCTGTAACGAGGCTTGGCGGAAAACTTGCGGGAAAACTCGTAGTTGCCGTTCTCGTCCGTGTAAGTCGTGGCGATCTTCACAAAGACATTAGCCACCATCTTGACACCGGCGACACCAACTGTCTTCTTGCTCCTAAGTTTGTCATCGACAATCGTGATCCTTCCGGAAGGCCTGGCCCTAGCCCTTGTCTCAGGCTCAAGAAAGTCTGCGTTGTCCGTAATCTCGAACGCCTTTCTTTCCAGAGCGTCAAGGTCCAAATCACCGAGAGTCCTCGTGGCGACGTTGTCATCAGGCACAAAGCAGTCGTCCAGAATCTCATGACGGATACCTTCCGGAAAGACAAAGTCAGGAGGCACGACCGCATACTGCCAAGTGATCTCACCCTCCGGAACAGACGGATCATGGTAGTAGTCACCATCCCTTAGGATCTCACAATCCATAGGATGATCCAGCATCTCCACACCAAGATCCGAGAGAAGATTGAACTGCACCGTGTCCTTGGGGAGGAAACGGACATAGTAATCAGTGACCGGGACACTCACCTCCCCTCTTGTAGGATACAAAGCCGCAAGAGCCTTGCCGACATTGGTCACAGAATAAGGGTTTTCAAGCTTCCGTCCCAGCTCGATCACATCATGAGCCACGACCTCGACATTCTCCTTTGTGCTGACAGGGCTGACCTCCACCGGAGACCCTCCCTCTTTGCTGCACGACGCCAGCACCAGAGCCGGCAGCATCATTTTGAAGAACCATTTCATCGTTCAGTTGGTTTTTAGTTACATGGCAAAGGTAGAGTCAGGCAGCCGTGGAATGAAATATTCCACGGTTAAGTTAAAAATCGGCCATGCTTGACAATTTAAGGGTGTTTTCCTATCTTTGCCCACAATTAAAATTCAGCAAAAGCATGGGAATATTCACTCGAAGCGCCGTACGTGCGGCATCCATTGTATTGATCACCAGCGTGTTCAGTTTTTCTGTCCAGGCACAGTCGTATAAAGAGTTGATTGAGGAAAACCCTGACAGGGCCGGAGGTGTCTATCATTATTACGAATATTCCCCATCAACATTCACCAAAGCGCCAAAAGGCTACAAACCGTTCTATATCAGCCATTATGGAAGACATGGTTCACGTTACCACACCGGCGCCGGGCTGTTCAAAGGGGCGGTCGAAACACTTATCGCCGCAGAGAAAGCAGGACTTCTGACAGACGAGGGCAAACTTCTGAAAAGCCAGATAGACACTGTCTGGTCAGAACACCAGGGAATGTTCGGGATGCTCAGCGAGAGAGGTGCGGAAGAGCATCACGGGATAGCTTCCAGAATGACAGCCCATTATCCTGAAGTATTCAAAGGTGGGAGGCTTGAAGTGGAATGTGTCTCAAGTTACTGGCCAAGATGCCTGATAAGCATGGCGAATTTCACATCCGTGCTTCAGGAAAGGAACGCGGACCTGAGGTTTCACTATGTCACAGGCCCTAAATATCTGGATTACATCAGCATGAACCTTGACACAAAGGATGTGATAAAGGGATCGAACGTCCTGAGAAAGCATTTGCTGGACAGTCTGGTCTCCCACGAAAGGTTCTTTGAAGCCATCTTCACTGATCCGGCCAAGGCCGCCAAGCTCACGCATAACCCTAAAGAGTTCATGGACAATGTATTCCTTGCCGGCGGAATCAGTCCTAACACGGACGCGCGTCCTGACATATTCAATCATTTCACCAATGACGAGCTCACGGGGCTTTGGATCTCAAGGAACAACAAGCTCTACTACAGTTTCGGAATCTCAAAGGAGGAGGGAGAATATGTCTCATCCATCGCCAAACCGCTCATCGAGGACATCGTCGCCAAGGCAGACAGGGCCGTGAAACCGGAGAGCGACAGAGCCGCGGACCTAAGGTTCGGCCATGATGTCGGACTCCTTCCGCTTGTCGGCACCATCGGAATCGCCGGTATGGAGAAACGGTGGAAGTCGGCGGACGTGCACGAGCGTTGGTTTGACTTCCAGATGATGCCGATGGCATCCAACATCCAGATGGTCTTCTTTAGGAACAAGCGTGGGGACGTATTGGTGAAACTTGTCTATAACGAGCAAGAGACAACAATCCCGGCTGTCAAGACCGTTGGCGGAGCGTTCCACAGATGGGAAGACCTCCGGGAATATCTTGTAAAAACAGCCGCCGCCATCCCTGACGAACACATCGTCAAGGACAACAGCGGCAAAGAGCGCACAGGCGTGAACGGAATGTAGTCTAGAAATAGACCACCGTCTTCTGTTCAATTGAAGACATCAAGGAGTTGGCCAGACGGCTTACGCCGAACCGGAACAGTTCCTTGTTTATCCAGTCGTTACCGAGAATTGTTTTCACTATGGAATGGTAGCAGACCGCATCCTTCGATGTGGAGATGCCTCCGGCGGCCTTGAATCCGACTTTTCTGCCGGTTTTCTCGTGGAAAGCCTTGATGCTCTCACACATGATGTATGCCGCCATAGGCGTGGCGTTCACACTGACCTTACCGGTGGAAGTCTTTATGAAATCAGCACCTTCTTCCATCGCCAGGAAAGAGGCGTTGGCGATGTTCTCTGGAGTGACAAGCAATCCTGTCTCAAGAATCACCTTCAGAGTGACCTTTCGTCCGGCCTTGGCCGCCGCCTCGTCAACAGCCGCGCGGATTGTCCTGATCTCCTTACGGGCGGTCTCTTCATCTCCTGACATGAAAGCATTCAGAGCCAAGACGATGTCAATCTCATCAGCCCCGGCCTCTACAGCCATTTCACACTCCTTGACCTTCACCTCGATGAAGCTCTGGGATGTAGGAAAACATCCGGCCACAGCCGTGACATGAACGTCAGAGGTCGCCAGATTCTCCCGAACCACAGAAGCCAGGTTAGGGAAGACGCAGATTGACGCCGGAAGCGGATATTCCGGGTAATCATTCATGAACGAATTGACCTTGCCGACCAGTTTCTTCACAGACTCAGGACTGTCCTCCGTGTGAAGAGTGGTCAAGTCCATCAATGCCATGCAGTTTTTAAGGACCTCCGGAGAAGTCACATTGTCAATGTTGGCCGCTATGGCGTCCAACCTCTTGCTGATACTTTCCTTATCAGGAGTATAACCGTACTTTGCAAACAAAGATTCCATATTATTACTATAAATATATTTTCATTTATCCTCTTATCTGGATCACAAAGCCTTCATCCATCAAAGGTTTGACCAAAGCTTTCATCTGATCCACAGAAAATTTCTCAAGTCCTTGTGCCGGAGCCTCACGGTCAAGTGTATAGACCATGACTTCCCTCGGCCTAAGCTTCCGGACGATGTCCATCCACCCTTCCAGAACCTCGGGCGACGATGAATCGAATGACGGAGATTTCAGGAACATCGTCTGAAGCACGAAATCACCCTCAAAACGCATCAGGTCATCGACAACGTCCTCCACATGATACTCCCCCTGCGGCTGGTTGATCCTTGAGACCAGTTCGTCTGACGGAGCGTCAATCTTAAGGATAGGGTTGTCAACCTTCCTCAAAGCCTCAAAGACCTCCCGCCGGAACAGCCTTGTGGCATTTGAGAGCACCGAGACCTTCGCCTGCGGAAAATATTTATCCCGTAGCTCCAGTGTGATGTCGATAATCTCCGGGAAATCCGGATTCAACGTCGGCTCACCGTCGCCGGAAAACGTTATCGAATCAATCGGTGTCCCTTTGGCAAGGCACTCGCACAGTTTAGTGTCAAGCGTCCCCCGGAGCTCCGCGGCTGTAGGAAGCCGCCTGTCTCCCCTGCCGTCCTTGTTCCAGCCACACTCGCAATAAACGCAGTCAAAATTACACAGCTTGCCTTTAGTTGGAAGCAGGTTGATTCCCAACGAAGATCCCAGTCTTCTGGAATGGACAGGCCCGAACACCAATTCTTCTCTCATCATGGCTAAATAATTCTATGTGATGCACTTTCGGCGGTAAGCCGACCATCGGCGTCAAGATTGTCAATCGCGACAAGCCCAGGCTTCATTCCAACCGCTATGCGGCCATATTCATTCTCTTTCGACAGGAACTCAGCACCGTTGCGACAGGCCCATGTAAGCAGCTCATTCAAGCCCACCTCCGGAAAAGCGTTCTGAAGACAACACAGCTCGGCGACAATGTCAAGGTCGTCATTGCTTGAAAGCGAGTCTGTGCCAACTGTGATTTTCAAACCATTGCGCCGCATCAGTGAAACCGGAGGCAGAGTGTTTTGTATGAATATGTTCGACAAGGGACAAAGAGCCACGAACGGATGGTTCATCACATTCTTCACTGCATCCACGCCTTCCTGATCCATGCAGACCTCATGGACAAGCAGGATATGCTCGTCAAACGGAGCTGGATGAGCCTTCTCCAGACGGTCTATGAAATAGAGAAGAGAAGACTTGCCGGTTACTGGCGGCACACTCATGCCGGCGGCCCTGCGGTTCTCCCACATAGCCCCTCGTCCGTACTTAAGCATCTCCTCTTCCTCCTCAGTCTCCTCCGAATGGAACGACAGATAACCCGATTTCAAACCATCGGCGGATGCCGCCGTGACAAGCTCCGGACTCATAGTGTAACAGGAATGAGGGGTCGGAGCCGCGTCAAGGCCATAGCTTTCAGCCTCAGCCTGAAGTTTCCTTACGGCTGACATCACCTGATCACAGTCCTGAGGCTCGGTTCCGAATACCTCAAGAAATGTCCTCGTGTACATCGGAGATGCTTTCTTGATGGCGAACGTGTCGGCACAGTTGCTGATGTCCGCCATCGCGGAAACACCACGATTCCACATCACTTTCATCCAGTGCCGTATGTCATGAAGTTTCTCTTCCATGCTCTTGTTGTCCCTCATCGCGTTGATCTGGTCGATGAACCCGGCCATGCCGGTTCCCTTACGGAAAAATTTCCATAAGTAGGACAACTCCAGATGGCAGTGCGTGTTGACAAAACCCGGCGCTATAGCTCCTTTCACGAAAGTTTTCTCGCTCTCCGGAGACAAACATTCGCCTACCGATGTCACTGTGCCGCCGCTGTCAAACTCGACGAATCCGTTCCTTATCGGCTTGTCCTCATTCAGCGTGAAGACATATTCCGCTGCTATTCTATTCATTCCTAATCAATAAATCTTTAGCCGGAGCCAACTCCAATTTTCTGACAGGCTTCTCATGAGCGATGTCACGAACCGGTTCCAACATCACGTCCCCGACCTGATCCTGCGCCTTTTCCAAAGAACCTGAGCCTGTCTCGGACTCTTTCACGGTCGTGTCCCTTACAACAAGGCGCGGACCATGGAAAACCGTGTCCTCGACAACAGGGACAGGACGATAGACTCCAAGGGAATCCTTCTCGATCCCTACACGGTCTGTCATGGCATCGACGTCGAAGACGTCAAGGAAAGAACTGAATGGTTTGGCTTTCACCGATTTCCATGTCCGGACAATCGAATCGGCCTCATACTGGAGCCTGTCCTCCAGAGCGATTCTGGCATTCACAACCTTCAAATCATTCCTGAGCCCCTCCTCCACCCGTCCCAGCATCTCGGCATAACGTTTGGGATCATTGAGATAGCGGTCCACACTCTTCTGGTAGTCACTGAGCGTGAAGCCATACTTCTCAAAAATAGGTTCATAGAACCAAGTGGTGTCGGCAATTCCACGTTTGTCCGGATTCTCGGCGAGCCATTGGTCGGCAAGAAGCATCTCACGATAGATCCTCTCCATCTTGCGCACGGGTATCACACGCCCCTCACGACTGCAGGAGACTACAGCCGACACCAGAACCATCAATGGAAGAACTATCCTGAGAACCTTTTTCATAAATCTACCTCAATGTGGCTCCGTACTCGTTCTGGAATGTGGAAAGAAGCTTCTTCATTATCCTCTCGACATCCTCGTCAGTCAAGGTCTTCTCCAGATCCTGAAGCACAAATCCGAGGGCGTACTGCTTCTTGCCCGCAGGGATCTTGTCCCCACGATAGACATCGAACAGGGTCACCTGCTTGAGAAGTTTCTTGCCGGCCTTGAACGAGCTCTTGTAGAGGTCGGCATAGCTGACACTCTCGTCAAGCAGCAATGCGAAATCCCTTCTGACCTCCGGGAACTTAGGCATCTCCTTGAAGGCGACCTTGTCCCTCTTCACAAGTTGGAACAATGTGTTCCAGTTGATCTCGGCGGCGAACACAGGCTGACGCACACCGAACTTCCTGGCGATGGCCGGAGAGACTGTTCCCAGAACCGCGAGCGGCAGATGCTGCCCCGGAAGGGCATAAGCGACACCTTCACTGAATATGTCAGCGGGAGCCGCGGTGGCCTCCATCTGGTAAAGATTCGCTCCGAAGCGTCTCAGAAGCAGATCCACATAACCTTTCAACTCAAAGAAACTGCTCTTGCCCGGCTGGCTGTTCCAGGATTTCTCAGGAGTTCCGGTGACGAACATCGAGAACGCAGGATGCTCCTCGTAGGAAGCCAGCGTCTTGCCGTCCATCTCAGGATTACGGCTGTAAACGGAGCCATATTCAAAGAGTTTCATCGACGAGATCTGACGGTTCAGGTTGTATGCCACAACCTCAAGGCCGCTGAATATGAGGGTTTGCCTCATCACGTTCAAGTCTGAGCTCAGAGGGTTGACGATTGTCACGCTCTTCTCCTCCGGGAATGTGGTAAGTCCCTTATAGTAAGCCCCCTTGGTGAGGGAATTGTTCATTATCTCGACAAAGCCGTTGGCGGCCAGGAAGTTGGATATTCCGTTGCGGATAGCCTCCGGCTCAGGTGAAGGGGTTGCGTTGACGGACATCTTCATGTGCTGAGGCAGGTCGATGTTGTTGTAGCCGTAGATTCGGAGAATCTCCTCGACCACGTCACACTCTCTTGTGACATCGATCATATAGGTCGGCGCGGCGACCTTGGCTCCACCCTCTCTCCTCTCGATGAACTCGTAGGTGAGGGCTGTAAGTATCTTCTCAATCGTGTCGTGTCCGATCTTCTTGCCGATGAACCTTTCGATGCGGTCGTAGTCAAGGTCGATGACCTTCTTCTCGATCTTCTCAGGATAAAACTCCTCGATTCCTCCGACAATCTCTCCGCCGGCCACTTCCTGAATCAGCAGTGCGGCGCGCTTGGCGGCATATTCATTGATTCCAGGATCGGCTCCCCTCTCGTAGCGGAATGAGGCGTCGGTCTGGAGGGTATGCCTCTTGGAAGTCTTGCGGATCGAGCCCGGATCAAAATAGGCGCTCTCGACGAATACATTCACTGTCTCGGCCTTCACGCCGGAATCGATGCCGCCGAACACTCCCGCTATGCACATCGGGCCGTCAGCGTTGGCGATCACGATGTCCTCGGCGGAAAGTTTCCTCTCGGTCTCGTCGAGGGTGACAATCTTCTCGCCCTCAGCCGCCCTTCTCACGATCACCTTTCCGCCGCTGATCTTGTCGGCGTCGAAAGTGTGCAGAGGCTGACCGAGCTCGAAGAGGATGAAATTGGACACATCCACCACGTTGTCGATAGGTCTGAGGCCGATAGACATCAGCTTCTTCTGAAGCCATTCCGGAGAGGGGCCGACCTTCACGCCCTTGATAGTGATGCCGCAATAGCGTGGAGCGGCGGTCGGATCCTGAACATCTACAGGAATCCCCTTACCCTCACCCGGCCTCCAAGCGTCCACGGAAGGGTACTTGAATGAGCAAGGAATATTATTGAGTGTCATCCAGGCATAGAGGTCGCGGGCCACACCGATGTGCGAGGCGGCGTCCACCCTGTTGGCTGTGATCTCATATTCAATGACGGCCTCCGTCTTAAGGTGGAGATACTCCTTGGCGGAGGTTCCGACAGGCGCATCCGCAGGGAGAACCTTGATGCCGGCATGGTCGTTGCCGATTCCGAGCTCGTCCTCGGCGCAGATCATTCCGAATGACTCCACGCCACGGATCTTGGATTTTTTGATCTTGAAGTCTCCAGGAAGCACAGCCCCGATGCGGGCGAAGAGAACTTTCTGGCCGGCGGCCACGTTAGGAGCGCCGCAGACAACGGTCAGAGGCTCGCCGGTGCCATCGTTGACTTTCGTGACATGAAGATGGTCGGAGTCAGGATGCGCCTCGCACTCAAGCACCTCGGCGACAACGACTCCGGCAAGTCCACCAGGGACTTCTTCCTGTTCCTCGACACCATCGACCTCGATTCCTATAGCTGTCATAGCGTCCGCGATCTGCTGCGGAGTAAGATCGGATTCAAGATAATCCTTTAGCCAATTGTAAGAAAGCTTCATATTTCTGATGTTTTATTTGTCAATATCCTCTCTGGAGAACAGTGAGCCCACGAACTCCTTCTTGTCAAACACTTTCAGGTCATCAATGCCCTCGCCGATCCCGATGAACTTGACCGGAACCTTCAACTGGTCAACGATTCCGATGACGACCCCGCCTTTCGCCGTGCCGTCCAGCTTGGTGATAGCCAGTGATGTTATGTCTGTCGCCCGCGAGAATTCCTTGGCCTGCTGGTAGGCGTTCTGACCTGTCGATGCATCCAGCACGAGAAGCACCTCATGCGGGGCGTCCGGGATGACCTTACGCATCACGTTACGGATTTTTGTCAGCTCGTTCATCAAGTCGATTCTGTTGTGGAGCCTTCCGGCGGTGTCGATCAGTACAACGTCAGCACCCTTGGCCACCGCAGACTTTACAGTGTCGAAAGCCACAGAGGCCGGATCAGCGCCCATGCCCTGCTTTACAATCTCCACGTCTGCCCTTTCGGCCCAGATCTGGAGCTGGTCAACGGCGGCAGCCCTGAACGTGTCGGCGGCTCCGATCATCACTTTCTTGCCCATGGCCTTGTAGCGGGCGGCGAGTTTGCCGATAGTCGTGGTCTTGCCCACACCGTTCACTCCGACAACCATCACGACAAGAGGTTTCTTCGTCAAGTCGAACGGTTCCTTAGGAGATTCCTCTCCATCAATATCCAGAAGCGTTCCAATCTCGTCACGAAGCATGTCCACCAGTTCGTCGAAGGACATGTACCTGTCCTTGCTTACCCTTTCCTCAAGGCTGTCAACGATCTTGAGCGTGGTGTCCACGCCCATGTCTGATGCGACAAGCGCCTCCTCGATGGCGTCAAGGACGCTGTCATCCACTTTGGACTTGCCGACTATCGACCGTGAGAGCCTCTGGAAGAAGCCCTCTTTCGTCTTCTTGACTCCTCTGTCAAACAATCCCATAACGTTATCATTTGTAAATTTACAAATTTAGTGAAAACCGAGCGCAATGTGAAATTTATTTCAACATTGCCAGGGCAACCGCATCAAATTCTAGCGCCCCTAAGCAGTTCCAGAAGATAGTCC
>OHWB01000022.1_pt1 | contig 65407 bp, 61 predicted proteins | sample 1579591 | NCBI WGS metagenome assembly OHWB01 (sample SAMEA3882503, study PRJEB24775) | human gut metagenome | biome: human-associated habitat; feature: intestine environment; material: feces | place: Netherlands | collected 2009/2010 | reverse complement strand
CCGGCGGCGCGCGCACGCCCTCCGAGCTGCGCGCGATGGAGACGCTCGTGCACACGCGCGTGTACGGCCAAACGCTGGCCGCTGCAGGCAAATAACAAACAACGCGCCCGGGGCTGCACATTGTGCAGCCCCGGGCCTGCGTTATGTGAGCGTGATGCTCGCGGGTTTGCTGCTGCTTGTCGTGAAGAAAGAGAACGCGCTCTTACTCACAGCGGCGAAATATCCGTCCTCGGCAAGGGCATCCGGCCAGTGCTCGTGGATCTTTTCCAGCGTTTCACGCAGCTGCAGCAGCATGGCGGCGCCGTGCTTGCACAGGCCCGTTTCGTAGCAGCCGCAGGTGAGCGCGCTGACGGAGCCGTCGGCATAGGTGAATGTGATCTCATACGGCACGGAGCCGCTCACGATGGCGCGGCCGGCCGTGCCGTCCACAGACAGGTAGATCACCCGGTTTTCCATGTAGTATGCGTGGCCTTTTTCGGCGACGCCGGCCGGGATGGACAGCTGCTCGAGCGCATACACCGGCCCGGGGCCGTGCCCGACGGCATATTCCCCGTCTGCCTCCGGCGGCAGAAACCAGCCGCGTACCTGCCGGAACGGCAGCACGTTCGGCTCCAGCGTGACGAGGTGCGCGCCCAGCGCGTAAAACGTGCCGCGCACGTTCCTGTCCGCCGCACCGATCACGCGCTCGTAGTCCGCGAGCCGAATGCGGAAATTGTAGTCCACTGCGACCACCTGTCCGCGTTGGCGGGCAAGCTTGCCGCTGACGTAGACCAGATCGCCGTCGTGCAGGTCAAAGCGGTCGTTATAATAGCTGTAAGCTTGGCCGCGCTCGGGGAAAAACACACGCACGACGGACGGGACGGCCGCCGTTTCCGCCGGTGCTGCCGGAGCGGGCACCGCCTCCGGCGCGGATCCTTGCACACAAAAACCAATCGGATGCTTCATCTGCGATCCCTCCCAAATTTGTTTCATTATCTGTAGGATAGCAGATGGACTGTCCCATAAACAGGGCAGTTGTCAGCACGCCCCTGCGCATTTCGTGCAGGGGCGTGCCTTTGCCTATTTTGGAGGGAGAAAGAAAGCTGATTTATTGTCCGGGGCGGCCGCCTTTGCCGCCGTCCGGGGACGCGCCCATATTGCTGCCGTTGTTGCCATCGGGCGGCGTGCCCATACTGCCGCCGTTGTTGCCATCAGGCGGCGTGCCCATGCCGCCGCCGGTGCCGTCGGGCGGCGTGCCCATGCCGCCGCCGGTGCCGTCCGGCGGGGTGCCCATGCCCCCGCCGGGCTGACCGCCCATGCCGCCGCCCATACCGCCGCTGCCGTAGATGAGGCTCTCGAGCGTGACGTTAGTGCTCTGGCCGCCCATGGTGACGGTGCAGGTGCTGCCCTGCGTGAGCGCCGGAGTGCTCACGACGACGCAGGTATAGGCCTTCGCGGGCGTGAACTCCGCGAGTACGTTGCCGCTCGCGTCCGTGACGCGGATGGTCTCGGTCGAGGCGCTCTGGCACGTGAGCAGGATGCTGCCCTGTGTGGAGTTGGCGCCAAAGTTTTGCGCCATGCCGCTGTACCCGGCCGCGACAACGGTGCCGCCCGTGATGGTGGCCGCGCCGTCATAGTCGAGGGCGCTGTCGCTGTCGCTCGTCGGACCGGAGACGTAGATCTCGCCGCTGGAGACGTTCAGGTCACCGTTGGAGTCGATGCCGTCGCCGCTCGCGTTGATGCGGATGGCGTCGCCGGAGATTGTGATGCAGCAGTCGGAGCTGCCGCCGAAGCTGTCCGGCCCCCGGCCGCCGAAGCCGCTCTGGTCGGCGCCGCCCGCAGCGTTGAGCCCATCGTCGCTCGAGACGATATCGATCGTGCCGCCGGAAATGTCAATGGTCTGGCCCTCGATGCCCTCGTAGCATTTCGGGATGTTGAGCGTGCCGTCCGTGATCGTGACGGCCTCGTCCGCGTGCACGCCGTCGTCGCCGGTCGTGATGGCGAAGGTGCCGCCGGAGACGGTAACATTGCCGTTTGCATGCACACCATCGTCCGCGCAGTCGAGCGTGTAGCTGCCGCTGCGGACGGTGATGTCCGTGCCGGCCTTGATGCCCTTGGCGCTCGTGTCGTCGGCGAGGGCGGCGCTGCTGCCGCCGCCGGAGGTGATGGTGCCGGTGGTGTCAAAGAGCGTGAGCGTCGTCTCGGCCTGAATGCCGTCCTCGCCCGCCGTGAGCGTGAGCACGGACGCACCGATGAGGATGCAGCCGAGCGCACTGTCACTGTCGTTGGTGGAGCGCAGCGCGTCGCCGCCGCTCGTCACGGTGATATCTGCCTGCTTGAGCACAAGGCAGTCCTTGCCGTTGATGCCGTGGTTCGCCGCCGTGACATTCACGGCCGTGCCCTCGATCTTCAGGGTGTCCTTGCCCGTGATGCCGTTGTTGGCATTGCCCGTCACGGTGAGTGTGCCGCCGCCCGCGATGACAAGGTCGCTTTTCGAGTACAGGCAGGCGTTCGGCTCCTCATCGTCGGCAGAGGAGAAGCTGTCGCTGTCGTCATAGCTGCTGCCGTCGGTGAGGGTGCTGGCCGTGCCGTCCGGGAGATAGACGAGCACATTCGCCGCTTTATAGATATAGAGCGCGCTGCTGTCCGTGCACGTGATGTCGGCGTCGCGCAGCACGAGCGTCACGTCCGCGCCCGGCGCGTTGACGAGCACGCGCCCGTCCGTGAGCGTACCGGTGAGCACGTACACGCCGCCGTCCGTGATGGTCACGTCGTCGGCCCCGGAGAGGGTGATCTCAGTCGCGTTGGTCAGATCCGGCGCGGCCACGTCCGTATCATAGAGCCGCTGCGCGACGGAATCGTCATTTGTATTGGTATCGGCGCCTGTGCCGGCGGTTTTCCCGCACGCGCACAGTACACCGATCAGCAGGGCCGCGCACAGCAGCACGGCCAGGATGCGCTTGGCTGGGTTCATGCCGTTTGCCTCCTTGTTCGTTTCTGCGCTCAGCATACCCCGGCAAGCTAAAGGCAGCCTAAAGGAAAAACGGAAATTTTCTTTAGGTCCTCTTTAGGCGGCGGGGGTACGCTGACGGCAGAAAGGGGGCCACCGATATGGCCGATACCATGCAATCCAGCTTCGCGCGCTACGAGCAGAAGTATTTTCTCACGCCGGCGCAGCAGGCGGCGCTGCTCGCACGCATCGCACCTCATATTCAGCGCGACGCGCACGCACGCTACACGATCTGCAACCTCTATTATGACACGGATGACTGGCGGCTCATCCGCGCGTCGCTCGAAAAGCCGATCTATAAAGAAAAGCTGCGCGTGCGCAGCTACGGCGTACCGGCGGACGGCGATGGGGTCTTTGCCGAGATCAAGAAAAAGTATGCCGGCGTGGTCTATAAGCGCCGCATCACGCTCCCGCCCACGGACGCGGCGGCGTTCCTGCGCACCGGGAAAAGTGCCGCGCCGCTCGGCCAGATCGGCCGCGAGATCGCATGGTTCCAGCGCACCTACCGCGCCGAGCCGAAGGTGTTTCTCGCCTATGACCGCGCGGCGTTCGCAGGCATTGACGACCCGGCCGTGCGCATCACGTTCGACACGGACATCCGCTGGCGCACCACGGCGCTTGACCTGCGCCGCGGCGACTACGGCACGCCGCTGCTGCCGCCGGGGCAGATCCTCATGGAGCTCAAGCTCCCCGATGCCTGCCCGCTGTGGCTCAGCCGCGCGCTGACGGACATCGGTGCGCGCCAGACGTCGTTTTCCAAGTACGGCGCGTGCTACAAAACGTGCATTCTTCCCACCGAAACCTTTTCAAAGGAGGCGCTCTGCAGTGCTTGAATCCATCCTCGCGTCCGGGATCACGCTCCCGGCCTTCCTCATCTGTACGGCGGTGTCGCTCGTGCTGGGCATCGCCACGGCCTTCATCAGCATGTACCGCACAAAATGCAGCCAGAGCTTTGCCGTCACGCTCGCGGTTCTGCCCGCGATCGTGCAGATCGTCATCATGCTCGTCAACGGCAACGTCGGCGCGGGCGTGGCCGTCGCCGGAGCGTTCAGCCTCGTGCGTTTTCGCTCCGTGCCCGGCACGGCGCGGGAGATCGGCGTGATCTTTCTCGCCATGGCGCTCGGCCTTGCCACCGGCATGGGCTACGTCGTGCTCGCGGCGGTATTTTTCGTCATCATTGCGGCGGTGCTCTTTCTGCTGACGAAGCTGGGCTTCGGCACGCGGCGCACCGACGAGCGCCTGCTGAGGATCACCATCCCGGAAAACCTCGACTACGACGGCCTGTTCGACGATCTCTTTGCCACCTACGCCACCGCGCACACGCTCGAGCGCGTCAAGACCGCCAACATGGGCACGCTCTACGAGCTGCAGTACCGCGTTACACTGCGTGACGCGCAGGTGCCCAAGGCCTTCCTCGATGCCCTGCGCTGCCGCAACGGCAACCTGAACATTACCTGCAGCCGGGAGCTGACGGGTGAGGCGCTGTGAAAGCGCTTGCTTTCCGGACAGAAATCTCCTAAAATAGGGCCGGGTGATGCACCATGCGTCTGCTGATCGCAGAGGACGAGCGCGACCTCGCTGAGGCGCTGAGCGTCTTTTTTGAGAAAAGTCAATTCACGGTCGATACCGTCTACAACGGCTTCGACGCCTACGAATACGCCGTCACGGGTGACTACGACGCCATCGTGCTCGATGTCATGATGCCGAAGCTCAATGGCGTCGAGGTGCTCGAACGGCTGCGCGCCGAGGGCGTGCGCACGCCGGTCATGATGCTCACGGCCAAGGCCGAGAAGGACGACCGCATCACGGGCTTCAACGCCGGGGCGGACGACTATCTGCCCAAGCCCTTTGCACCCGATGAGCTCATCTGCCGCGTGCGGGCCATGCTGCGCCGCGGCGGTGAGTACCGGCCGACGGTGCTCACATTCGGCGACGTGGGACTCGACTGCAGCACGGGCATGCTCTCGTGCGCGGGGCAGAGCGTGCGCCTGAGCGGGCGTGAGTTTCAGGTCATGGAGCTGTTCCTGCGCGCGCCGAAGGTCGTGCTCTCGGCTGAGCGCATTTTAGAGCGCGTCTGGGGCTGGGACAGCGACGCGGAGATCAACGTCGTCTGGGTGCACATCTCGAACCTGCGCAAGAAGCTCAAGGGCATCGGCTCGACCGTGACCATCCGCGCCAACCGCGGGCTGGGCTATGTGCTGGAGGTCGGCGATGATTGAGCGGCTGCGCAAACGCTTCATCCGCATCGCGACGCTGGCCGTCGCGGGGGTCTTGCTGCTGCTGTGCGTGACGGTGAACGCTGCAAACTACGTCTCCGTGGACCGGCAGCTGACGCAGATGCTGCAGATGATCTGCGACAATCAGGGCACGGTGCCGCACTTCCCGCCCGGCGGGGGCAAGCCGGGGCAGAAGCCCGACGGCCCCTTCACACCCGAGACGCCGTATTCCACGCGCTATTTCGTCCTGCGCTACGACGGCGACGGCGATCTCGAGCAGGCGGACCTGACGCACATCGCTGCCGTGTCCGAGGGTGACACGGCGCAGTATCTCACCGCCGCGCTGCGCCACGGCGCGGGCTTCGGCTACGCGGCGGGATATAAATACTACGTCGTCCACACGGGCACCGACCGCTGGATGGCCATCTTCCTCGACAGCTATCAGGAGCTGCACGCGGTCGTGACGTTCGCGTGGATGTCGCTGGCCGCCGCAGCCGTGTGCGTGGCGCTGGTGTATGTGATTATTGTGCTCTGCTCGCGCCGGGCCATCGCGCCGGTCATTCAGGCGTCTGAGCGGCAAAAGCAGTTCATCACGGACGCTTCCCACGAGCTCAAAACGCCCATCACCGTCATCGCTACGAGCCTGAAGGTGCTGGAGATGGAGGTCGGGCAGCAGAAGTGGATCGACAAGGCGGAAAACCAGACCGAAAAGCTCACGGAGCTTGTCAACGAGCTCGTCACGCTCTCGCGCATGGACGAGGAATCGTCGCCCCTGCAGATGGCGGATTTCCCGGTCAGCGATGCGCTCGCAGAGACGGCGGAGTCATTTCGCGACTTTGCGGCGTCCGCCGGGCATACGCTCGACGTGCGCGTGACGCCGGGCCTGACCTACTGCGGCGACGAGTATGCCATCCGGCAGCTCGTGTCCATCCTGCTCGACAATGCCGTCAAGTACGCAGCGCCCGACACGCCCATCGTCTTTTCTCTCGAAAAGGGGCGGCGCGGCGTCGTCATCCGCACGGAAAACCGGTGCGACGCGCTCGACACGGCTGCGCTCGGCCGGCTCTTTGACCGCTTTTACCGCGCAGACCCCGCCCGCAGCGCCGAGACCGGCGGCTTCGGCATCGGGCTGTCCATCGCGCGCAGCATCGCCGAGGGACACCGCGGCACCATCCGCGCCGAGAGCCCCGACGGGCGCACGATCGTGTTCACAGCCGAGCTGAAATAGGGCTTGACAAATGAGAAAGTCGAGACGCAGTTTTACGACTGGCTGCTCGCCCCGCTCACGGAGCCGGAGCGCACAGAGTTTGCGCGTCTGCTCGACGTGCTCTATCAGCGCTGTAAGGCGGAGAGCAAGGCGGGCTTTCCCAACGTGGCGGCCGCAGTGAAAGAGGGGACGAGCAATGGAGAATAAGCAGAAGCGGAAATACTCGCAGGCCATGGCGTTCGTGGTGCTGTTCGGAATCGTGAGCCTGTTTTCCGACATGACGCACGAGGGGGCGTCGAGCATCCGCGGCGCGTATCTGACGCTGCTGGGCGCCTCGGCCGGGACGATCGGCTTCATCTCCGGCCTCGGCGAGCTCGTGGGCTACTCGATGCGCTACGTGTTCGGCAAGCTCACGGACAAGACCAAGCACTACTGGACGATGACGATCGTCGGCTACGTGCTCGATGTGCTGGCCGTGCCGGCGCTCGCGCTCGTCGGCGAGCATGGCTGGATCTGGGCGTGCGCGCTGCTCGTCATCCAGCGCATGGGCAAGGCCGTCAAAAAGCCAGCGAAGGACACCATCCTGTCCTTTGCCGCCTCGCAGGAGGGCGTCGGCAAGAGCTTCGGCATTCAGGAGGTGCTCGACCAGATCGGGGCGTTCCTCGGCCCGGTGCTGCTGTATCTGGTGATGCTCTTCAAAACCGACGGCACAACGTTTCAGGTCTATTCCACGTGCTTTGCAGTGCTGGCCATTCCGGGCGCAATCACGCTCGTGCTGCTGCTCGTGACGAAGCGGAAGTTCCCGAATCCCGAGCACTTTGAGCCCGAACCGAAGGAATATGTGCCCTTCAAAATGAAAAAAGAGTTCGTGCTCTACATTGCGGGCATCAGCCTGTTCGCGTTCGGCTTCATTGACTATTCGCTCGTGCTCATGCACGTCTCGCGCACGTACACGCACCTCGCCTCCGGCCTTGCGGAGACGTCCGCGCTCGTCAGCAGCGGGTCGCTGCCGCTGCTGTATGCCGGGGCCATGCTGGTCGACGCCGTGGCGGCGCTGGTGTTCGGATTGCTGTATGATAAAAAGGGCGTGCAGGCGCTCGTGTGGTCGACGGTGCTGTCGGCGCCGTTTGCGGTGTTCGTGTTCGCGTGCCATGGTGCCGGCACGCTGCTTGTAGGCGTTGCGCTCTGGGGCGTTGGCATGGGCGCACAGGAGTCGATCCTGAAGGCCGCCGTCACGCAGATGGTGCCCAAGGCCAGCCGCGCTACCGGCTACGGCGTGTTTGAGTGTGCGTTCGGCGTGTTCTGGTTTCTCGGCAGCTGGCTGCTCGGCGTGCTGTACGATGTGAGCATCCCAGCCATGGTGGCGGTGTCGGTGGCGGCGCAGCTGGCGGCCATCCCGCTGTATCTGCGCTCGGCCAAACTGCACCGCGACGGTTTGAAAGGAGAAAACGCATGAAGCATATCCGTATCCTGACCCTTTTGCTCGCGCTCGTGCTGCTGTGCACGGGCTGCGCCGCCGGCGGCGCGGCGGAGCCCACGCCCGCCCCGGACATGAGCGACCTACCGCTCGACGGGGGCTATGCCTACCTGCGCGTGGAGGTGCTCTCGCGCGACAAGGACGCGAAAACGCTGGAGGTCAAAGTGCTCGATTTCGGCGATGCAGACGGGGTGAACGTCGGCGCGCTCCCGGTGGATGCGCAGGGCACGGTCGACTGTGCCGACCTGCTGTCGATGGCGATGATGATCGACTCCGGCGAGTGGATCATCACCTATACAGACCTCGGGCAGCAGGTGTTTCCGCTGCGGCTGACGTCGATCGAGAACCCGGAGCACTTTGCCGAGCGCGCGGGGAAATAAAAAGCACCGGCTGAGGTTTTCCCTCAGCCGGTGCTTTTTGTCACCAGAACTTTTTCTTCTTGCACACCCACAGGCTGATGCCCACGGTCACGATGCTCACGACGACGACAACGGGGTAACCGTACTTCCATGTCAGCTCCGGCATGCCGACAAAGTTCATGCCATACCACCCGACGAGCAGCGTCAGCGGCAGGAAGATCGTCGTCACGATCGTCAGAATCTGCATGATGCGATTTTGCCGCGTGTCGATCTCGGCCTGGAACAGGCTCTGCAGCTGCGCGCACGATTCACGCAGCAGCTGCGACTCCTCGCGCAGGCGGATGACGCGGTCCTCAAACATGCGAAACAGCAGCTGCTCGCTGTCGGTGAAAAAGCCGTTTTCGTTCTCGTGCAGCTCGCATGCCACGTCGTCGAGCTGGGAGTAGTAGCGAAACCATGCCACGGTCTCCTTGCGCAGCGCGGTCATCGGCGCGGAGAAGTCGTCCAGTTCGTGCGCCAGCACCCGGTCCTCGAGCGCCTCGATGCGGTCCTCGATCTTTTCGAGCTGGTGCAGGTCGCGGGCGATGAGCTGCTCAAAAAAGTCGTAGAGGAACCGGCCGACGCTGCCGTCGGTCCAGCGCTTTTCCCGGGCGATGCGGCGCAGCAGCCCCTGCAGCGCATTCTCGTCGTCCACGAGCACGACGCGCGTGCCCGTGACGAGATAGCCGCAGGCGAGCGGCCTGCCATCCTTGCCCTGGCGCGGCAGCACGAGCGTGCCCGCCAGACAGTCCGAGCGCACCTCGGCTTTGCACACACGTGCGTCGCGTGCCGGCGGTGTGTGGTGCAGCGTCCGCTCCAGACCGGGCAGCGCCGGCTGGTGCGACAGCTCTTCGGACGTCAGCAGCACGACGGCGGGCTGCTCCGGTGCGGGCGCGTGCTCCTGCTGCGTGAGCGTCTGCCCGATGGTATACCAATACAAATGCGGTCCCTCCCATAAGTCGCGGTTTTTCTCCATTGTAGCACACCGGGCGCGCGGACACAACGTCCGGCTGGAAATCGGGGCGCGGGTGTGCTATACTGAGCAAAATTGCACTTTGGGGGAAGCATCATGATCGTCTACTACACCGGCACCGGCAACAGCCGCTATGTTGCCCAGCGCTTCGCCGCCGCTCTCGGCGACGATCTCATCACTGCGAATGAATACATCAAAAACGACACGCCCGCCGGCCTGCATTCCGACCGGCCGTGGGTGTTCGTCTCGCCGACGTACGGCTGGCAGATTCCGCACATTTTTGCGGACTTTCTCCGCCGCGGCCGTTTTACCGGCAGCCGGAAGGCCTACTTTGTCATGACCTGCGGCAGCGAGATTGGCAACGCCGGCAGCCGCATCGCGGCGCTGTGCGCGGACATCGGGCTCGATTACCAGGGCGTGCTGCAGGTCGTCATGCCGGAAAACTATGTCGCCATGTTCTATGTGCCCGGCGCGGAGGAGGCAGCGCAGATCATCACGGCGGCGCAGCCGTCCATCGACGGGGGCATCGCCTGCGTGCAGCGCGGCGAGCCGTTCCCGGTGCCGAAGGTCGGCCCGCTCGACCGATTCAAGACCGGCCCGGTGAACACGGTCTTTTATAAGTGGTTTGTCAAGTCCGGGCCGTTCACGGTCTCGGATGCGTGCATCGGCTGCGGCAAGTGCGCGCTGAGCTGCCCGGTCAACGGCATCGACATCGTCGGGCGAAAGCCGCACTGGAACGGCGCGTGCACGCACTGTATGGCCTGCATCTGCGGCTGCCCGGTGTCTGCCATCGAGTACGGACACAAGAGTCAGGGCAAGCCCCGCTACCAATGCCCGGAGTATAAATGAATACAGCGAAAAACGAACCCCGCACCAGACAGCCGGTGCGGGGTTCGCTTTGTTTACAGATAGCACTCCGGTCGCCGCTGCTTGAGGTACGGGCGCTTGTGCTCGCGCCAGAGCCGCGCCTCGGCGAGGTCGAGCTCCTGCACGATGAGCTGCTCACGGTCGTCGGCTTTATAGATCACGTCGCCGCTCGGGTGCACGATGAGCGACTCGCCGGCGAAGTCCATCCCGTCCTCACGCCCCACGCGGTTGCACATGGCGACGAAGATCTGGTTCTGCATCGCCTGCACGCGGATCTCCCACTCGAAGAGCTCCATGGGTTCGGCTTTTGTGTTCGCCGTCGGAATGATGACGAGGTCCGCCCCCTTGAGCGCGCACGTGCGGATGCTCTCCGGCAGGTGCCGGTCAAAGCAGATCACGATGCCGACGCAGCCCCACGGTGTGTCGAACACGAGAAAGCCGTCCTCGGACGGCGTGTAGTAGTCGCGCTCGTAAAACTGCGCCGCCTGCATGATGTGCACCATCTTGGCCACGCCCGCGCAGGCCCCCTCCGGCGTCAGCCAGAGGGAGGCGTCATAGCGTTTGCCCGCCTGCTCGAGGTACATGTTCGGCGAGAGGTAGAGCCCGCGCTCCTTCGCCTTGTCCGCGAAGGCCTGCACCGTCGGACTGCCCGCCGGAACGGCGTAGGCGTCCACGTTCCGGCCCGCATACTGCGGGAAAAACGGCGTGAGCTGCACCTCCGGGAAAAACAGCAGGTCGCTGCCCGCGGCAGCGTCGCAGAAGGCGAGGGATTTTTTCAGGTTTTCGTCCATGCTTCTGCTCATGGACATCTGTGCCATGGCAAGCTTCATAACGGCAGCTTCTTTCATGCGTCCTGCACGGTCAGGTGCAGCACGTCCGGCCGCGCGTAGTGGCCGCACACGTCGAGCTCCATGCGGCTCGCGGGCACGCGCTGCATGTCGAGATCGGCGTAGAGAATGTCCTCGCTGTCCCACACCGGCTGCACGACATAGTGCCCGTAGGGGTCGACGATGCAGCTGCCGCCGCGGCAGGGAATGTCGTTCAGGCGCGCGATCTCGTCCGGGCAGTGCAGCCCGTCGGGGTAGTCCGCGCGGTGAAAGACCATATCGCAGTTGATGAAGTAGCACCGGCCCTCGAGCGCGATGTGCTGCACGGTGGCCTGCCACTCGGGGTTGTCATTCGTGTTCGGCGAGATGTAGAGCGTCACGCCCTTTTCATACAGTGCCGTGCGCGCCAGCGGCATATAGCTCTCCCAGCAGATGAGGCTGCCCATCGGGCCCCACGGGGTGTCCACGACCGGGAAATACCCGCGGTCGGCATCGCCCCAGACCACGCGCTCGGCCCCGGTGGGCTTGAGCTTGCGGTGCACGGGTGCGAGCGTGCCGTCCGGACAGAAGATGAGGTTGGCGTTATAGAGCGTGCCCGTCACGCCGTCGCGCTCCGACACCCCGATGCTCACATACGCGCCCGCGGCCTTTGCCGCCGCGGCGAGGCGCTCCGTCTCCGGCCCGGGCACGACGATGGAGTTATCACAATACAGCTGCCAATCCTTGCGGCCGTCCTCATTGCGCGCGCCGACCGTGAAGCCGAACGTCATGCCGTACGGGTAGCCGGGGATGAACAGTTCCGGGAACACGATCAGCTCCGCGCCGCCGCGCGCACACTCTGCGATCAGGCGCACGGCCTTGTCCGTGCACGCGGTCTTATCAAACAGCACCGGCGCCGCCTGCACCACGGCGATGCGGCACGTCGGTTTGAGATCTTTCATATGTCTGCCTCCCTGAATCTCGTTTCTGCCCTTAAAATAACACGGCTTTACTGGGAATTCAAGACGCAAAAACGCCCGCACATCGTGCGGGCGTTTCCGGCTTGGCAATTTTCGCAAAAGGCTTCAGACAGCCTTGGTCTTGTCGGGGACGAGTTTGTGCGCGATCACGCACAGAAGCATTGTGGCGGCCATGTCGGGCAGCGTGTTGCCGACCGGAATGTCCACGGTCATGAGCACGCGGTAGAGCACGAAGCCCAGCACCCAGACGACGGCATTGCACACATCGAGCCTGCCGCTCGCGCCGCCGCGCCGGAGCAGGAAGAAGTCCGTGATCTGGATGGCGATCATCGGCGCGAACACCGAGCCGATCAGGTACAGGAAATTCGTGATGTCGTCCATCGGGAAGCAGATAGCGCAGATTGTGCCGATAACGGTCACGATGAGCGCGGCATATTTGCCGTTGATCTTTTTCGACAGGGACTCGGCGGAGATGCCGGCACTGTACGCATCGAGGAACGTCGTCGTGACGGTCGAGAGGATGAGGATGAGCAGCGCGGCCACGCCGAGACCGGCCTTGACCATAATGAGCGCGATGTCGCCCTCACCGGTGAAGATGGCGGCGCCCATGCCGATGACGTACATCCAGCAGCTCACGACGCCGTAGGTCAGCGTGCTCGAGAGCGTGGCGGCGAAGGGCTTTTCGGCCTCGCGCGTGTAGTCGGAGATGAGCGGCAGCCACGACAGCGGCATGGCCACGGCCAGCTCGACCGCCGCGCCGAAGCTCAGACTGTCGTCCGGCACCGTGACGGGCGTGCCGCCGCGGAACACCACCACGCACAGCACGATCGAGAGGATGAACAGCGCGGCCATGGCGATCTTGTTGACCCAGCCGAGGTTTTTGATGCCGACGGCGATCCACACGACGATGAGCCCGCCGATGACGAGGCACCACACCCACTTGCCGATGCCGAGCACGGTGTTCGTCGCGAGCGCGCCGTCATAGATCATGATGGCCGTCCAGCCGACGAGCTGCAGCACGTTGAGCGCGGCGAAAAACAGGCAGCCGATGCGGCCGAAGCTCAGCTCGACCGTGCCCATGGCGCTGCGGCCGGTGCGGCCGCCGATGAGACCCGCGAAGAAGAACATCGCGCAGCCGATGACGTGGCCGACGAGGATGGCGAGCAGGCCCTTCGTGAAGCCGAGGGGCGCAAAGTACGTGCCCGTGAGGATCTCCGCGATGGACACGGCCGCGCCGAACCAGATGAGGCTGTTTTGAAATGCAGATGTTTTTTTCATGCTCAGGCCTCCTGCCGGTATTCCGGCTTCAGGTCGAACGCATGGTCCATCGGGCCGGAGCCGGCGCCGAGGTCGAGCATGGCGGCCAGTGCGCCGGAGAGGTAGTCCTTCGCGCGTCGGACGGCCGTGTCGAGATCATAGCCCTTGGCGAGGTTGGCCGCGATGGCGCTCGAGAGCGTGCAGCCGGTGCCGTGGGTGTTGGGGTTGTCGATGCGCTTGCCGTTGAACCACTCGTAGCCGCCGTTGCGGTACAGGAGGTCGTTGGCATCGTTGAGCCGGTGCCCGCCCTTGCACAGGACGGCGCAGCCGTAGCGCTCACTGATGGCTTTTCCGGCGGCGATCATGTCGTCGGGAGAGGCGATGGTCAGGCCGGAGAGCACTTCCGCCTCCGGGATGTTGGGCGTGAGCACGGTGGCAAGCGGCAGCAGCCGCGCCTCGAGCGTGGCGATGGCGTCCTCGGAGATGAGCCGTGCGCCGCTCGTGGCGACCATCACGGGGTCGACGACGATGTTCGTCGCTGCGTAGTGCTGCAGCCGCTCGGCAATGACCTCGATAAGGCCGGAGGACGCGACCATGCCGATCTTCACCGCGTCAGGCCGGATGTCGGTAAAGACGCTGTCGATCTGCTGACCGAGAAATGCCGGGCTCACTTCAAAAATACCCTGTACGCCGGTCGTGTTCTGGGCGGTCAGCGCCGTGATCGCACTCATGGCAAATACGCCATTCATGGTCATGGCTTTCAGATCGGCCTGAATACCGGCGCCTCCGCTGGAATCGCTTCCGGCGATCGTTAATGCTGTTTTCATATTCTGTCTCCTTTTCAGCATCAATTTTGTTGAGCGACGGAAAGTGGTGCCCCCGATCCGCCGCTGTTTTTATCTTGTCTGCGCCCGCGCGCAGGGGATTACAGATCCAGCGCCGTGCGCACGGCGGCTTTGAGCGCGCGCGTGGCGGTGGGAATGTCCGGCTGCGCGAAGATCGCGCTCACGACGGCGACGCCGACGATGCCGCTGCCGGAAAGCCGGGCGACATTGTCCTTCGTGATACCGCCGATGGCGATGACCGGGATGGACACTGCCGCACAGATCTCGCGCAGGGTATCATAGCTCACGGCGTTGGCATCGGCCTTCGTCCCGGTCGGGAACACGGCGCCCACGCCGAGATAGTCCGCGCCCTCGCGCTCGGCCAGCAGTGCCTCGTCCACCGTCTGGGCCGACACGCCGAGAATTTTGTCCGGGCCGATGAGCTCGCGCACTTTGCCGGCTGCCATGTCGCTCTGGCCGACGTGCACGCCGTCGGCGTCCGTTTCTATGGCGAGCGCCACGTTGTCGTCGAGCACGAACGGCACGCCGTACTGTTTACACAGCGCCTTGAGCGCAATGGCTTCTTCTTTGAAATGTGCCTCGTCGAGTTCCTTCTCGCGCAGCTGCAAAAACGTTGCGCCGCCCTGCAGTGCCTGCTCGGCCTGCGCATAGAGCGTCTGGCCGTGCAGCCACGAGCGGTCGGTCACTGCATAGAGCAGCAGGGAAGCATTATCGCAGTTCATACTTGGCTCCTTCCTCCAGCGCGTCGCCGGTCATGTTGAAGATCGCATCAATGATACGGTTGCGGTAGGTGCTGTTGCCGTCACCGGGCTGCATATTCGCCCAGCCGATCTCGCCCGCGAGCCCCATCATGCATACGGCGGCAGCCGCGGCGTCGAGCTTGCGGTCGGGATTTGCGACCAGAAACGCCGTCATCAGTGCCGAGAGCTGGCAGCCCGTGCCGGTGATGCGGCTCATCTCCGCGCGGCCGTTGCGGATGCACCAGCAGCGCTCGCCGTCGCTCACGAGATCGATCGCACCGGTCACGGCGATGATGCAGCCGGTCTGCGCGGCGAAGGTCTTGACGAGCTGCACGCCGTTGTCGAGATTCGCTTCCGTCACGGCGTCGACCGCGTCGGCGTCCACGCCCTTGGTGCTGCCGCTGCCGGTGCAGAGCGTCTTGATCTCGGAGATGTTGCCGCGCACGGCGTCAAAGCGCACCTCCTGCATGAGCCGGTTGGCCGTGTCGGTGCGCAGGCGGCTCGCGCCCGCGCCCACGGGGTCGAGCAGGACAATGTGGCCGAGCGCGTTTGCCTTCTTCCCGGCGAGGAACATCGACGGGATGGTGTTTTTGTTGAGCGTGCCGATGTTGATGTTCAGCCCGCCGCAGATGCTTGTGATGTCCTCGACGTCGTCGGCATCGTCGGACATGATCGGCGATCCGCCGGCCGCCAGCAGGACGTTCGCCACGTCGTTGACGGTGACGTAGTTCGTGATGTTGTGCACGAGCGGTGATTTCGCGCGCACGTTCTCGAGCATGGTCTTGAGCACTTGCTCCATAGGAATGACTCCTTTCTTCTGCGGAAATGTCTGCATGAAAAAACAGCGGCGCCCGTAAAGAGTGCTGCTGTTGTGGTCCGGCAGTATGAATCCCTACGTTGGCATTGTCCAAATCAGGTGTGCGGGTCTAAGCGGATGCTTACTCTCAGCCAAAGCGGCTCCCCGTGTTTGTTACACTTTATGATAAAACGAAACCGCCTGCTTGTCAAGGCGGAAAGTGCCGGGAGACCGGGATTTTTCCGCAATCGGCCGGAACGGTTGAATTTTGGTTGCAATCCGGGCACGTACATGATACAGTGGCATTACCCGCGGCGGCCGGAACGGTACGGTTTCTTTTTTACCGAAACCGGCTTGCAGATTTTACACGGGTTTGAAAGAATACAGTTGCACGGCAACGGGCCGTGCAATGTTGTAGGAGTCTAAAAAACAGGAGGAAGAAATGAAAACCAGAATGCACAATGGAAGCAGACTGCTGTCGCTGCTGCTGGCGGTAGTCCTTGTCTTCACACTGACGGTTCCGGCTCTTGCGGCGGACAAGCCGCAGGACATGAACCTGAGGATCGCAGTCATGTCCGACCTGCACTATTTCTCGCCGGATATGATTGCCAACACGGCGGACTTTGAGCATGCACTCAACAGCGACCGCAAGCTGCTCAAGGAGAGCTCCGCAATCCTGCACGAAAAGTTTGAGCAAGTTCGCGCGGACAAGCCCGACATCCTTCTCGTGTCCGGCGACCTGACCAAGGACGGCGAGCAGGAGTGCCACGCGGCGCTGGCAAAGCAGCTGCAGCAGCTGCAGCAGGATATTCCGGGGCTGAAGATCTATGTCATCAACGGCAACCATGACATCCGTAATTACAATGCCAAGAACTTCAACACCGCCGACGGCAAGGCCGTGCGCGCCACGCGTACGGAGCCGGAGGACTTCAAGCAGATTTATGACTTTGTTTACTCCGACCCGACCGTCATCGCGACCTTCACTCCGGCCGAGGGCAACAAGGCCGGCGGTCTGTCCTATGTTGCACGACCGGTCGAGGGGCTGACCATTATCGCCATGGATACCTGCCGCTACAGCTCGGACAACACCTCCAACGGCGATGATGAGCATGAGACGAGCGGTGCCATCAGTGCCGATCTCGAAAAGTGGGTCATCGAGCAGACCGCCGCTGCCAAGGCACGCGGCGACCTCGTCATCGGTCTGGAGCACCACGGTCTGGTGCCGCACTTCGATGTCGAGCCCACCATCCTGCCCATGTACCTTGTCAACGACTATGAGCGCATCGCGCAGGAGTATGCCGACGCCGGCATGAGCGCCGTCTTCACCGGCCATATGCACGCGATCGACATCGCTGCCATGACCACGAAGGCCGGCAACACCTTCTATGACATTGAAACCGGCTCTGCGCTGACGTATCCGTGCCCGATCCGCTTTGTCGACCTGCGCCGCAGCACCGTCGGCGGTGAGACGAGCACCTACATGAGCGTGAGCACCAAGACGCATGCCGGCCCCATCAATTACACAGATCCCACCACGGGTACTGCGCATGTGATCGATGACCTGACCGAGTATGCCCGGGAATTCGGCTTCTCGACCGATATGCTCAAGACGGTCGCGGGCGACTTCGTCAAGTCCTTCTTCGGCAAGTATCTGCCGAATGACACTTGGCCGGTCACGAAGATCGTGGCGAACATCGACCAGATCATTGACGATGTGGCCGCCGTTCCGATCGCGGACGGCAAGGACCTGCTCGACTTTGCCAACTGGATCTATCAGTGCAACCTCGCCGGTGAGGACGACGGCAATTATCCCGCTTGGGTGCAGTCCGGCGTCGACCAGCTCAAGAGCGGCGCACTGCTCGATCAGGTGCTCGACATCGTTGCCAGAGACGCGTTCGGCCGCGGCAGCGTGCTGTTCACGAAGTTCCAGGGCCTGTTCACCAAATATCTCAAGAGCCAGCTCAACGACCTGCTCGTGAAGATCGTCGTCTCCATGAGCGTGGACAACAACTGCCCCGACGACAATGACAAGACCATCCTGCTCGAGGGCAGCAGTGCGCAGGTGCGCCTCCTGCCGGTCACCGGCAGCAGCGCCGCCGTTACGCAGGTGTACGTACAGGGCAGCACCGCGACGGTGTTCCTCACCAGCCGCCAGCTCCGCACGGCCACGGACGCCCAGTCCGGCGCGGCTGTGACGGTCAACGCCACAGATCCCGCGGCCGACACGGTCATCCTGGCCGGCCGCTCGATCGCCAATGCGCGCAATGCAGACGTTGCGGCCCTGCAGGTGCAGTTCGCAGCCGGCACCGTTACGCTGGATAGCGACGCGCTCGCGGCGCTTGACCTGCACAAGGACATTGCCGTCTCGCTCACGGGGGCGTCTGTCAACGCTGCGCAGCAGCGTGCCCTCGGCACGCAGGCGAGCAGCGCCGTGCTTGCCAATGCTTCCGTTCTGGTTGACGGCGCGGCGGCGAGCTATCCTGCCGGCAGCGTGCGCGCCGGTATTCCCGTGCGCGCAGCGGACGACCTGACCGCGTGGAGCCTCGCCGAGAACGGCACCATCTCCGCCGTCGGCGGTGCGTGGGATGCCGATCGGCAGACCTATACCTTTGATGTCGTCTCCGGCGTGACGGCCATCGCGCGCTTCCCGTTCACGGATGTGCCCGCCGGCAGCTGGTATTACGGCGCGGCGGCCTATGCCTACAACAACGGTCTCTTTGCCGGCACGACCGCCACGACCTTTGCCCCGGATATGACCATGACGCGCGCTATGCTCGTGTCTGTGCTGTGGCGCCTCGCGGGCGAGCCCGCGCCGAAGGGCACCAACACGTTTGATGATGTGCCGAACGGCGCGTGGTACACCGACGCCGTCACCTGGGCGGCAGAAAACGGCGTGGTCGCCGGTATCGGCAATGGCCGCTTCGATCCTGACGGCTCCGTCACGCGCGAGCAGACGGCCGTCATCCTCTTCAACTACGCGCAGAGCAAGGGCTATGACGTCAGCGCGCGCGCTGACCTCTCGGTGTTCCCGGATGCCGGCAGCGTGTCCGGCTGGGCGCAGGATGCGCTCGCGTGGGCCAATGCATCCGGCCTCATCAGCGGCGCGGTGCGCGGCACGCAGACGATCCTCGACCCCCAGGGCAGCGCTTCCCGCGCCCAGGTCGCCATGATCCTCATGGGCTACGTCGAGCACGTGGTCAACGCTTGATCCTCTTTTTCATATATCCCCGGCACAGCAATTTACCAGCGGGGGCGGCATCAGCCGCCCCCGCACACTTTTTGGCTGCATATTGGGCATCTGCCATACGCCGGAGCACAAAAAAATGCGGAATTTGTGAAAATTTGCGGTTGACATTTGTGCGCGAAGTTTTTATACTCGAACCATCAAGATTTTTCATTAGAATCGGAGCAATATCATGAACCGTAACTATTATTTTGCATACGCTTATTACTTTACTATGACAATATAGTAAGGCTGATTTGTGATGCAAAAAATAGCTCGGATCCCGAGAATGTTTCATGCGGCACAGGTTGAGCCTGTGCCGCATTTTTCTTTTGAAAAACAAAAAGGAACATGCAACAAATATATCGGAGGTAATCATCATGATCGTCGTACTTAAACATGGCGTGGAAGCCGCAAAGCGCGAGCAGCTCATCGACTGGCTCGAGGGTCAGGGCCTGACCATCCACATTTCCGAGGGCGAATATCAGACCGTGCTCGGCCTCGTCGGCGACACGACCCGCGTGGATATGGATCTGATCGGCAGCCTCGGCATCGTTGACAGTGTCAAGCGCGTGACCGAGCCATTCAAGTGCTGCAACCGCAAGTTCCACCCGGACGACACCGTCGTGGATGTCGGCGGTGTGAAGATCGGCGGCGGCAACTTCGTCATGATCGCCGGCCCCTGCTCCGTCGAGTCCGAGGAGCAGATCGTCGCGGTCGCGAAGGCCGTCAAGGCCTCCGGTGCGAACATTCTGCGCGGCGGCGCGTTCAAGCCCCGCACCTCGCCCTACGACTTTCAGGGCCTGAAGGCCACCGGCCTCGAGCTGCTCAAGATTGCACGGCAGGAGACCGGGCTGCCCATCGTGACGGAGATCATGGGCGTCGAGCATCTGCCTCTGTTCGAGGACGTGGATATCATTCAGGTCGGCGCGCGCAACATGCAGAACTTCGACCTTCTGCGCGAGCTCGGCAAGCTCCGCAAGCCCATCCTGCTCAAGCGCGGCCTTGCCAGCACGCTCAAGGAGCTGCTCATGAGCGCTGAGTACATTATGGCCGGCGGCAACGAGCAGGTCATCCTCTGCGAGCGCGGCATCCGCACGTTCGACGATTACACCCGCAACACGCTCGACCTCGCGGCCGTGCCCATGCTCAAGGAGTTGACGCACCTGCCCATCATTGTTGACCCGAGCCACGCGACCGGCATTGCCCGCCTCGTCGAGCCGATGGCGCTCGCCGCGACGGCCTGCGGCGCGGATGGTCTCATCATCGAGGTGCACAACGATCCCATGCACGCCCTGTGCGACGGCGCGCAGTCCCTGCGCCCGGAGGTCTACGACGACCTCGCCAAAAAGGTGCGCAGCATCCGTGAGGTGATCGCGAAATGACGGTCGGCATCGTTGGTCTGGGCCTGATCGGCGGCTCCTTTGCCAAGGCCTATCACGAAGCGGGCGCGACCGTGCTCGCCTGGAACCGCAGCCGCAGCGTGCTCGATTTTGCCATGATGAGCGGCGCGGTGGACGGCGAGCTCACGGAGGACAACGTCGCCGCATGCGACCTCGTGCTCATTGCGCTCTACCCGGAGGCGACCATCGCGTGGTTCCGCCGCATGGCTCCGCACATCGGCCCGCACCCCGTCGTGCTCGACTGCGGCGGCACGAAGCGCACCATCTGTGCCGCGTGCTTCCCGATCGCGAAGGAGCACGGTGTTACGTTCCTCGGCGGTCACCCGATGGCCGGTACGCAGTACTCCGGCTTCAAGAACGCGAAAGCGACCATGTATCATGGCGCGCCGATGGTCATTGTGCCGCCGGACTTTGACGACGTGCTGCTCTTTGACCGCGTCAAGCAGCTGCTCCAGCCCGCGGGCTTCTCGCGCTTCTCGTTCACGACGGCGGAGGCGCACGACGAGATGATCGCTTTCACCTCGCAGATGGCGCACGTAGTCTCGAATGCGTATATCAAGAGCCCTACGGCCTCACAGCACAAGGGCTTTTCTGCCGGCAGCTACAAGGATATGACCCGCGTCGCATGGCTGAGCCCCGAGATGTGGGCCGAGCTCTTTCTGGAAAACAAGGACAATCTGCTCCATGAGCTGGACATATTCATGGCGCATCTGGGCGAGTACCGCGACGCGATGGTGCACGACGACCTGCCCGCGCTCACGCGCCTGCTCGACGAGGGCCGCCGGCGCAAGGAGGAGGTGGACGGCCGATGACGACCATCCATGTGACCGCCTCGCGCGATTATGATGTGCTCGTGCAGCCGGGCCTGCTCGATGATGCCGGCGCGCAGATCGCACAGGTACTCGGCACGGGCCGCACAGCGGCCATCGTCTCGGGGGAGACCGTGGCGGGGCTGTATGCCGCGCGGCTCGCGGCGTCGCTCACGCGCGCGGGCTTTCGCGCCGTGACGTTTCCGTATCCCGGCGGTGAGCACTGCAAGACGCTCGCCACCTACGCGGCACTGCTGGACTTTCTGGCCGCGCATCGCCTGAGCCGCAGCGACCTGATCGTCGCGCTCGGCGGCGGCGTGACCGGCGACCTCGCGGGCTTTGCCGCCGCGACGTATCAGCGCGGCATCCCGTTCGTGCAGGTGCCGACAACGCTGCTGGCCGCCGTGGACTCCTCCGTCGGCGGTAAGACGGCCGTGAACCTTGCGAGCGGCAAAAATCAGGTCGGCTGCTTCTATCAGCCGAGCCTTGTGCTCTGTGACCCGGACACGCTGCACACCCTCCCGCCGGAGGAATACCGCAACGGCTGCGCCGAGGTCATCAAATACGCCGTGCTGCGCAGTGCGCCGTTCTTTTCTGAGCTGCGCACGGCCCCGGTCAGCGCACAGGTGGAGCACGTCATCGCGACGTGTGTCAGCATGAAGCGCGATCTCGTCGCGGCCGATGAGTTCGACCGCGGCAGCCGCCAGCTGCTGAACCTCGGCCACTCGTTCGGCCACGCGGTCGAAAAATGCAGCGATTACGCCGTGCCGCACGGCTGCGGTGTGGCCATCGGCATGGCCATCATCGCGCGCGCGGCCGCCAAGCGCGGCATCTGCACGGAGGACACCTGCGCGCAGATCATCGCGCTCCTGCGGCAGTACGGCCTGCCGACGGGGACGGACTTCACCTGTGACGCGCTCACGGATGCCGCGCGCTCGGATAAGAAGATTGCCGACGGCAAGCTGCACCTCATCGTGCCGGAGCGCATCGGCCATTGCCGCATCGAGACGATCCCGGCGGCGGACATCCGCGCCTGGCTCGCGGACGGAGGCGTTGCATGAATCAGACCGTTTTACCCGGGCCGCGCACGGGCAGCGTGCGCATCCCGGCTTCCAAATCGCAGGCGCACCGCCTGCTCATCTGCGCCGCCCTCGGCGCGCAGCCCGTGGCGCTGCGGTGCGACGGCGTCTCGGCCGACATCGCCGCCACGGCGCGCTGTTTGCGCGCGCTCGGCGCGGACATCACGGACGACGGCGCGGGCACGTTTCGCATCGTCCCCATTGCCGGGGAAATGCCCGCGCACGCCGACCTTTTCTGCGGCGAGAGCGGCTCGACACTGCGCTTTCTGCTGCCGGTCGTGGGCGCGCTCGGCGCGGACGTGACCTTCCGCATGGAGGGACGTCTGCCGGAGCGGCCGCTGTCACCGCTCGACGCGGTGCTCACGGCGCACGGCATGACCATCCGGCGCGACGGCGCGCTGCTGCACGTCAGCGGGCAGCTTCACCCCGGCGCCTATGCGCTGCCGGGCGACGTGTCCTCGCAGTACATCTCCGGCCTGCTCATGGCGCTGCCGCGCCTGCCGGGGGAGAGCACGCTCGCCGTGACGGGTAGGCTCGAGTCTGCGGGCTACATCGCCATGACGGAGGACGCGCTGCGCCTGTCCGGCATCCGCCTGCAAAAGAGCGGCAGGACGTACACCATCCCCGGCGGCCAGACGGCGCGCCTCCCGGCGCAGGGCCATGTGGAGGGCGACTGGTCGAACGCCGCGTTTTTCCTGTGCATGGGCGCGCTCTCGCCTGCCGGCGTCACGGTCACGGGCCTTGCATCCGACTCGCCGCAGGGTGACCGCGCGGTGCTCGATGTCCTGCGCCGCTTCGGCGCGGACGTGCGCGAGACACAGGACACCGTCACCGTCCGGCGCGGCGCACTGCACGGCGTCACGATCGACGCTGCGCCCATCCCGGATCTGATCCCGGTGCTGAGCGTCGTCGCCGCGCTTGCGGACGGCCAGACGCAGATCGTCAACGCCGCCCGCCTGCGGCTCAAGGAGTCTGACCGGCTCGAGAGCACGGCCGCCATGCTGCGCGCGCTCGGCGCGCAGGTGGAGGTGCACGACAGCGGCCTGACCATTACTGGCCGAAAGATGCTCACCGGCGGCACGGTCGACCCGCAGCACGACCACCGCATCGCCATGGCGGCGGCCACCGCCGCCTGCGGCTGTACCGCGCCCGTCACGGTGCATGACCGCGCCTGTACCGACAAATCCTATCCCCGCTTCTGGACGGATCTTTCTGCGCTGAAAACCGTTCCCGCGGCGGAGAATACAGAACTTGAATAAGGAGCTTGACCATGGAACTTAGTGACTATCGCCAGCAGATCGACGGCATCGACAGCCAGCTGCTTGCCCTGTTTTACCAGCGCATGGAGGTCGCGGCGCAGATCGCAGGCTACAAGAAGGCGCACAATCTCCCGGCGCTCGACGCCGGGCGCGAGCGCGCAAAGCTGCAGCAGATCGCAGACGCCGCACCGGAGGATCTGCGCGAATACGCCGTGTCGCTCTACTCGCTCATCTTTGAGCTCAGCCGCAGCTGCCAGAACCGGCTGCTCGGCGTTACAAGCCCGCTGACCGCAGAGATCGAGCAGGCCATCGCGCGCACGCCGCAGCTGTTCCCGGAGCATCCGGCCGTTGCGTGCCAGGGCGTGGAGGGCGCGTATTCCCAGCTCGCGTGCGACCGCCTGTTCACGATGCCGAACGTGTTTTACTGCGCCACGTTCGAGGCGGTGTTCGCCGCCATCGAAAAGGGCCTGTGCCGCTACGGTGTCATCCCGCTGGAAAACAGCACGGCCGGCTCCGTCAACGCCGTGTACGATCTGATGATGCAGCACAACTTCCGCATCGTGCGCAGTGTGCGCCTGAAGATCGACCACTGCCTGCTGGCCAAGCCCGGTACAAAGCTCTCGGACATCAAGGAAATTTACTCGCACGAGCAGGCCATCAGCCAGTGCGGCCGCTTCCTGCAGAGCCTGCCGGGCGTGACGGTCGTGCGCTGCGAGAACACCGCCGTGGCCGCCAAGCGCGTGGCCGAGTCGGACCGCACGGACGTCGCGGCGCTCTCGTCGCGCGCGTGCGTCGGGCTCTACGGGCTTGAGAGCCTGGCCTCCTCCGTGCAGGATCAGGGCAACAACTACACGCGCTTTATCTGCATCGCCAAGGACCTTGAGATCTATCCCGGCGCCGACCGCACGAGCCTCATGATGGTGCTGCCACACAAGCCCGGCTCCCTGTACAAGGTGCTCTCGCGTTTTTATGCGCTCGGCATCAACCTCAACAAGCTCGAGAGCCGTCCGCTGCCGGAGCGTGACTTTGAGTTCATGTTCTACTTCGATCTCGAGACGTCGGTCTATTCGCCGCAGTTCCAGCAGCTCATGGGCGAGCTGCCGGTCCTGTGTGAGGAATTCTCCTATCTCGGCAGCTATCGTGAGGTGGTGTGATGATGCGGTGCGGACTTCTGGGCGAAAAGCTCGGCCACAGCTATTCGCCGGCCATCCACGCGCAGCTCGCCGACTATGCCTACGGGCTCTATGAGGTCGCGCCGGAGGACCTGCCGGCATTTTTGACCGGCGGCGATTTTGACGCGCTCAATGTGACCATTCCGTATAAGAAGGCGGTCATCCCGTACTGCACCGAGCTCTCGCCGATCGCGCGCAAGCTCGGCAGCGTGAACGTGCTCGTCCGCCGGCCGGACGGCACGCTCTACGGCGACAATGCCGATGCCTTCGGCTTCGAGTACCTCGTGCGCCACAGCGGCATCGACGTTGCGGGGCAAAAGGCGCTCGTGCTCGGCAACGGCGGCGCGTCCGCGACCATTCAGGCCGTGCTCGAGCAGCTCGGTGCGCACGTGACGGTCATCTCCCGCCACGGGCCGGATAATTACGAGAACCTCGACCGCCACGCCGACGCGCACGTGATCGTCAACACCACGCCGGTCGGCATGTATCCGAACACGGGAAAAGCCGCCGTCGACCTGCGGCGGTTCCCGCAGTGCGCGGGCGTGCTTGACATCGTCTATAACCCCGCGCGCACGGCGCTGCTGCTGCAGGCGGAAAGCCTCGGCATCCCGTGCGCGGGCGGGCTGTACATGCTCGTGGCGCAGGCCAAGCGCAGCTGTGAGGTGTTCACCGATACGGTCATCGACGATGCGCAGATCCTGCGCATCCACCGTCTGCTGCGGCAGGAGATGGAGAACATCGTCCTCATCGGCATGCCCGGCAGCGGCAAGAGCACCATCGCGGCGCTGCTCGCCGAGCGGCTGCACCGCCCGGTGCTTGACAGCGACGCGCAGGTCGTCGAGACGGCGGGCATGTCTATCCCGGACATCTTTGCCGCCGGGGGAGAGGACGCCTTCCGCGCGCGGGAGACGGCTGCGCTCGCCGGGCTCGGCAAGCGCTCGGGCGCGGTGCTCGCGACCGGCGGCGGCTGCGTCTGCCGCGCGGAAAACTACCCGCTCCTGCACCAGAACGGCACGATCTTCTGGCTCCAGCGCGACCTCGCGCTGCTGCCGAAGGACGGCCGCCCCATCTCCCAGCGCAGCGACCTCACCGCGCTCTACGCACAGCGCGCGCCGCTGTACGCCCGCTTCGCCGATGCGGTCATTGACAACAACGGCACGCCGGAGGAGACGGTGCAGAAAATTCTGGAGGTGCTGGCATGAAGTTTCTCGTCATCAACGGGCCGAACCTGAACCTGCTCGGCCTGCGCGAACCGGCCATCTACGGCAGCCGGAGCTTTGCCGCGCTGCAGGACTTTATCCGCGCATCCGCCGCCGAGGCGGGCGTGGAGGTCGCGCTGTTCCAGTCCAACCACGAGGGCGCGATCGTCGACGCCATTCAGGCGGCCTACGGCACCGTGGACGGCATCATCATCAATCCAGCCGCCTATACGCACACGAGCGTGGCCATTCTCGACGCGCTCAAGGCCGTGGCGCTCCCGGCGGTGGAGGTGCACCTGTCGGACGTCAGCGCCCGGGAGCCTTTTCGCCAGATCTCCTACGCCGGCATGGCGTGCGTGAAAACGTACATGGGCCTCGGGTTTGAGGGCTACCGGCAGGCGATCTTGTACCTGAAACAGTATCTGGAGGAGGAAAACGCATGATCTCGAAACAAATGATCGACTGGGGCGAGAGCGGCTGCTCCATCCGCGAGATCGCGGCCTACGGCGAGCGCCGCGCGGCCGAGATCGGCCCTGAAAACGTCTATAACTTCGCCATCGGCAATCCGAGCATCGACCCGCCGGACTGCGTGCACGCGGCGGTCGAGCGCCTGCTGCGCACCGTGCCGCCCACGCAGCTGCACGCCTACGCGCCCGCGCCGGGTATGGCGTCCGTGCGCGAAAAGGTCGCGGCCTATCTGACGGACACCTTCGGCGAGGCGTACCGCGCGCAGGACATTTACATGACCGACGGCGCGTCGAGTGCGCTGGCGATCCTCACGCGTGCGCTCATGGGCCCGGGGGATGAGGCCATCGTGTTCGCACCGTACTTCCCGGAGTATGCCGTCTATGCCGAGGCGGCGGGCGGCAGCGTGCGCGTCGTGCCGTGCCGGGCGGACACGTTTGCGCTCGATCTGGAGGCGCTCGCGGCCGCAGTGACGGAAAAGACCGCGCTGCTCATTCTGAACTCCCCGAATAACCCCTCCGGCGTCGTTGTCTCGCGCCCGGAGCTTGAGGCGCTGGCGGCCCTGCTGCGCGAAAAGCAGGCCCGGTACGGCCACCCGATCTACATCATCGCCGACGAGCCGTATCGCGAGCTGGTCTATGGCGGGGTGGAGGTGCCGTTCCTGCCAGCAATTTACCCGAACGCGATCTACTGCTATTCCTACAGCAAGACGCTGTCCCTGCCCGGTGAGCGCGTGGGCTTTCTCGCCCTGCACCCGGCCATGGACGATTACGCCGCCGTGCACGCGGCCGTGCTCGGCGCGGGGCGCGCGCTGGGGTATATCTGCGTGTCGTCGCTGTTCCAGCTCGCCGTGGCGGAGTGCCTCGGCCAGACGGCGGACATCTCGGCCTATGCGGCCAACCGCGAGCTCATCTACGGCGCGCTCACGGACATGGGCTATGCGTGCGCGCGGCCGGATGGCGCGTTTTATCTCTTCCTCAAGTCGCCGGAGCCGGACGCCCGGGCGTTTTGCCGCCGCGCGATGGACTATGACATTCTGCTCGTGCCGGGCGATGATTTCGGCTGCCCCGGTTATGCGCGTCTGGCCTACTGCGTGGCGCGCAGCCAGCTCGAGCGCTCGCTCCCGGCGTTCCGGAAGCTGGCTGAGAGCTACGGACTCTCCAAGTAAATTCAGCAGACAGAAAGCGGCGCCCCCGAGCCTTCGGGGGCGCCGTTTTTGCGTGGATGGTGTCAGGCGTACATGGCATTGGTGTTCATATAGTCATAGATGACCTTGCCATGGTGCTGCTCCTGCTTTTGAATGTCGTTGAGCACGCTGCGGGCGTTGGCATCGCCAAACTCGAACACGCATGTGTCGTACAGGTGCGAGGCGTGCTTTTCCATCGCGAGCACGTCCGTGCACAGGTAGCAGTCGTTTTGCTTCTGCGGGGTCTCGGTGTTGTTGTAGGTCGCCGTGAACGTCGTCGGCACGGTCGCGGAGTCTGCTGGGGCGGCGACGGTGCCGCCCTCCATCTGCGTGATCGCGTCGAGATGCTGCTGCTCGACCTGCGCGATCTGTTCGAACAGGTTTTTCAGCTGCGGGTCATTGGCGCTGGCGGCGTGGCGGTTGTACTTGTCCACGCACAGCTGCTCCTGCCCTTTGAGATCTTTGAGTAAACTGGCCTCTTTTGGGGTCAACTGCATAAATATCACCTCAGAGCCAGTATGCCCACCGGCGCGGCGGGGCATACACCGGTGGGAAAAAAGCGGTGGCATCCGCACACAAAATCGGTTATAATCGGGCTGACCCTATGGAAAAGAGAGATGCAGCTATGGCAAAGATTTTTGATATTTCGGACTTTTCCGCGCCGGAGCTGGACGTGTACGCCCGCCTGACGGAAAACCAGCTCGTCAACCGCGCCGACCCGGCAAACGCCCTCTTCATTGCCGAGAGCCCGCTTGTGATCGGCCGCGCGCTTGACGCGGGGTGCGTGCCGGTGTCGTTTTTGATGGAGCGCCGCCATATCGACGGCAAGGCGCGTGACATTCTGGCGCGCTGCCCCGAGGACATCCCGGTCTATGCGGCCGAGCTCGATGTGCTCACGCAGCTGACGGGCTTTCATCTCACGCGCGGCATGCTCTGCGCCATGCGCCGCCCGGCGCTGCCGGATGTTGCCGCCCTGTGCGCGAACGCTGCGCGCGTGGCCGTGCTGGAAAACGTGATGAACCCGACGAACATCGGCGCCATCTTCCGCTCGGCGGCGGCGCTCGGCGTGGACGCCGTGCTGCTCACGTCGGCGGGCAGCGACCCGCTCTACCGCCGCGCCGTGCGCGTGAGCATGGGGACGGTCTTTCAGGTGCCGTGGACGTACCTGCCCGCAGACACCGACTGGCAGCAGATGCTGCACGCCCTCGGCTTTCAGACGGCGGCCATGGCGCTGCGGGACGATTCGCTGCGCATCGACGATAAGCGCCTGCGCGCCGTGCCGCGTCTCGCCATCGTGCTTGGCACGGAGGGGGATGGGCTGGCAGCAGACACGATCGCTGCGTGCGATTACACGGTGCGCATCCCCATGACGCACGGGGTCGATTCGCTCAATGTGGCCGCGGCGAGCGCCGTTGCGTTTTACCAGCTCGCACTGCTGCGCGGCCGCGATGTCTGAAATGCAGATCCCCGGCTTCCGAAACGGAAGCCGGGGATCTTTCTGTGTTTATACGTCGAACCGGTCGTAGCTCCCGGCGCAGTCGAGGCACAGCTTCTGCCCGCCGACGAGGCGGATCCAGTTGGCGCCCGTCACCTCGCCGCAGCACGCGCACGGGTAGGAGTCAAACAGCCTGGCCGGCTCCGGCAGCGGGATGGCCGCCGGCTTGATGTCGAACAGGTCGGCCGGCTCCTGCGCCTGATAGTAGGCGAACGATTCCTCGCGCGTCATCCCCTCCGGCCGCGGCCGGAGCACCAGGCGAACGGACTTGCCCGTGGCGCGGTTATAAAACGAAAATGCCTGCTTGCCGCGCATGTGAAACAGTAGGTTGCCCTTGCCGATGCTGCAGCCGAGCAGCGCCTGAATGGCGTCCACGCCGCAGGCATCGTTTTCCGCGATGCACACGACCTGCTCGTCACCGGAAAAGCTCAGCTCCAGCAGCTCGGCGGCGTAGCACGCGGCCTTGTAACCGATCGTCAGCCCGCCGCAGGCGTGGCCGTGAAATTGTACGCAGGTCTCCCAGTTGGTCATGATCTTGTCTCCTTTTCTTCGTCGTCGATGAGCACGAGCTTTTGCCCCTGCACGTCCACGATGCTGCCCGTCACGCCGTAGACGTCCCGCAGGGCGTCGGCATCAAAGATCTCCGCGCCGCCATAGCGGTACACTGCTCCTTCGCGCAGCAGCAGAAAGCGGTCACAGAACCGCAGCGCGAGGTTCAGGTCGTGGATGACGATCATTGCCGTGAGATTCTGCTCGCGGCACAGATCGCGCGTGATCTGCAGCACCTGATATTGATTGCGGATGTCGAGATTGCTGGTCGGTTCGTCCAGCAGCAGGAGCGTCGGCTCCTGCGCCAGCGCACGGGCAAGCATGACCTTCTGCCGCTCGCCGCCGGAGAGCCGGTTGAGGAACCGGCCGCGCATGTCCTCCAGATTCAGATAGCGCATGGCCTCGTGTACGACGTGGTGGTCGTGCTCCGTCACGCCCCAGGTCATGTAGGGACGCCGCCCGAGCATGACCATGTCGTGCACGGTCATCTGCGTGTCGGGCACGTGCTGTGCCACGAAGGCCACGCGCTTTGCGATCTCCCGGTGGGAGAGTGTGAGCAGATCCTCGCCGTCGATGCGGCAGTGCCCGCTGTCAGCCGTGAGGATGCGGTTCATACACTTAAGCAGTGTGCTCTTACCGACGCCGTTGTTGCCGAGCACGGCCAGAAAGCGCCCGTCCTCCAGTTCGAAGCTCACGTCGCGGAGGATTGGCCGCCCGCCTTTGTAGTGATAGCAGAGATGGTCCACACAAATCATGTCCGGCCCCTCCCCTTGAACAGCAGGTACAAAAACAGCGGGCCGCCAAGAAACGCTGTCAGCGCGCCGATCGGCAGAATGACGGGCATGATGACCACGCGCGCGGCCAGATCGCTCAGCAGCAGCAGCGCTGCGCCGGCGAGTACGGAGCCGGGGATGAGATAGATATAGTTGTTGCCGACGACCATGCGCACGATGTGCGGCGCGACGAGGCCGATGAAGTTGATAAGGCCGACGTGCGACACGATCACCGAGCAGACAAAGCACGTGAGCACGACGTTCGTCAGCGTCAGCCGCCGGACGTGAATGCCGAGGCTCAGCGCCGTCTCCTCGCCGGAGAGCAGGGCATTATAGTCCCAGCGGTGCAGGTAACAGTAGCCGATCAGCACCAGCACGGCCAGCGCCATGCCGCGCAGAGACTGCCAGTCCGTACTGCCGAGGTCGCCAAACGTCCAGAACACGAGCGACGAGAGCGCGACCTCGTCGGCAAAGTACTGCAGCAGCGTGGTCGCACCGGTCAGCATGGAGCTGATGGCGACGCCGGCGAGCACGATGCCCTCCGAGGAGATCTGCTTGAACTGGCTCAGCCCCAGAATGACGGCCGCGACGAGCAGCGAGCCGAGAAATGAGCACAGCGGGATGGCCCAGCTGCCGGCCTGGCTCAGGCCGAGGCCGATGATGGCGACGGCTGCGCCGAATGTTGCGCCCTGCGATACGCCGAGCGTGGAGGCCGAGGCCAGCGGATTGCGCAGCACGGCCTGCAGAATGCACCCGGCCAGCCCCAGCCCCGCGCCGGCGACCATGGCAGTGCAGATGCGCGGCAGGCGGTTGTTTCGGATGACGAGGTTGATCTTCGCGTCCGATGCCCGGCCGAAGATGCCCCGGATGAGCTCGGCGGCTGGCGTGTTGTAGGACCCGGCGCGCAGCGACAGAAAGAATGCGAGCGCCAGAATGGCTGCCAGCAGGATTAGAAAGCGGATGCTTCTGGCGCGGTTGCGGCTGTAGTCGGAATCGTGCGGCTTATGCGCCGAGTGTGATGGCACGGAATGCATACCCGGCCTCCTTCAGATCGGGATAGGGGTCGGAGCCGAGCAGCTCCGTGAAGATCTCGCTGGCCTTGGTCTCGGGGTTGATGTCGGCAAACTGCTCCGGATACAGCACACAGGCGGCGTAATAGGCGTCGGCCAGCGCTGTCTCCAGATTGGAGGCCGAGGAGCGGAATGAGATCTGCGAGTAGACCTTGCCGCTGCGCACGGCGGTGAGGCTGTTATAAAAAGCCGGGTTGGCCTGATAATCTTCGTTGATCAGGGGCATACCATTAAAGTCCAGGAAGATCACGTCCGGGTCCCAGGCGAGCACCTGCTCAGTGTCGATGTTGAATGCGCCGGTCTGCCCGGTCGTGTCGGCGAGGTTTTTGGCGTGGATGAGCGCAAACGGGCCGTAGCCTGCCTCCGTGCCCTCAAAGCCGTGCTGCCCCTTGAAGGACACGCCGCCGACATAGACGGACGGCTTCTGATCGTCTGCAATCTTGGCCGTGCGCGTGTCGAGGTCGGTCTGGATGCCCTTGAGGTACTTGGTCAGCTCCTGCGCGCGCGTTTCCAGCCCGTAGAGCTCGCCGAGCAGACGGATGGTCTCATAGGCCGCATCGTCGAGCGTGGTGTCGCTGCCGGGCACGACAAAGACCGGGATGCCGGTCTTGCCGGACAGCTCATCTGCGTCGCATGAGGCATAGGCGCTCATGACGATGACCTGCGGCGCGACGTCGATGATCTGCTCCACATACGGCTCGCCGTTCGTGCCGGTGACGGGCAGGTCCTTGAATTTGTCGAAGTTCACATAGTTATACAGGCGGCTCATGCCGGCCTTGGTCTCATAGTCCTCCACGCCGACCACGCGGTCAGCCGCACCGACATAGCAGCTGTAGCGCAGCGCGCCGACACCGACGCACACGACGCGCTCTACCTTTTCGGGGACGGACACGGTGCGGTTTTTGCCGTCTGTGATCGTGCGGGTGCCGGCAGTGTCGCTGGTATTTGTTTTCCCGCCGCAGGCTGCGCAGGACAGCAGCGTCAGGACTGCCAGCAGCAGGCAGATGATGTTGCGTTTTTTCATGCATTCCATCCTCATTTTCTGTTGTTTGCCCCGTTTCCGGAGCACTGCCACCAGTATACCGGACGGGCAGCAGCCGCGTAAGCACCCTGGGGGGATAAAAAGTTGCACAGTTTTCTTCACAATTTTTCGCTGACGGATGTTCCGGATTCGCCCGTTTATATACAAATATGCCGAGAATTGTTCATAAACAAAGAGAAAATTACGCATCGCTGCGGTATTTTACAATTTTACACGCATTTTACATAAGCGCTCTTTTCGTTTTTACATCCCCTGCGTATTCTGTGAAGCGTAGGGAACAAAAAACCAGAATCAAAATTGAAGTTCGAAAGGAGCACTTCATCTTGAAAAAGATCATCACTGTTTTGTGTGCTGCCGTCATGGCGCTCTCGCTGTTCGCGGGCTGTGGCCAGAAGGCGAATGACAACGGCACGACCACCGGCGGCACAGTCTCGACCGACGGTTCCACCTCGATGGAAAAAGTCATCGGCGCGCTGGGCGAATCCTTCATGGAGGCGAACTCGGGCACGACCTTCACCTATAACCCGACTGGCTCCGGCTCCGGCATCCAGGCCGTCTCCGAAGGCCGCTGCGACATCGGCCTGTCGAGCCGCGCGCTCAAGGACGACGAGAAGGCCTCCGGCCTGAAGGAGACCATCGTTGCGCTCGACGGCATCGCCATCATCGTCAACCCCCAGAACCCGGTCAAGGATCTGAGCCTGGAGCAGATCGCCAAGATCTACACCGGTGAGATCACCAACTGGAAGGATGTCGGCGGCGAGGATGCCGAGATCGTCCTCATCGGCCGCGAGGCCGGCAGCGGCACGCGTGACGGCTTCGAGTCCATCACCGAGACCAAGGACGCCTGCCAGTACCGTCAGGAGCTGACTTCCACGGGCGATGTCATCACCACCGTGTCCCAGAACCCGAACGCGATCGGCTATGCCTCCCTGGCTGCCATCAAGGACAGCGTCAAGGCCCTGACCGTCAACGGTGTGGCCCCGACGGAAGCAACCGTCAAAGACGGCACCTATCTCGTGCAGCGTCCGTTCGTCCTTGTGACGAAGGAAGGTGCTGCCCTGAGCGAGACCGCGCAGAAGTTCTTCGACTTCGCGACCTCTGCGGACGCCGCGTCCATCATCTCCGCGGCGGGCGCAGTCCCGGTGGCCTGAGCCACAGACAAGCGTACAGGCGGCTGGAGACCAGCCGCCTTTCGCATATACAGAGGTGCTGATATGAAAAAGAGATCTCAAGTTCTGGAGACGGTCGTGCATGGCGTGTTTTTGCTCCTTGGCCTCATCACCGTCGGGTGTGTGCTGCTCATCAGTGTGTACCTGATCGTCTCCGGCATCCCCGCCATCCGGCAGATCGGGCTCGTCCCGTTCCTGTTCGGCAAGACGTGGGCATCCACGGCGGCAGAGCCGTCGTACGGCATTCTGCCGTTCATTCTGACAAGTGTATACGGCACGGCCGGGGCCATCGTGCTCGGCGTGCCGCTGGGCTTCCTGACAGCCGTGTATCTGGCGAAGGTCGCTCCGCCACGGCTCAAGACCGTGCTCGAATCAGCCGTGAGCCTGCTCGCCGGCATCCCGTCGGTCGTCTACGGTCTTGTGGGCATGCTCGTGCTCGTACCGGGCATCCGCAAGGTGTTCCACCTGGCGGACGGCGCGAGCCTGCTCGCCGCCATTATCGTGCTGGCGATCATGATCCTGCCGTCGATCATCAAGGTATCCGTCACCGCGCTCGAGGCCGTGCCGCCCGAGTATGAGGACGCGTCGCTCGCACTCGGCGCGACGCCGATCGAGACGTACTTCAAGGTCTCCGTTCCGGCGGCGAAGAGCGGCATTGCCGCCGCCGTCGTGCTCGGCGTCGGCCGTGCCATCGGCGAGGCCATGGCCGTCATGATGGTGTCCGGCAACGTGCCGAACATGCCGACGCTGTTTCAGAGCGTGCGCTTTCTGACCACTGCCGTCGCGAGCGAAATGTCCTACTCCGGCGGCCTGCAGCGGCAGGCGCTGTTTTCCATCGCGCTGGTGCTGTTTTTGTTCATCATGCTCATCAACGCCACGCTCAATTTCTTCCTCAAGCGCAATAAGGAGGGGGACAAATGAAAAAGAAAGCCATTTCCGGCGGCCGCAGGGCCTATATCCTAACCATGCGCATCCTCATGGGCGCGGCGGCCGTCATCACGGCGGCGCTCGTGCTGTTTCTAATCGCCTATGTGCTCATCAAGGGCCTGCCGAACGTGTCGTGGACGCTGCTGTCCACCGCACCGAGCTACCTGTCGGACCGCATCGGCATCCTGCCGGACATTCTCAATACGCTCTATATCGTCATCGCCACGCTGCTCATTGTCCTGCCGCTCGGCGTGGGCGCGGCCATCTACCTGACCGAGTACGCCACGAACCGCCGGCTCATCGGCGCCATCGAGTATGCGGCCGAGACGCTCTCCGGCATCCCGTCCATTATCTACGGCCTTGTGGGCATGTTGTTTTTCTGCCAGTTTCTGAACATGAAAACATCGCTGCTGGCCGGCGCGCTCACGCTCGTCATCATGAACCTGCCGACCATCATGCGCACCACGCAGGAGAGCTTAAAGACCGTGCCGCAGAGCTACCGCGAGGGTGCCTTTGGTCTCGGCGCGGGCAAGTGGCGCGTCATCCGCACCGTGGTGCTGCCCGGCTGCGTGGACGGTGTCATCACCGGCTGCATCCTGTCTGTCGGCCGTATCCTCGGTGAGTCGGCCGCACTGCTGTTCACAGCGGGCTTTGCCCACGCGCTCAACGGCTTCTTTGAGGGGCTGAGCAGCGCGGGCGCCACGCTCACCGTCGCGCTTTACGTTTACGCCAAGGAGCAGGGCCAGTTCGATGTGGCCTTTGCCATTGCCGCCATTTTGATGCTCCTTACACTGCTCATCAACGGCGCGGCCACGCTCGTTGAGCGATACTTCAGGAGGAAAAGAAGTCTATGAGTGACATTATGACAGTCCAGGGCCTGAACCTCTGGTACGGGGACCATCAGGCGCTGCGCGATATCAGTATGCACATCCCCGAAAAGAGCATCACGGCGCTCATCGGGCCGTCCGGCTGCGGCAAATCCACGTTTCTCAAAACGCTCAACCGCATGAACGACCTCATCCCGGGCGTGAAGATCACGGGCGATGTGCGCTACCGCGATCAGGACATTTTCGCCCCCGGCACGGACGTCAACGAGCTGCGGCGCGAGATCGGCATGGTCTTTCAGAAGCCGAACCCGTTTCCGATGAGCATCTACGACAACATCGCCTACGGCCCGCGCACGCACGGTATCAAAAACCGTGCAAAGCTCGACGAGATCGTTGAAAAGTCCCTGCGCGGCGCGGCCATCTGGGACGAGGTGAAGGACCGCCTGAAGAAAAATGCCCTCGGTCTCTCCGGCGGCCAGCAGCAGCGTCTGTGCATCGCCCGCGCGCTCGCGGTCGAGCCGGAGGTGCTGCTCATGGATGAGCCCACGAGCGCGCTTGACCCCATCTCCACGTCGAAGATCGAGGAGCTGGCCATGCAGCTCAAGGAGCAGTACACGATCGTCATCGTCACGCACAACATGCAGCAGGCGGTGCGTATCTCCGACCGCACGGCGTTTTTCCTGCTCGGCGAGCTCGTCGAGTGCGATGACACGCAGCAGCTGTTCTCGCAGCCGCAGGATAAGCGCACAGAGGATTACATCACAGGGAGGTTTGGCTAATGAGAAGCCGGTTTGATGAACAGCTCGCGCTCCTGAACAAGGAGATGATCGAGATGGGCGCACTGTGCGAGGAGGTTATCGCACTCGTGTCCAAGGCCCTCACGGAGGCAGATCCGGAGCTGGCAAAGAAGGTCGCGCCGCTCGATGCCGAGATCGACCAGAAAGAGCGCAACATCGAGTCGCTGTGCCTCAAGCTCCTGCTCCAGCAGCAGCCCGTCGCGCGCGACCTGCGCCAGATCTCGGCCGCGTTGAAGATGATCACGGACATGGAGCGCATCGGCGACCAGGCCGAGGACATTGCGGAGATCATCCAGTTTCTCGCCGGCCGTTCGGCGGAAAATGACGATCTGCTGCGCGAAATGGCCCGCTCAACCATCCATATGGTCACGGAAAGTGTTGACGCTTACGTTCAGCGTGATACAATGCTGGCAGAGACGGTCATTGCCGAGGACGATGTCGTGGACAACGCCTTCGACGAGGTCAAGCGCCGGCTGATCGACAAGATCGCCGCCCATCCCGAAGACGGGGAGTACGCGCTCGACCTGCTCATGATCGCCAAATACTTCGAGCGCATCGGCGACCACGCGACGAACATCGCCGAGTGGGTGATCTTCTCGGTCACCGGGGTGCACAAGGAGGGGTAAGCCATGATCTGGTGTGTGGAGGACGACGCCAGCATCCGCGACATTGAGGTCTATACGCTCTCGTCCACGGGGTTTGACGCCCGCGGCTTTGCCGACGGTGTCTCGTTCTGGGCCGCGCTCCAGACGGAGAAGCCCGATCTGGTCGTGCTCGACGTGATGCTGCCCGGCGTGGACGGCATCGAGCTGCTGCAGCGCATGAAGGCGTCTGCGGAGCTGCGCACCATCCCGGTCGTCATGGCCACGGCCAAGGGTGCGGAGTATGACAGGATCCGCGGCCTCGACCTCGGCGCGGACTACTACCTCGTCAAGCCGTTCGGCGTGATGGAGCTCGTGTCCTGCGTCAAGGCGGTGCTGCGCCGCTGCCAGCCGGAAAAGGCTGCGCATCTGCTGCGCAGCGGCGGGCTCGTCGTGGATCTGAACGCACACACGGTCACGGTCGACGGCACGCGCGTCGCGCTTACGTATAAAGAATTTGAACTTCTGCGCCTGTTTCTGTCCCATCCGGGCATGGCGTTCACGCGCGACCAGCTCTTTCAGGAGATCTGGGGCATGGACTACTGCGGTGAGACCCGCACGGTCGACATGCACATCCGGACGCTCCGGCAGAAGCTCGGCCCCTACGGACGGCGGATCGAAACGGTGCGCAATGTTGGCTACCGCATGGAGGCAACGACATGACCAAAAAGATTTTTCAATCGATCCTGCTCGTGGCCGGGTGCGTACTGCTGGCGAGTCTGTTGATCATCATGGGCTTCCTGTACGATTACTTCGGCGGCGTGGAGGAAAACCAGCTGCGTGACGAGCTGAGCCTCGCCGCGGCGGCCGTTGAGGACGGCGGCACGGACTATCTGTCCCGGCTGACGGCCGACCGCTGCCGCCTGACGTGGATCGCGGCTGACGGCAGCGTCCTGTACGATACCAGGACCGACGCCGAAAGCCTTGAGAACCACGCCTCGCGCGCCGAGGTCAGCCAGGCGCTGACTACCGGCACCGGCGAGAGCACGCGCTATTCCTCGACGCTCATGGAAAAGACCATGTACTATGCCCAGCGCCTGGACGACGGTACGGTGCTGCGCATCTCCATCAGCCGCGCGACGGTCGGCATGATCGCCGTCGGCATGATCCAGCCGCTGCTGATCGTGCTCATCGTGGCGCTCATCCTCTCGGGCCTGCTGGCCAGGCGGCTGTCGCGGCGCATCGTTGACCCGCTCAACAGCCTCGACCTTGAGCACCCGCTCGACAACGATGCCTATGAGGAGCTCTCCCCGCTGCTCAAGCGCATCCACCGCCAGCACGTCGAGATCCAGACGCAGCTGCGCGAGCTGCGCGAAAAGACCGATGAGTTCACGCAGATCACCGGCAGCATGCGCGAGGGCCTCATCCTGCTCGACGAGCACGGCAGCATCCTGAGCATCAACGCCGCGGCGCAGACGCTCTTCGGTGCGGACGCGCAGTGCGTGGGCAGGGACTTTCTCACCATCGAGCGCAGCCACGAGATCAGCGCCGCCATTCAGGCCGCCGTCACGGACGGCCACAGCGAGGTGCGCGCCGAGCGCGCGGGCCGCGTGTATCAGTTCGACATCAGCCGCATCACGTCCGACGGGAAGCTGCTCGGCACGGTCATCCTCGCCTTCGACATCACGGAGCAGGAGTTTGCCGAGCGCAACCGCCGGGAGTTCACGGCGAATGTCTCGCACGAGCTCAAAACGCCGCTGCAGGGCATCATCGGCAGCGCCGAACTGATCGAAAACGGCATGGTCAAGCCTGACGACCTGCCGCGCTTCGTCGGCCACATTCACGCCGAGGCCGCGCGTCTCGTCACGCTCATCGACGACATCATCCGCCTGTCCCAGCTCGACGAGGGTGACGCCATGCCGACGGAGCCGGTCGATCTGCTCGCCGTGTCGCAGGAGGCGGCGGAGAACCTGCACGACGCCGCGGCCGCGCGCGATGTGACGGTCAGCGTCACGGGCCAGCTGTCCGTCATTCCCGGCGTCCGCCGCCTGCTCTACGAGGTCGTCTATAACCTCTGCGACAACGCCATCAAGTATAACCGCGACGGTGGGCGCGTGGACGTGACGGTCGCCGCCGATGCCGGTGGCAGCAGCATCACCGTCGCCGACACCGGCATCGGCATCGCGCCGGAGCATCAGGCGCGAGTGTTCGAGCGCTTCTACCGCGTGGATAAGAGCCACTCCAAGGCGTCCGGCGGCACGGGCCTCGGATTGTCGATCGTCAAGCACGCCGTGCAGTATCACCACGGCCGCATCGAGCTTGAGAGCACGCCCGGCACGGGCACGACCATCCGCGTCGTGTTCCCGAACGCGTGACCCGGCAAGAAAAACAGAGCGGACTTCCGGATACGGAAGTCCGCTTTTTTCTGCCCCGCAGGGCTTGACACCCGAGCAGGGCGGTGCTATCATGCAGGTTAGGTTAAACATATCTAACCAGCCGGCTTTTCAAGGAGGTATTTCCATGTATCAGATCACATTGGGGATCGACGGCATGATGTGCGGCATGTGCGAGAGCCACATCAACGATGCGGTGCGCAATGCGTTCCCGGTCAGAAAGGTCACATCCTCGCACAGCCGGGGTCAGACGGTCATCCTCTCCGAGACGGAGATCCCGGAGGCGGAGCTGCGCCCGGTCATCGCCAAGACGGGCTACGAGCTCACGGGCTACGCCTGCGCCCCGTATGAAAAAAAGGGCCTGTTCCACCGGCACTGAGCATAGCCCGGTGAGATAAGCTGCACGCGGCGGTCGTTTGACCGCCGCGTGCAGCTTTCATTATTTCGGCTCGTAGCCGTGCTCCATACAGTACACGCGCAGGATGGCCGCCTGCGTTTTCGCGTCCGGGATGCGCCCGGCCAGCACGTCGCGCGCCAGCTCTTCGAGCGGCACGGCCTGCAGGTTGAGAAATTCGTCGTCGTCGAGCTGTTGCTCGCCGAAGGTCAGGCCTCGGGCGAGGTACATCCAGATGACCTCGTCCGAGTACGCCGCGGCGGGGTAGAACGGGCCGAGCGGGAGCAGCTCACGCGCCGTGATGCCGGTCTCCTCGCGCAGCTCGCGTCGCGCGGCGGCCTCGGGTGCCTCGTCGCGGCTGTCGCGCTTGCCGGCGGGGATCTCCGTGATGACCTCGTTTACCGGGTAGCGGAACTGCCGCTCGACGATCACGCGGCCGTCGTCCAGCAGCGGCACGATGCATACCGCACCCACGTGGCGCGACAGCTCGCGCGGCGCGGTACCGCCGTTGGGCAGGCGCACGGTGTCACGGTAAAAATCCAGAATGCAGCCGCTGTAAATTTTCTCGGATGTGAGTTTCGTTTCAGTCAGGTTGTCCATGGCGTGCCTCCTTACAGGCCGAGGATCTGCAGCGTGCGCGTGTCGGGCTGCCCGCCGAAGAACTTGTCGAGCACGGCGGCAAACGCCGGCTCGTCCGGTGCGGCGGCTGCGAAGAGCGTCATGCTCGAGCGCAGCTTCAGGTCGTCCGGAAAGCCGAACACGGCCGACGGGTCGCTCTCGTCGAGCGCCAGCAGGGCATTGCTGACCTCCAGCAGGTGTGCGCGCAGCGTCGGCTCGCGCAGGTAGGCCCGCGCCTCGTCGAGCCCGGAGATGGCGTAGTACTGCGACGTGCTGCTCATGCCCAGCCCCGCGACCTGCGGGAAAATGTACCAGATCCAGTGGCTGCGCTTGCGGCCGCTGCGGATCTCGCGCAGAGCGGTGGTGTAGTCCCGGCTCTGCGCGGTGAGAAAGCGGTCAAGATCATACATGGTATTGCCCTCCTTACGTGGGAATGAACGGGTCGTTCGCCTCTGATTATGCCCCTTTTCGACCGGCCTTGTCAAGCGCGGCGGCCGCGCAGATTTGGTTTTACAACGCGCGACCGCTGCGTTACAATGGGACTGCTGAGAAAGGAGCGTTCCCATGACTATGACATTGGAGACCATTCGGGCGGCGCATGCGCGCATTGCCCCTTATATCGTGCAGACACCGCTGCTGCGCCTGCCGGCGCTTGACGATGCCCTCGGCTGCGAGGTGTATGTCAAGGCCGAGTGCATGCAGCGCACGGGCGCGTTCAAGCTGCGCGGTGCGATGAACAGGATCCTCGCCCTGACGGACGCCGAGCGTGCCCGCGGCTTTGTCGCGGCCTCGTCCGGCAACCACGGCCGCGCGGTGGCCTATGCCGCGCAGCGCTTCGGTACGCACGCATGCATTGTCATGCCGCGCACGGCCCCGCCCGTCAAGCAGGCGGGCATCCGCGCACTGGGCGCGGAGCTCGTGCTGTGCGATGCGTCCGAGCGGTTCGACGTTGCGGCGCGCCTCTGCGCCGAGCGGGGCGCGGCGATGGTGCCGCCGTTCAATGACGAGCTGGTCATGGCGGGGCAGGGCACCGTCGGGCTCGAGATTTTGGAGCAGTGCCCGGAGATGGACGCGGTCGTCGTTCCGGTCAGCGGCGGCGGGCTCATCGGCGGCGTGTCCACGGCCGTCAAGGCACTCGCGCCGCGCGTGCGCGTGTTCGGCGCGGAGCCGGCTGCGCTCCCGCGCTATACGGAGAGCCTGCGCGCCGGGCATCCGGTGCGGGTGGAGCAAAAGCGCTCGGTCGCAGACGCGCTCGTCGCGCAGATGCCGGGAGATGTGTGCTTCCCGTATGTTGCGGCGAACACCGACGGCTTTGCGCCCGTGGCGGATGATGATATCCTCCGCGGCATGAAGCTGCTGCTCCTGGAGGGCAAGCTGCTGTGCGAGCCGTCGTCCGCTATCGGCATCGGTGCCGTGCTGCGCGGGCAGCTCCCGGTGCACAAGGGGGACAAGGTCTGCTTTGTCATCAGCGGCGGCAGCGTTGCGCTCGAGCAGCTGCACCGGCTGGAGGACGTCAGGCTCTGACAGACAGAAAATATCCGCCCCGGCGCACCTTCCGTCAGAAGGGCGCGTCGAGGCGGATGCTGTCTCGGGCCGTTATTTGCTGCTTGCGAGCGCCTGATCGATGAGCTCGTTGAGCTTCTTTGCCTGATCGGGCGCGGTGATCGCGCCGACGATCGGCTGACCGACGATGTTGCCGTTCTTGTCGACGACGTACGTGGTCGGGAACGAGTACAGACCGGCGGTGAACTTACCGGCCTCGCTGTCGGAGGCGAACCAGAGGTTGGAGTAGGTCACGCCCTTTTTCGCCAGAATGTCCTTCGCCTCGGCGATGGCGGTCTTGTCGCCGTCGAGCGTGAAGGAGTTGATGCCGACGACCGCGCCGCCCTTCGCGGCGAGGTCCTTGTTGAGCGCCTCAAGGTCGGCCAGCTCACCGACGCACGGGTTGCAGGTGGTGAACCAGAAGTTCACGACCGTGACGCTGTTGCCGGCAAAGAGCTTGCTGCTGTCGACGTCATTGCCGTTGAGGTCCTTACCCTGAAAGCTCGGGAATTTCATCAGGTCGCTGCCGGAGGCGGTCATGCCGGCCTCCTCCGCGCTCACGCTGTCACCTGCGCCGGGCGCCGTGCCGCAGCCGGGATACTTCTGCTCGAGGATGGTGAGCTTGCCCTCGATCTCCTTGATCTGCTCGGCGCCGGCCTTGAGCGTCTTGAGCTCGTCGGCCGAGAAGCCGTCCTTCGCGCTCTCGATCGTGGCGAGCAGGAAGTCGCCGTAGTTCGTGCCGTCCTCGATCATGGTGCTGTTTTTGTTGGCAGACAGAAACACCTTGTTCCAGAGGTCGGAGTTTGCGGCGAGAATGTCGTTTTCCTTCTGCATGAGCTGCTGATAGAGCTTGGCCGCTTCGTCGGCGCTGTTCGGCTCGGTCGCGATCAGGGCCGCGATGTCGGTGTTGCCATCCGCCTTGTCCTTGCCTTTGCCCGATGAGCACGCCGCGAGACTGAACACCATCGCGAGCGCGAGCAGGAGCGTCACGAGCTTGGTCATTTTTTTCGTCTTCATCATGATTCCTCCGTTTGATTTTGATGGTTGCTTACTTGTTTCGGATTCGTGTTTCCGTTCAGGCCGAAGCCATAGCGGAAGCGGATGGCCTCCGTGGGGCAGGCGCGGATGCACTTGCCGCAGCGGATGCACTCCGTGTCGTTGGGGGACTTGGTGATGTCCACGTCCATCTGGCAGGTGCGCGCACATTTGCCGCAGGAGACGCACTTGCCCGTGTCGACCTCAATGCCGAGCAGGGAGACCTTGTTCATCAGCGCGTAAAACGCACCGAGCGGGCAGATCCACTTGCAGAACGGGCGGAAAAACAGCACGCTCAAAACGATGACCGCGATCAGAATGATCAGCTTGCGCGTAAACAGCGCGCCCAGCGCCGCGCGGATGCTCTCGTTTGCGGCGGCAAGCGGGATCGCGCCCTCGAGTACGCCCTGCGGGCAGATATACTTGCAGAAAAACGGGTCGCCCATGCCCACGTCGTTGACGATGAGCGCCGGCAGCAGCACCACGGCCAGCAGCAGGATGACGTATTTCAAATAGGTCAGCGGCCTGAGCTTTTTTGTCGACAGCTTTTTGCCCGGGATCTTATGCAGCAGCTCCTGCAGCCAGCCGAACGGGCACAAAAAGCCGCAGATGAACCGCCCGAGCAGCACGCCGAGCAGGATCAGAATGCCGGTGATATAATACGAAAAGCGGAATTTGGACGAGCCGACCACCGCCTGAAACGCCCCGATCGGGCACGCGCCCGATGCCGCCGGGCAGGAATAGCAGTTCAGACCGGGCACGCAGACGGTCTTGCCCTTGCCCTGATAGATGCCGCCCTTGAAGAAGTTCGGCAGGTGGATGTTGGTCAGCAGCGTCGCCGCCGCCTGGATCCAGCCGCGAAACCGGCTCAAGAGCAGGGAAACAGACTGTTTTTTCTTATCCAATGCCGACACACTCCAAGCACAGCCGGATCGCCTTGCTGAGCACGGCACCGGCCTCACCGCGCAGCGCGCCGAAGCACACCATGGCGATGCCTGCAGCGATCAGCAGAACCTGCGCAACGGCTTTCTTCGCACGAAACACCCGGATCACTCCCTTCTGTTTGCCCCATGATACCATGGCGCAGATAAAATCTTCGTTAAGAACGGAAACTTAACAGAGATTTTATGCCTTTGTGTTATCATATAAATATAACAAAGTCGGACATTCGTAAATACGCACGAGGAGAATGGTATGCATATTTTGATTGTGGAAGATGAACGGGCGCTCTGCGACACGATCGCGCGCAGTCTGCGGCGGCTTGCCTACAGCGTGGACTGCTGCTATGACGGACAGAGCGCCGCGGAGATGCTCGCCGTCGAGCGCTTTGATCTGGTCGTGCTGGATCTGAACCTCCCCGGCGAGGACGGTATGACGGTGCTCCGGACGCTGCGCGAGCGTGACCGCGACACCAGGGTGCTGATCCTGTCGGCGCGCTGCGAGGTCGCCGATAAGGTGGCGGGGCTCGATGCGGGCGCGAACGACTATCTCACCAAGCCCTTTCACCTCGATGAGCTCGCGGCGCGCATCCGCAGCCTGACGCTGCGCTGCTTTACGCAGAGCGACGTGGTCCTGACCTGCGCCGAGCTATCGTTTGACACCAAGGCGCGCAAGGCGTCCGTGCGCGGCGAGGTACTGTCGCTCACGCGCAAGGAGACGGGTATCCTCGAATACCTGCTGCTGCATCAGGGGCGGCCGGTCAGTCAGGAGGAGCTGCTGGAGCATGTGTGGGACAGCGGGGCGGACGGCTTCGGCAACTCCATCCGCGTGCATATCTCCGCACTGCGGAAAAAGCTGCGCGCCGCCTTGGGCTATGACCCCATCCGCAACCGCATCGGCGAGGGCTATGTTATGGAGGAGCAGACATGAAGCGGTTATCTCTGCAGTGGCGCATCACGCTGATGACGGCGGCGCTGATCGGCGTGACGTGTGTGCTCATGAACTGCCTGATCGGCTATTCCGGCAAGCGGTACATGGACGCGATCGGCAGCGGCATCTCGGCTTACGGCGAGATCGAGTCCGGTGCGCCCGACGCCTTCGACCCGCAGAGCAAACAGCCGGATGACGAGCTGACGATCATCATCAGCGGCGCGCAGGCGGCCTTCGGCGTCACGAACTGGTACATCACGGCGGCGGTCACGCTCATCGGCGGCGTGCTCGCGTATTTTGTCAGCGGCCGCGCGCTGCGTCCGCTGCGCAGCTTTGCAGCGCAGGTGGAAAGTATTCAGCCGGGCAATCTGGCGCAGTGCAAGGTCAGCGAGGACGTGCTGCCGGAGTTTCAGCGCTTCAGCCGCTCGTTCAACGGCATGATCGACCGCTTGGACGCGGGCTTCACGGCGCAGCGGCAGTTTACGGGCAACGCTGCGCACGAGCTGCGCACGCCGCTTGCGCTGATGCAGGCGCAGCTTGAGCTGTTTTCCGCCGAGCACGCGGACGTCACGCCCGAAACGGCGGCGTTTTTGAGCCTGCTGCAGGAGCAGACGGAGCGTATGGCGCAGATGACGAAGATCCTGCTGGAGATGAGCGAACTGCGCACCGTGCCCTGTGACGACCGGGTCGAGCTCGCGCCCATGATCGAGGAGATCTTCACCGATCTCGCGCCGCTTGCAGAGAGCAAGTGCATCGCGCTGGAGGCCGACGGCGGCGCTGTGCTCACCGGCAGCGACCCGCTGCTGTACCGGCTGCTGTTCAACCTGACCGAAAACGCCATCCGTTACGGCCGGCCGGACGGGGCGGTGCGCATCGCGGTCAGCGAGGCGGACGGGAATGTACAGATCCGCGTCCGTGACCACGGTCCCGGCATCCCGGAGGCATACCGGGAGAGCGTTTTCCAGCCGTTTTTCCGCGTGGACAAGTCGCGCAGCCGGGCGCATGGCGGTGTCGGGCTCGGTCTGTCGCTCGTGTGGGAGATCGCCGCGCTGCACGGCGGCACGGTGCAGATCGAGCGCAGCGGCGCGGACGGAACGGTCATGCTCGTGACGCTGCCGCGCGACGGCAAAGAAGCATAAAACAAAGGCGGCAGCCGGATAGCTCCGGCTGCCGCCCGTTTTTGTTCGTGTCTTACCAGATGCCGAGCACGTGCTGCATCAGCAGGCTCATGCCCGCGATGCCGACCCAGCAGCAAAAGCCCATGATGAGCGGCTTGCCGCCGGTTTTGACGAGCTTGACGATGTTCGTGTTCAGGCCAACGGCGCACATGGCCATCACGATCAGGAACTTGCTGAGCGTCTTGAGCGGGTTGAACACGCTTGCCGACACGCCGGCGCTCACGCAGATGGTCGTGATTACGGACGCGAGCAGGAAGTAGAGGATGAACATCGGGAAGATCTTCTTGAAATCCACTTTCGTGCCGTCGGTCTTGGCGCGCTTCGTGCGCACGAAGGCGAGCACGAGCGTGATCGGAATGATGGCGAGCGTGCGCGTGAGCTTGACGGTCACGGCCTTGTCGAGCGTCTGGCTGCCGAGTCCGTAGAGCGAGTCCCATGTGGAGGCCGCAGCTGTGACGGACGACGTGTCGTTGATGGCCGTGCCGGCGAAGATACCGAACGCCTCGCCGTTCGTGGTCGAGAAGCCAAGCAGCGCGCCGAGCGCGGGGAAGAAGATGGCCGCGAGCATGTTGAAGAAGAAAATGACGGAGATCGCCTGCGCGACTTCCTCATCGTCCGCGTCGATGACGGACGCGGTCGCCGCGACGGCCGAACCGCCGCAGATCGACGAGCCGACACCCACGAGCGTCGAGATCTTGCCCGGGATGTGCAGCAGCTTGTGCAGCAGCCACGCCACGACGAGCGACGTCGTGATCGTCACGAGGATGATCGGCAGCGACTGCTTGCCGGTCTGCCAGATGACGGACAGGTTCATGCCGAAACCGAGCAGGATGACGGCGTACTGCAGCACCTTTTTCGACACGAATGAGATGCCGGGCTGCGCCGCACTCTTGTCGTGCCAGAGCAGAGTGATGATCATGCCGGCGAGGATGCCGAACACCGGGCCGCCGACGATCGGGAACCGCTGCCCGAGCAGCCAGCAGGGCACGGCCATGACGAGGCACACGAGGATGCCTTTCCAGTTTTTCTGAATGAAGTTCATAGTGGATTCCTTCTCTTTCTCTTCGGATACTGTCTATCTGGATTCGGACGGGGTGTCCTTCCAGTGCGCATGGATATATTTTCGTGACCAGTCTGGGTCGCAATAACGACTATATGCCTCCATCTGGCAGCCATGGCACAGGTCATCCGCCATTTCGAGGATCACGTCCCGGAACTCCAGATCCTGCTTCCATTTCTCGTCGATCGCATCATAGCCGAGCAGCGCTCCGAGAATGTTGCCCGTGACGGCACCTGTGGAGTCGCTGTCGCCGCGGTGATTTACGGCGGCGATGATGCCGGCGGAGAAATCATCCGGATGCCGCAGCGCGCAGTAGATGGCGATGGCGAGTGTTTCTTCCGCGACCCAGCCCTCACCGAGCCTGTGGATGTTTTCAAGATCCGGCGCCTGATTGCCTGCCAGCCGGACGGCAAGATCGATGAGATCCGTCAACTCGCCCAGATGCGCGTCGCCAGGGAACAGGCTGCCGACCGTGTCGCGCGCCTCGCACACGATCTCCTGCAGCGTTTGCTCTTTTTCCGGGTAGACGATGCGGTGCAGGATGTGGACCAGCACAGCGGCGGGCATGTATCCAAGCGAGTGGCTGTGCGTGATGGCGGCAATTTCCGCCCCCTCCCGATCCAGCTCCTGTATGGATATGTTATATTCTCTCAGTCCCAGCGGAGCGACGCGCATGATGCCACCGCAGCCTTTGCTGTGGTTTTGCGGGTGGTCGATGTAACTGCTCAGCGTGCCGTCCGCGTTCCTTTTTTGTTGCGTGAGCGCAGACAGGCAGGTGTTGCCGGGCGCTCTGCGGCGGTACAGTTCCGGGATCTCCAGCAGCCAGGAGATGCCGCCGGCCGTGCTTCGCTCCGAGAAGGATGCCTGCTGTGTAAACAGCCAGTCTTGATAGGATCGGCTGACATAGCAGTGGGGAGCGCTGCCAATGCCGCGCGTGGCCATGCGCGTTTCGCCGTAAAGGATGCCGTTGGCCGTGAACAGCGTCATCTGCGTGTCATCGGAGATGAGCGCCTTGTCACGGACGGGATCCAGTTCGTATTCCTGTATGCCGTCGTCCCCGTAGCGGGCCCACAGCGTGTGCTCACTGAAAAATTCGACCGGATAGCCGAGTGCATCGCCCGCCGCGCCGCCGATCAGGCAGCCGCGGACGCGGTCCTGCACCGGCAGGACCGAGATGGTCTGATGCTTTGTCATGGCATATCCACTCCTATCTGTGCCGCGCGCTGCGCGTTATGCGTAGTTTCGCAGCAGCTGCTTGTAGAAATCGACCGCGATGGGGAGCTTGTCGATGCTGATGTTTTCGTTTTCCCCGTGCACGGATGCGTACTGCTGGTCGTCGATGTCGATGGGTGCGAAGCGGATCACGGCGTCGGAGAGGTCTGTGAAGCGTCTCGCGTCCGTGCCTGCCGGCAGGATGAACGGAGCGACGGCGGCATAGGAAAAGACCGCCTGCGCCGTTTCCTTCACGTACCGATAGCCGCGGCTGTCGAGGGACGTGGGCTTGTAGTATTCGTTGTCCTCGTCGCGCAGGACGATCTGCACGCCGTGACGGCCGGCCATTTCGCGCAGGGTGTCGAGATCTTTTTCGAAGTCCGCGTCGTTGATGCAGCGCAGAAATGCCTGCGCCCGGCAGGTGCCGTCGTCGGTCGAGATGTTCTTAAACGTGCAGCCCGTGCCGAGCATTTCACCCGCTGCGGCGTTGAGCCCGCTGACCTTGCCGAGCGGGACAAAGAACATGAGCAGCGCACACAGACCGAACGGGATGGCGGTCTTTTTCATCAGCGGGATCCGGCGGCCGTCGGGGTGCCTGCTCTTGTCGGAGCAGGCCGCGATGAGCGGGTCGGTGACGGCGTCAATGATGTGACCGATGGCCTTGATCAGCCCGATAATCGTGAGAATCCCCAACACGATCCTCCCTTGCGGGATGAGATTAGGGATTCCCGATTCTTTGGACGGCTGATAAAAATAGATGAGGTAGTTGTTGAGCATGGTCGTAAACAGACCCACGGCAAACTGCGGCAGGCACAGCCTTACGATCAGCGACGTATCTATTTTTTCATGTCACCTCGAGATTTACTTGCTCGACTTGATGTATCTCAGCGCGCAGATGTCATCGCCCTTCGCAATGGCCTTGGGCAGCTCGAGGCGTGCGTCAAAGCAGCTGCCGATGCCGTGGTCGCCGCACATGGCGATGTCGCACAGTCTGGCGATCTCCTCGTCGCTGCAGCCGGCCTTCTGCCACGCCTTGACCAGCGGGCAGTAGTGGAAATCGAGATAGAGCGTGTCGTCCGTGTTCTCGACGAGGTCCATCTCGAACACCCATCTGGCCGCGCGGGTGAACAGCGTCTTTCTCAGACCCTTGAGGCTCTTGGTGCCGCTCTTTTTCTGCAGGTCGGTGCCCTGCGAAATGCCGCATCTCGTGATAGCCGCCGAGGCAAACTTCTCCGGATCCAGGCCGCGCTTTTCGGCCTCATCCACCAGCAGATACAGCCAGAATGCGCGGTGCTCCAGCAGCTCGCGGATCCTGACGATGAGTTTGTTCTTGATTCTCGCCTCGTTGACGATCTTGGACATGATTTCTTCCTCCTGTTATGCTTCATTACCATTTGCACGCGCTTTTGCGCGTTAGCACCGAGTGTATCACATTTCCAGCTGCTTGTCCATGCAGAGCACGAAGATCGTTCGTTTTTTGACGAGAGCAGAAGAAAACCGGGCGCTCAGAGGATCTCCGAGCGCCCGGGAGTTCGGCTTTGCGGCCGCGGCTGCGCGCGCTGCGTTATTTGCTCCTCACCAGCCGCACAATGCATTATGCGGGGCAAGGGAACAGCATGAATGTCAGGCAGCCCTCGCTTGTTCATGGAAACAAATCAACTGTTTGTCATCGCCATGACCGGAATGGGGAATTCTTGGGAGCGAGCTAAGAACCATACATTCTTCGCTATTGATTGAGTGATCAAACTGAAATGTTATCCAATCCAATAGCTATTTCAGCTTGTCCTTTCTTGGCATGTGATACGTTATCATAACTTGTGCATCCGGTCTGTATTTATTACAGGAATCGAATTTGCTATCCCCATTAATAGTTACCAATTTTACTTCTCCTTTATCGGCGAACCATCCCGTGACAATGTCATATTCAATGGATGTAGTGATGTTGGTAAACCCAGCGCTTTCAAAGCTTTTTATTACATCAAGGTAATTCGTTCCTTTTGCTTCTTTAGATGTCATCGGAGGGCAATATAATTCCACGGTATGATATACAACCGTAATCCATAAATTTGATGGATACTTTGTGTTTTCATCAAAGGAATCGCCGAACATAAGCTTCACGTTTGTAACAAGATTTTCCTCGCCATCTCTGGATACGGTCAAATCTGATATTTCTTTCGTATGAACATTCGAGAAGCCGGATTCTTTCAGCCGCCGAACTACCTCTGTGTATTTAAGTCCTTCTAAAGAATCACTCGAATAAGCCATCGGAATTAGCTTTTGAATTTCATAATATCCTATCAATGAAAGCACGACAAGAACGGAAATTAGGATTGTGATGGCAATGCCTTTTCTATGCTTTTTTCTCCAAGCACGCCTTTTTTCACTGCTGATACGCGCTCTTTCACGCCGTGCTTCTTGCTCGCGCTCTTGAGCTGCAGCTTTTGCTACCATGACTACACTAACTAAAGTGTCAAGCGCCTCTCTTAAACTGCTGCCATCCGAATCGTCATCATCTTCGTCATCTTCATCGTCATCATCTGCATCATATGAGGTTCTGCTTCCCGACGAATCTGTAAAATACCCACTTCCATCGGAATATCGATAAGATTCTCCGCCCTCATCATCGCCGTTTATAAATCCGCAGTCATCAGAAAACAAAAAATTTTCTCCATTATTTCTCTTTGCCATGTTCTCACCTCGATTTTGATGCCGTTATATAGAGAGCCCTGTAATTATCAAGATCAAATTATTGTAGCAGCCGTAGTCCTTTCAGTGAGGGAGTGCCCAGTTACATACTTTTGCAAGCAATACCACCATCTCAACGGTATTCCCTTTGTCCCACAAAAGCTCCGTAACTTCCCCGCCATCCTTGAACACCGGAAAATTCAGACCAATCCGCTTTAGCGGATATTCAGACTCGTCATTCCTGTAAATTTCAATTTCCTTAATCAAGGCTGTGACCACATTTCTCTTTTCTTCGTCATTTATTATATTATAAACGCAGTCGAAATTCACCATGATTTTGTAAATATTCTCAAGAGTAATTGCCTGCTGCTTAATTGCATCTCGCCGAAGTCTGGCATCTTCGATTTTTTCCTCCAGCTCAACAATGACATCATATAGGGAATCTAACCGCAAGGTCATATCATGGAGCTTTCGTTCCCGGTATTTTGCATCAGCAGGGAGACTGTCAATTTCCCGTTCCAATCTTGTTTTATTCAGATCAACTTCCTTCAGCTTTGCCTGATAACCCTCCAGTTCTTTATCCACTGCTTTCGTGTCAATCTGAACGCCAATCCGTTTTTTAATGGCCTGGGCATATTCCTCATTCCTTACGATCTCACGAATTGCCTCAATGACCATCGGTTCAATATCGGTCTTTTTCAGCATTGCCTTATATTCACAATGCTTACCCCGGACCATCCTATTCCGACTACATACATAATAGTAAATTTCTTTGTAAGTGCCATCTTTATTTGTCCATGCGTGTTTATTCGTATACATGGGACTTCCACAAACCGGGCATTTCAGCAGACCGGATAACAAATGAACTCGATCCCGCCCAATTTTTGACGGTTGCTTTACTCCGGTTCTAAGACGCTTGGCATGAGCCTTTTCCCATACCTCCTCACTAACGATTCCTTTATGCTGTCCCTCTGTCAGAATGTAATCGTCATTTCTTTTCATCTGGTAATCGTTTTTTGTGCCTTTGACTTTTTCCTTCGTTCTCCGTCCATAGGCAATTTTACCGCAATAAACCGGGTTATCCAATATCAGTTTAATAAAATGTCCTGTCCAATCCTCTAATGTGCCATTCTGCCTCGGAATTTTCCGTATACCTTGTAAGTTCAACTGATTCGCAATACCACCCAAACCGATTTCCGATGAAGTATATAATTCAAAAATCTTCCGTATTGCCACAGCCTCTGTTTCTTCAATCATCAGCTTGTTATCTTCCAGTGTATATCCGTAGGGAGCAAAGCCACCATTCCATCCACCCTGCCGTGCCTTTTCGCGCCGCCCGTTCATCGTCTGCTCGATAATATTCTCACGCTCAATCTCAGCCACAGCAGATAGTACAGAAATCAAAAGTTTTCCGCTTGTCTGAGAGGAATCAATCCCTTCTTCTATGCAAATCAGATTTACACCATAAGATTGAACCAACTCCAAAGAGTTAAGTATATCTGCTGCATTACGGCCAAACCGTGACAGCTTATACACTAAAATATAGTCAATGTCCAAGCCATCCTCAATATCTCTGAGCATTTTTTGAAAGGCAGGCCGTCCCTCAATGGATTTACCGGATTTACCGGCATCTTCATAAGTATCAACAACGATCATTTCCTCACGATCCGCAAATCGTGTCAGCATATTTTTTTGACCTTCCAGGCTGTATCCGTCCACTTGCATCTCTGTGCTGACCCTCGGATACAAAACACAGCGTTTTCCATATCGGTTCATAATTCATACCTCCAAAATTTACTTTTGGAAAATATCCTATGTAAAGCTGCGATTCTCACGCAGCTCCGTCAACCTCGCCCAGCACTCTCATACCATATTTCTCGATGATATGTGCCAGCGAAGTGATAAACGCTTCAAATTTTTGTTCCGCCAGAAGTTCTTCTGACCGGATTTCATCTGAAGGAATCAATGCGCTTTTATTCTGGATATTCTCCATTCAGAATCACCTCCGCAATTCCTAACGAAATTATAACTCTACTTGCACAGCCTGAAAATGATACGGCCTTTCGGCACTTTTATGTAATCCCCAGACTGCACAAGAGCGTCTTGTTTATATTTTCCATGTCATCCTTGTTTAGATGACCAATATAGTTTTTTAACCTCGACTTGTCGATTGTTCTGATCTGTTCCAGCATAACAACAGATGGTTTCACCAAACCGCATCTGTCATTTAAGTGGTAATGCGTGGGGAACTTTCTGCTTTTTTTGCTTACACTGGTAATTGCTGCAATAATAATCGTAGGACTGAAACAATTTCCCACATTGTTTTGAAGAATGAGTACAGGACGAGAGCCACTTTGTTCGGAGCCGATACCAGGGCTTAAATCAGCCGAATATATGTCACCTCGATGGAATTTTTCAAACATCACTCTCGCCTCCTTAATATCTTAATACTTAAACAGCCGCACCAGTCTGAAAGAAATCTTCGGATAAAAACCTGGTGCGGCTACTGTTATTCTGTTCGGATTACTCGTCATATTTGCCACGCATCCCTGACGCCGGGGACAGAACAGGTCTCCGCTGGCGCGGCTGTCATAACTCCGCAGCGTCGTTCGTAGCGTGCGCCGCAGGGTTCCCCCCAAGTCTTTGGCGGGCCGTGAGGAAGTATCTTTAAGCCCCCGCGCCCTCATCGCGCCGGATGTGCCACCATCCGGGTCACAGGGACGTTGATCGCTCCGAAACAGCTTGTCCATCACCTCCTGGCTGCTCCATCTTCGCGGCGTCCTGCACTCGCTCATGCGCGGGTTATGTACCTGTTCTGCCGTGTATTCAGTTGTCAAAGGTCAGCGAAAGAAAAGCTCCTTCTTGACAGCCATGACAAAAACAGGCGATTTGTCCTGTCTGTACTGCGATTTATTTGAAAAAAATATTTTGCCTTGTCCCTTCATAGAAGCTGCGGACAGCGCAAGCTCCTTACAAGCACAATAAAATAGGTACTATCGTACTCAAAAACGCCTTTTATGAGGTTCTTCCTGCAAGGAAATGGGCACGATAAAATATAATTAAGGAGACGATAGTGCCTATGGAACTGATAAAAGAGCTGGGACGAAGGATACAAAAAGCGCGTAAGGAAAAAGGATTGACGCAGCAGGAACTCGCAGATCTGAGCCACGTTTCTCTAAAGCACGTTCAAGGCTGCGAAAGAGGGGTGAAAAATCCTTCTTTTGAGGTTCTGCGCGCTTTTTGCAAAGTCTTGAATTTATCTTTAGATTCCCTGATGAATCTCGACTTGCCTGAAGATGAGCAAGCCGCCAACGATATGCGGCAGCTTTACCTTTCGTGCCCTCCGGCTGCCAGAAAAGTGCTGTTAAACTCGACCCGTGCGTTGACTGATGAGCTAAAAGAGATGGTGCAGACGGCTGGGGTTGACCCAGATGAACATTTAGAGAATAAGTAAGCCGGTGGAGGAATAAAAACCCCCACCGGCTCTCTTTTTGCCGCTATGCGGCGATCAGGTTATTGGGCCGTATCCAGCAACCGTGCCAGCTTCTTCAGTCCGCGCCGGATGCTCTCCCACACGCGGCGGCGGTCAGCACCCTCGATCCGGGCGATCTCGGCCACCGTCATGCCCAGGTAAAACCGGGCGTAGATACGCCGGGCCTGGATGGCGGTCAGCTGCATCAGCGCGGCATACACTTCCTCCCGCAGCAGCTTCTGCTCCAGGACTTCCTCCGGGGTGAGTGGCCGGTTGAGGGCATCGTTTTCAATGCCATCCTCCCGGTTCAGAGAGTAGTGAGCCTTGTGTCGGAACTTCCGGCGTTCATAGGCGGCATCGTCCTGCTCCTGGCCCCGGATCGCGGCCACGACTTCCTCGGCCACGTCTACAAAGACATTGGTTTTATACACATCGGGATACAGTTCCCGAAGATTGATCTTCTGCATTATGTACCTCCATTTCGATTCACGGGTTGACGGGTGAACCAAAATGAAGGCGGTGAGCGACATCTTTCGGGGAAATTCCCGAAAAAACGACAAACAAAAGCGCCAGCATCCGAAGAACGGCGGCTGGCGCTGCTAAAAGAGGACTTATGACGCTTATGGACCAGCCACGATAGTGCCTGTTCATAAGCAGACGGGGGCCGATTGACGGTCAGGCTTTTTTTGACAGGTAAATTCCTGCCGAATTATGTCGAAGCGGTCTTTGCTTCACGGCGGCTCCCTCCTAAAGCCGCCGTGTCAGCGTGTAGTCGTCACTCCTTTGTCGAGGGCATAAGGAACGGCGGCCTTGATGTTACTCAAAACCGCCGCAGTACCCGGAAAATCCATTTTGGGCGCACAAAGCTGCCTGCCCTGCAACGGTTTTTTTCTTTCCCCGTCTTGCGGGGCAGGATCGCTTGGATTATTCGGTTTTAGTCTTGCTCTTGTTCGGCTGCCTCTTTCAGTCGGTCAAAACTCTCATCGCTGATGATGTGTTCAATACGACAGGCATCGGCCTCCGCAGTTTTGGGGTCAACGCCTGCGGTGTTAAGCTGCTCGGTAAAGAAGCAGTGACGCTCGTAGATTTTTTCGGCAACTTCCCGGCCAACATCGGTCAGATGGAGAAAGTGATCTTCGTCCATCATAAGAAAGCCGCCGTCCCGCAAGGTAGCCACTGCATGGCACACGCTGGGCTTTGACACCTCCATGTGCCGGGCCACATCTACGGAGCGCACCATACCGCGTTTCTTTTGGAGAACAAGGATGGTTTCCAGGTAGTCCTCCCCGGACGCATGAAGTTTCATCTGAACCTCCTTTACTGAGCCAGCTTCCAGCCGATGGCCTCCTGTCTGGCCGATACAAAATCGGCATACAGGCCCTTTTGCTGGATCAGCTCCGCATGAGTGCCGCGCTGGACGATATGAGCGTTGTCCAGTACAAGGATCTGATCGGCGTTGCGGACGGTTTTCAGACGGTGGGCAATCATGATGATGGTCTTGTCATGGGTCAATGCCTCGATAGCCCGCTGCAATTCATCCTCATTCTCCGGGTCAACACTGCTTGTCGCCTCGTCCAAAATGATGATGGGTGCGTCCTTCAGTATGGCGCGGGCGATGGAAATCCGCTGTTTCTCGCCGCCAGACAGAGTGCCGCCGCCCTCGCCAATCACAGTGTCATAGCCATCCGGCAGGGCAGAAATAAAGTCATGGCAGCAAGCCTTCTTCGCCGCCTCAACCACCTGCTCATGGGTGGCGTCCGGGCAGCCAAACTTGATATTGTTCTCAATCGTATCTGCAAATAGGTACACGCTCTGGAACACCATCGAGATATTCTTCATCAGGCTGTCCAGCTTGAAATCTCGTACATCCGTACCGCCTATGGTAATCTTCCCGGCATTCACATCCCAAAAACGGGCAATCAGGTTGCACATCGTTGTCTTTCCTGCCCCGGAAGGGCCGACAATGGCCGTAGTCGTTTTTTCGGGAATGGTAAAGCTGACCTGATCTAATATCTTGCGGTCTGCGTAGGAAAAATCCACCTTGTCAAACACGATCTCGCTGGACTTCGGCGTAATGTCAGCGCCTTTCTCGTCCATCACCGGCGTGTCATCAATGGAGTTTGCCGTATCCATCGAGGCCGCCAGCATTTGTAGCAGAGAGGCCATATTCCCGGCGTTCTCCAAATCGTTGAACACCATGAAAGAAGCAATCACCAAAATCAGACCGTAGGCCAGCGACAGGGAGCCGTCCAGCCAGAACCAGACCGAGGCCAAAAGCAACAGGACGCTGAACACTCGGACAACAGCCTGTTTGATAGCGTCATAGGGAACGCTGGCCTTTGTCAATTTCAGGTTATCCCGGCAGCTCGCCTTAATTGCACTGCCGATAGACTGCGTGCTGTCCCGTTCCAGTCCAAATGCTTTGACAATTCCCATCCCCTGAATGTACTCCAACACAGACTCCACAAGGGACTCCTGTGTGTGCTGGCGTACACCGCTGAGCGCGGCTGATTTGCGAAGCGCCAGTTCCGCCGCCGCAAGGTAAATCAGGACACCGGCAGCGGCCACAAGACCGATCCGCCAGTCAAATACCAACAGGACGATGACGAGGGCAACCGAGTTGAAAAAACCGCCCAGCACTGACACCAGGACACGGGCTGCTGAGTTCTCTACATCACCCAAAGTTGTTGTGACAATGGCAGTAATATTCCCGATACTATTCTTGTTGAAGTAGCCCATCGGGATGTAGCGCAGCCGATCTCCGATGTGGATACGCTTTTCCGCCACCATGCAATAGCCGGTTTCCGTCTGCTCCATCGTGGAAAAATAGGTCGTGATGATACGCCCAATGAGGGAAACGGCCATAATTCCCAGCGAAATGCAGATAAACTTTCCGTCCCGGTTGTCAGATACTAACGCGCCGATCACTACAAAGAGGGCGGCAAACTGCATGGCTGAAAACAGCCCGGACAGGAATGAGAATAACAGGGATTTTTTTAGAAGCCCCTTTTTGCTGCCTGCAAAAGCAAAGATTTTTTTCAATGTTCCATACATCTGACAACACCCCCTTACATCTGGTCTTTCGCGCCGATGTGCGCCTGCCACATATCCCTGTATAGGGGGCAGGTTTCCAGCAGCTTCTCATGCGTACCCTGTGCGTGGATGGTTCCATCCTTCACCACAACGATGTTATCTGCGCCAACAATGGTAGACAGCCGGTGTGCGATCACAATCAGGGTCTTGCCGACAGTTAAAGTGGAAATGGCTTTCTGCACCAGCGCCTCATTCTCTGGGTCGATATAGGCAGTTGCCTCGTCCAAAATGACAACCGGCGCATTTTTCAGCATGGCGCGGGCGATGGCAATCCGCTGGCGTTCACCGCCGGAAAGATGGGAACCGGCGCTGCCGACAACCGTATCATAGCCATTATCCAGCTTGCGGATAAAGGCGTCGCAGCCGCTTTGTTTGGCTGCCTGCTCCACCTCTGCGTCCGTGGCACTGGGTCTTCCCATGCGGATATTCTCCCGGATACTGCGGTTAAACAGGTAGTTGTCCTGAGATACATAGGAAATCTGGTCTGCAATTTCAGACAGCGGCATATCCTTCAGCTCATGGCCGCCGAGGGTAATGCTGCCGGATGTAACATCCCAATACCCGGCAATCAGCTTCGCCACCGTAGACTTGCCGGAGCCGGACGGCCCTACAAGGGCGGTCATGGTTCCGGGGTGGATGGCGAGATTCACATCATGCAAAACCTCTGTTGTCCCGTCATAGGAAAACGACACAGACCTAAGAGAAATGCCGGTATCTTCCAGCTTGATCGGCGTTTCTTTATGGTTCAGTTCTTCGGCGTTCAGAAGCTGGCTGATTTCTTCCACATTTGTCCCCAGTACAGCCAAATCGTCCGTAAAGGTAAAGGCCGCAATAATCGGCCCAACAAGGCCCAGAGAGAAAATCACAATGGACAGGAAGGTGGAAAGTTCCAGGCTTCCGGAGAGCCAGAACGAAAAGCCGCAGGGCAGTACGCAGATCAGCACCGAGGGCAGGATGGCGTTATAGGCGCTCATGGTTTTCTGATTTTCCCGCATCCAGTCCACATAGTAGTTGGCGTTGTAATTCACCGCGTCAGAATATTTTTTGTAGGAACCGGCGGATTGGCTGAACGCTTTCACCACCTCAATGCCTCCGATATATTCCACGATGGCGTCTGTCATCTGCTTGCCTGCCTTGACAGCACCCTCCCACTTGACGGGATAGTTTTTCATACCGGCGGACATAACCACAAGGCCCACCACGAGAGTGACAAGGGACAAAAGCGCCATACGCCAGTCCAGAATAAGCAGGTACACGACAATCACAATGGGAACCAGCACATTTGCGGTCATTTCCGGGATCAGGTGTGCAAAGGTCGGCTCCATTCCCTCCACCCGGTCAACAATCGTTGTTTTGTACTGGCCGGACGGAGTATCTAAAATCGTCCCCATCGGGACGCGGGCCAGCTTTGCGGTGATATTCTCTCGCAGATCGCGCAGCGTGTAATAGGTCGCCGTGTGGGAAATGACTGTTGAAAGATTGGCGAAAGCAACCTTTCCCAAATAACCGCACAATGCAACGATACAGGCCGTCATATAACTGGAAAAATCCTGCTCTCCCGACAGCATCAGTGTGACAATATGCGCCACGCAGAAATAGGGCACCATCTGGCAGGCCACGCCTAATACCGCAAGGATAATACTGCCGATGAATTTTCCATGATAAGCTTTGCCCCATCCCCATAAGACGCCTATGGGCGACTCTTTCTTTTCTTCCTTCATTTTGTAGGCACCCCCTTTATAAAATAGTTTCGGATTTTTTCAAGACCGGCCTCATCCATTTGAAATTTGTCGATGATGGAACCGTCCTCAAAATGGACAATATCCGTACAACAATCTAAAAGCAGCTCAAGATCATGGGTAATGACATACAAGGTAATGCCTGCATCCCTGACTTGTTTCAAGACATTGGCAACCTCTTTCATGTGTTTGTAATCAAGACCGCTGGTCGGTTCGTCAAAAAATAAGATAGAACGCTTGGATGCGATTGCCGAGGCAATTGCTACCCGCTGCTTTTGGCCGCCGGAAAGGGACATAGGGTGTCTGTCTTTGAAGCCGATTAAATCTAACTCGGCAAGGATTTCCTCAGCCCACTCCTGATTTTCCTCCTCCATACTGATCAGGACTTCATCCAGCACAGTTTCCGTGAAAAGCTGGTGATTGACTTCCTGCATCACCATGTAGCAGGTATTTAGTCTGTCTTTAGGCCGATAAGTTCTGCCGTTCCAGATCACCTCACCGCAGCGCTTTTCAAGGCCGCAGAAACACCGGGAGAAGGTGGACTTTCCAGCTCCATTATTCCCGATGATCCCGACAATACGATTTGCGGGGATTTTACTTTCCCGGATGTGCAGCGTTTCCGGTTCGTTTTTGTAGGCAAAGCAGAAATTGCGAAGTTCCATTTGCTGACCGGCCTTGGGCAATGCTTTCGGCGGCAACAAATCTTCAAGAATAAAGGTACGCAGCCCCAACTTGGCTCTCTGTTGCTCCGTCAGGCTCTCAAACTCCGCTGCGGAGTAATCTTTTTCCACCTTTCCGCCGGTAATATAGATAAAACGATCCGCAAGACCGCGCAGATAGTAGAGCCGATGCTCTGACACTATAATTGTTTTCCCCTGCGACTTCCAAAACGCAAGTATTGCTCTCAGATCCAGGATAGAGGAAGCATCCAGGTTGGATGACGGCTCATCCATAACCAGCACATCCGGCTCCATGATGGATACCCCGGCACAGGCAATTTTTTGCTTTTCCCCGCCGGAGAGATGAAAGATATTGCGTCCCATCAATTTCTCCAGACGTAAATCCCGGATGGTCTTATCTAATCGTTCCCGAATACTTTGCTCCGGCTGGCCGAGATTTTCACACCCGAATGTGATTTCGCTGGTTGTGTCCACATTGAAAAATTGTGAGCGGGGGTTTTGAAACACGCTGCCAACCGTTTTCGCGGTATCATAAAGGGGCTGTTCCGAAACCTTTGCCCCATTTACCCACACTTCTCCATTCATTTTTCCTTCATAGTAATGGGGAATCAGACCGTTGATCAGCCTGGTAATTGTCGTTTTTCCACTGCCGCTTTCGCCGCAAAGTACGACGCATTGACCGTCCTCTACGGTCAGATTTATATCATGGACTCCACCAGCGTTCTCGTTTTCTTCTCCATAAGAGAAAGTCACATGGTCAATCCGTATCATAGGTTCACCCCCTCCCGTCAAAAAGAAATCTGCTGCTGAAACAAAAACAAGGCAAAACAGATAACGCAAAACAGAATCGCAATCAAATCTTGAACATGGAAACCGATCTGGCACACGTTTGTACGTTTAACGGGGGCTCCAAGCCCCCGTGTCAACGCAGCAGCAGAAAGTTCATCACCAATCTTCACAACGGACACCATCAAAGGAACAAGGCGATATTCCAACATCAGGAAAGGATTTTTCCCGCCGAATCGTATGCCCCGCATTTTCATTGCATCCCGGATGGCCTGATATTCTTCGCTGATGGTTGGGAAAAAGCGAAAAATGACAGACATTGGAATCACGATTTTTTCCGTGATGTGCATACGCTCCATTGCGCCGATAAACTCACTGATCGAAGTGGATGAGATCAGATAGGCACCTGTCATAATGCCGGGCGCAAACCGCGTCATGATAGATGTCACTGCCAGCACGATGAACGAGAGTAATCCGCTCAAACTCGTAAGGGCAATCCGTTCCAGTATAAAGCAAACCGCATATAGCACCAGATATTTTCCTGCTGTTTTGAAACGGCGTTCCGACAAAATCAGAGCAAAGGGGACAAGGCTTAGACACGGCTTGACGATGTTCATAATTCCTTCGTTACTGGTACTGAACATCAGTGTTGTAATCGTCAGCAGCAGAATGAGCTTTGTCCGGGGATCAAGCAGGATTCCTTTTCTTTTTTCGGTTGTTGCTGAAAATGATAGCCCGTTCATCACACAATGCCCGCTTTAGCAAAATGCTTTTTCAGAAGCGCCTTACCTAAAAGTCCGCCCAAGATCGCAAAAATGAAGATTCCGGCGATTACCAGAATAATGCTCCACATAGGCATAACAGCCATTACCCTGTCAGCGTATTCCTCACCAAAGCTGGCCGCAAAACTGGCCCTGGAATCCTCAACCATGAAATACATGGGGATATATGTACCAACCATCCAAAGGCTGAACACCGCATACCCGATCAGGCTCTTCTTGGCGCTTTTATAACCGCCGGATTTCAAGATCAGATCTCCCAGCAGCCCAAAAATCACGCCCATCGGTACGCCCCAAAATCCCATACCAGTCAGCCCCATCAGCAGGCCGCTTAAAATTCCCATAATTGTAACCATGCCGAATTTTTTAACTCTGGTCAAGAACAGCATGAACGGGATGCCGGTAATCAAAGACCACAATGCTCCGAGGATCGGCAAAAAGATAGGTACAAAGCCGACGGGAATGGCGACACAGCAGCCAATCACAAAGTAGAGAACGGTGAAAAGGCCGAGGTTAATCAGGTCTTTTGCTTGTAACTTGTTACTCATAACGAATACCTCCATTCATTTGCTGGTTAGCGTTTTCTAACCTCTCTATAAGATACCATAGTTAGCAGTAGCTCTCTACAACCAATCATCTTTTTGGCTCCAAACAGCAACGAGTTTTTTTATTGACTGACTTCGTTTGCAATTCTATAATATAATTAAAATCCAAAGCAAAAAACAGGTAGTCGAATGACAGGAGCAGGAAATGAAGATTGATGATATTATAAGAAAATGTATTGAAATACCTGGGATTTCAATACAGCGTAGTGATTTTAGCACAGAGCTGCTCTTAAAGGAAAAAGAAGGGAAAGGCTCAATGACCTTTTTCCCTCTCTTTCCTGGAGTTACTATTGCTTATATCTTTGTAAATTCTCCGACTTGGACAGCACCGAATTTTCGTGAGGATAGCTCCATAGAAAAAGGCCCTTTGCTCTTAAACTACTGTGTAACTGGCCGTTGCGAAATTATCTTGAACAATGAAAACTTTGTATATGTGAAGGATGGAGAAATCTCTTTAACCGAGCGTTTTGCTCAAAAGCAATATGTATATCCGCGCCGCATTTATGAAGGGATGGAATTTTTTATTGATATTGATACACTGACGGCACAAAGCGTATGGGTACAAGGGGAATTTGATATTAACTTTCACAAAGTTGTTGATCGATTCTGCCCTGATGGTGCTACCTACATTTCACCTGCCACCTCCGAAGTCGAAGAAATATTAACAAAACTTTGGAGCCTATTTGATGTTTCAATTCCATTCTCGATTTCACAAATGAAAATATACACATTGGCACTGTTTTCTCTATTGCAAAGTCAAAATGACATTCCTCCATCGCAAGCCTGTACTTTCTTTACAGAAACACAAGTAGATATTGCAAAGAGGGTAGAAAAAATTATTACTTCCGATTTGCGTCAACATCATCCAGCCTGGGAATTGGCAGCACAGTTTTCTGTCAGTGAAACCAGCTTAAAAAATTACTTTCGCGGTGTTTTCGGGCAAAATATATCCATTTATCTGCGAGAAGTCAGAATGAAGAAAGCAGCAGAATTACTTGCTACCACAAGACTCTCCGTAGCTGAAGTAGCAGAGCAAGTCGGTTATATGAACCAAAGCAAATTTGCATCGGTTTTCAAAAAACAGTTTGGACTATCGCCGCTGGAATATAGGCGTTCAAAGAATTTGGAAAACTGATAAGACTAAGGCCGGGATTTGCCGTTTGTCAGCAAAATCCCGGCCTTACTTATACTTAAAATTTCATGCGTAAATCAATTCTTGAAAAATAACTTCCTCCGCCTGTGCTTTCAGCGTGTTCATCAGCCCCACCCAGCGCATGGGGTCACGGGCTTTCAGTTCCTCGGTGACGCCTGCCGCCCCCATCATGCGGAATAGCGAGAAAGGTGGTTATTCCAAAATTATCTTGAATTCGGGGATAATACTGGCAAGCAATGCAAAGCGGTACCCACTTTGCAAAAACAGGCGGATTCCGTTTACACGGAGCCCGCCTGTTTCATGCTTGTTGGGGCGCTGCCCCAATCCCCGCAGAACACAAAAACTGTGTTCTGGAACGATGGATAAATCCATCGGCTGCGCGATTTTGCAAATCGCTTGTGGGCGGGCAGCTCAACGCTGCTCCGCCTCTTTTTCCCGTCGTTCATTTGCTTCCTCCTGCTCCTTGTCCAGCTCCAGAATACGGTCGATATTGGCCTTGGCCGTCAGCAGCTCTTTCATTTCCTCACGGGCTTTTCGGTAGTCGGCGTAGGCCGCTTTCTTCTCCGCCAGCAGCTCGGCGTACTCGGTATTCAGCGCCTTGATGGTGGGCAGCTTCTTGAGGCCCAGTCCATCAAAATAGTTCTTTGCGGCCTTGTGGATCGTGATCTCGCTTTCATGCTCTGCAAGAAATTTCTTGGAGTACCCGGCCTTGCGATAGGCAACGTAGGTATCGCGGGTCTTGGCGTAATTGACAATATGCTCCCGCAGCACCGCAATCTCGGCCATGCGTTTTTCAGCAGATTTGATCCTTGCGGAAAGCTCATTGAAGTGAGCGGACGCTACCGCCGCTTTCTCCGAGAGAACGGCGTAATCTAAAAGCTCATGGTCTTGCAGATAGGCCACCGTCTGTGCCATCTGTTTCAGGTTGAACAACGTCGCCCAACGCGCATAACCGGCACCCTTGCCAGCGCGTAATTTGGCCTGAATGTCCACCAGCAGATTCCCGCTGCGCTTTTGCGGTTTGACTGGCGCTGCGGCGCTCTTTCGCGGCGTATGCGCCTTTTCACCTGCAATCACCGCGCGGAGATCTGCGGGAGTATAGCCGTCACCGAGGGTATCCATGCGAATGGACTTTTTCTGTTCGCTGCCTAACAGGGACGGGACTTTCTTGCCCTTGACCTCATACCCGGCCTGCCGCAGCAGCTCCAGAAGCGTTTCAAAGCTATCGGGCTTTTGTGTCAGCGCATCGTCAATGGCCGCGCAGATTCGCTCCCGGTGGGAGGGCTTCTTTTTGTCGCCCAGCCACTTGTTGTAGCTCTTGCCGTGGCGCTTCGGATTCTCCACGATGGAGTAGCCGTTCTCGATGCAGATGGTATCGTTGAGCCGCCGCACGGCGCGGCTGCTACCCCAAAAGTTTCTGAATTTCCGGGTCTGGCTGAGTGCGGTGGAGTTCCAGATCACATGATTGTGAATATGGGCTTTGTCGATATGGGTGCAGACGATATAGGCGTGATTGCCCTTGGTGAAGCGCTTGGCCAGCTCACAGCCCAAACGATTCGCTTCCTCCGGTGTGATCTCACCGGGGACAAAGGATTGCCGCAGATGGTAGGCGATCACATCATCCTCGCCGCGCACTCTGCCGGTCTTTTGGATGTACTGATTTTTGGTGAAAAGAAACTCGGCGTCGGCGATCCTGCTGTCGCATTGCCAGCTCGTAATCAGCCTGCCGCCGTCTGTCTTTTGCGGATTTTCGGTGTAGTCGATGATGTCGCTGATGGCCTGTCCCACCGTGCGGCCTTTGCCGGTGTGCAGGGGCATCAGGCGCGTGGTTGCCATGTTGAACACCTCCTTGAAAAGTCAAACGGCCTGCCGAAGCAGACCGCTTTACACTACCCCTTTATCTATCATGTGCATCAGATTATTCGGCGCATACAGCTTCCATTCCTCGTGCCAGATGAAGCCTTGGCTCTCGCTTGATAAATAGGATTTTATAGCACGGAGGGGTAGTTTTTACAATCTCTTTGAGTAGAATCAAAAACAGAATTTATGAAAAAGCAAGCCGAGGCGTTCGCCCCGGCTTGCGCTTTAACTATGGATGAAGTTTTTCATGGCAGCGTTCACGTCTTGCAGCTTGCCAAGTCCCTGCACCGCCAGCAGCGGAAGTCCCATCGGGCTGATTAGAAACGCCAGCACAAGGAGGATAATGCCGTTTTTTACAGAGTAGGTAATCATCACGGCGATGGCCAACAGGGAGAGCAGGCCGCTTGCCAGCTTGAACACGAAGCCGGAGCAAGACAGCAGCCCCGCGCACAGCCAGACGAACAGGGACAGGATAAGCGATAGCGGCACAAGGATAATTTTCAGAATAGACATTTGACGGCCTCCTTTTCAAAGACGTTATGCTTTTCTAATATCAGAATACCATGACAGCGCGCGCTTTGCAACAATGCGAGGCTTTTGCTTTGTGTGAAAAGGGGCGGCGGAGTGACCGCCGCCCCTGCGACTTATTTCAGCGCCGCCAGCGAGGAAACGATTTTC